>Ga0163147_10000179_pt1 | contig 93971 bp, 89 predicted proteins | sample OliLakLV19MP6G1_FD_148597 | JGI IMG/M metagenome (GOLD analysis project Ga0163147, IMG submission 148597) | Freshwater microbial mat bacterial communities from Lake Vanda, McMurdo Dry Valleys, Antarctica- Oligotrophic Lake LV.19.MP6.G1 | ecosystem: Environmental > Aquatic > Freshwater > Lake >... | reverse complement strand
CCCGTATCGCGTCTGCCAGCGCCGCATCATCTCCCACTGGAACAACCACGCCGATATCAGGGTGATCCGGCAGCGTCCCCACATTCGTGCTGACCACCGGAACGCCGCACGCCGCCGCCTCCAATGTCGCCATCGCTAAGATTTCGTGCCGCGAGGTCAGCACCTTCAGCGCCGCGCGCCGATAATACGCGGGCAAATCGGTGTGCTTGACCGCGCCGATGAAATTCACGCGCGCCGCGATGCCCAAGTCCGCCGCCAACGCCCGCAAGCGCCCTTCTTCCGTCCCAACGCCAACGATATCCAGCGTCACATCGTCCAAACGGGCAACCGCCCGCAGTAACGTCGCTTGATCCTTCACCGGGACGAGCGACGCCACATTGATAATCCGGCGCGGATCGGGGATCGTCCCATCGGGCTTGAACAACTCGGTATCGACGCCGAGTGTCCCGCGCACGATCCGCCCTGTGCGCCGATAGCCCGCGCCCGCGATCAGCGTATCCACATAGCGACTGGCGGAAATCACCGTGTCCGAACGCAACGCCTGTCCGACGATCCATCGACTGAACGCGCTCAACTGCAAGCCGTAGCCGATATCGCGCAAGCCAACCAGTTCGCCGCCCAAAATCGACACCACCGACGGCACGCCCAACAGACGCCCCGCCCACGCGCCGATCAATCCGGTTTCGTCTGCCCACATCGCATGAAGCACATCGAACGGCTTTTCAGCGTGCAGGTTGCGCAGCGTATTCAGCGCGTCCGCCCACAAGCGCAGCCGCTTTATCCCGCTGGCATAACTCCCCGCGCCCAAACTCGTGACCTGTGCGCCGCTCACGATGTAACGATCCCGCCGGAACGGATAGCGCAACGCCAAGATACGCACATCGTCCGTTTTCGCCAGTTCACGCGCGAGATGCTGCTGCACAGGCAGCGCCCAGTCGTTTTCGTCGCCGCTGAAGCCGGGCAAAAGGATGCCAATATTCATGCACCCACCTCATACAGTGTCAAGTCGCCGTAGCGCGCCAATGGCGTCAGCCCGCGCATCGTTCGCAGCCAATCGAGCGCGATGGCGGGCGGACGCCCCGCCCACTGCCTCTCGATGCGCGCCGCGTCCAACAGCGCGTAATCGGCGCGTCCGCGCGTCCATTTCGCGGACAGCGAAGCGGGTGTCTCGCGGTAAATTTCGTACACCGTCAAGGTCGTGCGATGCGTCAGCGTCGGCGTGATAGCAAAAGCGTAGATCGTCACACCATCCGGGATGGACGCCGCCGCCCACGTCGCCACGTCGATATCGCGCTGCTGATTGGCGACGAAAGTCTGCGTCAGATCGCGTCCGGCGGTGTGCATCGACGAAAGACTGAAAAACAGGATAACCACAGAGACCCAAAAGCGCAGTAGGGGCGACCCGATTAGTACCCTTTCTCTCTGCGTCTCTGCGTCTCTGCGGTAAATCCCTTGCCCTACGCCCAATCCGATCAGCGCCGCCAACGCCGGAACGCTCATCAGCGGGTAGCGAATATTCTGATACGCCAAGCCGATGAGAAAGATGTACGGCAGAATCAGCCAGCCGCCCAACACGATCAGCGCGGCATTCCGACGCAACCGCCACCATCCGAGCGCGGCGAACGGCAGCAAGGCGACCGAGATGTAATGCGGCGCGTGCAAAAACTGCGCGTAATAAACGGCGTTGATCTGCGGATAGCTGACCGCCCCTTCTGCACTGACGAACGACGATGCCAGCGCGTTCGCCGGATGCCAGCCGGACAGCGGCGCGATGTTCAGCGACGGCAGCGGACTCAGCGCGTTGTACGCCGCCTGTGGGAGCAGCATCAGCGCGCCGACGATGCCCACGACAATGATATGTCGCCCGTTCGCGCGCGTTGAGATCAGTGTGACGCCCCACGCCAGCCCCAACAGCGCGAACGGCGGGCGCGTCAAGATCGCCAGCGCAAGACATGCCGCCATCAGCATCAGCCAGCGAACATGACGCCGCCGCAAATACGCCAACAGCGCCGCCGCGCTGGCTGTCGCCCAAAATAACGCGGGAATATCGGTCATCAGGACAATGCTCGACTGGATCGCTTGCCCGCACAGCGCCATGATCAGCGCCGCCGCGAACGCGCCAATCCGCGCGCCGCCCGCCAAGCGCACCAACCCATACACCAACGGCGACAGCGCCGCGCCCATCACGATGTTCACGGCTTGTCCAACCGCCGCCGACTCGCCAAACACAGCAAATACCGCCGTCAACAGCGCCGGATAGCCCAACGTCCAATACGCGGGACTGGCGATCCGCCCTTCTGATGCGGCGCGCGGCAAGTCGAGCGCGAAATCGTAGTAGGCATACGAGTCTTGCCCATACAGCCCATCGAAATCCACCGTATACGCAAGCCGCCAGCCAAGCGCGATCCCGAACGCGATGACCAGCAGCAGGGCGTCAAGCATTCGTGCGCGCATCACCCCACCCCAATCCCGCGAACAACATCAGCGCCGCTGCTTCGATGATCAGATGCGTCAGCGCCGCGCCGTCCACACCAAAGCGCGGAATCAGCACGAGTCCGAGCGCAACTTGCAACGCGATCACGAGCGCGTTGACGGCGTTGACGCGGCTTTCACGCCGATGGGCATAAGCGCGGATCGTCCATAAGCCGCGTAAAACGCTCAACGCCAGCGCCCACGACAACAGCGCCAAACTCGACGCCCCCGCCGCGAACGCATCACCGTAGATGAGCGTGAGCAGGATCGGCGCGAAAATAGTCAGCCCGACGCCCGACGCGATCCCGAATGCCGTTAAGCCGACCAATGCACGGCGAAATGTTCGCTCCATCCGCGCGGGATCAGCGGCAAGCGCCGTCAACGTCGGGAAGATCGCGCCGAAAAAGGCGTTTGGGAACATGCGTGCCGCCTCGGTGAAGCGATACGCAGCGGCGAACAATCCGACTTCCGCCGTCGTTGTCAGATTTTCAAGCATGATGATGCTCAAGCGATTTTGCAGCGCCGCGAACAGCGCCGCCAGCGCGAACGGGAACGCGCGCCGCAACAGCGATCTCCCCCGCTCGGATACGGTGAGGGGGTTGGGGGGTGAGGTCGCGCGATACATGCCCCACGCCGCGACCAACTGCCCTGCGCTGGTCGCCGTGTTCACGATCAGCACGACCACCACACCCGCCCCCGCCGCCAACACAACCGCCGTCAGCGCCGCTTGTGCCGCCAACATGCCAACGTTTAGCGCCGCAACGGGCGTCATGCGTTCCTGTGCGCGAAAGACCGCCGTGAACGCGCCCGTCAGCGGCACGATCAGAACCAGCGGCGCGGAAACGTGCAGCCCGGCGACAATTTCGCTGTCCGACGACAGCAGGGGCGCGGCGGCGATCAACACCAATAGGGTTGGCACGCCCAACAGCAGGCGAACGCGAATCACATCAATCAAATAGTCGTGCGCGCGTTCGGGCTGCCCCGCCAGATCGCGCGTCATGAGCGTGCCGAGTCCGAACTCGACCACTAGACTCAGCGGGTACACCCACGCCATCGCTACCGCATACACGCCCAAACCGCGTTCACCGAGCGCACGCCCGATCACCGCCGCGATCACGAACGACAGCGCCGCGCCGCCAATGTTGCTCACGAGCAGGATCGCGGTATTGCGTCCGAGCGTAGGCGCACCCTGATGGGACGCCCGCGCGATTAACGTGCGAATCACGGACGCGGCGTGACGACCAACTCAGCGCCGCCTGTTTTCGCGTCGAGTTCGCGCGTGAATATCAGTGCCGTCGCCTCGCCAATGACGATTTCGGCAGTTGTGTAGATGATGCTGCCATCTTGGAGATGCCCGCCGAAGGTCGCGCCGTACCCGTCCGAAACGGCGATATGCAGATTCGCGCCGTGTACCGACAAGGTGCCGGACAGCGAGACGATCTCCAATTTCGCATGAATCATGGTCGTCTTATCGTGATTGGCATAGCAGATCGCGGCGCGCTCCAAGCTGCCCACCCCGGTGAGGATGAACGCGGCTTGCAGCGCCTGTTCCGCCGCGAAGCGGGTGAGTTCGCGCTTCAAATCTTGTCCCGGACGCAGCCGGATCGCGTGAATGTGCATCATCGTCGCTCGAATTCGATCCAATAATGATCCGCGAACAGTGCCAGTGCGCGCGCCTGTCCGATCCGCGCGTCCCACATCAACAAGCGGCGCAGCCAGCGCGGACGCCGTTCGATTGCACCGTAGACATCGCTCGGCGGGAGCAGGACGCCCAACGGTTCGACGTGGACGCGCTTGAAATGCGGCGCAAAGTCGCGCGTGAGCCGTCGAATGGTCGGATAGTGTATCGCAATCGCGCCGCCGCCGACATCGAACCGCGCCGATCCGCGCAGCCGCCGGAACGCAACGCCCCATTCGCCATGCAATCCGTGCCACATGATTTCCCAAACGCAGAATGGACTCATCACGCCGAAGCCGGCGATGCCGCCCGAACGCACACGCGCCGATAACCATAATGCCAGCGGACGCCAATCATCCACACAGTTCAGCACGCCGAAATTCGCATAGACCGCATCGAAAACCTCACCCCCGTCGCTGACGCGACTCCCCCTCTCCATATCGAGAGGGGGTTGGGGGGTGAGGTTGCTTAAATCTAATTTTTGGATCATGATCAACGGTTCGCCCGCAGTCTTAGCGCGTGCCGCCGCCAACATGCCGTCGCTGGCATCCGTCGCCAATACGCGCACGCCGCGCTGTGCCAATCGGAGCGCGTCCTCGCCCGTACCACAGCCGAGTTCCAATACGCTGTCGCCCGCGCCGAACGCGCGATCCAAGCGCGCATGGACGGGCGCCCGCAGATGTGCCGCGATGGGCGACGCGGTGAAATCGTGATCATACGTTGGGGCGAGCGGGTCAAACGCGGACATATCCGTTTAGGCAGATTGCTCAACAGCGATGGTCGCTGGCAGAATCAATGCTGTCTGTGGCGCGCGCACAATTTCGCGCTGTGTGAGCGCCATGCCGATCCGCCCGATGCGCGCGTTCGCTGCCATCTTCAGCCGTTTGAGCGGCGAGGCTGCGCCCTTGATGCGCGCCCGGTTAAGCGCCACCTCATTGACCATCCAGCGCGTGGCATAGCGATAGAAGCGCCGCGAACGCCGTCCAGCGATCTCCAAGTCGCGGTCGCTGCGCTCTGTCCACGCTTTCATGCTGAAGATGCGCGGCTCGACTTCGGCATAATAGGGCGTCCCCTTGATCGGGTACGCAACTGTTGTGAGGAAAATATCGGGGTTGGAGCGTTTCAGATGGTCAACCGTTTCTTCCAAGTCCGCGATCTGTTCGCCCTCGTAACCGAGCATGATGAACATGCCTGTTTCGATGCCATGCTGTTGCAGCAGATGCGTCTTGGCGCGTACATCGTCCGCGTTCACCTTGCGCTGCATCGCGTCGAGGATGCGCTGCGATCCGCTCTCCGAGCCGTTCCACAACCGGAAACAACCCATGTCCGCAAGTGCTTTGACGACTTCATCGTTCAGCCGATCCGCGCGCGAGATACACTCGAACGGGATACGCACGCCGCGCTGTTCCAATTCGGCTTTGTAATCGAACAGCCAGCGCCGATTGATGCCGAATACATCGTCAGCGTACCAAATCAAATCGGGATTGTAGCGTTCTTTAATCCACAGCAGTTCCGCGGCGGCGTCGGCGGGCGTTCGGCGGCGATGTGTGTTGCCATACACACTGTGACTGCACCATGTACAGGTATAGGGACAGCCGCGCGCATGAATGACCGAGACCGAACTGGTGCCGTGATGCGTTTTCCATGTTTCCATGTAGCGCGGGATGTCGATGGCTTCTCGATCCGCCCACGGATTTGCGCTCAAATCCGCCATCATCATACGCGGCAGCGTCTCGATCAACGTGCCGTCATCGCGCTGGAAGGCGATCCCTGCTATCGCATCGAGATCGCGCAAGCCATGCTTGATCAAATGCGGGATGATATCTTCAAGTGCCGTCTCGCCTTCACCGCGCACGATGATATCCGCGCCATGCGCCACATAGTCGGCGGCATAATAGGGCGGCTCGGGACCCCCCAAGACGACGAACGCACCCGTCGCTTTCGCCAAGCGGATCATCTTGAGCGCGTTGAATTTGGTCATGAGATTGACATACAACCCGACGACCGACGGGCGTTCGCGCGTTAGCAGCGCCGCGAAATCATCGAGGTGCGCGAACGTCGAGTCGAACACGCCGACGCTGAATCCGGCGCGCTTGAGGTACGATGACAAATACAATATCCCCAATGGGGGATAGGGCTTCATCACCTTGAGTTCGTGCGGATCGTCGTACATAAAATAGCCGTGCGCGAGTAAAATATCCATGCTTTCACCGATGAAGGCTATTCGAGTTTGTAACCCGTCGTCTCTTGAATGACAGCCAGTGCCGCCTCATACGCCGCTGAGTCGATGCTCTTCATGATCGTGTGCGCTTGTCCGTCGATGTAAATTTCGATCACCGACTCCTCGCCCGCGCTCACATGCCGAAAACGGGTGGCACGATCCAAATTCACCAACTCATACGATCCGCCGCTTGCTTCGTATTTCACCCAATTGTTCGCCATCTTCACACCAAACTTTGTCCGGTTACACGCTGCGCAAAATTCAAGACTGCTTGATACGCCTTCTCATCGAACTGCTTCTGCACGACGAATGCCTTGCCATCAACGATAAAACTGACACTGCCCGCCGTCTGAATCGCAAAGCCCGTCGCCAATTCCAAATCGATGATCAACGCTTGATACATCAGGAAGTTCGCGCCAATTTCGACATTCGGTTTCGTGATCTTCAACCATGCTGCCATAATGTTCCTCGATTTCGATGCTGTCCGCAATGATACCCTAATCGCGCTTGCCCGTCAGCAAACGCACGATCCGCCGCAGTACCGCAAACGGATCGAAGGTCGAATGCGGCTCGACTGGCACATCCGCCTGCGACGATGCTTGGGATTGGCGGCGCGCCTCGCGCATCGTCAGCATCCGTTCGCTCTCTGGCACGAACGCCGCGCCACCCGATGGTGGGAGTTCGATGGGTTCAATTTGAGGCGGCGTATAGAACGCGGGGGAGGCTTGCACGCGCGGCGGTTGGGCGCGCATCGACATCACGCCGCTGGTATCTTCAATGCGAATGGGCGCGTTGGGGCGCGTGTCGTCCAGCGATTCATCGATGACGGGCAAATTCACAGCGCCCGTCTTTTGTCCGGTCTCGCGGCTGCGAAAACAAGCCTGTTCCGCATTGAACGTCCCGATGATGTCGAAATCGATCCCGCGCGCCGCGAACGCCGCGATCACGTCGCCGTTTGTGCCGAAGGCGAACGCCAATGGCGATGCAAATCGCGGTTCTGCCAATGCCCCTGCCAGCAAGATCAGCCCGCCTCTATCGAACGGCACATGCAGCCGTTCCGCTTGCCGTCGCACGAGAAAATCTTCAATATACGCGGTATCGTCCACATCGATAGCCGCGCTGCGATCCGGCATCTCGCGCACGGGTGACGGCGTGGGCGTCAGTGTCTCAATGTCGCCCACGCCGTCCGCGATATTCAACACATCGTCCTGATGCGCCAACAAGTACGGCAAGGCACGCGCGAAGTGCCTTGCCCACGTCATCCGCGCGCCAATGCCCTCAACCACGCTGATCGGGCGTCCCGCATGACGCCGACCACTGTCATAGTGCCGAAAGAACAGCACCGTCTCCGACAGCGCAAAACCGTACAGGCTCGGAAAGGCGCGCGTCAGCCGTTCGACATCATTAATCGCGTTGAGCGCGTTCGCAATCGTGCTGACATCGCGGTTGCTGATCGCGGCGGGACGCACGAACGCCGTGAAGTCTTGGCGCTGATTGCGCGTGAACAAAAACGACTCGATCTGCATCATGCGTCCCCCTTCTCTCAACCCTATGGTACGAGCGGACGCATCTTCTTGTTGGCGACGCCAGCAACCGCTTGAATTTGCGGTTCGAGTTCCTTAAGGGTTTCAGCGACTTGGCGGCGTTCGGCGTGCAGTTCCTTGATCGAGCGCCCGCGCAAAATGCGCTTGAGGACGTTGCTACTCATCTTTTCGAGGCGCTGTTCGAGATCGTCTGCTTGTTCTTCGAGGACAAGCGCCGTTCGGTCGAGTTCGTTGCCAATCGCGTAGAGGAACGGATAATGCACATCAACGGGTTCGGGCGCGGCAACCAGATTGAACGATGCCAGCGCGTAACCTTCGCCTTCCGTCGCCACTTGCGCGCGTCCATCCCCAACAATGGAGACAGGCAGCATGGCGGAGGGGTACAGCCACGGACGCAAGCTCGATGTTTTGCGCCGTTCCTTCTCGACGAAATCGACCACACCACGAAAGACTTGGCGCGCCTTCTTGTACAATTCCTCGTAGTTGTGCGCCTTATATTCTTCGGGCAGCGCGTCTGCCTTCGTCAGCACCAGCACGATGGTGATACCGCCGCCGATCCCCTCGCCGGCGAGGTTCGGCTTGAACTTATAATTGTTGAGCAGATTGTAGATGTAGGTGGACGACGTGAGCATCTCGGCTTCAATCGCCGGGCGCATCGCAATCGTGTACGCATCCGCGACGATGATGATGGCATTGCTCTCTTGGATATCAGCGTGAAGCTGCGCCGCTTCGTCCGACTCGTCAGCGGGAACATTGATCGCGCCGCCCTGATAATCGACCCAGCGGAAATCGGTAATCTTCTGGTCGTCGAACAGCAGCGTAAACACATCCTCGCGGCGTCCCATCGTTGGGGCGGGCCACTTGCGCCCGATCACAAAATCACGCCATGGATTCAGATATTTGGTGGCGGTATCGGCGTCTTCGGCTTCGATGCGCAAGCCTTCAATGCCAGTCGCCATCATGTAGAGCAGCGCGAGGGTATAGCAGGTCTTACCTTGCCCTGTGCCGCCGAAAAGTGTCACTTTGAGAGACATTGTTTGTCCTTCGGTGGTTGTCAATCGCTTGTAGTGTACTGTATTCGGGTGAGCGGTGGGTGAGCCGAATTACCTAACCTCACGCGCCGTTTCAGGCTTGCGCAGTTCAGCGCGTACCGTTTCGATGAAGCGCAGCGCCGCTGGCACCGCGCGGATGATCGCATCGGGGCGCGCCAGCGTCGCCGCCAAGCCCACCGCGCCGCCTAATGTCACCACGACCGTGCGCAACATCACCGCGCGCGACGCCAGCATCAGCGCCAACGCGCGCTCGTGCTGTGCTGTCTCTGACGCGCGCACGGTCGCCCACACCGTGCGCAGATCGCCCGTCACGCTCAAGCGCGTCACCGCAATCAAGTGTCCGCCGATGCGCGTCTCCACACGGCTCGATGCGCCAACGGCATCGCGCACCCACGCCGTAAACTGCTCGAAGCGTTCGACGGCGCTTTGCCAAGTATCGCTCATAACCGCGCCAATGCCGAAGCTGACAACCGCCGGATCATCCAGCAAGAGCGCGCGCAGTTCGGACTCCGAATCGGGAGTCGCCCGATCTCCGACGCCGAACGACTCGACCACCGCAAGGCGCGGATCGAAAGCGCGCATTCGCCGCGCGGCGTCGTCCAATGCCGTATTGGATGCCGCGATATCCGCGCCCGCGCGTGCCAAAATCGCGGCGGCAGCGTCTGCGGCATCGGGCAGATCGACGCGCCAGAGCGTCTCCGGCGGGGCGTCGTTCACGCCGAATGAAACAATCGTCGCTGGCGCAGACGCGCCCCATAGATCGAGCGCGTCCGCGCCGCCCAGTTGAAAGATCGTCGCCACGCCCTAGCCTCGCAGCGCCTTGATCAGTTCCGCCGACGCCGAAATCAGCGCGCGGATCATCTCAACGCGATATGTTTGCGCTTGCTGCACCATCTCGACATGGATGTTCCACAAGCGCGTATCCAGTTCGCCCGCGCGTTCCGGCACGATCAGCTTGGTATCGCCATCCATCCCCATCACCGTGCTGGCGCGCGGCGTCAGCGTCTTTTCTATGTCGGGCGTGATCGGCGTCCCGGTCGGCACGACGTAAGTTTCGACGGTGAGTTCGGTGGCGTCCTCAACCACTTGTTTGAGCGTGTCGCCCATCTGCTTGGCGAACGACTCGATTGCCTCCGTCAGCTTATCGCGGACTTCTTTCACGCTGTCCATGCCGAACAAGCCGAAACTTTCGACCGTTCCCCCATCCGTTATGCCGCTGATTTGCGCTTCGATCACCGCTTGCTGATCGCCAATCTGAATCACGATGCGATTGCCCGCCGCGCGGAACGTGGGCGGTGCGGATGCACGCGCTTCGGGCAATGTTTGCGGTTGGCGCGGCGCGGATGGAAGATTGATCGGCGTCTGTGCGGCGAACGATGGCGCGCCCGCTGTAGATACCGCCGCGCGTACCGCCGGATCACCAACGATCACGTAGCCGCGCGCATCATTGTTCGCCGTCCATGTAAAGGCGAATTGATTTTCGAGATCGGCTTGATACTGTGGATTGCTGAACTCGCCATCCAAATCGTAGCGGAGGGCTTGCAGCGCGGCGGCAAGCGTCAGATAGCGTAGGTTCATCTGCTGCATCGCGTGTCCGACAGGCTTCCCCTCCATCATCAGTTGCAGCGTGTTCTCGAACGCTCCAACTTGTGCATCTGCCATGCCCGTCCACTGGAACGACGTTCCCCACGCCCGTTCCACGTGTCCAATCGCCGCCAGCGCGCCGCGCTTGAGCATCGCAGTTGGGAGCGCCGCCACGAACGCGGCGGGTGCGATTTCCTTGCGCGTGTGCGAAAAATCGTCCAACGGCGGCGTCCCCGCGCTGAAGCACGCGAAATGAAACGCGATCAAGCCGTCGAGATCGGCGTTCACGTCCGCTCCCGCAAAATACATATCCGGCGTGATCGCGCCCGAATTGGGACCCGCCCAATCGGCGCACACCAGCGCGCCTTGCCCCGCCATTTGCAGCGGATCGCCGCTGACGAACTCCATGCCGTGACTGGCAGTGAACAGGATACCGGGCATCTCCGCGCCGCCGAGCAGCGTCCGCAAGCGATCTTTGTTCGCATCGCGTCCGTAGTACGGATCAGGCATGTCCCAATCGCGGATGCTATCGATGGCGAACAACTTCTCGCGCAGCGGCATGATCAATTTTCCGGCGCTGGAGATCGTCGCGCGGTCGCCCGCGCTGTACGGCGCGAAGAACGTCAAACGGCGCGGACGCGGCGCGGCACTCTCGGCGGCAACCACGCGGCGCGCGTATTCGGCATACGCTTCGAGATCGTGTCCGCCCTTGCCATCGGAGAAATAAATGCGCCCGACGGCGTAGCCCGCGTCTAATGGATACTGGAACGTGTTGTAGGGAATATCGACGGGCGATCCGACGATCAGCAGGTAATACGGCAAGAGATTAGGGTTCACCGGCTCGGCAGGCGCGATCCCGACGCGCCGAAAGAACGACTCGCGCGTATCGACGCCGGGCGTGAACACCAAATCATCACGATATTTCACGCCCGCTTGCGCGCGGCGGCGCTCCAACAGCGGCGCGAGCGCGTCTTTGAGCGCGTCGATCACCCGTTGATCGCCACCGGGAAAGATCGCGCCCCAACCGCCCGACGACAGCGGACTGAGGTCGAAGAACGCCTCGCGCAGTTCGTCCTCATCATCGCCCTGACGCAGCGTGTCGATCTCGTCGGGCGGCGGCGCGCCAAATGCCCACGCGAACACCGCTTCGCGCGAAGCTGGCGGGATGGCATAGTCGCCGGACGGCAAAACGCCGTTGAAAACCAACTCATCCGGCGTCAAGTTTGACAGCAGCGCCGACAGTTCGTCGTTCATCCGCCGCCTTGCCCCGCCGTCAGCGCGCTCAACAACGCGCTCATCATCTGCGAGCGATATGCGATGGCGGTAGCGACGTTCTGCCGATGGATATCCAGCAAATCTTGGCGCAGAGTCAACGCGCCCGCCTCAGTCGAACCGGGCAGGATCGTCTCGCTGTCGCCATCGAGATTGAGCGTGGTTTGCGCGACGGGTTTGGCGGTATCGAAGTTCATATCACCACCGATTTCGACAAATCGGGTTGTCACCGTCAATTTGCTGATATTATCGAGATACTGTCCGACCTTCTTGACCACATCTTCGAGCGCCGCTTCAAAATTGGATGCCATGTTCTCTCCCCTTTATGGTTGCAAAGTAACATTGGAAACGCGAGTCGATTGCTGCGGCAGATCTGCCAGCGCGTCCAGCTTCGCCACCGCCGCCCGCAGTGTCAGCCGATGAAACACCATCGACGCCGCCCGCCGCACATGTGCCGGACGCGCGCGCGTCGGTTGGCGGACGAGCATCTGAAGTTCGCGCCACGTCTTGCGCGAACGATAATCCTTGTGGACGACGGTATGCAGTTGGCGATAGAAATCGGTGCCGAAGGGACCCTGATACAACATCGCCAAATCTTGGCTGTCGATCCAGTTGGCTTTTTCGCCCAGTTCGTGCTTGACGCGCTCGTAGAATGTCGTTCCGGGCAGCGGATAGCTGACCGAGATGCCGATATCGTCGGGCATCAGATCGCGCACCATTTGCAGCGTGCGTTCGATATCGGCACGCGTCTCGCCCGGATAGCCAAATTGCAGGAAGAAGGCGACGTTGACGCCGTTCGCATGGAGTTCGCGCGTCGCCTCGTAGATTTGCTCGACGCGCGTCCCCTTTTCCATCGCATCCAGCACGGACTGCGATCCGCTCTCCGCGCCGACCCAGACGATCTGCGCGCCCGCCCGCGCCAGCGCCGGAATCGTGCGCCCACGCAGCAGCAGATCGACGCGGTTCAGGCTCTTGAAGGGGATACGCAAGCCGCGCGCATCGAGCAAATCCGCGAACTGCTCGATCCACTTGTCCTGAATCCCCATGATATCGTCCATGAACCAGATATGATCGGGATCGAAGTTCGCTTTCAACCACGCCATTTCTTCGACCACATTGGCGGCGCTGCGAACGTTGTACCGCTGTCCCCAAATCGGCTTGGCACACCAATTGCAATGGAACGGACAGCCGCGCGTCGTGACCAAGTTCATCGAATAGTAACCGTGATGCGCGATCCACACGTCCCGATAGGCGTCCCGATCCACCAAGTCCCACGCCGGAAATGGGATCGTGTCCAACTTGGCGATCACCGGACGAGGAAACGTTTTGACCATCGTTCCAACGGCATCAAGATACGCCACGCCGCGAATCTCGGACAGCGCGGTATCGCTTCGTTTTTCGAGATGATCGAGCAGTTCGGGCAGCGCCTCGTCACCCTCGCCCATCAGCACATAATCCGCGCCGCGCGCCAGATATAAATCGGCATGATCGGTTTCGTCCGCGCCGCAGCAAATCACGATGCAGCCGCGCGCCTTCGCCGCGTCGATCATCTGGAAGGCGGCATCGCGCATCCGTAACAGGCTCATCTTGCTCAAATAGTTGAAATTATCCTCGAAGATGGCGGCGTATTTCGGCTTGTGCGCCTCCAGTGCCGCCGTCCACGCGATGGGCGACTCCGCCAGCATCGCATCGAACAGCGCCACACCATAGCCGCGTTCGCGCATGATCGCGGCGGCGTACAGCGTGCCGAGCGGCGGATACGGCTGCATCGCGGCGTACAGCTTGGGATCGAAGCGCAGATAGTACGATTGTCCGAATAGAATGTCCGTCATAGCTGGAATCCGATGATTGTTTTTCGTTTTTCGTTCGGGAGCGCGTCGAGTTCGAGTCCCGCCTCGTGTAAAGAACACCGTGCGATCTGCCGCGCGAGATCGATGTTGATCCGTTTTGGCTTGCCATCGAGCGTCGCTGGAACAGATTCGACCGGAAATTTCAGTATCAGGTCGGGATCGCCAATCTGCGGGACGCCGCCGCGCACGACCAGCGCGAGATCAGCGCGCGTGCGCGGTAAATAGCCAAATTGATGCAGTTCGGTATTGAAGGCGATCCAATCGCCATTTGGCGCGGGTTTCTCTGCTGTCTCAGCATCGGGCAATTGCAGCATCATGGCAGCTTGTTTGTATAGAGCTGTATATACATGGGGGAAAACGATATGCCAGTATGAACTAAATATCGCGTGATTTCGGTCACCCGCCATGATCATCATTCGAGTCTGCAAAGCAACCGTCCAGCGTCTTAGCTCGGTCAACAAATCGCCGTCCGCCGTCAAGCGTGAATCGCTGCCGTAGGCGACGTGACCGCCGCAATCAAGCCATGCTTGCTCATTCGCAGTTTCGCCCAACAAATACACATTCGTCGTCGGGCAAATCACCAATCCGCGCACACGCGGCGCGGCGTCCGCAATATCCTCGTCGGTCAGCCCAACGCCATGCACGATCACGGTATTCGCACCGACACAGCCGAGCGCCTTCAACCGCTGGTATTCGCCCGCCGCGATCTCGTCCGTCCCCTCTGCGAGATGGATGAACCACGGCACATCCGGCGGCGTAGTGCGATACGAGCGCACGATTTCGTCAGATGTCGAGAAATGCAGCGAATGCGCCCAACCATAGCGTTTCAACACGCGCACGGGGAAATCAGCGCGAAAGAGTTCTTTGTGCGGCGGATTGTGATGGGCAACGGTGGTCGCGCCACACAGCAGATTTTTCAGCCCGCCGATGAACAGCCGATCCCATAACGGATACGCGCGCAGCGACTTGTAGGGTTCGTCGTTCAAGCGAGCGCTCACATCGTTGCCCCATTGGTGCGCGTTGTCGTAGGTGTCGCGGAATTTCGTGCGCGGAAAGTGATTCAGTTCAAGGTGGTCATGCGCGTTGATCAAGCCGGGAAAGATCGCGTAGCCGTCCAGATCAACTGCAACCGCATCATGTCGGGGATGCGCGGCAATTCGTTCGGCGGTGTACAATTCGCGCCGGACGAAGGTTGCGCCGTCCCAAATGCGCGCGTTTTTGATGATCAGCGGCTTGACCATGCGACTCGATGAATCAAACGACAATACCACGATTATAGCCCGTTCCCCATCGGAGGGCGAATGTTCACCACCCTAATCGCGTGGGCATGGACGCTGTTCCTACTGGCGGCGGCATATCCACTGACAGCACAGCTCATCCCCGACGCGGGCATCGGATTGCGCGCGGCGACGGCGCTGGCTTTGGGCGCGGGCGGCGTGTCGCTGATCATGCTCTGGGAAGGCTTGTTGGGCATCGCTTACACGCCGTTGGGAAGCGCCGTGCCATATCTGATCATCATGGGGATAAGTTATTTCATCGCAGAGCGCGTGGAGAAACGCGGAGGAAAAAGAGAGCAAATCCCCCCCTTCTCTTTGCGATCCTCCGCGTCTCTGCGTTATCTTTGCTTGCTGCTCCCCATCGCCGCCACCATCGCGTTCAACGCTGGCTATTGGGCATTCCACCGCGATGACGCGATCAACATCTATCAGCCGCAAGCCGCCGAAATCGCACGCACACGCGCGTTGATCCCGCTGACGGGCGCGGACAGCCTCTACCGCGCTTACCCGATGCACATGCAGTTGTTGTACGCGCACGCCTACATGGTATCCGGTTGGGAAAACGATTATCTCGCGCAGTTTGTGTCCGCGCTGTTGGCGTTAGCGTGTCTTGCGGCGGCGTATGCGCTGGCGGAACGATTGCAGGCGGGATCGGGCGGAATCGCGGCGTTCCTGTTGGCGACGACACCTACATTCGGGGCGTGGGCGTCGTCCGGCTACGTCGATCTGCCGACGGCGCTCCCCTACACGCTGTGCGCCGTGTTCGCGCTCCGCCTATGGGACAAGCGGCATATGACCGACGCGGCGTTGGCAGGTGCGATGCTCGGACTCGCGGCATGGACGAAGAATGCCGCGCTCGTTGGCGTGCCGCTGCTCGGACTGTGGTTGCTGTTGGCGTGGAGTCAGCGCCGAATTGCGTTGCGCCAGATCGTGATCGCTGGCTTCGCCTGCGCCGCTGTTGCCGCGCCGTATTACCTTCGCAACGTTGTGGGCGCGGGCTTCATCATCCCAGAGACCGCGTGGACGGATCAGGCACAGCGCACGCTCGACAGCGCGTTGATTTTCGTGATCCATCCCGAAATCTACGGCGTGACGGGCTGGCTGATCATCGGCGGTATCGGGTTTGCGCTTGCAAAACACCTTCGACGCCCCGACACCGAGAACAAAAATGGATTTCTAACGGTCTTATGGTGGACGCTGCCGTTCTTCGCCGTCTGGTGGGCGTTCGCGTCCTACGATCCGCGCTTCTTGCTGGTCATTCTGCCGATGTTGTGCGCCCTCAGCGGCGCATTCGCGGCGCGCCTCTGGGAATCGCTGTCCGCGCGATTAGGAACACGCCGCCGTTACGCTTATGCCGCGCTCGTGATCGTCGCGCTGGCGTTGACGATGCGCACGGTGTGGTTTAGCGTTGAATACAAACGGGAAATTTTGCGCGCGCCGTTCATGTCCGACGCCGATAAGCGCGCCATCCTCGGACGCGAGATCATTCCACCTGAATCGTGACGGGCAGTACCCCAATCACGCCATCCAACGTCGCTGATCCCGCTACGGAAAGATCGTGCGGCGCGCCATCGATGAATTCATAAATTTTGACCCATAGTTGATAATCGCCCGCTGGCAAATCGGACGGAAGTCGCAGCGCACGATTGTCCCAGACGGGTAAATTCGGCGTCCAAGTCTCCGTCGGCGCGAAGCCGAAGCCCGGTTGCCAATCATTCTGCGTCACAGGTGCGCCATTCGCATCCCGCAAATATAACGCCACCGTGTAGGGGCGTGCCGCTGGCACACCGGCACTCCACATCCAATGCAGCGATACAGGGAGCGCGCTGCCCGCCGTGTAGCTCACACCATACGGGAGCGTGACGCCGAGCAAGCGCAGCGCCTCACCGTAGACCAAATCCGTGTTGCGATCTGCGCCGCGAAAGCCGAACGGATCGGGCGCGTCTGCCGTGCTGAACTCGATCAAGCGGACGGTCGGTGACGTTTGAAACTGGCGGATCGGGTGATAGTGCGACACCATGAAGCGCTCGACCGGGCGCACACTCCATGCCAATTCTGGGCTGAACTCGACCAACAGCCACAACCGCTCGTGTTCGGAAGCCAGCCGATGGATCATCGGGATCGTGATTGGGGTGAGCAGCATGTCGGGATTGTCCGAGCGGACGAACGGCGGCTGGGTATCGCTCGGCTGTTCTCCCGGTTGTTCTTGCAGCGCCATGACCCGCGCCGCGCCGCGATACGCATTGGAAAAGAACGGCTGATAACGCGGACTTGCCAGCACAATCACATCATCCGCCGTCGTCTCCACATCAATGATGTCGAGCATGGCGATCAAGGGCGTGTTGCTCGCGTCGTAGCGATCATCCACCGCATAGAGCGCGCGCATGTAACCCGCCGTCAAAATGATCAGCACCAGCGGCGCGATCCAGACGAAACGCGCCATACGTCGTATCAAACCGAGAACGCACACCCCCACTAACGCCGCAAATGCCAACGCCCATCCCGGCTGCTGGATCGTCACCCATGCCAGATCGAGGGGAAGTTCGCCCCACAGAGCCGACAATACGACCGGACGCAGATAGCGCAGCTCATATAAACCACGCGCCCATTCGACCAAGCCACCGGACTCGGCTGGCAGTTGTTGGGGATAAACGCCCCACCAGTACGACGCCGTGCTGAACTGCCACCACAAACTGTAAGCGCACAGCGCCGCAAATACGCCCCAGACGAGGGCATGGCGGCGATGCACGATGCGATCCAGCGCGGGGAACGCCGCGATCATCAAAAATGGCACGACTGGAATGAGGAAACGGGGCGGCGCAGACAAGCCACCGAACCAATGCTGCCCACTGAGGATCGCATAGCCGAACGCGAATGACAGCGTAAGGATGAACGCCGCCAGCGGGTAACGCCACTTTCCCGCGCGGACGGCGATCCACGCGCCCGGCAGCGCCAACAGTAAAATCGGGGATGTCCCCCAAATACTCCCGCCCGGACTGAGCAAATACGCGGAGGACGCCAACCCCAAATAGCCACCCGACGCTGCGTCCAGCCGCCCAATCAGGTTATAACGCCCTTCCACCAATCCAAACGCGCTCAACGCGATGAAGCTACCGGTGATTAGCGCCAAGCCAAGCACGACAAGCCCAATCCAACGCAGCGAACGCCGATCCAATCGGAACGACGGCGCGGCGATGATGAGGAATGCGGGGAGCGCCAACGATGCCGATGATTTTGTCAGGAACGCGCCGATCCCGCTCGCACATGCCAGCATCCACCAGAACAATGGGCGATTTTTGGATAAGCGGGCGTGTTCCACACACCACGCCGCAAAGAGTAGGAGCAGGAGTAGCAGCGGTTCGCGGAAGAACGATTGCGTATACGGAAATAAAATGGTGCCAACACCGAACAGCAGCGCCGCGCTCACCGCCGTGCGCGTCGAGTAACCGAGCGTCAATCCGTAGGTATATAAGACCCCGCCCGACAGCGCGCCAACGATGATATTAAACAGGTAGACGACGTGAACCATGCCGACATCGGGCGCAAGTTTCGCCAGCGCGTACAAGGGCGACGCCAATATGACAGGCAGCGGCTCAATATTGTAGGCGACGAGATCGAAATCGCCCACCAATGTGGGCGGGCGATGCCATGCAGCCAAATCAAGTCGGAAATCGCCGTGATCGACCCAACTACTCACCGTATCGAAGAGCATGAGCGCGTCGCCGCTCTCGATCCGCGCGCGATAAGCGATCAGGTAGAGCGCCGCCAGGAGGACGATAATCCACACAAATCCCGCCCCGTGCGCCGTGGATGCGCGTTTGGAGTCGGCGGACACTCGATGGCGGCGGATCAGTCGAGATTCGCCCCGCTCAAGCGATTGCGCACGCCGAGCAAGCCCTTGAGGAGCCGTTGACTGGCGCTCAAGTGATCGAGTTGGCTCAATCCAGCTTCATACGTCGCGGCGGCGGCGTTAATTTTGCCGCCTTTGATTTGAAGTTGGCTCATCGCCAAGAGCGTCTCGCCGTGCAAGGCTTTTTCGCCCAACTCTTGGAATACATCCGCCGCATGACGATAGGCATTGTACGCCTGTTCCCGGTCGCCCAACGCCATATAAACCCCGCCCATGTTGCCCAATACTTTGGCGGCGCGCAGCACGTCGTTGAGTTCTTGGAACACGGTCAACGCTTGATTCATGACATCGAGCGCCTGCTGATTTTCGCCCAATGCACGATTCACCAAGCCGATGTTGGTCATCATTTCGGCTGCCATGTCGCGCTGTCCCGCCGCATTATAGGCGTCGGATGCTTCTTGGAACGACCGCGCGGCTGCCTCGTATTCCTTTTGCTTGAAAAGTTTGATGCCCTGCTCTTGTGACTCATTCGCGCTGATGCTCATTGATTTTGCCCCTTAACCTCGAACGGTTCGTACTGCTTCTATGATAACCTGAGGTCGTCACATCGTTATATTGAGAATGCTCTCGCCCATGCTGCGCAGCCTTTCTGTCGGCATCTGACTCAGCATCATCGCCAGTTCCATGAAGCCGACGTTCAGCGGACTGGCGGCAAAACGGCGCACATCCTCCGGCATGGCAGAGAAATACTTCCACGCTTCGCGGATTGCCAGCAGCTCGCCCAATTTGCTGCTGCTCTCCAAGAAATAGTTGAGGTTCTTGCGCACTTCATTCGCCAACACCGTCAATTTGTGCATCGGCATTGACACTTCGCCCAATTCGTACGCATCGATTTCAGCGCTGGGAATGCCCGTCGCATCGCTCAGATCGTCCAGCGACAAACCCATGTCTTCGCGCGCTTGCCGCAAGAGCGCGCCAACCAGTCGGTCGCGCAGCGCCATATATTCGCTTTGCGTCGTGGTGTGATCTTGGCGTGCCGACTCCATCGTATGATTGCCCCAAAAATGGCTGACGGGGACATCCAAGTAGTATGCCAACAACTCCAACTGCGGCAGTGACGGCACATCGTCACCGAATTCCCATGATTCCACGACTTCTGGTGTCACCTTCAAAAGATTAGCGCAGTGGTCGAGCGTGCGCCCCGCGTTCATGCGCGCATCACGCAGCAAAACACCGATCATCTTCGCGCGAATCTCATATGACTGATCGTAGTCGGTAGCTCTCGACGCACTTTGCGGTTCGCGGTCGTCCCGCGCCTTCTTTAGCCGCGCCGATATATCCCTGAAGTCCATGATTCCCTCGCCTCGCTCGCGGAAACGCCGCCGCATGACTGCATTTGCACGCGATCATACAAAATATTCGGCATTTCGACAATTCGCGCCTTTTCAAATCATATGCTGCGATTTCAAATACGAATGGTGTCATTTTCCATGAACAGGCTATAATTGATCTTTATCATTATTTCTGTTGAGAACCGCATGACTGCATTCCATCTGCGTCCCGATGATCCCATCGCTCCCTACCATGCCGCTAACCAATTTACCGTGCGGGTGGGAACAATTTTGACTGTCAGTACCCTCTACCCGGCACTCGTGAACGCAACCGCCGCATTGACTCAATGTGAACGGGCAACACTCCTGCTGCTGGATGATAACGCTGTCCTTCAGGTCGAAGCCATGAGCGGCGAGAATGCCCCTTCGCGCAAGGCGCTGCACGATTTCGCGTTCCAAACCTATAATCGCCCGAATGATCCGCTGATTACAGCATGGCAAGCCGGCGATACTTTCCATTTTACACCGCCACCAAGCGAAAACCCGGACATCAAGCCAACATTGGCGGACGATTTGGTGTTGGCGCTGCGTTTCGTGCCATTTGTGGGGGTTCCGCTGATGCGCGAAGGCACTTGGATCGGCGCACTGATCATTGACCAACCCACCACCAAGACGCCGCCAGATAACCTTGCCGTCGCCATGCTCAAAGCAATCGTACCCAACGCGGTGATCGCGCTGAACAATGCGCGGCTCTACACCGAAACTAAATCTGAACTCGAAACCAAGAATGCTGAACTGCGCATCCTGAATCAAATCGACCGCGAATTGACCGAAACCATCGTCCTCAATCACGTTTTCGACATGACGTTGGATTGGTCAATGCGTTACACCAACGCGCAAGCGGCATCGCTGGCGCTCTACGACGGGACGAAAGACGAGCTGCGCATCGCGCGCGATCTGGGCTATACGATGACCGCCGATGTCTTGGCGCTGCTCCGTGACACGGACGGCGGGATCGCGCATCGTGTAGCGCGCACCGAACGCGCAGAAATCATCCCCGACGTCAGCACTGATCCCGAATACGTCATGATCGCATCCAACATGCGCTCACACATGTCCATCCCCGTGCTGCGGCAAGACAACGTGATCGCCGTGATCAGCGTCGAGAGCCGCCACTTGAACGACTTTACCGAAGATCACCTGAAATTTGTCGAAAAACTCGCTGTGCGCGCTGGCGTCGCCATCGATAACGCGCGCCTGTTCGCCGACTCCGTGCGCGAGCGCGAAAAGCTGACGCATATCTTGAGCAACGTCGCGGACGTGGTCATCGTGGTGGGCTATGATGACCGCTTGATCCTCGTCAATCAATCCGCGATTTCCGCATTCCGGCTGTATACCGACCGCAACTACATTGACGATTCGTTTTCGCGCGTGTTTGGAGATACAAACCTGCAACCCGTCTATCAGCAGGCGAAAAATTCGCAGCATATCGTCAGCCAAGAGATCAAACTACAAGAATGCACCTATTACGCCAGCCTGTCGGTGTTGGATCGCATCGGCTGGATCATCGTCATGCACGATATCACACCGCTGAAAGAGACTGAACAGCTCAAGAGCGAACTGCTGGCAACCGTCTCGCACGATCTCAAACAACCGTTGAGCATCATGAACGGCTACATCGAACTGATGCAGATTCAGCGTCGGCTTGATGAAGTGGGGATGAATTACAGCAATATCGTCCTGCGCTCTATCGAGAACATGCGCAAATTGATCGATGATCTGCTCGATTTTGCCAAGATCGAAAGCGGCATCCAACTCAAAGCGCGCGCGGTCACAATCCAAACGCTGATCGACGATTGTATCCAGAGCATCAGCCCGATTGCGCAGCAAAAAGCGATGATCATTCAGTCGGAGGTCAGCGGTGATTTGCCGTTGGTCGCTGGCGACTCGGATCGTCTGCATCAAATTTTTAGCAACCTGATCAGCAATGCCGTGAAATATACGCCACCAGAGGGTCGCGTGCGCATTTGGTCAGAGCGTCGCAACGCCGGCTTGTGCATTGCCATACAGGACACGGGCATCGGCATCAGCCCCGAAGATCAAGCGCGCATCTTCGACCGTTTCTACCGCGTGCGCCGCGCCGAGACCGAGACGATTGAAGGCACAGGACTCGGTTTGGCAATTGTCAAACGGCTCGTAGAACTTCATAACGGACAGATCGGCGTCGAAAGCCGCTTGGGCGAAGGCACGACGTTCTACGTCACGCTGCCGATCTTCAATGCGAACGAAGACCCGACGATCCCCATCGAAGAAAAGTCGACGAGTTCCTAACACAACGCGCTCATCCGCCGCGCAAAATGAGCAATCAAAAAGGGCGTCAGACTATCGACGCCCTTCCCTAATGCTTACGTTCAATCGCCCGACGGAATTTCCGGTTTGACCGCCTCGGTCTGCGGCGTTGGCGGATTGCTGCCCATGCGCTCTACAGGACGTTCGAGCAACTGCTGACGCCCTTCAGGGTGTTTCATGTGATGGATTTGATACGGCACGCTCGTTACCGCAACGTTTTCGAGATCACCGAGTGCCACCGTGAAGATGAACGCACTATTTTGATGCAGCACCTGTTCCCAGTACGTATCCATAACCAAACTACCCATAATCACATGCACAAACGAGCCGGGAACCTCGCGCTGAATGTTCAGGATGTGTTCGCGGATTGGCTCTGCCAAAAGGCGGAACGGCGAGTCGATCACGACCAATTCGCCCTCCCCAATGCGCTCCTGCCATTTGTTGCGCACTTCTTCGACGCGATCTGGATTGACGCCGATGTGAATAGCTTTCCACGGGTGTTGCAGCGCCTTGGCGAAGTTCACCATTTTGACCGTTTCGGCATGGACGTTATCGACGAGGATGATCGTTTGCATCGGGCGCGAGTCTTGATCGACGGGCGCGGAGTTCTCTTGGCTCAAGGCATATGCCACTTGTTTATAATGGTGGTGAATGCGGAAAAACACGACCACCAACGTCGGAATCAAGATGACAATGAACCAAGCGCCGTCGCGGAATTTGGTGATAGCGAACACGCACATCACGACGAAGGTACAGACCGCGCCCACTGCACTGATCGCCAATTTCAAGCGCCAGCCGGCATCATAGGTCAAGTCGGTCTCCAAACCCTTGACGATTTCGCCCGGCTTGAGCTTGCCAATCTTGAGCGTTCGGATCACCATGCCGGACTGCGACATGGTAAAACTTAGAAAGACACCAATTGCGTATAATGGGATTAATGCAGAAGTGCGCGCCTGAAAGATAATCACCAACAGCGATGCGAAGACCGCCAAGACGATGATGCCCCACGAGAAGACTAAACGTCCGCCCCGATAGGTCAATTGACGCGGCAAGAAGCTATCACCGGCTTGCAGCGCCGCCAAGCGCGGAAAATCGGCGTAGCTCGTATTCGCCGCCATCAGTAGAATTAGGGCTGTCCCTGCCAGCATCAGGTAGTAGAAAATACTGCCATCGCCAAAGACCGTTCGACCCATTTGAGAGATCACCGTCTCAGCATGACTAGGGACGGCTTGAATTTGATTGGCAAGCAACGTGATGCCGAGAAAGAGCGTAATCAAGATGCTGCTCATCCAGATCAGCGTCACAGCGGCGTTATGGCTGCTCGGCTTCTTGAACGCGGTGATACCATTGCTGATCGCTTCGATCCCAGTCAGCGCCGTACAGCCGCTAGAGAACGCCCGAAGGACGAGGAACAGCGTCAGCGGTTCCAGTACTTCGTGATGTATCGCCTCGACGCCTTGTACGGTCGAGAGTGTTCCGGTCAGACCACGCACCAGACCCACAATTAATGTTAAGAAGATCATGCCGAGAAAGAAATACGTCGGGACAGCAAAAATCCGTCCGCTCTCTTTCACGCCGCGCAGATTGAGAATGGTCATGAAGATGATCACACCGACCGCAATCCCGACACGATACGGCAGCAATCCGGGAAACGCAGACACGATTTGCGCCACACCCGACGAAATGCTGACCGCGACCGTGAGAATGTAATCGGTCAGCAGTGCCGCGCCGGCGATCTGCGCTGGGACTTCCCCAAAATTGTCGCGTGCGACAATATAGGCACCACCACCGTTGGGGTAAGCATAAATTGTCTGACGATACGAGATGGTGACGATGATCAGCAGGACGGCAATTGCCAGCGCAATCGGAATCGAGAGCCCCAGTGTGCTGCCCCCCGTTGCCCAAATCCCGAACCCGCCGCCTAACGCGAGCGAGAGGATAATGAGAATTTCTTCGGTGGCATAAGCGGTCGATGACAGCGCGTCCGATGCAAAAACTGCGAGTCCGACGGGACGGCTGATGGCTTGATGTGCGAGATCGGCGGTTTGCAGACGATTGCCTAGCAAGAAACGTTTGACTGCGCCGAGCGTCATAGTGAGGTTTTCCTTTTTGACAAACCTAGAAGATGATAGTCCTCTCAATTCGGTTTGTCTAGAGACGTTGGTCGGTCAAGTCTACAAACAAAATCTGCGCGCAACCTGTAACAATTTCACACTCATCGAGACGAAATCATCATACGCCGGATCAATCTTGAACTGGAACCCTTAAAGCCGGTCGGCTGTTTGGGTAAGACTGATGTTTGCAGGCTCGTCCAATTGTTCGATATACTCTGTGCCGTAATGACGATTTCAATGTTTGTTCGCGACCTTGTTCCCATTCATCGCGGAATCACTCGCCCTTACACAAAGGAGCGCCTCATGTCATTTCTCTCTCGCCGTTTTCTCATCCCGTCTGCCGTTGTGATGTTCGTCTTTGCCGTTTCGCTGACCGTCGCTGGCGCACAAACGCCGAACGTACTGCGCGTCGGTATGAATGAGCCGGTCGTCCTCGATCCGGCGCTGCACACCAACGATCCCGAGACCGCCCTGAACCGTGCCGTTTACGATTATCTGGTCGAAGTACTGCCCGATGCCACCATTGGGGCGAACCTAGCGACGGAATGGACAATCAGCGACGACAGTTTGACGTACACGTTTGCGCTGCGCGATGGCGTAACGTTCCACGACGGCTCGCCGTTCACGTCGGCGGATGTGGTCTTCACGTTCAATCGTCTGAAAGAAGTCGGATCACCTGCGCTCAATCTGTTAGGCGATTTCAGCATCAGCGCGCCCGATGCACAAACCGTTGAATTTACGCTTCCGTCCATCAACGCCGATTTCCTGTACGGCGTCGCGGCACGGCAAGCGTTGATCCTGAAGGATGGCATGACCACGCCGAACGTGATTGGCGCGGAGGACGCACCCTATGCCAGCTTCAACGGAACGGGTCCCTTCGTCTTGACCGAATACAGTCCCGGCTCGCGCGCGGTGTTTGCCCGCAATGAAACGTATTGGGGCGAGGTCGCGCTCGACGGCATGGAACACATCTACATCAACGATGCGGTCGCGCAAGTGGACGCGCTGTTGAGCGGGGAACTTGACTTCATCTTCAAAGTGCCGAGCCAGCAAATCGAGCGCCTTGAAAACGCAGATGGCATTACGGTTTTGCAGCGCGCCACCAGCCAGCATCCCGTCATTCGTCTGCGTACCGACGCCGGACATTTGGGCGAAGATGTGCGCGTGCGCCAAGCATTGAAGTACGCCACCGACCGCGAGGCGCTGAATGATATTCTGCTCAACGGACGCGGCGTGATCGGCAATAACGATCCAATTGCCCCCGTGTTTGAGTTTTTCTTCGACGACACGATCCAAAATCAGACCTATGATCCGGCGCAGGCGTGCCAGCTTCTCAGCGATGCGGGCATCACGACACTCGAAGCGACGCTGTACGCCCCCAATGCGTTCGAGTATCCCGATTTGGCGACGGTGTTGGAACAGCAGTGGGAAGCAACCGGCTGCATCAATATCGATGTGCAAATCCGCGAAGAAGGCTACTACTACGACGTGAGCAACCCAGATAACTACTTCGATGTCGATTTGGGCATCACCGGATGGGGCGACCGTCCGTCGCCCCAGATTTTGCTGCGCGAAGCCTACATCGAATCAGGCATTGCAACGTATTTCAACGAGACGCGCTTTGTTGATCCCGAAATCGAAGCGTTGGTCGCAGAAGCCAGCATGACCACGAATGATGAAGCCCGTAAAGCAATTTACGCGCAGATCAGCCAGATTTTCTTGGATCGGGGTCCCATCATCATCCCCTATTTCGCGCCGCTGTTCGGTGCCGCCCGCGACACCATCAGCGGGTTGGAGATGGCAGCATTTCCTGGCTTGACCGATTTCCGTCCAGTATCACTGGAATAAATGTCGATCTCTTCCCTCACCCAGTTCAATGGGGCGCGCAGATTGCGCGCCCCACAATCCACGTTGCACGGTTGGCGCAATTGAAACGATTGACGCAACAACCCCTCTCCCTGATTGGCGGGGCATTGGTGTGCATGTTCGTCCTGATAGCGATCTTTGGATCGACCATTGCGCCCTATCGCTACGACGCGCTCATTCGCGGTGCGGCGCGGCTGCCACCCTCCGTCGAGTACCCATTTGGGACGGATCGACTGGGGCGCGATGTCTACAGCCGTATTTTGTGGGGCGCCCGTGATATTGTCGGCTTGCCCGCGCTGACGACGGCGCTGGCGGTGACTTTCGGTGCGGCGATTGGCTTGTACATCGGCTATCGCGGCGGTTGGGTCGATGAGGTTGTCTCGCGGATTATGGACAGCCTATTGGCGATTCCGGCGCTGATCTTGGCATTGGTCATGCTTGGCACGCTCGGCGCATCGCAAACTGGAATCGTAATCGTGATCGTTGTGCTATACACGCCAATTGTAGCGCGTGTCGTTCGCAGCGCGGTGTTGTCGCTGCGCTCGACGGGCTACATCGAAGCGGCGAAACTACGTGGCGAATCGACACCGTATATCTTGTTCCGCGAACTGCTGCCCGGCGTGCTGCCCGCGCTGATCGTGGAGGGCGCGCTCCGTTTTTCGTATGCGATTTTCCTGACCGCATCGCTCGGTTTTCTCGGCTTGGGCGTGCAGCCGCCCTCACCGGATTGGGGACGCATGGTCAATGAAGCGCGCGACAGCTATGCCCAAACCCCGTGGGCATTATGGGCGCCCGCTGCCTCGATTGCGCTGTTGATTATCGGCGTCAACCTGCTCTCGGACGGCTTGCGGCGCACCTTGCGCTACGAAGGGACGTTGGGATGAGCGCATCAAATGAGATTTTGATCGCGGCAGAGCGCCTAACCATCGACTATCGCGCTGATGGACGCTGGCTCAACGCGGTGTGCGAAACCGATTTGCAGATCGCGCCGGGCGAAATTCATGGCTTGGTCGGGGAGAGCGGCAGCGGCAAATCGACGCTGGCGCTCGGTATGATGCGCTACCTTGCGGCGAATGCGCGCGCTTCTGGGCGCGTGAGCTTCGATGGCAGCGATCTGCTGACGAAACCGGATGATGCCATGCAGCGCATTTGGGGCAAACAGATCGCGCTTGTACCCCAAGACGCCCTCGCATCACTCAATCCATCGCAGCGCATCGGAGATCAGATCGCGGAAGTGGCGCGACTGCATGACGGTTTGTCGGCGTCCGAAGCCAACACCCTCGCGGTCGAGATGCTGCGCCGCGTGCGCTTCTCCGAGCCAGAGGACGCCGCGCGCCGCTATCCGCATCAACTCAGCGGCGGGATGCAGCAGCGCGCTTCGATAGCGATGGCGCTGATCGCGCGTCCACGCTTGCTGATCTTGGATGAGCCAACGACCAGTTTGGATGTGACCACCGAAGCTGCAATCATCGACTTGATCCGCGATTTGATCCGCGATACACAAGCCGCCGCGCTGTTCGTCACCCACAATCTCGGCATCGTCGCGCAGTTGTGCGACCGGATGACGGTACTGTACGCAGGCGAAATCATGGCGTCCGGCGCAGTCGCCGACCTATTTGCACGCCCGCTGCATCCCTATACGATCCAACTGCTCGCCAGCTTGCCCCGCCCCACACACGGCACAGAAACGCGCTTGCCCACCATTGAAGGCGTCGCGCCGTCGCCGACCAACCGTCCAACTGGCTGTGTATTCGCGCCGCGCTGCCCCGCTGCCATCGCTATTTGTGGGACGAAGCCGCCCGTCGAAGCGCTAGACGGCGGACGGTTGATCAAATGTCACCGTTGGCGCGAGATTGCCGCTGGAACGCTGACGTTGGAAGCCCCGCCAATCCAGCCCATTCGTGCGAACGACGCGCCAACTGCGGGCTACACGCTGACGACACGCGATCTGCGCAAAACGTTCGCGCGACGCGGCATGTTCCAGCGGCGGGCGCGCCTCGTTGCGGTGGACGATGTATCGCTGCAAGTCCGCGCACGTTCGACGTTGGGACTGGTGGGCGAAAGCGGCAGCGGCAAGACGACCGCCGCGCGCCTGATCGCGGGCTTGGAAATGGCGGACGCCGGAACGATGGAACTGCTCGACGTGCCGTTGGCGAACGGTGCGCGTGCGCGTCCGGTCGAGACGCTGCAACGGCTGCAAATGATCTTCCAGAATCCAAACGATTCGCTCAATCCATATCGCAGCGTCGGCGCAACGTTACAGCGCGCAATCTACCGCCTGAGTACAGCGAAACTATCGAGCGCCGAGATTAATGCTCGCGTGATGATGCTCTTAGAATCGGTACGCTTGCCAGCAAATTATGCAGATCGCTATCCGTCCGAATTGAGCGGCGGCGAAAAACAGCGCGTCGCTATCGCACGGGCATTCGCGGCGGATCCTGCGCTCGTTGTCGCGGACGAACCCACATCTGCGCTCGATGCCTCGGTACAATCCGCCGTTTTGAACTTGCTCAAAGATTTGCGCGCCGAACGTGGCGTCTCGTACTTGTTCATTTCGCATGATTTGAACGCCGTCGCCTATCTCGCAGATTGGATCGCGGTCATGTATCGCGGCGAAATCGTCGAAGAAGGCGACGTTGAGCAGGTCTACAATCCGCCGTCGCATCCCTACACCGAAGCGCTGCTCTCCGCCATTCCCAACCCCGATCCGACCATCAAGACGCATCGAATTTTGCTCAACGACGATGCCAATGGCGCACAGGTGATCACGGGCTGCCCTTTTCACCCGCGCTGCCCGCGCAAAATTGGCGCGATCTGCGAACACGAAGCGCCGCCCTATCGAGATGCAGGCGCTGGGCATTTCATCCGCTGTCACATCCCAGTTGATGAACTGACTGTGCTGCAAACGAGTGCGCCAACCATGCGAACGGGGCAAGCGCTGCCCCGACCGGAGACGCCATGACGCGCTATTTGGCGCGGCGCTTGGTGCTAATGGCGCTCACCTTGCTGCTCACCTCTATTCTCATATTCGCACTCACACAGTTGCTCCCCGGCGACGTGGCGCGGCTCATTCTCGGACGCGAAGCGCGCCCAGAGGCGCTAGAGAATTTGCGCATCCAGTTGGGCTTAAATGATCCCGTCCCGATGCAGTATTGGAACTGGCTCACAGGGTTCGTCTCTGGCGATTGGGGAACATCGTTCATCGGCGGGAGCGCACCGATTCGCCCGCTGGTATTGGAGCGACTGGGCAATTCGCTCAAGCTGGCGCTGTTGGCGCTGACATTTTGCGTCCCGCTGTCGATCTTGTTGGGTGCGGTGGCAGCCTTGCGCGAGCAGAAATTTGTGGACGGCGCGATCTCGCTGTTCACGCTGGCAGTCGTCGGTTTGCCGGAATTCGTGACCGGATTGGCGCTCATCAACATCTTTGCGCTCGGACTGGGCTGGTTCCCTGCCAGCGCGTCCGCTGATACCCCGACGTTGGGTGAACTGCTGCGCCAATTGACGCTGCCCGCACTCACAGCGTCATTCGTCTTGATCGCGTACATCGTGCGTCTAACGCGCGCGGGCGTGGTGGACGAACTGAAAAAGCCGTATGTGCGGACGGCGACGCTGAAAGGCTTATCGCGCCGCGCCGTCCTCGTGCGGCATGTGTTACGCAACGCACTTGCGCCCACGATTACGGTAATCGCCATCAGCTTCGGGTGGCTGATCGGGGGCTTGGTCGTGATCGAAAATGTGTTCAGCTATCCGGGCTTGGGGCGGCTCATGACCGCCGCCGTCGAGCGCAAAGACATCCCGCTGATGCAAGCGGTCGTCATGGTGGTGATCTTCTTCTACGCCGCTGCGAACCTGATCGCGGATTTGTTAGTCGCGTTTCTGAATCCGCGCGTTCGCTTGGAGTAATGCCCCGTAACGATTCGCACGTTGCGACGGACGGATAGATAATCGCTTACGCAATCGGAGAAACGACCATGCCCCTGCACGCACTCGACGGATGGGAAACGACACGCGACGCACTCCATAGCGCCGCCAAGATCATCAGCGCGATCCGCAATTTGACGTTGCCGCGCGATCCCAATCATCTGCACCTCGCCGCCAAGGTCACAGCACGCGGATTATCAACTGATATCCTGCCGAAGGGCGGCGAAATCCAACTCGACTACCAAGATGGCACGTTCCGGTTGCTCAAAGATGGATTGTTCGTCCTGCCCCTCGCGGGTACAAGTCAGCGGGCGCTCCTTCAGAATGTCATAAGCTGGCTGCGCCAAAATGGGCAGTTCGCAGGCGTGGAAAATGCCGATGCCAAAATCGCGGCGCTGTTGGGTGAAGAAAACGGCGTGAAGCTGTCGATTGGCGCGGGCGACGTGAACGACGATAGCCCGCTGATGTTCGATCCAGCTATCGCAGCGGGCTACGCCGACGCCATCGATGCGATTTACGGCGGGATCGCGCGCTTTCGCGGACACATTCAAGGTTACATGACGCCCATCGTCGCTTGGTCGCACGGCTTCGACCTCTCGACGCTGTGGTTTGCGACGGACAAGGCGACCGAGGCGTATCCGCACCTCAATTTCGGCTTTTCGCCGGGCAGCGCCGGCTTGCCACGCCCGTATCTCTACGCCTACGCCCATCCCTATGTCGATGCGCTCACGCCACCGATGCTACCCGCGCCTGCGCGCTGGCATACCTCCGGCTGGACGGGCATCGTCGCGCAGTATGATGAATTTCGGACAGAAGAAAACGTATCGGCATTCGTCGAAACGCTGTGCGAAGCGATGTGCCGCGCGCTTTTGCACCGCTTGAAAATCTGATCATGTTGATGCGCCTCCGCCGCACGCTGCGCAACGCCGCCGTTTTCCAGACGCTGTTTAGCATTGACGCCTACGCGAAGTGGGCATCAAGCTACCCACCGCACGCCCATAATGCGCTGATGCGGGCGGAAGAAAGCGCCATGCGCGATCTCATGCCGTCGCTGGCAGGTCGAGTCGTGCTAGATTTGGCATCCGGGACGGGGCGCTATGGCATCATGGCGCGGGACGCGGGCGCGCGGACGGTGATCGCGCTCGACAACAGCCCGCACATGCTGGCGGCGAATCCGTTGGCATGGCGCGCGGGCGCGACGACCGAAGCAATCCCGCTGGCGTCGGCTTCAGTCGATATCGTACTGTGCGGCTTGGCATTGGGACATTTGTCACGCCTTGCGCCGTCGATGCGCGAGATCGGGCGCGTTTTGGCGTCCGGCGGCGCGGCGCTGATCAGCGATATCCATCCGTACCTGTTCCTCGCAGAAGTGAAAGATCAGCGCGCCCCGCAACGAACGTTCACTGCGTCCGATGGGAAAACGTATGCCGTCGAGCATTATCCACACGGCGTCGAAAGTTATTTGCGCGCCGCAGAAGCGACGAACTTGCGGCTCGACGCCGTGCGCGAACCGCGCTCGCACGAAGCGCCGACGACCGCGCCCGTCGCCATCGTCTACCGCTTCATTAAGGCAAACGCTTCGGACGCATGAACAGAACGAACGCGCCAACGCCGCCCGCCAAGATCGCGGGCGGCAGACACAAGCTGATGAACAAACGCTGAACGTTACTCAAGCCAGCACTTCCTAACACCACCCATAAAATCACGAACAAGAGAATTCCAGTGACCGCGAGGACACCGCCGATGATCAGCGGTGTCCTCAATTTTGGTGCGGGCGTTTGATTCATTGTATAGCCGTCCCATCTCCGTCTTTTGGCGGAGAACGACGCGCATATGAATCTCATATTGATGGACAATATCAGAAGTTCACCTGTGCGCCACGTATCAACCCAAGACCTTCTATCTTATCCTGCTGACGTAAATGCTGTCCATGATGGGTAATACCGACGGACACGGCATCCATCCTGTCGTTGACATTCGGGGCGCATCCCAAGCGACGAACAGCATGGCGTAGATTTTGGCTACACCCGCCCACGTTTCCTATCCTTGCACACCCACAAGGATAGGGGCGCGTGACCAGTCCGCCTATTTTCGATGTGTGGAATGTTGGAAACCGACCTTTAGCGCCGAAATGCTTCTATAATGATGCTAATGAAGGTTGAAATGGGAGATCGAGATTAATGAATGCAACCATGAGCAGCACCCGTCAAAACGCGATTGAAACGCTACGCGACATGATCAAAGGCATTGACATGGCGATGTTAACGACTGTCCATGAAGATGGCACGCTGCGCAGCCGCCCCATGTCGACGCAGGAATTTGAGTTCGATGGCGAATTGTGGTTCTTTACGTATGACAATACCGGCAAGACCAATGACATCGCGCACGAACAGCAAGTGAATGTCAGCTACATGGATAAAGGCAAAGACCAGTATATTTCGGTCAGCGGGACGGGGAGTGTCCGGCACGACCGTCAGAAGATGGAAGCGTTGTGGAGTCCAATTTTGAAGGCGTGGTTCCCTGAAGGTCTGGAAACACCGAATTTGGCGCTCTTGTGCGTTGACGTGCAGAAAGCGGAATACTGGGTCTCGGATGGCAAAGTTGCCGCGCTGCTGGATTTGGCAAAATCGCTGCTCACCGGCACCGAAGCCGAGGGCGGCAAGAACGAAAAGTTAACCCTGCGCTAAACTTGGGCATCATTTGAACCTTTGAAATGCACCGTTCTGAATAAACGGTGCATTTTTCGTAATGGCACCACTTTGCCTACTCGTCCTCGTCGGTTTCGCCATCGATGATCGTATAAACCGCGTCGAGCAGATCATCAGCGCGTTCTAACCCCTCAAGCGCCGCCTCGTCGTTAGATGTCAACAGCAGCGCCGCAGCCTCCAACAACGCTACACTCGCTTGCACGACCAAGGTAGCCGCATCCTGATAGTCATGTGCCACGATCAAATCGTCGATCATCGTGCGAGCGGCGTGCGCCTTGGCGACCGCATCTTCGAGCAGTTGAATGGCGTTGCTAGCGGTGTTCATGGCGTTGTCCTTCATTCAATGTTACGGGCTAGATGATGAAACCAAAAACGATGAAATCGTGTTCATTGCTGTTGAAGTCGGACTATATCCGATTTTTATGTGTTGGAACAAGTGGCTTCCATTCGAGCATTCACCCTTCCCGCAAAACTCATCTGTTTCTCAATAGTTTGCCCTTTCCTCAGCGCGAATCTTTAATATCATTTATCGCGCACCTCAATTAGTTCGGCTTATGCGGCGACAGAGAGAGCTTATCGCCCTTCACTAGCCCCCTTGAAGCTGACTGCCGTGTCAGCCAGACTTCCTCGAATCAGCCCTTGCAGCCAACGCGAAACTGACGCTTCGTTAATAGAGCGTGTCTGCAAACTCGATTTTCGCCTATTTTGTTCGATCTCACCCCCGCTGTGGCTGAGGGGAGGACATGTTTGGTTTTCTCCCTGATTCACCTCACCCCCCAGCCCCCTCTCCACTGCGTGGAGAGGGGGCTGGGGGGTGAGGTTCTTGAAAAGGTGTCCTCCCCTCACCCCCGCTGTGGAGATGGGGTTGGGAGGTGAGGTTTCAGAGTTTGCAGACAGACCCTAGTATATTTGGCAAGTTGCCCAAATGGGTAGTCTAGGAGTTTTTGACAAACAGATTGATGAGAACGTTGTCATATTCATATATATTTCGAGTTTCTCTATCTGGTTACGATATTGAACTCAGCTTTTTCTTCACCCACCAAGGACAACAATCGATGTTGCCCACAATCAGCCTCAGCTCCGCGGTCGCCAAGCAGTATTAGGTTTTAAAACCCCAGTCATTGGGCTAGGACGTAAGCTGAATGGTGAACATTGCGCTTGCATCGAGGAAACGTTAACCAACCTCAACCTTGTGCCATAGCGCGATACACCAGCAGGGATTTTGTCGCATGGACAGAAACACTGGCTCGAAATCGGGATGCTGCTCGTTCAATCGCCTAAACTGATGCTGTTAGATGAACCTGTCGCCGTGATGACACGCCGCGAACGCGATCATACGGGTGAACTGCTCCAATGCATCGCTAAAGGACGCTCGATCCTTGTGGTTGAACACGATATGGTGTTCGTCCGCCAGTTCGCCACCACCGTCAGTGTGTTACACATGGGCAAATTGCTCTGAGAAGGCTTGGTCGATGTCGTCGAGTCGAATGCGCGTCATGCAAAAGGGTGTGATCGTCTCGAAAGGCACCGCGAGTCAGCTTTCGCCGGACATTATCCGCGAACATCTGTCGGTCTGATGTCAGTGCATAATGTGGGTCGAGCGGGTGAATTGCGCTTGACATTTGAGCGCCGCGCCGAGCGGACGATTCTAACCGAACAGTATTCACGTCCACCCCTCCAAGTGATGCGCGCGATCCCCGATGCAGCGGGGATTTTGTGCGTCTATTTGCTAAGTCCGACGGGCGGCGTCGTACAGGGGGATCGCTATCGTATCGCCCTAACCATCGGCGCTGGATCGAGGGCGCTGTTCACCACGCAGTCTGCAACGAAAATCTACCGGATGCCGGATGGCTGCGCCGAACAAGTCACGCACATTGACGTTCGCCGGGATGCGTTTTTCGAGTATGTCCCGGATGCAGCGATCTTATTTGCCGACGCAGATTATCACCAACGCACCACAGTAACCTTGCAACAAGGAGCGCTGTTCTTGCTCTACGATATCATCATGCCGGGGCGCTTGGCGATGGGCGAACGCTTGCAGTTTCGGCGCTTTGCGAATCGCCTCACCGTGAGCGATGAGCAGGGCTTGTTGCTCTACGAATCATCCGTGCTTGAACCTGCGCGGCTTGATCTCGATGCGCTTGGCAGGCTAGAAGGCTTTCCCTGTTGGGGCAGTGCAACGCTGCTGGGCGATTTTGCCGCGTGGGGTATCGATGCTGCGGCGCTGTGTGCTGAATTTGCAGCGCATTATTTACTCAAGCATGAGGGGATGACTGGGGTGTCATTGTTGGCACGTAACGGGTTGACCATCCGCGTCGTTAGCCATCGCCTAGAGACGATCTACGACGTGTTGGGCAAACTGCGCAACCACATCCGCACCCGATGTTTTGATCATGCTGCGCCGCTGCGAAAATAGAACCTACTTTTATACACCAGAAAGGCAACCCATGAACTTATCACCGAGAGAAAAAGACAAGCTGATGATCTACGTCGCGGCGATGGTCGCTCGTGACCGCCGCACACGGGGACTCAAACTCAATCACCCCGAAGCGGTGGCGCTGATCACAGCGGAAGTTTTGGAAGGCATCCGCGATGGGCGCACCGTCGTCGATTTGATGCAGTTCGGCAAGACCATCCTCGCGCGTGAGGATGTGATGGAGGGCGTACCGGAGATGATCCCTGACATTCAGATCGAAGGAACATTCCCCGATGGAACGAAACTGGTCACGATTCATGAACCGATTGCGTGAGGGTAACCATGATCCCCGGTGAATACTTTTTAGCCGATGGTGACATTATCGCCAATGCAGATCGCCCTGTGATCGCGCTGTTGGTGGCGAACGCGGGCGACCGACCAATTCAAGTTGGGTCGCATTTCCATTTCTACGAAGTCAATTCGGCGTTGAGTTTTGACCGCGATCAGGCGTATGGAATGCGCCTGAATATCGCTTCTGGGCTGACCGTCCGCTTTGAACCCGGCGACTCTAAAACGGTTGAGTTGACCACCATCGGCGGAACGCGCACAATCTACGGGTTGAACAACCGCGTGAATGGCAAACTGGACAAGGAGACATAACCCATGCCGCTGCGCATTCCCCGTCGCGTTTACGCGGATTTATACGGACCAACCACTGGGGATCGGGTACGGCTTGCCGATACCGATCTGATTATCGAAGTCGAAGCCGACTACACGCGCTACGGTGACGAAGCCAAGTTCGGCGGTGGTAAAACGCTCCGCGATGGCATGGGGCAAGCTGCGGACACCACCCGCGCTGATGGGGCGCTCGATTTAGTCATCACCAACGCGCTCATCATCGATCACTGGGGAATCATCAAAGCCGATGTTGGAGTACGTGACGGCAAGATCGTCGCCATCGGCAAATCGGGCAATCCCGGCGTGATGGAAGGCGTGACAGCGGGTATGGTTGTCGGTGCATCCACCGAAGTGATCGCTGGCGAAGGGATGATCCTCACGGCGGGTGGCATCGACTCGCACATCCATTTCATCGCGCCGCAGCAAATCGAAGAAGCCCTGTCGTCGGGCATCACCACGATGTTGGGCGGCGGCACAGGTCCCGCCACTGGCACGAACGCGACCACCTGTACCCCCGGCGCGTGGAATCTCTATCGCATGTTAGAGGCATCCGACGCCTTCCCCATGAATTTGGGCTTTATGGGCAAGGGCAATGCATCGCTGCCCGATCCGCTCCGTGAGCAAATCGAAGCGGGTGCGATTGGATTGAAACTCCACGAGGATTGGGGGACGACTCCCGCTGCAATTGATAACTGCCTGTCCGTCGCAGAAGCATACGATGTGCAGGTTGCCATCCATACCGACACGCTCAACGAGGCGGGCTTTGTTGATGACTCGATTGCCGCCTTCAAAGGGCGCACGATCCATACCTTCCACACCGAAGGTGCGGGTGGCGGTCACGCCCCCGACATCATCAAGGTCTGTGGCGAACTCAATGTGTTACCCTCATCCACCAACCCCACACGCCCGTTCACAATCAACACATTGGCTGAACATCTCGACATGCTCATGGTCTGCCATCACTTGAGTCCGTCGATTCCTGAAGATTTAGCGTTTGCCGAATCACGCATTCGCCCGGAAACGATTGCCGCCGAGGATATTTTGCACGACCTGGGCGCACTCAGCATGATGTCCTCCGACTCGCAAGCGATGGGGCGGGTTGGAGAAGTCATCATGCGGACGTGGCAGACCGCCCACAAGATGAAGGTTCAGCGGGGCAAACTGCCGCCCGATACGGAACGTAATGATAACTTCCGTGTCAAACGCTATATCGCCAAGTACACTATCAACCCGGCGATCACACACGGACTGACCCAATATGTCGGCTCAATTGAAGTCGGCAAGCTGGCAGATTTGGTCTTATGGCGTCCGGCGTTCTTTGGCGTTAAACCGGACTTGATCCTTAAGGGCGGCTTGATCGCTTATGCGCAGATGGGTGACCCCAATGCCTCAATCCCTACACCACAGCCCGTTCACGGGCGCATGATGTTCGGCGGGTTCGGGCGGGCAATCCACAGCACCTCGCTAACGTTTGTCAGCAAAGCGGCGTATGAGCGCGGCATCCACCAGCAGTTGAAGTTGTCTAAGTTGATTGCGCCCGTCTCCAACTGTCGCGGCTTGACCAAAGCTCATTTGATCCATAACGACTTTCTGCCCAACATCAGCGTCGATCCAGAAACATATGAAGTCCGCGTTGATGGTGAGTTGATCACCTGCGAACCAGCCGCCGTCCTCCCAATGGCACAGCGTTACTTCTTGTTTTAATGATGGACTTCGACGCTCACCAACTCTTGATGCTGCTTCAATGGATGGATTCCGCCTTTCCAACCGGCGCATTCGCCCATTCAGGCGGGCTGGAAACCTATGTTCAAGCCGACTCGGTGCGGACTGCCCGCGATCTCGGCGCGCTGATCGCTGCCAAGCTCGATAACGCGGCGCACACTGATTTGATCGTCATTCACTGCGCCATATCTGCTTATCAAACTTGGGATATTGACAGGATCACCGGGTTGGACAGCTTGTGCGCCGCATCGAAGTCGGCTAAAGAGACGCGGGAAGCCAGCGAGAAGATCGGGCGACGCATGTTAGCCAGCGTTCTCAATGTGCGTCCCGACTCGCGCTTGCAAGCCTACCGAGAATGCGTTGCGCGTGGAGTCTGTATCGGACATCACGCTGTTGTGCATGGGTTGGCGTTTGCCGCGCTGGAAGTCGATCCGCGTTCAGCGTTAATCGCGTATGCGTATGCGTTAGCAGCAAACCAGACTGCTGCATCCCTCAAATTGATGTCCATCGGGCAAACCCAAGCGCAAGCGGTCTTGGCTGCGTGTGGCGCGGCGATCAGCCAGTCAGCCGAGTCGGCATTAGCACGGACGTTGGACGACTTTGGCGGGTTTGCGCCGGGGCTGGATATTCGCGCCATGCAGCATGAACACCTTTTCCAACGTTTGTTCATTTCGTAGTTCAAATCAGACAGGAACATACATATGTGCAAGGTCGAATATACCGAACAGTCGTTTGAGCGCCACGTCAAGGGAATTCGCCCCCTCATCATCGGTGTGGGCGGGCCCGTCGGCTCTGGCAAGACCACGCTGATCGAGAAGTTGTGCAAAGCCATGTCTGGCACACACCAAATCGCGGTCATTACCAATGACATCTACACCAAAGAGGACGCTGCCATTCTCACCCGCCTGAGCGCACTTGACGCCGAGCGCATCTATGGGGTAGAGACGGGCGGTTGCCCGCATACCGCTATCCGCGACGATATTTCAGCCAATCAAGACGCACTTGACCTCATGATGGGGCGATTTGGCGGCAATCTGGACCTCATCTTCTTGGAGAGCGGCGGCGATAACTTGGCGGCAAGTTTTAGCCCCGAACTGGTGGAAGTCGAGTTTTACGTGATCGATGTGGCGGGTGGCGAGAAGATTCCGCGCAAGGGTGGACCCGGCATCATGCGCTCAGACCTGCTCGTGATCAACAAAACCGACCTTGCACCGTATGTTGGAGCGAGTTTGGAAGTCATGAAAACTGACAGCGAACGGATGCGCGGCGAGCGTCCATACCGCTTTACCGACCTGAAAAGCGGAACAGGCTTGCCAGAGGTGATCGCGTGGATTGAGGAACGTTTGGTCACGCGGACGAAGGATGGGCATGAACATTCCGAACACGATTCGCACGATCACCAGCACCATACACACAACCACGAGCATTCGCATTATATGTGATTTGATGGAATCACCTACGCCGTCAAACCACTCGATGTGATCGATACAATGCAGCGCTAGGATGTGACAACCGTTTACGAAAGCCGCTGAAAAACCATTCAAAACCTTACATACCGTTCATGACTGAGGGAAAAAGCATGAAGGGTATGTAGGGTCATTTCAATCATCTGTGGGGACTGCGAATGGGAAGCCGCGAAAACCGACTGAGAAAAGCATCAATAAGCCTCTGGGTTTCCGAGAGGAGCGATAAATCCGCTAACAGCAGCTTGACCTGTTGATGTCCGCTGGCTTCTTGAATATCGCGCACCGCTGCTTCACCCCTTTCGGCATCTCGTCCGCTGACGACGACATGCACACCAAGTTTCGCCAGACCAATTGCGGTTTGTTTGCCGATACCGCCTGTTCCACCCGTGATCAAGACCGTCTTTCCTTGCACGTGCTTTTCTCGGATCGAGAATCGTATTGGTATGGATATGCATTACCTTGACGACAGCATTTGCCGATTGGCGCGTCTGAAAAGGCGCAGCACCAAGGTCAGGGTGAGCAACTCACATTCAGGGTGACGATGAAGGCAAGGATTACAACGCAACCCAGAGAACGGTATTCATTGTAGAACACCGCCTCGTAATGCAAGGCGTTAGATGTACACCAGAAAATTTATTACTTCCGCAAAATCTTCTCCATCGTTTTTCCCTTTGCTAACTCATCGATTAATTTATCGAGGTAGCGAATTTCCCGCATCGTTGGTTCTTCGATGTCTTCCACTCGGACACCACAAACCACGCCCTTGATTAAAGCCCGTAAAGGATTCAGTTGAGGAGCGTCCATGAAAAACGTCTCAAAATCTGTTTGTTTTTCCAATTGCGCTTCTAACGCTTCCTGACTGTATCCTGTAAACCAGCGAATAATTTCATCGACTTCTGCTTTCGTGCGTCCTTTTTTCTCTGCCTTAGCGATATATGCAGGATAGACACGTGCGAAACTCATTACATAAATCCGATGTTTTATCATGATGCCTCTTGTTTCTGTAGTTTCTTTATTTTAACACGAAGCGGCAACAGAGAAATAAAAAGTTCCGACATCGCCCACCCGTGCAATCGAAACCCATGATAAGCTCTTTGGTCATTAGATATCAGCCCATCATTTATGTTCTATAATAAATAAACTGTAAGTTTGGTTTTTAAATTTGCTTACAGGGATATCATAATTTGTCTTAGTCCACTCGGCATAGAGCGCGTGCAAATCACGACGCCGGTAGATTTCACCTTTGACGAACATCTTTGAGTCCTGCGTGGTTTAGGTACGAAAAGAGGAAGCCAATTGTGGCTTCCTCTCCGCTCATAAGTCTGAGGGACCTGGATTCGAACCAGGATTAATGGATTCAGAGTCCACGGTTCTGCCGTTGAACTATCCCTCAATGTGCTGTCACATCAGAATGCAGCACGAGGCGATATCCTATCATGCGCACGCGGCACGATCAAGTCTGAAACGTGCTATGCGCGCTCAATTTGTGCCAACGCTGCACGCAACCGTCCATACGCACGCACGGCGCCCAATGTCTGCAAAATCTCGTATAGATCGGGCGTATTCGTCTTGCCTGACAGCGCCACACGCACGACCATCATCACATCCCCAAACTGCCCTTTATAGGCATCAGGATTCTTTTTGAACGACTTCACGTCGCGCGCATAACCGACAGACTCGCTGAAATCGCGCATGTCTGTCAGCCATTCGTCCTTCGTCCGCACCAAATCGAATGCCAAGACGTGTTCGAGAATCCGCGCCACATCCGCCGCCGGAACTTTTTCTGGGAATGGATAGCCCGTCGCGGCAATCGTTTCGTCATAGCGTTCATCGAAGAACAAGCCGCACGCGCGCTCGATATCCGACCAGTTCACAATATCTTTGCGCGGTGCTGCGCCCCCTCGTTCTACGCTGAATACGCGCAAGCTGTAGTCCTTGTTACGCTCCAACAGTGCCGCCAAGCGCGGCTGATATTGGCGCGCCCATGTTACGCCTGCATCATAGACTTGTTCCGCGTTGTAGGTAGCGATGATCTCTTTGCTGATATCGTTCAGTTTGACCACATCGAACAGCGGGCTGGCGACACCCATGTTTTCGATGCGCAGTTGAAAATCGGCGTTCGGCGCGCTTGGGTTCGCCTTGCGCCAATCATAAAAGCTGCTGTTGGCGAGGTTGAGCAGATATTCAGTAACCGCTGCCTTCGGGTAGCCCTGTTCGTAGAAATACATCACATTCGCTTCAGGGTCTTTGCGCTTGCTCAGTTTACGCTTGGACGCATGGGCTTGTCCGTCCTCACCGATTACGTTGTCCATCGTGGCAATCGGCGCGATATGCGCGAAACGCGGCGCGGGCAGCCCGAAATATTCATAAAGCTGCAAATGCAGCGGCGCAGATGGCAGCCATTCGTCGCCGCGCACGACCAGATTCACGCGCATCAGCGTATCATCGACCACGACCGCAAAATGATAGGTTGGCAGCCGATTTGACTTGACCAGCACACTGTCCTGATCATTGATCGGCATGTCCATCGCGCCCTTCACGACATCGATGAACTTGATGCGCGCTTCGCTGGGATTTGGCGCGCGGATGCGAATCACGGGGCGGTTGCCCTTGTCGAGTTCCGCTTGCACGGCGTCGATCTTCGCATCGCGCCACTTGGCGAACGATCCATAATAACCGGGCTTCAGCCGCTGTGCCTCTTGGATTTTGCGGAGACGCTCCAATTCTTCTTCGGTATCGAACGCCGGATACGCCAAGCCACGTTCGACCAAGAATTTAGCGAACGCCTCGTACTCTGCAACGCGCTCACTCTGCGTGTACGGCGCATACGCGCCGATTTCGCGTTCTGGATCGATTTGAGTGATGCCCTCGTCGGGTGTCAGATCGAAGTTGATCAGATTGCGGACGATTTCTTCGACGCTGCCATCTTTCTCACGCTTCTTGTCTGTGTCCTCGATGCGCAGGATGAACACGCCGCCGGTCTGATGCGCTGTGCGCCGCGAGATCAGCGACGTGAAGATGCTGCCGATGTGAACGAAGCCGGTCGGACTCGGCGCAAAGCGGGTGACTTGCGCGCCTTCTGGCAGCGCGCGCGGGGGATACTGCACCATCCAATCGTCCAGCGACTTCTCGACGTGGGGATATAACAAATCTGCGAGTACTTTACTCATGTGAGTCTCCGACGGCGCATGATCACACTTTGCGCCAAGCCAATGCCAATCAAAGTCGAAAGCAGCGATGTTCCGCCCGAACTGATGAACGGTAAAGTCAATCCGGTGACGGGCATCAAACTCAGATTCATGCCAATCGATACGAACGTCTGGAAGAATATGAACGTCGCCACGCCATAGCAGAGCAAACTGCCGAACGGGTCAGACGCGATGCGCGCGCCGCGCAAGACTCGTGCAATCACCACCCCGATCAGGACGATTACGACGACACCGCCGACGAAGCCGAATTCTTCGGCGATCACGCTGAAGATGAAGTCGGTGTGACGCACGCGCAAGAAGCGTCCCGTATTCTGGGGTCCTCGCGCGTAGCCTTTGCCGAAGAAGCCGCCCGACCCGATGCTGATGCGCGCTTGCAAGATGTTGTAATACGCATCGCGGTCGCTCTCTGGGAAAATGAATGAGGTAATGCGTTCGCGTTGATAGTTTTCCATCCGCGACCACACGACCGGCACCGTCAATGGCACCGTCAGCATGACCACCAACGTGAAAATGGCGATATGTTTCAGGCGCAAGCCCGCTGCCCACACCATCACGAACCACATGACCGCAAACACGATGGTCATGCCCAAATCCGGCTGAATGAAGATCAACACGGATGGGATACCAATATGCACCGCTGCCTTGATCACCGTCCACACGCTGTCCATCTTGCGAAAGTTCGCCGCCAAATAGGAGCCAAGCGTGATGATGATCAGCACTTTCGCCAGTTCTGATGGCTGAATGCGAATAAAGCCGAGATTCAGCCAGCTTTGCGCGCCGCCGTCGCCCTCGACACCGAAGATCGTCACCAAGAACAAGAGCGCGATCATCAGCACGTACAAATACAGATTGATACTGCCAAGAATCCGGTAGTCGAGCGCCGCCAACCCGAACATGATCAGCACGCCTAGAATGGCGAAGCGGATTTGATCGGGGACACGGTTAATCAAGTCGGGGTCAACCGCTTCGAGCGTGGCGCTGCGGATCATCACGATGCCGAACACGGTCAAGATCAGCGTGGCGATGAACAACACGACATCGAACTGTCGCCACATGCCGTTAGCTTGAGTCATATTGCTGCCTCTATGGTTTATCCTCCGCCTGCGCTGAGTCCTCGTCTTCGTCCTGATCGAAGCCCTCCGACGGGCGCGAGAATGGAATTTCTGCGACGAGCAAGCTGTCTCGCTGTCGTTTTTGCAGTGCAATATCGATACCGCTGCCGTCCACTTCGACGTATTTGGAGATCACTTCCAGAATCTCTTTCTTCATCATCTCCAAGCGTTCGGGCGGTAAGTTGATGCGATCATGCACAAGGATGAACTGCAAGCGTTCTTTCGCCGTTATGCCCGTCCCTTGTTTGGGGGCGCGCCCGAACATGCGCTCGAGGAATCCTGCCATCATCCGAACCCCCTAGTTCCCTTTGCCACCAGCGAATAGGCGACCAAGCCGTTTGAGTAAACTCGTCGGCTCGTCAAGTGTCATGAACGGCACATCTTCGCCCATCAAACGCCGCGCGATATTGCGAAACGCTTGTCCAGCGCGAGAATTATCATTGAGCGTGATCGGTACGCCGCTGTTGGACGACGGTACCACCTGATCATCTTCTGGTACGATCCCGATCAGCTTGATCGCCAAAATATCGGTCACATCCTCCGCCGAGAGCATCTCGCCCTTGCGAATTTGTTCGACTTTCGCGCGGTTCAAGATCAGGCGCGGCGCTTTCTTGTTCTCTGCTTCGAGCAAGCCGATCACACGATCCGCGTCGCGGACAGCGGAAACTTCGGGATTGGTGACAATCAGAACTTCATCTGCGGGCGCGACGGCGTTGCGAAAGCCGCGCTCAATCCCAGCAGGCGAGTCGATCAAGATGTAGTCGAACTCTTGACGCATTTGATCGGTGAGTTGGATCATATCCGCCGGGCTGACTGCCGTCTTATCGCGCGTTTGCGCGGCTGGAATCAGATACAGTTCAGGGAACAGCTTATGCTTGATCAACGCCTGGCGCAATTTGCAGCGCCCCTCGATGATATCGACGAGATCGTAGACGATGCGATTCTCTAGCCCCATGACGATATCGAGGTTGCGCAGTCCGATATCGGCATCGATCACGACGACCTTTTGATCCATCCGTGCCAGCGAAATGCCCAGATTTGCCGTCGTCGTCGTCTTACCGACGCCGCCTTTGCCTGACGTGATTGTGATGACCTTCGCACCCATCAGTCCGCCTTTCTTTCCGCTCGAATGCTCATGCTTCCCACACTTCGACGATGATACGATTCTCGCGGATGAGCGCGACTTCCGGGCGTGTTTTGCGTCGCTTCTCCGACGGCGGCATCGAGATGAAGCCCGCGATCCGAATCTGGGTCGGCGTCATATCGAGCGCCGCGATCACAGCACTTTCGTCGCCGTTCGCGCCCGCATGAACATTGCCGCGCAGTTTGCCCCACACGATTACATCGCCCGCCGCGATGATCTCGGCACCCGCATTGACGTCACCATAGACCACGACGTGTCCCTGACTGTGTACCGTCCGCCCTGAACGCAGCGTGCGCCGGATCATGACCCCAATCGTGCCATCTTCTTCGGGATTGAACGCGACTTGCCCATCGGACGTTTGTGCAGGGGGCGCGAGCGTGATGAAGTGCGCCCGTAGATCGAGCGCCGACGCCGCATCGATGGTCGTACTGGATTCGCTGGTGACAGCGTAAAGGGTCATGCCACGCCGCTCGAACAACGCGCGCAAAGAGTGAAGTTCGTCCTTGCGCACGGGGCGCGCGCCGACATCGATTGTAATCCGTGCCCCTGAGAAAAATGCACTCTGCTGATCGAGCCGCGCTGCCAAATCGCCCGTGACCAAGCCCCATTCTTCGAAGGGACTGATGGTGACGAGCAGACCATCTTTCACGCCTTTGATAGTTACCAACGAGTCCCGCATGAATAACCCGTCCAACGATACGCTGATGTGCCACATTTCAATGAAAGTGAATTTTGTATATTCTACGCGAGGTGATGATTGTGCGCTAGATTACGCCGATGATGCGCAAGAGCAATGTGAGCGGCAGCAATGTGAATGCGGCGGGTGCGAACCAAAGTACTAGCGGATGGCGGCGGTTGAGGGATTTATGCGCCCATTGTTCAAGCGTATAGACGGCATAGGTCATCCAAAGAAGTTGGATCATCAGGAGCGGCAGCAGGAGCGTTGCTGCGTCACCCCCGAAGTACATCAAGCCGAAGGTGGCATACGCGCCATATGCCAGCATCGTCACCACGCCAATCGGTGGATGCCAGCGTGACAAGCGCGCCAGCCCGATGACGCCCAACACGATACCCAACGGCGTGAACTGACGAATCACAAGATCGAACAGCGTGAACCAACGTGCGGGTTCGCGCCAACCGTCTGCGACGAGAAACGGAATATGCCGCCCTAATGCCGTCACGCTGTCCGCCGTCGTCGCCCACCACGTCGGATCAATATACGTCCGCGCGATGCCCACTCCCCCATACAACGCGACACCAATAAGCGCGATCCAGTACAACGGGTGAAGTTTATGCCGCGTCAGCCACACGCCCAATAACACAGCGGGCGACCAGAGCGCGAACAGGGGATCATTGGCGACGCCCAAGACCATGACCAACAAAATCAGCGGCGCATGATCGCGGCGGTACGGTTGGCGTCCCGTCAACAGTACCGCGTCCGGACGAATATCTGTCAGAATGAGCATCTCCGTCAACATGAACAGCAGCCATCCCGTCAGCAGCGTGGTTCCACGCAAACTTTGCAGCGCGATCAAATCGAAGCCGAACACCACCAGCGCAACGACGCCCGCCAATATGACGCTGATCATGGCTGGGAGATAAACCAGCGCCGCCAACCCGATGATGCCGACCACAGCCAGCGCCAATCCGATGAGACCAGCGCCCAACGTCAGCAATTCAGCCGCGCCGCCCGTCTGCGCCCAGAACGAGGGGCTGAACGCCAGTGCCATAGCCCCGATCACCGATAGCGCCGCCCCCATTGGACGCAGCGCCAACGCCATGAACACAACCGCCGCCCCCATCGCTAACGCGCGCGGAATCGGCGTCGCCCCCACCACGACGAACGCCCCACACGCGATCAATCCCGCAACCAAAGGCGGCGCGAAATCCGCGACGAAGCGGCGATTGAGTGCAACTGTCGTCATGCGCCCGCCTCTAACGCGCGGTCGTTTTGCAAGCGCAAGTACGCCTCCATCGTTTCCACCACAATCGGCAGCGCCACCGCCGAGCCTTCACCGCCGTTGTAGACAAAGGCGATAATCAAGATTTCGGGATTATCATACGGCGCATAGGCGGTGTACCATGCGTGCGCGGGCCAGTTGCCTGGACGACACAACCCCAGCGGGCGCGCGATCTCGTCGCAGTATTCCGCCGTACCCGTTTTCCCCGCCACGTCGATATACGTCAAATTCGATGTTTGCGCTGTGCCAATGGTGACAGCGGCGCGCATCCCCTCCTGAACGACATAAATATTGTCCTCCGACGCGAACGGCGGACGATAATCGGGGTTGAAGCGGATTGGCGAACAGAAGCCGTCCCGAAAGCGATAGTTCAGCGGCACATGAACGGTATACGGACGCCACGTCTCGATCAGCGGATCGGGATTCACGTCCACCTCGCCCATGTAGGCGGCGGGATTGCAGCGCGTTGGGCTGTACCATTCGCTGCTTTCCTCGCATGAACACGCCAGACTGGTCGAACCGCGCATGATCATGTCCTCGACCAACAACAGTGTGAGCGGTTCACCCAGTGGGACGAGATCAGCGTTCACGCTGCGAATCACCTGCGGCTCAAACGGGCGGATCACATTGTTTTCGGCATCGAAGAATTCGCGGATCACGGTCGGCTGATACAGCGTGCCGCCGTTGACAATCGCCGCTACCGCGCTGATCAGTTGCAGCGGCGTGACGTTGACGAAGCCCTGACCAAACGCGGCGTTGTAAGTATCGCCCGTTGACCAGTTTTCGCCGTACAAGCGTCGTTTCCAATCAGGATCGGGCATTCGGCTGGCATTCTCGAACGGCAGTTCGATCCCCAATTTCGATCCAATGCCCAATGCCGTCGCGTAGCGGAACAAATCGACGGGACCCAAGCCGTTGGGGCGCAGTACCGAGGAGGATACATTCGGATTGCCACCGCCCACTTGATAGAAATACACGTCACAACTTTGTGCGATGCCGCCGATCATATTCAGGTTGCCGTGTCCCTGATCCAGCCAGCACACGAACCGCTGTGCCGCCGTCTGATCGTTGGGCGCATAGCGATTCGGCAGCAGCAGATCGCCGGGATCGTTGAGCAGCGATTCCGGCGCGATCACATCTTCTTGCAGCACGCCGAGCGCGGTGATCAATTTCCAGACAGAACCGGGCGGATACACGGACTGCGTGACGTGGTTCACCAGCGGCGTGAGCGGATCAGCGGCAACATCCAAGTAGTATTCAACGTCGATGTTGCGCGCGAAGCGGGAATTGTCGTAGCTTGGATAGCTGACCATCGCCAAGATTTCACCCGTCATCGGGTTCATGGCAATGACTGATCCCGTCTGCGTGACAATCGCCTGTCGATCTGCGTTGACGCGCGCGATTTCATCGCGCAGCGCCGTCTCTGCAATGCGTTGCAATTCGGCATCGATGGTCAAGCGCACGCTCAAGCCCGGAACAGGCGCGTCGAACTCGGCGCGTTCGCCAATCGGACGCCCCGCGACATCGACTTGGCGCACTTCACGTCCACGCTGTCCGGCGAGGATGTTTTCGAGATACGCTTCGAGTCCAGCGTAGCCGATGCGGTCGAATGCCGGATTATAACCTTGCGCGATTAGGTCTAGTTCTTGCTCTGCCGGGATGCGCCCCATGTAGCCAACGATTTGCGCTGTGAGTTCACCCGTCGGATAGTCGCGCACCGATGCAGATTGCACATCGACAGCGGGCAGCGTGTAGCGTTCTTCCAACAACTGCATAGCGACTTGCTGTCCCACATCTTGCGCAACCAATACCGCGCGATACGGCGCGATTCCTTCGCCCTCCGCGACCAATTCTTCGATGCTGCGCACGGCGACGCCGGACGAATCGGCAATCGCGCGTGTCGGCGGTACGCCTGTCAGCGCCGACAAGCGGTTGAAGATGCGCAGCGTTTCATCTTGATCGACGGGCAGCAGCGCGGGAATAATCGTCACATTATAAGCGGGAACATTGATCGCCAACGACGCGCCATAGCGGTCGATCAGGATGCCGCGCGTCGCCGCGACAGGCAGTTCGCTCAACCGGTTTTCGTCAGCCGCAAGTTGATACAGTTCGTTTTGCGTGACTTGGAGTTGATACATGCGCACGCCAAAAATGACGAACACAGCAAAGACAACGCCTTGAAACAGCGTCAGCCGCCAGCCTTGAAAGGGTTGAAGTTGACCCATAAGATACCCCCCTACAATTTCAATATGGGCGGGTCAGTCGTTGGGCGGTCGCACGCCGTCGGCTCAAACGGCGCGCGAACCAGTAGACCGGAAACAGAAAGATCAAGTTGTAGACCATCGTCGGCGCGACGACGTAGATCGCTATCTCGACCGGACGCACAGAGAAGCCAACGACCGCCGATATCATCATGATGGTGAATTTTTGCAGCGCTGTACCAAGCAGCGTCAGCACGAGCAAGTTGATCACACCCAAACGAAACATCTGTCCGCGCAGCCAATCGACGGCGAACACCGTCAACACCAGTCCGACCGCCGATGCGCCCGTTGGCGTCAGCGACAGCATATCCTGCAAGATGCCGCCGATCAGCGCCCACGTCACGCTCTGCTCTAAAGGACTGACCACCGCCAGCGACAGCACAAGTAAGAACACGAGATCGGGCTGCCCACCAAAGACGCGGACTTGCGGCGTGAATGTCGATCCTGCCACCGCCGCCAGCGCCAACAACACGATCCCGACGATTGTTCTCATGCGCGCGGGTCAATTCCCGGTCGCCTGATCGAACACCGACAGATCAATGGGCTGGAAGTTGGACACGACGAGGACGAATTCGAGGGTGTCGAAGTTGATCAGGCTGCGCACTTGGGCTTCTTGGCTCAAGCCGTTCTCAGCTTGGCGCGCGCTGGTGACTTGCCCGATCACAATATCGGGCGGGAAGTTGCCGCCCAGTCCCGACGTAACGACCAGATCGCCTTCGCGGACTTCCGAATCGAGCGGAATCATACCCATGATCAGATTCCCGTTGGGCGCGCCACGCACGCTGCCCTCCGCCCGCGTCGTTTGCAAACGCCCGCTGACATTGCCGGTCGTCTCGGTCACGAGCATCACGCGCGCCGCGCCCGCGCTGACCTGAAGCACACGCCCAACCAAGCCCTGCCGCGTCACGACGGGCATCCCAATGCCGATCCCATCGCGCGTACCACGATTGATCGTGATGCTGCGAAAGATCGCGTTCTGGTCGATGGCGATCACATCGCCCGTCACGAACTGCATGTTTTCGATAGTGGCGGTGTAATCGAGTAAATCGGACAAGCGTTGATAATCGCTGGCGATCTCGCGCAGTTCGACCAGTTCCGCTTGGAACTGTGCCAACGCTTCTTCCAGTTCACTATTTCGCCGCTGAAGCGCCTGAATTTGCGCCAGATCGCCCGCGCTGCTGTTGATTCCGAGCGCGATCCGATTGAATACGCCGCTAACCGCGTTGATCGGCGTGGAAAGGGCGTCCTCGACGGGCGCGAGCAGCCCCGCACGGCTGGCGATGATCAGCCCCGCGCACGCGATCAGCGTCACGAACAGGAACAAGCCCCGATTCGCGCGCCAATTCCGCCGATAGCCGAGTCCGCCGTTCATCGTTCACCTCTAGCCATGTTTCGTACTGCCGCGCTCCAAACCAACGAGCAGCCGACGCAGATTGTTGTAGTCTTCCAGCACGCGCCCCGCCCCGCGCGCGACGCAGGTCATGGCATCGTCGGCAACCCACGCGCGAATGTTGACTTCCTCGGTGATCCGTTCAGCCAAGCCTTTGAGTTGACCGCCGCCACCTGCGAGACAAATACCGCTCTCCATCAGATCGCCCACCAATTCGGGCGGCGTATCGTCGAGCGCGTCTTTGACCGTATCCATGATGATATCGACCGATCCAGCAATCGCTTCACGGATTTCAATCGTGCTGACTTCGATCTCGACGGGCAGTCCCGTGACCAGATTACGCCCTTTGACCTTGGCAATGTCCTCTTTCGGGAGCGGATACGCCGAGCCGATGGCGATTTTCAGACGTTCTGCGGTCGGTTCACCGATCATCAGATTATGTTTCGTGCGCATGTATTGGACGATATCTTCGTCCATCTCGTCGCCCGCCACACGGATCGAACGGCTGATCACGATGCCGCCGAGCGAAAAGATCGCCACTTCGGTCGTCCCGCCGCCAATATCGACGATCATGCTGCCGCGCGTCTCTTGGACGGGCAGTCCCGCCCCAATTGCTGCCGCGACGGGTTCTTCGATCAGGTAGACTTCGCGCGCTCCCGCGCTGACCGCCGCATCATAGACGGCGCGTTTTTCGACTTCGGTCACACCCGATGGGATGCCGACAACCACGCGCGGACGCGGGATTGGCACCCAACTTTGTTCATGCGCTTTATGAATTAGATAACTGAGCATTTTCTCAGTTACATCGATATCGCTGATCACGCCGTCGCGCAATGGGCGCACAATCAGGATGTCTTTCGGATTCTTGCTCCACATCTCTTTGGCGCGACTGCCCACTTCGAGCGGTTCGCCCGTCTTGCGGACGAGCGCCACGAATGAGGGTTCGTTGATCACGATACCTTTGCCGCGTACCGCCACCAACGTATTTGCCGTACCGAGATCGATCCCGATATCGAGCGAGAATAATCCGAAAAAGTAGTCCAGCGGGCTTAACACACAGCTCTCCTCAGCGGAACAGACTGAGCGATTATAGCACGCACGGCGGACAGTACCAAGACATCGGGGCTGACGCTCACCCGCCGTTCAACCGCGCGGGGCGACCCCCATACCGCGCGCCCTGTGCCAATGCGCTCAACCCATCCCGAATACGTGCCTAACGCGCGATGTGTCTACGTGCGATTGCGGCTGATGACGGTGCGCATGATATCCTCGAAGGTATGCGCGCTGGTGCTGACGATCACCAGATCGACCCACTGATTGAACGCCCACGTTTGCCATTCGTAGTACGAGCGCGCCCGACGCGGCAGCATCAGCCACAAGTACGCGATCCGCCGCCGCTCCGTGCGGGTCGTGCGGTCGCGCAAGTCGCCGTACCAGCGCGGGAACGCGAGAAAGACGCCGGGATAGCGTTTCGCCACTTTAAACGAGCGCGACGCGACCAACGCCAGCGCCAGCAGGACAAAGCCCGGCATGTGCGCGGGATAATCCGTCCCGGCGATCTCGCGCAGCAGCACGCCAAAACACAATACGAACAAGCCGCTCGTCGCCAACAACATCGGGAGCGGATAGAACGCATCATCGAAGGCGGTGTAGCGCTCAAAGCGGCGCAAGACCGGGCTTTTGAGCAGTCCAGCGAGGATCAAGCCCAGGCGAATCAAATACCCGCCGCTGATCAACATGCCGACCGCAAGCAGGAAGTAGCGCATCTCACATCCTCAACAGCGCGCGTGCCCCTTTATACAGCGGACACACGCAGGTTCCGCACTCACCGCGTTCGCCGTTCCGATACGCGGCGCGCAGTGCCAGCGCATCCGGCGCGTTGATCGCCTCATTCAGCGAAGCGCCATTCAGCTTGCCCATCTTCGGCAGGAAGTAGCATGGGCGCAATGATCCATCGACTTCCACGACGGCGGACAAGTGCGGCGCGTTGCAGCGGACGGTTGGATATGCACCCAAGCCCAAGACGGCGGCAAAATAGGCGTGCATCCGGCGCAGCTTCGCGGGCGACTCCGCGATGCGTCCCGTTGCGAAATCATGGGCGCAGCGGCGTTCAAGCTCGTCCAAGACGGCGGCAAACGCGGGCAGATCGTCGGGCGTCAGCGCAGACACGGGGATCGCTTGGTGAACGTCGTTCGCCTCACCGCCCGCCTCCATCTCCATCACGGGGCGCGGGACAGAAAGATCATCGCCCTGTCCGATCAAGCTCAGGGGAATGACTCCCGCCTCTCCGGTACGGGCGGGGGAGTGAGGTTGCCCTTCAAAGCGCGCGCCGAATGCCTCGCGGTTGCTCACATCGACGGTCAGGAAGCTGATGTGATTCACATCGGCAGATTTTGCGGCGTCGATGATCGCCGGCAGTTCGCGGTAATTCGCGCGCTGGACAACGGTGCGCGTCGTCACGTCGATGCCGCCCGCGCGGACGGCGCGAATGCCATACAGCACCAGATCGAACGCATCGACGCCGCGAATCGCGGCATAGGTCGCCGCCGTGCCGCCGTCCAGACTGACGACGACTTCATCGACTGACGCGATCACGTCGTCCGCCTGCTTTTTGAGAAACAGCCCATTGGTGAGCAGGATCACGCGCGCGCCCTCCGCGCGCAATTTGCGCGCAATCGCCGCCCATGCGGGATGCTGCATCGCCTCGCCGCCGCTGAGGACGACCCAGCGCACGCCCAACGGACGGATCTGTGCGGCGAGCGCTTCGACCCGTTCCATGCGCATGTTGCGGCGCGGATTGCGCCAGATATCGCACGTGACACAGCGCGAGTTGCAACCGTCGGTCAGGTACAGGATCAGCATCGGCAGCGTGCGCAACGTGTCGGACGTAAGGTTGAGCAGGTGTTTGACAGTCATAAGGGTGAGTATAGCGCACTTGCCGCCAGCGGCAACGCGCTTTCCAAAAAATTTGATCCGCTGACGCGGAATGGAGAAGGGCAAAGTGAATCAGAATTCAGAAATCAGAAGGACAGAAATCAAAAATTAAGAGATGACACAGCGGAACCCGAAACTGATGTCCCAGTTGTCAGGCGAGTTCCTGCCCCGATTCGCCGCGCGGACGCCGTTATCAGTAGGGTCCCACGAGCCGCCACGCTGCACGCGCGGATTATTAATATATTGTATATCTTCACGTTCATCGACAGCGCGATACGGATAAGCTGCATCGATTGAACTCGTCCACTCCCACACATTCCCGCTCATGTCCAGCGCCCCCACCCACGATGCGCCGCCTCGACGGTTGCCGACGTTCGCCGTTTGATTGCCAGAATTGCCGCCATATACAACATTTTCTGCGATAAACTCATTGTCCCACGGATAAATCAAATGATCGACGCCGCGCGCTGCATATTCCCATTGGGCTTCTGTCGGCAATCTCACATCACCCGGACGTTTGTTCTCGCAGTAATCGCGCGCCTCGAACCATGTGATGTTCTCAACCGGACGCTGGTCGCCGCTAAACCCATTTGCGTCCGCTTTCACACCGCCGAAATCGCGGAACTGCGCTTGGCTCACTTCGTAACGGTCAATCCAGAACGGATCATCGAAACATTGTTGATGCACAGGTTGTTCGTCGCCATCGCCGTTATTGCTGCCCATCATGAAGCAGCCCGCCGGAACACGCGCCATCTCTACGCCGTCGAATGTCTGAAACTGGGGCGTCCAATCGACATTCCGTTCCACTGCCTTACTGTCGCGCACAAATTCTATAATTGCTGCTGTTCCGCCCAAAACGAGCGTCAGAACCAATAACTTCAGTATTCCGCGCCCGATCCATCGTGGCGTCGCGCGTTGGTGTCGCACAACCCTCGGCTGCGGCATCTCAACGATCAGAGCGTCGATCTCCGTCTGCTCTGTATAGCCGACATGGTTACGCGCCGCCAGCAGCAGCGCCACGAGCGCAGATTTGCCCGGTGCGACCTCCCCATAACGGCGCAAATATGTCAGCAGGTTGGTAAGGAAGACGCGCGCGACTCCGCTGAAATCGAGTTCATAGAGCAGCGGCGTGTCCAAGCCGAACGCTTCGGCGATCAACGCGCGGCGTTCCGCGTCGCTGCCGCATAAGGGCTGCAAGATTCGCATCAGATCGGAAAACAGGGAGTTGGGCTGTATGGCGTCGCTGGCTAGTCGGTCAACGGTGTGAATATTACCGCGTCGCAGCGCAGATCGGCAACCCGATTTGACGCGCGAATGTTAAATATCCGTTCGATCCCCTGCCCGATTTCCCAAAACATGCTACAATACCCGCTCAGATTTGGGATATCGCACGGGCGCGCAGCAACCTTTATGTTAAATCCAGAATTTTTGAAGAACGGACCGGGTCCCCGTCTCGCGTTCCTCGACAAGCCCGACCCGAAAGTGATCGCCGAAACGCTCGTCGCCTTCGCCAACAGCGAGGGCGGCACGCTCGTCGTCGGGATGCAGCAGGACAGCGAGAGCGCCAATGGCGCAGATGCCAACGGCGCAGCGCCCAAGATCGAGAACGAGGCGCTGTCGAAGGCGATCAAAGAGGCAGACGCGCTGTGCAGCCCGTCGGTCGTCACGGGCAGTTGGGAACCCGTCGAGACTGACAAGGGTAACACCGTATTCGCGCTCCGCGTCCCGCGCAGCATCGAACTGCACGCCCTCAGCGACGGGCGCGTGCTGATCCGCACCGAACTGCTCAATCGTCCGCTCGGCGGGCAGGAAATTCTCAAGCTCGCCAGCGCCAAAAGCACGGGCGACTACGAGTCCGAACCCGTTCCCGGCGCGAGCAAAGACGATTTCAGCCGCAAGATGATCGATGAGTACCTCGCCAAGCGCGCGGAACGCTCCAAGCGCCCGTACAACGGCAAGATCGACGATCTGCTGCGCGAAATCGGCGCGATTGACACGGCGGATCGCCCCACCGTCAGCGGCATTCTGCTGTTCAGCGAGTATCCACAGCATTGGCTGCCGCAGTCGGGCGTTGTGTTCGCCAAGTTCGTCGGCAAGACGCCGCGCGGCGAGAACGGACTCGCGGGCTACTCGCGCCGCGAAGAACTGACGGGCCCCCTGCCACGCCTGATCGAAGCGTCATGGAACATGATCTGGAGCGAAATGGCGGTCAGCGCCGTCGTCAAGGGCTTGGAGCGCGAAGAAACGACCGAGTATCCGCAGTTCGCCGTCCGCGAAGCCATCGTCAACGCCGTCTGTCACCGCGATTATCGGCTGAAAGGGCGGCGCATCGAGATTCGCATGTACTCGGATCGCCTCGAAGTCATCTCGCCCGGCGGCTTGCCCGGCTTCATCACGGTTGAAAACATCGTCGATGAGCATTTCAGCCGCAACCCGCGCATCGTCAGCAACCTGTTTCAATGGGGTTACATCGAAGAACTCGGCTTGGGCATTGACCGCATGATGGAAGTGATGGAGCAAGCGGGGCATCTGCCGCCGAACTTCGACGCGCGCCCGTACAGCTTCGCGGTCACGCTGCAAAACAGCCGCGAGAAACAGAACGTGCCAGATTGGGTACGCAACACCAATCATCGGCAGGCGCGGGCGCTGCAATACATCCGCGATCACGGCTCGATCACGAACCGCGAATATCGTTCACTGTGTCAGGGCGTGAGCGCCGAAACGCTGCGTTTGGACTTGGCGGACATGGTGGAGCGCGGGATTTTGCTCAAAGTCGGGTCGAAGAAAGGGACGTATTACATCCTGAAGTAGCGCGTTCTGAGGCTGAGTGTAGAACCATCTATTCCTCAGTCCTCAGTCCTTTTCCCTCACGCCTACATTTTATCTTCGTTCCGCGTGTTCCTGCGCCGCCGCCACAAACGCCGCGAATAGCTTGCGCATCGGTTCGCGTTCGGGGTAATCGCCATTGTACATATCTTCGGGATGCCACTGGACGGTCAGCGCAAAGCGCCGATCCGCGATCTCCAGCGCCTCTACGATTTCATCCGGCGACAATGCCGTCACGCGCACGCCGGGCGCGGGCGCTTCGACCGCCTGATGATGCAAACTGTTGACCTTGATCTGCGTGACGCCCAAAATCGCCGCCAGCTTGCTCGACGGATCGATGCGCACATCGTGCAGCAGCGTCGAGCGCGGATCGCCGTCGGGGATATCGTGCGCCAGCGGATTGCTCACTTGCGACGGAATATCTTGCAGCAGCGTCCCGCCGAGCGCCACGTTGACGACCTGATGCCCGCGACAAATGCCGAACAGCGGACGATCATCCTTGACCGCCCACCGTGCGAGGGTGATTTCGGTCTTGTCGCGTTCATCGTCGATCCCGTAGGTCGTCGGATGAACCTCAGTCACGCCGTACAACGACGGACGCACATCCGCGCCGCCCGGCAGCAGCACCGCGTCCAAGCGTTCGTACAGTCCGCGCAGCGTATCTTCGTCCAAGCGCGTCGGAATGTAGACAGGCAAGCCGCCCGCGTCCGCCAAATCGAGCGCGGGCATGGCATAGATGCGATTGTAGGGATTGCCGGTTTCGCTGGTGTGCGATGAGGTGACAATGCCGATCAGAGGGCGCATAGCTGCTCCAAAATGCGTAACACGGTGAGAAACGAGGATGGGTGGAATTCCAAAAACAAAAATCAAAGCATGTCGGGGCGTCTGATTGGGACGCCCGCCCCGTCAGCATTCAGATGTGATTTCAGTTGAGTGGGCGTCTGAAATTGCCCTTACTCAGTCCCCAGCACTTTCAACTGTGTTTTAGCGGCGTTCTTTCAAACGCGCTGCCTTGCCCTTCGCATCGCGCAGATAGTACAACTGTGCGCGGCGCACTTTGGCGTGGCGGACGACTTCGATCTTGTCCACGCGCGGGCTTTTCAGCAAAAAGGTACGCTCGACGCCGACGCCATGCGTAGCGATGCGGCGCACGGTGAAGTTTTCATCGTTGCCACCGCCGCGATAGCGAATGACGACGCCCTGAAAAATTTGCACGCGCTCTTTGTCACCTTCGACGACGCGCACATGCACTTTCACGGTATCGCCCGCTTCGACCTTCGGGTGATTGCGTTCCGGCTGTTCGACGGCTTGCAACAGCGGGTGTTTGCCGTTGTTGGATAGGGGCGCGGTGCTGATCGCGGCGTTCGCGCTCGCGCCCTGTGTGTTCTTCGGTTCGTTGACCGACATGAGATTGGTTCCTTCCAAAACCCAAAACAAACGCGCTTGAACAACTTTCCGTAACGGAAAGTCGTGCGCGCATCTGAAGATTTTCACAATGAGTGTATGAGTTTAACAGAAAACCGCCGACTTCCTCAAGGGGCGATTGGACACACATGGGGTAAACATCGAGGAATGCTGGAGTATGACATTTTACGCACCATGTGAGTAAATATTGATGAGCGCTGATCATGTTCGGCTGCGGCGTGCAAGGAACATGGCATTCTAGCCCCCATGTGGGTCAGTATCTTTACACGCCGCGCATCCGCGCCACCCGCAGCAAGCCCGCGATACTCTTGCCATCCACAATGTCGCCGCGCTCGATCATCGCTACCGCGTCGCGCAATGGCACGCGATCCACCTCGATGAATTCGTCCGCGTCCGCGTCCAAGCGCGATTCGTGCAGTTCCGTCGCCAAGAATAAGTGGATGTATTCGGTCGTATAGCCAGGCGCAACATACAACCCGCCCATCGCCTCGATCTTGCCCGGACGATAGCCTGTTTCCTCTTGCAGTTCGCGTTCAGCACAGATCAGCGGCGCTTCACCCGGTTCGAGCGTCCCCGCCGGAATTTCGCACAAGACCTTGCCCGCTGCGATCCGAAATTGGCGCACAAGCAAGACGTTTTGTTCCGCGTCCAGCGCAACGATGGCGACCGCGCCGGGATGGCGCACCAATTCGCGCTTGCTGTGCTTGCCGTCGGGCAGTTCCACATCCAAGAGGGCGAGCTTGACCACTCGCCCTTCATAGATCGACTGCGTTTTGATCACCTTCTCGTTCACGGGATGCAGATTTCCTGATCGATATAAATCAGGTTCACATTGTTGATTTGCGGATTTGCCGCTGACAGCGCCGCGACCGTTGTGCTGTAGGTCACGGAGATGCGGAACAGCGTATCGTTTTGGTTCACGCGATAGTAGGACGCACAACCACCGGGCGGAGGCGGCGCAAATGTCACTGTGTAGGGCGGAACGGTCGTGCCACCGCAGTTCGGGATGTAAATGCGCTGCCCGACGACGATCAAGTTGATGTTGGTGATGCTGCTGATGGCGGCGATCTCGTAGGCAGTCGTGTTGAAGCGCAGCGAGATACGGAACAAGTTATCGCCGTTCTGCACAATGTATTCGCACGTCCCGCTCGGTGCAGGGACGAATGATGTTGCGGTGGCGAATTGATTGCCGCCCGCGCCGGCGGCTGCGTTCGCGGCTTCTGCGGTCTGCGTGAAGGGGAAGAAATCGAACGTCGGCGCAGCCGTCAATTGCTGTCCGAAGATTGCTTCCATCGTCTGCGTTTGGAACAGCGCCGCCTCGGCGGTTGCGGTTGCGATCACCGCTGTTGCCGTTTGAAAACCGGGATCGTCCACCTGTCCCGACGTATCAAACGGTTGCACATCAGCGGGATTGCCACCAAGCGCCAAGATCGAGAGCGCCGTCGCCGTCAGCGAGAAGTCATCTTGCGCGGCGTTCGGGTTCGCTAGTGCCGCATCTGCGACTTGCGTCCCCACGAAATCGGGCGTCTCTGTTGGCATCAACGTATCCGTGGGGAGGAACGCACGCGCCGTCACTGTCAGCGCGATGTTGGTCGCTTCGGCGTTCAGAGTCTCCAGCATATTCGGCGTTGCTGTGAACAGGAATGCCGTTTGCGTCGCCGCCAGCTCGGTGGAGAGCGCGTTGAGCGTCGCCAGCTCATCGGGAGTCGGCGTCTCGCTCGGCACTTGCGCAACCGCGATGATTTCGAGCGTAGCAACATCAATGGGGAGCAAATCCGGCGTCGGCGTCTCGCTCGGTACGATCTCAAACAACGTGGGTTCGACGGGCGCAGACTGCGCGTCAAAGGCAACGGGCGACGCTTCGAGAACCGCGCCCGCTTGTTGGAAACAACCTGACGTGAGCGCCATGATTGCCAGAGCAGCAATCAGCGCGAACCAGCGCGAAGCGATTTTGTGCATCCGGCGATACCTCCAAGCGACGCGGGACAGGGACAACAACATCATCCCATTATACTGACGTTTGAGCGCGGCGCTACAAATTGCTGCACAGGTTCAATGAACTTTTGATGTGACGATCTGTTTCGGTGAATCCGATGGGGTGCGCACATCGCGGCGCAGCAGCACGCGAACGCTTGTCCAAACGCCCGGATCACTTTCGATCCTCAAATCGCCATCATACAAATCTGCCAAGCGTTTGCAGATAATCAAGCCCAAACCCGATCCTTGCTGTTCGTAGATTTTACGGTCGAACTGCATATACGCACCAATGCTTGCCCGCTGTTCAATCGTCATACCACGCCCGGCATCTCGGACGGTCAAGTTGTAATAATCACCCTTGATCTGCCCAGAAATGGAGACCGACGTCCCTGCCTCCGAGAATTTAAAGGCATTATCAGTCAATTCCTCGACGATCCAGCGTAAATGATCATCCGAAATATTGATCATCTCGACATCCTCGATTTGCAGCATCAAATCATTGGCTCTGCCAGCGGGCGTCTTCACGGAGACTGCACGCTCGATGCTCGACTTCGGATAGTGCGTGACGTTGAGTTTGAGCGCATGAAGTTGTTCGGCATCATGTGGGATCAGTTCAGTTTGTACGTAGATCAGAAAGATTTCTACGAGCCGCATCAGGCGACGTGCCGACGTATTGACATGGGTTGACATATCCACAATGCGGGACGGCGTGACGCTATCAGCGTCCAAAATCAGCAAATCCGAAAAGCCCAGAATGATGTTGAGCGGCGTGCGCAGTTCATGGGGAAGCGCCATGATAATATTGCGGCGTATCTGTTCGGCATTTTCATTCGCCTTCTCTTTGACCATGCGCCGTTTCCCCAAGACCGTGCGCACCGTGCGCAGTAGTTCTTGGGCGGTGAATGGCTTCGGTAGATAATCATCCGCGCCAAGGTTCATGCCCTCGCGCTGATCATCGCGTCCCGTGCGCGCGGTCAAGAAGATGAATGGAATATCTTGTGTCCCCCGCGTCGCTTGAAGTTCCTTGATGACCTGCAATCCATCCATGCCTGGCATCATAATGTCACAAACGATCAAGTCAGGCAGCATTTCACGCGCGCGCTGCAACCCAACAATTCCGTTCTCTGCTCCGAGTGCTTCATAGCCCTCGAAATTAAGCATTTCCACAATATCTTTTCGCAGCGATTGTGCATCTTCAACGACGAGAATTCTTATCATCGGCTTCACCTAAAGCTTCAACCGTTTGCATAAACGAGAGAAGCATCCCTTCGCATTATATTTCATTGTAATGGAGAGCAAGATATTTTGCGTTAGGATTATTCCAAAACCTTACAATCAAGTCAGCGTCCACTGAAATACAATAGCAAGTAACAAGATAATTGCGCCCGCGACAATCCGATAGATGCCAAACGCCCTAAATGTGTGTTGGGCGACATAACGCAGCAGCCACCCAATCGACAGCCACGCCACAATACCCGCAACCATCGTTCCGATGAGCAGATACACCAAATCATTGGTTTGAATCTCGTCCAAGCTAAAGAGCAAATCCAAGATTGTCGCGCCGCCCAAGGTTGGAATGGCGAGGTAGAACGAAAAGCGCGTCGCCGTCGTTCGACTCAAACCAACGCCCATCCCACCAATAATCGACGCCGCCGACCGTGAAACGCCGGGAATGAGCGCAATCACCTGTGCCAACCCGACCAAGAGGGCTTGACGCGGCGTCACAGCATATAGATCATCGTCCGGTTGATTTTCGGTCAAAGAAGTCGTAGCGGATGTGGACACAACCGCTGTGCGTTTGCCAAGACGCTGCTCTGCGATGATCAGCGCCACGCCGCCGATGATCAACGCAAATGCCACGACAATCGGATTGAACAAAACTGTTTTGATGAAATCGCGCAGCAGCAAGCCCGCAATTCCCGCCGGAAGCGTGGCAATCACAATACCGAACCAGAAGCGCCGCGCTGCCGCTTCGCGCGGGATGGCACGCACACGCATCCACAGATCGCGCCAATAGTAGATCACGACCGCGATCACCGCGCCTAACTGGATAAAAATCTCGAACGTGTTGTTCAGTGCAGGGCTGAACGCGGGTTGCAGCAGCGCCGTCGCTACGATCAAGTGTCCAGTTGACGAAATTGGCAGAAATTCGGTGATGCCCTCCACAATGCCAAGCACGACCACTTTTAGCAGTTCGATCACGAGTTTTCCACATTTCCATCAGATATTAAGCGTTCATGATATGACGGGGAGCGCGCATGTGTCAAGCGGACTGTTCGATGGTACAGCAGATGGTTTAGGCGGCATCGGTTATACTAATGTGAATTTATTCGCTCACCCGATTGCAGCATGGCATGACCCCATACATTCGTTTACTGCGCGCCAACCGCGGCTATTCATTTCTCTGGCTCGCACAAGTGATCAGCCTCGCCGGTGATTGGTTCAACACCATCGCCCTATCGGCGCTGGTTGTGGCTTACAGTCCCGGACGCGAGGGACTGGCGATCAGCGGCTTCTTGCTGGCGCGCTTCGTGCCGCCGATGCTGATCAGCCCCTTCACAGGCGTGCTGATTGACCGCTTCGACCGGAAGAAATTGTTGATTTGGAGCAATCTCTTACGCGCGGTCATCGTCTTTGGCTTTCTGCTGACGACGCAAGGCGCAGAGTGGCTGCCTGTGATTTACGTTTTGACTGTCGTTCAATTCTCATTGTCAGCGGTCTTTGAGCCGGGACAATCCGCGTATCTGCCGTCGCTGCTGCGCGCCGATGATCTGGTGACGGGCAATACGCTCGTCAGCGTCACGTGGTCGGTGATGCTGGCAATTGGCGCGATGTTGGGCGGCGTGGTCTCCAGTTTGTTCGGCGCAAATATCGCGCTGGTTATTGATGGGTTCTCGTTTCTCATCGCGGCGCTCCTGATCACGCCCGTCATGCCGAATCCCGACTCGTCCTCCAGCCAACAGCGCGCGCAAACGAACCATCCAGTCGTGCGCGTCACCTTCGTCGATGGTTTGCGCTTTTTGCGTACCCATCCAGAGGTATCGAGTACGCTGATGGTGAAGTTTGGCAACAGCATCGGCAACGTCGATACGCTGATGGTCATCTATGCGACCCAGTTGTTCGTGTTAGGCACGGACGGACAGCTTTCGCTCGGCATCATGTACGGCATCTTCGGCGTTGGCGCGTTCATCAGCCCGTTCATCGCCAATCGACTGGGCGATGGCAGCGTGCGCGCGCTGCGACGCTACATCCTCGTCGGCTTAATCTGCTGTACATTGGGTTGGGCGTTATTGGGCATCGCAGGATCGCTGATCGGCGTTTGCGTCGCGCTGTTTGTCCGCGCGATGGGCGGATCGCTGAATTGGACGTACAGCAATGTGATTTACCAGAAAACGACACCCGATGCGTATTTGGGGCGCGTGTTCTCGCTGGATATCGCCGGTTTCTATCTGGCGACCGTAATTAGCACGGTGGCACACGGCGCGATCATCGACCGTGTGGGCGCGGCGAACATCGGCTGGGTCGCATTGGGGACGGGGATCGTCAGTTTCGTGCCAGTCATCGCGTGGAGGCTGATCATCCGCTGGTTTGAACGCGCGCCTCGCTCCGCTTATGCTGGCGATTGAAGCCCACATCATTTGACCGTGTAGGGGCGCGCCGTTGGCACGCCCGCCTTTCGAGGAATCATTCATGTCCAATCTCCCGCAGTTCAGCCACCCCAAGCGCGAAACCGTTGAAATGTTCATCGCGCGTGCGTTGACCAACGACCGTTTGTCCCCCAAATCTGCGCTGCATACCCTCATCGCCTTTGATGACGGGCATTTTCGCGCGCTGTTCAACCCGTCTTATTTCGCGCTGACAGAAGGCGAAACCGCGCCGACCAAATCGCAGTGGAGTACGCTCAAGAAGCATTTGAAGCGGCTCGATCCGCGCCTGTTCATCTTCAAGGAACATGGCGCAACGCAACAGGACGGCGAAGCCCTGTTGTATCTCGATTTCGGCTTCTTCGCCCACGAAAGATAGGCAGTTGCGGCTGGCAACCCTCAAATGCGTGGGCGTCTCAGCGCGACACCCCAACCGTTATAGTCGCAGCACGCTTTGAATGATGCCTGCATAGCCGCGCGCCGCCGCGATCAGCGCATCAATACGGATATTTTCGTCAATCACATGCGCGTCGCCTTCGGTCGAGGGTCCAAACCCAATCGTCGGCACACCCGCGATGCCCGCGCTGTAGGCTGCATTGGTGCAGAAGCGATAGGCGGACAACTGGGGCGCGAGTCCGGCGGCGCGTAATCCGTTCAGCGCCCAATCGATGTACCAATGATCGGCGGACAATTTCCACGCCGGGAAGAACTTATCGCCGCGCACCACCACGCCCGTATAGGTGCGATGTTCGCCGCGCGCAATCTGAGCCTCGATACGTTCCATATTTGGAAGCGTCAGCAGCGCGGACAGCACCGATTGAGGCGTTTCGCCCGGCAGCAAACGGCGATCATACGTGACGCGGCATTCGCTCGGAAGGACGGAGTACGCCGGATATGGCTCTGAAATGATATCGGTCAGCGCCATGATCCCGTCGCCCAACAGCGGATCGGACGGCGCGGACAGCGCCTCGATCTTTTGGATCGCCGCGATCATGAGATGCACAGCGTTGATGCCTAACGAGGGTGACGAACTGTGTGCAGGCTTGCCGGTCGCTTTCAAATGGATTTCGGCACGTCCGCGTCCGCCATGTGCGAGGTTGAGATCAGTCGATTCGCCAATCACGACGTAATCCGGGCGTACTACGTCCATGACGGTATGCAGTGCAACGCCCTCCATTACCTCTTCGAGGACACTCGCGCTGACGACGATTCGCCCCGCCAACGCCGCGCGATCCAACGACGCTGCCGCATACAGCATCGCCGCCAGCGCGCCTTTCATATCCGATGTGCCACGCCCATACATCCGCCCGTCTTCGATGTGCGCGCCAAACGGCTCATGCGTCCACGCGGCGGCGGACGCGATGCCGACCGTATCCACGTGCGCGTCCAACAGGATCGTCGCGCCGGGCGCTCCGCCTTCGATGATGCCAACCACGCTCCCATTCTCATCGGTAAAGATGCGGTCAAAACGCAGCGCGTGCATTTCCGCTTCGGTCAGCGCAATTGCGGGCGCTTCGTCGCCGGATAGCGTTTGTACGCGAATTAGCGATGCCAAAAAAGCGATCATTTGGTCGGTATTGATCATGATTTGTGTCCTGTTTTCAAATTGAACGTCCCCCTACCGACCTATTTTATGGGACAATGAGATATAAACATATGTAGCGAGGTGGCATATGCAGCAGGATGGTTGGGATGTGTGGTCGGATCGCGGCTTGTTGATCAATCCTGACCCCATCGTCAAGACACCCGAACTCGCGGACGACATTCAGCACGCTGCCAGCACTATCCCCGACTTGATCGCCGCCGGGACGCTGCGCACAACGCTCGACCGCTTGCCCGTTCAAATGCTGCCCAACACAGATTACGTCCCGATGCTCGAAAGTTGGTATCGGACGTTCGCGTTTCTGGCGACCGTCTACGTCCACACGCCAGAACAGCCGCCCGCACGCCACATCCCCGCCGGAATCGCGCTGCCACTGGTGGATGTTGCCGCGCGTTTGGAACGCCCGCCGATCTTATCCTACTGCGGCTTCAGCCTGAACAACTGGCGGCGGCGCGATCCGGCGGGCGATCTCGCCATCGAAAATCTCGACCCGATTTTGCGCTTCACCCACAGCGCCGATGAAGCGTGGTTCACGCTGATTCACGTTGCCATCGAAGCGCAAGCCGCGTGCGCGCTGGAAGGCATGTGCCGCGCCGCCGACGCCGCCGCAAGCGACGATCCCGAAACCGTCGAAGCCAATTTAGCCGGGATCGCGCGGGGGCTGACCGATATGACCGCCACCTTTCGACGGATGACCGACGGATGCAGCCCGGACATCTATTTCGATCATATCCGTCCGTTCTTCTTCGGCTTCACCAACGTGATCTACGACGGCGCGTTTGACGGACAGCCGCAGACGTTTCGCGGCGGCACAGGCGCGCAGAGTTCGATCATTCCGGCGTTGGTGGCAGGCTTGGGCGTCGCGCACGAGCAGAACGATCTGACTCAGCATCTCGACGCGATGCAGCCTTACATGCCGAAACCGCACCGCGAATTCATCGTGAGCATGAAATCGTCTATGATCCGCGCGTGTGTCGTCCGCTGTCAGGATGCCACGCTAACGGAAGTGTACAACGAGGCGCTGCGCCGCTTGCTGATCTTCCGGCAAACGCATTTGGGCTTCGCGCGCGCCTACATCTACAACAAATCGAAAGATGCGTATGGCACGGGCGGTACGAACTTCATGGACTGGCTGAAACAACTGGCAAACGAAACGGAACGCCATCTCATCAAGAATTGATGGAATTGCGAAGAAACTTCACCGCAGAGAGCGGAGAGAATTCGACTTCTTTTCTCTGCGTTTCTCTGTCGTGAAATCCTTCGCTTCAAAGTAATCGACCACTATCGGTTTCTGCGTAACCGTTATTTCCGTTCGTCGAAGAAGTCACGCTTGATCACCATGCTCAACCACTCGACAATCACCGCGTAGCCTTTATCGCCGGTCTCCGCCTTCGCCAGCGTCGGATCGCCAATGCTGCCATACGGCGTCAATGCTTTGTAGCTGCGCACACCGTAGTAAATGCCGCCGCCCGTTTTCATATGTTCCGGCGACTGAATCTTGCGCAGTTCTTCCGGTTGCAAGTAAAACGCCGTCCCCTTTTCGGGATGCACGAGTTCGGGATGCGTCACCAATAAGCGCGACGTTTCGCCCTCTCCCCCGTGACTTTCGCCCTTTTTCGACACCTGAATCGTGTGATACACCTTGCTCAACGCGACCATCCAGTTCAAGACGCACGCCGTCGCGTCGGGCGTCGCATCGACCAATTCTTGCGCCGCCACCATCATCGAAGGCAGATTGCCGTCGTGTCCATGCACGAATACGAAATTGCGAAAGCCACCTTGATACAAGCTCAAGCACACTTCCTTGAGCAGCGTGATCAAGGTGGATGCGCTGATCGACACCGTGCCGGGAAAGCCCATATGAAAGCTAGAGGTACCGAACGGGATCACAGGTCCAATCACGACTGGACAGTCCAGTTTGTCCAGCGCAATTTTGGTCAGGCGGCAGATTTCGCGCGCCTCCATCGCATCCGTCCCAAGCGGCAGATGCGCGCCATGATCTTCGGTCGCGCCAACGGGAATCAGCACCACATTGGTAAGCTTTAACATCGCTTGAACTTCGGGACCCGACATTTCGGTGATCGTTGGGGGGCCCTTTTGGACGTAGAGGATGGGCGCGTCGTCGTTGAGTTCGGTCATGAGATTCGCTCGTGAAATTTTTGACAAGAGATGGTTTTCATTGTATCTTCGCCCTATCCCTTAAACAAACTGAAAATCATTATGCCAGCGTTTGAAGTCATTCTCACCGACAAAGCGCCGATCCCAAGCAGCGGCTACAGTCAAGCGATCCGTTGGGATCGGCTGATCGTTACCTCCGGTTATCTCGGCACACATCCCGATGGGTCGGGCGTGGTCAAAGGCGGCTTTGAAGCAGAAGTCCGGCAGGCGCTGGTCAACATTGGTGCCGTGCTGAATGCGGCTGGCTGCGCCTACACCGATGTGATCCGCGTCACCGTTTCGCTGACCGATATCGAACGGTTCGCGGATATGGATCGCATTTTCTGCGACTATTTCAGCGCGCCCTACCCTGCCCGCAACACGATTGGTGTGGCGCAGTTATGGGGCGGCGCACAGGTGGGTTTCGATGTGTGGGCGCTTGTCCCCGCTGCAGCGGGGATTGAAAACGAATGAGCATCGATCCGGCTGAAATCGCGGCGAGTTTCGATCCGAGCGAACCCATTGAACTGACGCAAAGTCTAATTCGCATCCCGTCCTATTTGTGGAACGAGTCAGCCGTTGGCATGTGGATTGGCGAGTGGATGCGCGCGCGCGGCTTCGACGTTGAAATCCAAACCGTACCACTCCCTAACGGCGGCGTGACGCATCAGGCAATCGGCACGCTGCGCGGGACGGGCGATGCGCCGTCGCTGATGCTGTGCGGACACACCGATACCAGCGATTGGGGCGGACGTCCGTTCCGCGAGTCCGAATGGACGCATGACCCGTTCGCCGCCGATATCGCCGACGGCTATTTGTACGGCTTGGGCGCGATCAACATGAAAAGCGGCGTCGCGGCGATCCTCATGGCGGCAGAAACGGTGCGCCGCTATGCGGAGCGCGTCGGACGTAAACAGCGCGGCGATCTGATCGTGGCGTGCGTCGTAGCGGAGACGGGCGGCGGAGTCGGCGCACTCCATCTGATCGAGTCGGGCGCACGCCCGAATATGTGCATCGTCACCGAAGCCAGCAATCTCGACGTGGGGATCATTTCTGTCGGCTATGTGCAGGGCAAAGTCCGTGTGCGCGGCGAGTTCAAGCATCGCGTTCCGTATATCAACCCTATCGAGCAAATCACCAAGGTGATCGCCGCATTCAGCCCATCGTATCGGCAAATTCCATCGCTCGAACACGGCGGTTGGCTGTATTACACACCGCATCCGCTGATTCAGGGCTTCCCATCGATGGCGGTGCGCAATATCGAGCATTTCCAAGACACAACGACGCTCATGTTTGATCTGCGGATCATTCCCGGTATGACTGAGCAAAGTGTGCGCGATGATCTGACGCGCGTTTTGGAAAAACTCGCGGAGGACGACCCCGATTTCCAGTACGACCTCATCATCCCGCAGAGTGACGCCCAACCGAACATGCCCGCGCGCGACGCCACCTCACGCAAGGCGCCCGTCGTAACGGCGCTGGTCGCTGCGCATCACGCGGTTACGGGTGACACTCCGGTTGTCGGCGCAGGGCATCGCGTCGGCGCGACGGCGGATACGTGTCATTTTAAGGGCGTCGGGATTTCGTGCGTCGAATACGGACCCGGCTTCATCCCGATTTGGCCCATGGTCGATGAACGCATCGACGTCGCGCAAATCGTGACTGCGACGCACGTCTTGGCAAAAACAGCAGTGGAGTTGGTGCTATGAGCGTTCCAGCGGAAAAAGTGATCGACATTTACACCCGAATGCTGCGCATCCGGCGCTTTGAAGAACAAGTCGGCGCGCTGTTCAAAGAGGGACAACTTCCCGGCTTCGTCCATCTGTATGTCGGCGAAGAAGCCGTCGGCGTTGGCGTGTGTGCTGCCCTGCGCGATGATGATTACATCGTCAGCACGCATCGCGGGCATGGGCATGTGATCGCCAAGGGTGGCGATTTCAACCGCATGATGGCGGAATTGTTCGGCAAAGCGACAGGCTACTGCAAGGGTAAGGGCGGTAGTATGCACATCGCCGATTTCAGCATCGGCATGTTGGGCGCGTGCGGCATCGTCGGCGGCGGCATCCCCGTCGCGGTCGGCGCGGGCTTGTCAGCGTACTATCGCGGTACAGATCAAGTTTCGGTGTCATTCTTCGGGGATGGCGGCTCGAACGAAGGCAGTTTCCACGAGTCGGTCAATCTGGCGTCGGCGCTCAAGCTGCCGGTGATTTTTGTCTGCGAGAACAACCAGTATGGCGAGTTCACGCCTGCCGACAAAGCGATGAACATCAAGAATGTGGCAGATCGCGCGGCGGGCTATGGTATTCCCGGCGTGATTGTCGATGGCACAGACGCACTCGCCGTCTACGAAGTCGCAGCGGCGGCGATTGAACGTGCGCGCAGCGGCGGCGGTCCCACGCTGATCGAAGCGAAAACCCATCGGCGCGGCGGACACGCCGAGGGCGAAATCGCGTTCCTCGCTGGACAGCAGTATCGTTCGCCCGAAGAAATGCACGACGCCGAGACGAAAGACCCGTTGACCCGCGTCGGGACCTATATCGTGGAACTTGGCATTGTGCCATCCGCTCATTTGGAGACGCTCGACGCCGATATCGTGGGACAAGTCACGGCGGCGGTCGATTTCGCACGTAACAGCCCTGATCCATCGCTCGACAGCCTATTTGAAGATACTTGGGTTTAACCATGCCACGTAAAACCATGATCGCCGCCATCAACGAGGCGTTGTTCGAAGAAATGCGCCGCGATCCTAATGTGTTCTTGATCGGGGAGGATGTGCGCATTGGCGTGTTTGCTGGCACGCGCGGGCTGCACAAGGAATTTGGCGACAAGCGTGTAATCGATACCCCAATCAGCGAATTGGCGGTTGCGGGCGCGGGCGTCGGCGCGGCGGCAACCGGATTGCGCCCCATCGTGGATTTGATGTTCGGTACGTTCTTGTATCTGGCGTTCGACCAGATCGCCAATCAAGCGGGCGCGATGCGTTACATGTTCGGCGGACAAACGACGCTCCCTATCGTCTACATGGTACAGAACGGATCGGGATCGTCGGCGGGACATCATCACAGCCAATCTGTCCATACCTTTTTCATGAACATGCCGCTGATCAAGGTCGTGATGCCGTCCACGCCCTACGATGTGAAAGGCTTACTGAAAGCCGCGATCCGCGACGATAATCCAGTGGTCTTTCTGAATCATCTTTCGCTCGGCGGACAGCGCAGCGACGTTCCCGACGCGGACTATGTGATTCCGCTCGGACAAGCCGATATCAAGCGCGCGGGCAAAGATGTGACGATCTGTACAGCGGGCATGATGGTACACCACAGCTTGAAAGCGGCGGCGATGCTGGAAAAAGAAGGCATCGACGCTGAAGTGATCGACTTGCGCACGCTCAAGCCGTGGGACGAAACGGCGGTGTTGGAGTCCGTTGCCAAGACGGGGCGCTTCGTCGCCGTCGATGAGAGCTATCCGGTCTGCGGCGCGGCGTCCGAATGGGCGGCGACGGTGGCGGAGAAGGCGTTTCATCATCTGAAAGCGCCCGTGCGCCGTGTTTCCACCAAGCCCGTACCGATCCCATTCAGTCCCGTCTTGGAAAAAGCCGTCGTGCCATCGCCCGAAGAAATTGCGGCGGCGGTGCGCGAACTGTTCCCGGTCGCAACCACATAATTGGAGGACAAATTATGGCGCTTATCCCCGTGAAGATGCCGAAATACGGCATGACCATGACGCACGGCATTATCGCTCAGTGGCACGTCCAAGAAGGCGGACGGATCGAAAAAGGACAGCCGCTCGTCACTATCGAGACGGAAAAAGTCAGCACCGAACTCGAAGCGCCCGCATCAGGCGTGATCGCGGAACTCAGCGCCGCTCAGAGCGATGAAATCGAAGTCGGCGCGATCCTCGCTTACATCGAGGAAGATTGAGCATGGGACGTTTGGACGGCAAGACCGCGCTGATTACAGGCGGCGCGCGCGGAATCGGGCGCGCGATTGCGCTCAAATACGCGGCGGACGGGTGCGCTGTCGCGGTCTCGGATATCAATCTCGACGGCGCGGAGGACACCGCTGGACAGATTCGCGCGGTAGGTGGGCGCGCGTGGGCGACAAAATCCGACGTGACGAACCGCGACGATGTGCAATCGATGATCGACGGTGCAATTGCCAACGTGGGAATGCCCGATATCCTCGTCAATAATGCGGGTATCTTCTTCAACGCCGCGTTCGATCAGATGACTGACGACCAGTGGCAGCGGATGATCAGCACCAATTTAACCAGCGTCTTTCTGGTCAGCCAAATCATGATCCGTGCATGGCTGGCGGAGAATCGCGGCGGCAATATCATCAGTTTGGCGTCGATCAGTGGGCAAATCGCCTTCACCAATTCCGCCCACTACTGCGCGGCGAAAGCAGGCGTCCACGCGCTGACACAGTGTATCGCGCTCGAATTTGGCGCGCGCGGCATCCGCGCCAACAGCATGGCACCGGGCATCATCGAGACGGGCATCCTGCCCGATCCGAAGGGCGCGCAAGCATGGGCGGATAAGCTCCCCTTGCGGCGGCTCGGCAAGCCGGAAGATGTGGCGGATGTGGCGGCGTTCTTGGCGTCCGACGACTCGCGCTACATGACGGGCGATCTGATCTTCATCGATGGCGGCTGGATGTTGGAGTGAAATCATGTCCGAATTGATCCCGATTCATCCCGAAGTCCAAGCGTTCCTCAACCGCGAACAAAAGCTGTTGATCGGCGGTCAGTGGGTCGCCGCCGCCTCTGGCGCGACGTTCGATACGCTCAATCCCGCCACGGGGCAGCCGCTCACGCGCGTGGCGGCGGGCGACCAAGCCGATATCGACCGTGCAGTACGAGCGGCGCGGGCGGCGTTCCCCGCGTGGGCGGCGATCATGCCCGCACAGCGCGAACGCTTGCTGCACAAGTTCGCGGACTTGATGGAAGCGCACAAGAGCGAACTCGCACAGCTTGAAGTGTTGGACAACGGCAAGCCGTGGGGATCGGCGTACAATGTCGAAGTCAACGTCGCCATCGGGCAGATGCGCTATTACGCCGGATGGTGTACGAAGTTGACGGGCGAAACATATCCCGTGTCGTCGCCCGACTTCCACGTCTACAGCATCCGTCAGCCATTGGGCGTGTGTGGCGCGATCACGCCGTGGAATTATTCGCTGGTCATGGCGACGCAAAAGATCGGGCCCGCGCTCGCCGCCGGAAACACGCTGATCCTCAAGCCAGCCGAGCAAACGCCGCTGACCGCGATCCGGTTGGGCGAACTCGCGCTTGAAGCGGGCATCCCCGAAGGCGTATTCAATGTCGTAACCGGATTTGGCGAGACGGCGGGCGCTGCGCTGACGGCACATCCCGACGTAGACAAGATCGCGTTCACTGGCTCGACCGAAGTGGGCAGGCGCATCATCGGCGCGTCGGCGGGCAACCTCAAGCATGTCTCGCTCGAATTGGGCGGAAAATCGCCGCTGATCATTTTCGACGACGCCGATATTCCCGCTGCTGCCAACGCTGCTTTGTGGGCGATTTTCGCCAACAGCGGACAGAACTGCGTCGCTGGATCACGCTTATATGTGCAAGATCGCGTCTACGACGCGGTACAGGATGCGTTGGCGAGCGCCGCCCCCGCGCTCAAAATTGGACAGGGCTTGGATACGGGGACGCAGTTGGGCCCCCTGATCTCGCAGACGCAGTTGGATCGCGTTATGCACTACGTCGATGCGGGCGTGCGCGACGGCGCGGCGCTGATCACGGGTGGCGCGAAATTGGACGGCGCGGGCTACTTCATGCAGCCAACCATCTTTGGCAACGTCGCGGACGATGCGTTGATCGCCGCCGAAGAAATTTTCGGACCCGTGCTGACGGTATTCCGCTTCAACGATGAAAGCGAAGCCGTTGCCCGCGCCAACAGCAGCAAATTTGGACTCGCGGCGGGCGTATGGACACGCGATCTCAGCCGCGCGCATCGTTTGGCGCGGACGCTGAACGCGGGCGTCGTGTGGGTGAATACGTATGACTGGTTCGATCCATCCGTGCCGTTCGGCGGCGTCGGGCAGAGCGGCTATGGGCGCGAACTGGGACGTCAAGTGATGGAAATGTATACCGAACTCAAGTCGGTGTGGGTGAAGCTGTAAGCGTTTCGCCCACATACGCCAGCACGATTTTTTCACGCGGCACGCCCGCCCGCACCAGTGCTTGCCACAGCGGGCGGTCGTGAATATCGTGTTCGATTACCACGAAATCATCGACCACCCGCACCATCACGCTCCCGATCTGCGCTAATGTCGATGAATCCACGACGATCACCGAAGCGAACCGGATACAGCATTCGATCTATCTTCCAATCATCTTTGAATAACGCATTCAAAACTTGGGATCGACATTGAGCGCGTGCAGACGTTGCTTTCTTCCTTGCCATCAATTTTGATTATATCTGAGAAACGGAGGCTCCGAACATGCAAGCGAAAATCGCCATCATCACCGGCGGCGGATCGGGCATCGGGCGCGCGGCGTGCCTCGCGTTTGCGGCGGCGGGTTATCAGGTCGTCGTCGCCGGACGCACACGCGCGAAAGTCGAAGCCGTCGCCGCTGAAATCGTCACAGCAGGTGGCGCGGCGCTGGCGCGCGAAATCGATGTGGCGCGCGCCGCCGACAACGAACGCCTGATCGCGGCGACCGTCGAACGTTTCGGCGGCGTCGATACGCTATTTTGCAGCGCGGGCTTTCGCCCCGATGGCGGCGTGGTCGATGCGGACGAGTCCGACTGGGATCACGCCTTCGCTGTCAATGTGACCAGCATCTTTTTCGCGGCGAAATACGCGATCCCGGTCATGCGCGCGCGCGGCGGCGGCGCGATCCTCGTCAATGCGGGGACGTTCGGCATCCGTCCGGCGCGTGGCAAAGCCGCCTACGCTGCGTCGAAAGCCGCCGCGATCAATCTGGCGCGCAGCATCGCGCTCGATTATGCGCGCGATAACGTGCGCTGCAACGCGATCTGTCCCGGCTACGTCGATACGCCGTTCAACGCCGATTTCCCGGCGGCGGGGGTCGCCGCGTTCCTCGATGAATTTCAACCACTGCCCGGCATGATCCAACCGGAGGAAGTCGCTGCGATGGCGGTCTATCTGGCATCTGACGCGGCGAAGATGATCACCGGACAGGTGTTCGTTGTGGATGGCGGGCAGCAAGCGGGCATTTTCCGCTGAACCGATTCAGCACATTGAACAAACAAACGCTGGCGAAATCATATTCATTCGGCTATTGTTCGCTCACTCAAAATCCGATAAGATGAGTATCAAATCAATGCTTAAGGTCGATGATGCTCACATCTACACACCTCACCTACCGTCCACAGACCAATCCCCGCGTATCGCACCCGATCACCGATTTCGCGGAAGTGGAGCATCATATCGGCTGGCTGCGCGCCGCTACACCTGCTAATGTGGTCGAGCGCACGGCGCGCGAACTGCGCGACGGCGCATCCGAAGCTGCGTTATGGGCGGCGGGCGCGCTAACGGCGGCGCGTTATATCAACAATCAGGCGCATAACTTGCTCGGCTTCGTCTCGCACGCGGCGATTGGCTGCCAAGACGCGCGCCAACTGGCAGCGGGACAACCGGATAAGACGCGCTGGCTGCTGCTGACTCAGGCGCTTTATCAAGTCGTGTTCGACATGCATGATCCCTGCCTCAGCCCTTACGAACTCGTGCCGTTCTCGCCCTTCTACGACAGATCGGACGACGAAAATCTGCGCGGGCTGCGTATTGATGTGCGCATGGGCGAATATATGCGCGTCGATCATCGGCTCGTTGGCTTGGAAAAACGCCTAGCGCGCGCCGACTTCATCGATCTCATTCTCGATATCGGCTTGGAGGGGATGATCACCGACGATCACACCTTCCTCACGCCCGCGCTGTCGCTGCAAATGATCGATCTCGTCGGATGGGAACGCGGCTTCGATCTCTTGCGCGTGGCGATGCGTTACAGCGCCAGCTTTCCGCGCAATTTCGCCCCGTATGATCGTGCGCTTGCTCTGCTCAAGCACTATGGACTCGAAGGGGGCGCAGCGGCGACCGGCTATCAAGCGGATCGCGTCGATTTACTGCGCGCCACCTTCTTGAATGCGCCCGCCAGCGAACGTCCAGAGATCGCTGCACAGGCGTTGGCGAATGGTTGTTCGCCCGATACGGTATTGGCGGCGGTCTGTCTAGTAGCGTGCGATCTCTATCTGATGACCGATCCCGTCCCGCACGATGATTTCGACGCCATCAGCCGTGAGGTCGCGCCGATGCACCTGAACACCAGCACCAGCGCGCTGCGAACGATGCTCCCCCGTTTGTCGCCGCGCACGGCGGCACTTGCCGCCATTCAAGGTGGCAACTTGTTGGAACGGGGTCCCAGCATCCTGAACGCGGATTTCGAGTTCATCCCGTTCGAGCCAGCGCGCGCCTATCCATACCGCGAGGATGTGGATGCACTATCCGCCCACGCGCCGGAAACATTGTTGACCATGATGCACGATGCGCTGCACGCACACGACACATGTACTGCAACTGCCGCCGTGCGCGCCTATACACAAAGCGGCGCATCCCCGGACAGCTTGATCGCGGCGCTGACCGCCGTCGCCTGTACAGACGATGGGACGCTGCTGCACAGCATCAAGCACATGGGCGCGCTCACGCGCGAATTTACCTTGTGCGCACATGGCGACCGCTGGAACTATTTGATCGCAGCGTCACGTTTCATGGCGTGGTATGCGGGGAAAAACGTCAACGTCTATCAGCGTGCCATCGATGCCGCAGATCGCCCATCTTAAATCAAATCGCATTGTTTTCGACGAGCGGATCAAGCGCCGTTCATCTTTGTAGCACGCGCATAGCGTCGAAAGTGCTGCTCGTACTGATCGACGGTCTGTTGAAACGAAAACACCTGCTCGATATCTGTGCGCGGCTTACGGTACTGCTCCAAGTGATCGAGAACTTCAACCAGCGCCGCACCAATCGACTCGGCATCGCCCGGATGCGCCAAACGCCCCATACCCGTCTCGCGCACGGGGACGCGCCCGCCCGGAATGTCGGTCATCACGACGGGTGTCCCGCATAACATCGCTTCCACTTGGACAAGCGCGAAGCACTCCGAATCGCTCGTCAGCGCCAACACATCACAAGCGGCGTAGAAGTCCGCCATGTCTTGTGGGTCTTGCATCAACCCCAAAAAGATGAGTTGATCCCGGTACTGCTGTACCAAATCTTGACGGCGTTCCCACGTATCTTCGTATCGGATATCGTATTCGCCCGCAAAGACGATCCGCGCATTCGGATAGCGTTGGTTGATCGTCGCAAGCGCGCGAATCAGCAGATCGGGGCGCTTCTCTTCGACAAAACGTCCGGCAAACCCGATGATGGGTGCGCCATCCTTCGACCATTGCGCGCGCAAGGCTTCAACATGCTGCGGATTGGGACTTGGCATCTGAATCGGCGGATACACAACCGAAACTTTGTCCATAAATGGCGTCAAGTAGTAGGAGTGATCGGCGTAGTCTTGACTGTAAGCGAGCAAACGCGCCGCGCGCCGCGCCATGAATTTGAAAAACTCAAACATCGTCGCGCGGATGAAGCGATTCACCAGTCCGTTGGGCAGAATCAGGTCGCCGTGATGCGTCGCAATCACCTTGCGCCCCGCGAACTGCGCCAAGAGCGCGACCAGCGCCGTTTCGAGCATCGGCGTATGGATGCTGACAACATCATGTTCACGCATCAGCTTGTACGCCGCCAACGGATACGCGGGCATCAGCATCCCGCGACTCATACGGATCGGCGCCCACAAGCGCACGATGCGTACACCCTCATGGAAACTGACTTCATCGCGCGGAAGATCATCTCGGTAGCGCGCGGTGAGAATCGTCACCTTATGACCGCGCCGCACCAATTCTTCCGCGATCCGCTGCACGTGGATGGTCAACCCAGTCCGGTGGGGAAAGTAATATAACAAGCAGATGAGGATGTTGAGGCTGTCAGATGCGTTTACATTGGGATTGTTCATGCAGCTCTACAAGTGTGCAGTCGATATTCGCGGGAACTATAATCGAGTGAAAGTCGAAAATCAATCCCGCCGCTGTCTTGAGCCAGGGCAGCAGATTAACCGTAAGACAGTCAAGACAGACCACATTGGCGTTAGATGGATTGTCCACACCAGCGTATGATACCCATATCCAAACTTCACACAGCCTTTTCGGTGAAAATCTGCATATGACGACAATTGCCGCTCCCCTTCCGGTCAGCGTTCAGGCGAAGCCGCGCGTCCCCCGCTCCGTATTCATCGCGTTGGCGCTCGGCATTTTGGCAGGCGCATCAGCGGGAATATCGACGCGCTACGCGCTGGCAGAAGGCATGTCGCCGCTGGCGATTGCGTTCTTCCGACTAGTCTTGGCATGGATGCTGTTGACGCCCATTGTGCTTTCGCGCTATATGGACGACTTACGACGATTGACCCGGCGCGATCTGCTGTGGGGGACGATTGCGGGCGTGATCATGGCGCTGCATTTCGTGCTGTGGAGCGCATCATTGGCGTTCGCCAGCGTGATGGTGGCGACGGTAATCGTATGTTCGTCCCCGATCTGGGCAGCCGTCTTTGAAGTCACCTTCTTGAAAGAGAAACTCACGCGCCTGATCTTGATCGGGCTGATGCTGGCAGTGATCGGCAATATCATCATCGCGCTTGCCAGCAGCGCGAGCGGCGGAACCAATCAGATTATCGGCGGCTTCTTGGCGATGATCGCCGCCATCGCCATCGCGGTACAGCGCACGATTGGGCGCGATTTACGCCGCCGTCTGCCAATTTTCCCGTTCCTATGGTTCGTGTATGGCTGCGGTGCGCTGTTCTTGACCCTCATCATGTTCGTGACCGGCACGCCTGTGATCGGCTACAGCCCGCGCGGCTACTTCTGGGTGTTCATGCTCACGCTGCTGCCACAGTTGATGGGACATGGCTCGTTCAACTACGCGCTCGGCTACTTCTCTGCCACAATCACCAGCTTAATCGTTCAGCTTCAGCCGCCAATCAGCACTGTCATCGCGTTCTTGGTGTTTCACGAGGTGCCGGGCGTGCTGCAACTGGTTGGTGCAGTTGTGATCATCAGCGGCGTGGTCATGGCGGTGCGTGGACGCCAGATTGAATCCGCGTCGCATGACGAGACCACGATCACCCCGCAGCAAATCGTATCCAGTTCACCGCGATAGCCAACGGACGGGCGTCGCTGCCCAAATTCACATCAGCGGGGATGATCGCCGCGTCGTACACGAGCGCGATCTCAATGTGCTGTCCGTCGTCCAGCGCCGATGCGGGAATCGTGAACGAATAATCCGCCAATCCGTCGGGGCGGATCGTCGCCGCGCCGTCGAGCGTCGTCTCATTGACGCGGATACGCAGTTCGCGCGCCTCGTGGAATGCTTGTGCGTTGAGTGTCACGATGGTGTCCGCGACAGGCAAATCGACGTACAGCCGCGCGTCGGTCTGTCCAAACAACGGCTGTCCCGCCCAGCGCCAATCGATGTCCCCGACAGGTTCGGCAGGATGCCAGCCCCAGCCGAGATAGCGCACATCGTCCGCGCCGCCAATATCGATTTCGTAGACACCGGGCGCGATCTCCGGCGGCGTGCGCACTGGGCAGCCGTCGGGATGCCAGGTCGTGCGGTACACGACCGCTGCACCTTCGACTGCGAACGGACAGACTAGATCGCCCAATTGATTGAAATAGCCGATGATTTCCTGCTGTGTCGTACCATATGGCTCGATCCACTGGCGATGAAGCACGAAATAGCCGATAGGAAAGTCCAAAATACGTTCGCGCATCTGTTCGCGCACAATGTCAGCTTCGAGCAAGCGGCGCTGTCCGAGCCACGCCATCATTGGATCGTCGGTGCGCATATACATATAGGTGTAGGTGTTGACGCGCGACAAATGCCCGTTGACCATACGCTTTTCGTGCGTCAGCCCGTAGAACTGCGTCGTCGGATAAATCGGCTCTCCGACGATCCCTTCGCCGCTCATGCCCGCCGTCGGGATGTCCACGATCACATAATCATAGGGTTCGGCGCGCATCACATCATAGAAAGCATAATCTGGCGGGAGGGCTTGCAGCGGCATCGGGTGAAATATCCGCGCCTCCGCCACGACAATCAACAGCGCCCCCGCCGCGAACGCCGCTGATCGGGTGAAACGGGCGCGCGCGCCCGTCAGCCCGATGAACGCCAACGCCGGGAGCGCGAACACAGGGACGAACCGTTCAGGATAACGGAACATCCCGCCGAGTGCCTCATGCAGCACCGAATAGAACGGCGTCACCGCGCCGAGCGCCAGAAGCAGCGGGAGCGGCACAAGCGCGAACCAAAACCACGCCGTTGTCAGGGCAGGGCGCGCTATTTGTACAATCCGTCGGGGCGCACCGCTGGCACCCCCGCCCTCGTCAGTCGCGCGTCGGCGTCGAACCAGACGAAACACGAGCGCCGCGATCACCAACGGTATAACGAGCGCGCCCACCGACTCCAGATACAGCGTCCGCGCGAACAAGCCCGCCGGAAACGGGATTTCGACGGCGCGATCTGCGGGCGTCGGCGCAAATCCGCTCCGATCCGCTGCCAAAATCGCCGGAAGCAACCCGACGATCCAAGTCAACGTCAGCGCGATTCCGACGCCGACCACGCCGTCCATCACCAATCGAACGCGCCGCCGTGCCTCGAAAATCGTTTTGACCCCAAATGGGACGACAACGGGCGCGATTAACAGTGGGAACTGTATATCGGTGAGCAGCATCCCCCACAGCGCCACGCCCAACACCATAACCCACACGCCGAAGCGCACGCTGCCTCGTTCGACCGCGCGCACGACATTCCCCCACAGCAGCAGAATCGCGGGCAGCCAAAACCAACTCATGATGTTGATGTTCGTCCAGTACAGGCTGTTGAGCATGATCGGCAGCAGCATGAAGATCGCGCCGCCGATCAGCGCCAAACCGCGCGCGACTCCTTCACGACGCAGCCATGTGAACGCCGTCCATCCGGTCAACGTCAAGATAGCGAAGAACACGGCGCTCATGCCGACCACCGTTCCAACGCGCACATCGGGGAACAGCGGCTCGATCAACGCCCAGACGGGGTACCAAAACGGCGTCAGCGTATGAAACACAAGGCTGGACGTTTGCGGAGCCATCACATAGTTGGTAGCGTAGACATTCAGCCCGCCTTCGAGCGCGTGCCGAATCCACCAAAAATTCCAGTGGAAGTGATAATAATCGGTCGTCGGCTGTCCCGGCACGAAGCCATTGAGATGAAACAGCGGATTGGCGAGGACAATCAGCGCGATCAAGCCATAGAACGCCGCGACAATCGCACTCTGCTTCGGTGTCTCGGTCATAGGGCGCGCTCGAAGGTCATCGTATCGACCGCGATCCCCAATGGGCGCGGATCGGCGCTTTGTCCGACGTCCGCCGGAATAATGGCGGCGTCCGTCTCCAAGCGCAGCTCGATCTGCCGTCCAGCGCCAACGATTTCGGTGGGCAACGCGAATGACAGCGATTGCAGCATGTCCGTCGCCACGTCCGCCGCACCGAGTTCCGCACCGTTCGCCCAGACGCGCAACCGCCGCGCCTCCCAAAAGGCTTGCGCCGTCAGCGTGAGCGTGTACGCGCCGGGCGGTAGATCGAGGTACAAGCGCGCTGGATCGGCGTCAATGCGATCTTGCAGTGTCGTCGTTGCGCCCGTCCACCGCCAATCGATTCCGGCGACCGGTTCACGCCAATGCCAACCCCAACCGAGATAGCGCCAGTCATCTGTGCCGCCAATATCGACGCGATACACGTTCGGCGCAATTTCCGGCGGCGTTCGCGGCGAGTCGCCACACCCAGACGGATGCCCCGCCGTTCGATAGACGACCACCGCGCCTTCGATGAACGCGGGACACAGTAAATCATCCAATTGATTAAAATAGCCGACGATCTCTTGTGCGGTCGATGCCTGCAAGCCGATGCGATCCAGATGCACGACGATGTAGCCGATAGGATCGGCGAAGATGCGTTCGCGCAGTTGGCGCTCGACGGCTTCGGGATCGAGAAAGCGCCGCTGACCAAGCCAACTCAGCATCGGATCGTCCGTGACCATATACCAGAAATCCTCGACGGGCGCGCGTGAGATGAAGCCGTTGATCATGCGCTTGCCGTGCGTGATGCCGTACCACTGATATTGGATCGCCGCCGGATCACCGATGAGGACTTCGCCCGTTCCGACGGCGTTGGGAACTTCCACCACGACGAAATCACCCGTTTCGCGCCCGATCTCCTCGTAGAACGCATATCGGGGCGGAACGGCTGCCATCGGCGCGCTCTCGAACAGCCGCACCGCCATGCCCAACGCCAACAGCGCCGCCGCCCCACCCCATACGCGCGCTTGTAGAGATCGGGCTTGCCTTACCCGCGCTTGATCGCGTTCCCGCATCGATGCCGTGAACGTCAACCCTGCAAATGCCATGCCCGCAATCACAGCAATGGGCGCGAGCCGCCACGGCATCCGAAACATACCATTGGTCAGCGCGTGCAGCCAACGAAACGGCGGTAGCGGAATATCCGTGCCAAACACGCGCAAGGTGGGTCCCAGCGCCAGAATCAGCGGCGGAAGCATCACCACGAACCAAAACCAGCGCGCATCCCGTTTTTGCGCGCGCCGAGATCTATTCAACGCCAACGCCGCCACGACCGCGACGGTCACGAACGCGCCAACCGACGGATCGCCCCAACTCCACCATTCCGCCGCCATCGTCACAAAGCCGGACAGCGGGATACCCGGACGATCCTCGACCGCTCCCGGCGCGAGTTCGCCCTCGAAACGCAGCACCGATGGAAGTGGACTCGCCGCCGCTATCAGCGCCACACCGACGATCAGGGACAGCACACCTGCTGCTGCCAAAATGCTGATGTGCCGCCAACGCGATGCCAGATCGCCCGTTTTCCAGATGCGCCACACTGAACGTAAGCCATACGGGGCGAGCAAAAACGCCGCGAAGATCGGAAATTGCAAATCCGTGAGCAGCAGCGCCCACAGCGCAACGCCGAAGATCGCGCCCCATACCAGCGCCGCGATGCCGCGTCCCGTTGCTGCACGCGCCGCAATTCGTTTCCACAACAGCAGCAAGCCGGGCAGCCAAAACCATGTCATGAGGTTCAAATGCGTGTTGAAGTAGAAATAACGGACAATCGGCAGGGCTTGGAGCGCCGCGCCGCCGATCAGCGCCCACAGCGGCACGACGCCCTCCGCGCGCAAAAACGCGAACATCAGATAGCCGTTGAGCGCGCACGCGCTGAAGATCATGATGTTGATCGCCGTCAGCGTGCCGGAAATCGGATCGGCAAACAGGGGTTGCAGCACTGCCCACAGCGGATACCAAACGATTGCAAGCACATGATAGCCGTAATTACTCAGCGCCGGGAACATGACAAAATTATTCTCGTATAGGTTCAGTCCAGGCGTTTGCAAGGCATGACGAATCCACCAAAAATTCCAGTTGTAGTTAAAAAAATCGTAGCCCGCCGTGTGCGTACCGTTCTGGAACAAAAGCGCGTACAACAAGAGCAGGGAGAACAGCGCGTAAAACACCAGCGCCACCCCATGCAACATGAGGGGATCGCGGCGGGGTAGCGTGGGGAAAAGGATCACTTTGCGGATGGTCAAACGTTCCCAATCCCTTTATAACAGAAGCTGTTGAGATTGTATTGAAACCATGAGGAAAGAACAATGTTGAAGACTCTCGTTCGTCCGTTGATGATGCTGGCGGTCTCGCTGGCATTTGTCGCCGCGCTGCATCTTGTCGGTGGTTTGTCCGGCGGCGTTGGCACGGCACAAGCATGTAACCCGTGCATCTGCGAAGGCGACAAGCGCATGAACTGTCAAGGCGTCGAGTTCTACGCCATCTATACGCGCGTCAATGCGACGACTGGAACCTGTTCCATCGATGCGTGGCGTATGAATCCAGATGGCGAACCCGATTTTGTCTGGCGCGTGACGGCGCGGCAGCTGGCGCGTGTCGCCGACGAACCGGAAGAGAACACGCTGATCATGCAGGGCGAGGCGATTGCATTGTATCGGCTCACCTCAGGCGAATATCAGGTCAGCGCGGGTCCCGCTGCCGAAAATAAAGTGTTCACGGCGATTTTCGACAACTGCCCCGCTGAAAACGTCCGCGAAGAGTCCTACACACCCGGACAATCGTAGTTCGGCGTTTGCCTTCCCCAAACAACGGCGTCGGGACGTTTGATTCCGACGCCGCTCCACATCCAAAAAACGGACGCGCGTCCCATTTCTCACCTCGCATTCATCTCCATGCTCCTATAATGCCTTCAGAGGGAAGCAATTCCCCCTTAAAACTCAATGGATGAGATCACGAAAGGATTCCACATGCGTAAAGGGCTGCTGTTGCTCACTTTGAGCGCCATGCTGATGATTGTCGGCGCGGCGAATGCACAAGATAGCATCGTTGATGGCTTGAACAATCCGCGTCACGTCGCTTACGATGGCGCGACCGGGATTCTATACGTTGCCGAATCAGGTATCGGTGGCGATCTCGCCGTACAGGGGTCGTTTGGACCCGCAACGGCGGGCAGCACGTCTCAAATTACCGTGATCGACGCTGAGGGCGAGGTCACGGCATTAACCGGCTTTCCGAGCCGCAATGAAGGCGGCGAGGTCATTGGCGCGTCGGGCGTCGCTGCCGCAAACGGTTTGCTCTGGGTGAGTGTCGGGCAAGGCACGCGCGGAAACCCGCTTACTTACAGCGTGATCGCGCTCAACATTGCGGAAGAATATCGCGTCGTTCAGACCATTGACGTATGGTCGGCGGAAGTCGAATACAACCCCGATGGGGGCGAATTGGACAGCAATCCGGTCGATGTTGCCTACAACGCCACGACCGAAACGGTCTACATCGCGGATGCGGGCTGCAACTGCGTTTGGCAGTGGACGGCAGAAGCGGGCATCACGCCGTTTGCGGCATGGTCAGCCGATCTCAATCCCGTCTCCACATCGGTAGAAGTTGCGCTGGATGGCGTCTACGTCAGCTTCTTGACGGGCTTCCCCTTCCCATCGGGTGGCTCGACGGTCGAGAAATATGATTTTGATGGCGTGCTGGTCGAAACCTTTGAAGGCTTCACGGCAGTGGTTGATCTGCTGTTCGCCAATGACACGCTGTACGCCGTCGAATTTGGTCAGTTCGGTGAACAAGGTTGGACGCCGAACAGCGGGCGCGTCGTCGATGTGTTCAGTGGCAGCGCCTACGCCGAAGGCTTGAACTTGCCCTACGGCATCGCCATGACCGACAGCGAACTCGTCGTTACCGTCAACGCCGCCTATGGCGAAGCGGGCAGCGGCGCGCTCGTCTTTTTGGATGGCGCGGGCGACATGGGCAGCGTGACCGATCCCGCAGCCACACCCGAAGCCGGATCATAACCTAAATGACCTTCAGGGGGCATCGAGGCGATCTGCCGTGTTGCCCCCGCTTTCACACCCCGCTGTACGCCGAAAATCCGCCGTCCACAGGCAGCACAATCCCGGTCACGAAGCGCGCTGAGTCCGACACAAGCCACAAGAGCGCGCCGACCAAATCATCCGGGTCACCGAAGCGCGCCATCGGCGTATGGTCGATGATTTGCCGTCCCCGCGCTGTCAATTCGCCCGTCTCGGCATCCATCAACAAATAGCGATTCTGTTCCCCCATGAAGAAGCCCGGTGCAATCGCGTTGACACGAATCGCGGGGTTGTATTCGTGCGCCATCGTCACCGCGAGCCACTGCGTAAAGTTGTTGACAGCCGCTTTCGCGGACGCATAACCGACCACGCGCGTGAGTGGGCGCAGCGACGCCGCCGATGAAATGTTGATGATGCAGCCGCGTCCGCGCGCCGCCATGCCCCAGCCGAAGATTTGCGACGGGAGCAGCGTCCCAATCCAATTCAAGTTCATCACGTCGGACAGCGCGTCGGGCGTCAGATCGAAGAACGTGCGTCCGTTCGGCGTGCCGACGGGTTGCGCCGTCGCAGTCGGCTGATTGCCGCCCGCCGCATTGACGAGTATATCGACCACGCCGAATGCCGCTTCAACCGCCGCTGCCGCGCTCTCTAACGCTGCCTTATCGGTCACATCCGCATGAATACCAATGGCGCGCAGCCCTTCCACATTGATCGCCGCCGCCAGCGCATCCGCCTTCTCCGCGCGCCGCTCCAGCACCGCGACCGCCGCGCCCGCGCGTGCCAAACCCCACGTCATGGCGCTGCCGAGGGCGCCCGCGCCGCCTGTAATGACCGCAACGCGCCCAGTAAGGTCAAATTGATTTTCCATCAAGTCCTCATTTTAGATTTTATGCGCTCAGTCGCAAAACATCTCACGATTAAAGATTGTGGTACAATTCACGAACGATGTGGCACGCTGGAGTTTAATCCATGCCAAAAAAATTGATAGGTTTGCTGGCTTGTTTTTTAATCCTCGCTTCGACCACAGTTTACGCCCAAGACGAACCAACTGAGCATGAAACACCGCCCCAGATCGCCGTCAGCGACGCCTATATCCGGGTTGTAGATGTGAACGAGCAAGGCTGGATTGGCTGGATCGCGCTCGTCAATCTATCCGCTCAAGCCGTGCGCGTGCTGGCAGTTGATGAAGTCGAAGTCGCCCCCATCGATCTTCCCCCCAATGCGCCCACGAGCGCGCTGATCGCCCTGCCCAATGTGATCGATGTCACAACAGGCGATGCGATCCCCGTCACGCTCACGCTGGCGGACGCCCATGATCGCACCTTCGATCTTCGCGTCGCTGTCCCCGTTGTAGACGACGCGCCGGAGACCGCACGCCTTGCGATTGTGGACGCATGGGCGCGCCCCATGTCATTGTCAGGCGTGAGCGGCGCCTATATGCAGCTTGTCAACTTGGGCGAGACAGACATCGTGATTGTCAGCGCGGAAACGCGCACCGCCGGAATGGTCGATCTGCATCAAACGCTGATGGAGGGCAGCATGATGCGCATGAACATGATTCCAACAGTAATCATCCCCGCCGGTCAAACGGCGACCTTCGAGCCGGGTGCGAGTCACATCATGCTTGATGATCTGGCGCTCGAACTCATCGATGGCGGCGCGCTGGCACTAACGCTGATCTTCGATGATCGGACGACGCAGATCATCGGCGTGCCAATCTATGACCGCGCGCTGGAGGCGATAGAACACACACATTAAGTCCGTTCAATCGCAGGCGCGGCGTGCCTCCATCGCTACGGTTCTCCCGCTTGAACCGCCACCGTCAAAAACTCCGCCGCCAGCCGCTGCGCTTCGAGTCCGGGATGCGAATCGAAACGGTTGACAACCAACTGCGGCGATCCGCTCTGCCGTAACGGATCGCTCATATCCACAACGGTGACGCCCTGTTCATTGAAGAAATCGCGCACGCGCTCGACGGCGGGCTGCGATTCGTCCACACCCGTGATGTGAGGCCACAACAGCACAATCAGCCGCGCATCGTGATCGTCCGCCCAGACGACGATTTCGTACAAGCGTTGTGCTTGCTGTGACCACAACGCATCATCCAAGTGTGCGTTGACCAGATCGCCCAAATGATTCGATGTGCGCGTTGTGGATGTGAATTGCAGCAGATTGTAGTAGACATAATTCGGGACGAAGAAGTTCAGGATGAACCAGCGCAGCGCCGGTTGTTCGGGGAAGCTGAAGCGGCTGTCTGGGTTGGTCGCCGTGTTTTGCAGCAGATAATCGATGTCGTTCAGATAGTACGACAACACAACGATATCCGGCGGATAGGGATAACGATTCAGTTGATCCAACTCGACATCGGAATCCCAACCGGACTGCGCAATTACATTAACATCCACGCCAGCGCCCAGTTCGCGCTCCAAAATTTGCGGGAAAGTATCATCCAAATTGTTGATGCCGTGTCCCATTGCAAACGAGTCGCCTAAGACGGCGATGCGGGTGGTCGCCGCTGGATCGGGTTCGTTGTCACGAAAGCCGACGCTGTTGTAATGTCCCCAATAGAAGTTCTTGTACCAATGATAGTTCATCGCCGTAAAGCCGTAACCATCCGTGGTGATGTAGAACAGCCGCAAGTACGCCTCTCCCAATGTGAACAAGACCACCAATGTCGTAATGGTGATCAGCACGCCCGTGAGCTTATTTTTCGCCAGCGACACACCCATCGCGCGGGTTTGTGCAGCGTTCGAGTCGTAATACAACAGGTAGATTAGCACCCACAGCCAGCACAAGAGATAAGCATATTCGATGGATGCGAGCGGGCGTCCGTTCGTCGGCTGATACGGCACAATCCACAGCGCCAGTCCGCCGAAGATCACGATCAGCAGCACTGTCCAGTACAAAATCGGGCGCGCCCGCAGCCAGCGCGGGATCAGCCCGAACGCGCGGCGGTAGCGCTGGCGCGAGTCGGCGGCGTCGAACAACGTCATCAGGCAGACAAGCCCGACCAATGGCGCGACCCAATTTTCGCTCTGGGCGAGTGGCTGTCCAAGCCACGCGAACAGAATCGCCGCAATCGCCAGCACGGTCCAAATCAAGCCTACGATGCGCCCGCTCATGCTGCCGCTCCAGCACGCGCACAGCGAAACCCGATGAACCAGTCGCGCAGGTCGGGCAACGCGCGAAAGCGAATCGCCGCGCTCAAGCCGAAATCGATATAACTGCCCCAACCGCTGCGATAGACACGCGGACTCGTTGAGTCATTGGCGTCTTCGCGTCCATCGGATGGCTCGTAGGGATAGCGCGCGTACATCGTGTTCACCCATTCGAGCGCGTTGCCGCTCATATCCAGTGCGCCCACCCAAGACGCGCCCGCCGGACGGCTGCCTACAGCAGCGGTTTGACTGTCAGCATTCCCATCGAAAATCAAATTTTGTGTATTCAGGTCATTCCCCCACGGATAGATCAGACTGTCCACGCCGCGCGCCGCATATTCCCATTCAGCTTCCGAGGGCAGCCGCGCGCCCCGCAGCGCGCAAAAATCACGCGCCTCGAACCACGTTACGTTCGTGCGTGGGCGCATGTCGCCCTCGAACGCGCCCGCAGTCCCATAGGCTAGATTGGTGACTTCCGTTCGGTCGATCCAATAGGGTGTATCGATACATTGGCGCTGCGCCGGACGTTCGTCGCGCCGCCCTGCGTTGTGTCCCATTGTGAAACAGCCCGGCGGAACGAGCGCCATCTCCACGCCGTCAAATGTCCGAAACACGGGCGTCCATTCGGCATTGCGCGTCACAGGGGACACGTCTTGCGCGCGAACGACGGTCATGCACAAACCTACGATCCAGATAATGAGGACGAACTTCACGCGCGCATCGCTTTCATCTATCATCGGGCGTACCAGCGGCGCGCCCCAACAACGTTGTATTCGCGCTATTCTACTCTATGCGGCGCTCGTGATAAACTTCGCAATGGAAATTGACTTGAGGTGAGCATGTCGGAAAGCGAATCGGGCGTCGAGCTGCTGTTGATGGGTTGTGCATTGTTTGCGGTTGCGGTGGTGCTGGGACTCGTCGCCGTGATTGTGGGCGTGCTGATGATTGTGCCGTTGAGCGCAGCGTCAACACCTGTGGTTGCGCCGCCGACACCCCCGCCACCGCGCGGCGCACTCGATGCCCTGGATCACAATGCCTATACGTGGACACGCTTCACGAGCGGATTCGATAATCCAGTTCAGATTGTGAGCGCAAACGATGGCAGTGGACGACTGTTCGGCGTCGAGCAAACAGGTCTGATCTGGATCATCAACGCCGACGGCACACAGCGCGATGAACCGTTCTTGGATGTGTCGCTGCTGCTGTCCGCCGATGTGATGCGCGGCAGCTACACCGAACGCGGCTTGCTCGGACTCGCATTCCATCCCGATTACGCGCGCAATGGGACGTTTTTCATCCATCACACCGATATCGACGGCGATACCGCGATTGCACGCTACCGAGTCAGCGACGCTGATCCGCAGCGCGCCGATCCCACCAGCCGCACGTTGATTCTCAGCGTCGATCAGCCGTTCCACGATCATAACGGCGGACAAATCGCGTTCGGACACGATGGTTATCTATACATTGGCTTGGGCGACGGCGGCAGCGCCGATGATCCCGATAACAATGCTCAGAATTTGACCAGCTTACTCGGAAAAATCTTGCGCATCGATGTTGATGCCAATACGTATGCGATTCCGCGCGATAATCCGTTCGTCGGGCGCGCTGACGCCGCGCCGGAAGTATGGGCGTATGGGTTGCGCAACCCCTATCGCTTCAGCTTCGACCGCTTGACGGGCGATCTGTACCTGGGCGATGTGGGACAGTGGTCGATGGAGGAAATCAACTATCAGCGTGCGGGCGTCGGCGGCGCAAATTATGGTTGGCGCGATTATGAAGGCTCCCTTTTGCGCTCTACACCTGCGCCGAATTGGACGCCAACGCTCCCCATCGCAGAATATGCACACAGCGAAGGCTGCGCCGTGACGGGCGGCATCGCCTATCGCGGTGCGGCGCATCCCGACTTGTACGGCGTCTATTTCTACGGCGATTATTGCAACGGACGCATCTGGATCGCGCGGCAAAACGACGCGGGCGCGTGGGAATCGCGCCTGTGGACGCTGACTGAGCGCCAAATCACGGCGTTCGGGGAAGATGAAGCGGGCGAGCTGTACCTCGCAGACTACAAAGGCGACCTTCTGCGACTGGATGCGCGGTGATGCTGCCCATTTTGCTCATCATCGGTGCGTTTGGCGGCGTCCTGATCGCGCTCGTCGTGCAGCGGCGTTGGCGGCGCGCGCGTGGAATCGCGGCGGGGCTGCTGGTATCGTATGTCACGATTCTCGTCCTGCTCGGCGGCATCGAGGCGTACTTGCGCTTCGGCTACGCCGAATCCGAGAACGTGATCACGCTGGCGACGCAGAATTGGCTCGCGCGCTACTGGCACACCAATGCACTCGGCTACCGCGACCGCGACTGGACGCCCGCCGATTGGGCTGGCAAGCAAACGGTTATGGTTGTGGGCGACTCGTTCGCGGCGGGTTGGGGCATCGAAAACACGGCGGATCGCTTTCCCGATGTACTGGCGGCGCATCTGGGCGACGATTATGCCCTGATCAACATCGCTCAGTACGGTACAGCGACGCCCGAACAACTGGAGATGCTCCGCGCCCATCCGTTGCAAGACCCGGATATCGTGATCCTGCAATACTTCCTGAACGACATCAGCTATGCGGGCTTGAGTCTCGGCTTGCTGCCGACACCCGATCCACTGCCGGCGTGGGCGAACGAAAGCGCCATCGGCAATCTGCTCTATACGCGCTTGTTGGCGTCGTGGGTGCGCGCCGATGATTGGTGGCAGTGGAACTACGATGCCTATGACAATGTAGGCATTTGGAGCGTGCATGAGCGCGAGATCGACGCTTTCATCGACTATACCGAGTCGATTGGCGCGCGCTTGATCGTCGTGATCTTCCCCAACTTGCTCGATCCGGTGCGCTCCGTCGCGTATATAGATCGGGTCGCGCAGGTGTTCGAGGCGCGCGGACACACCGATGTTTTGAAGCTGTTCGATGCAGCGGCGGCATGGTCGCCCGCTGAATTGATGGTGTCGGCGCGCGATACACATCCGAGCATCGCATTTCACCAGTATGTCGGCGATACCCTGTACGATTTATATTTCGCGCCGGATAATCCAACGGACGGGACTTAATGGCGATCATTTTGTTGATTGTATTCGGCGTCGGGGCGCTGTTGCTCGTCGGCGCGGTGCAAAAGCGCGTCCGCTGGCTGCGCGGGCTGTGTCGCGGCTTGCTCGTGACGTATGTCACGCTCGTCGTGCTGGGCGCGGCGGTCGAAGGCTTCTTCCGCTTCGCCTATTACGATACCTTCGGGCGCAAATCGTCCGAGAACTGGCTCGCGCGCTATTGGACGGAGAACACGTTCGGCTACCGTGACCGCGAATGGATCGAGTCCGACTGGCACGGTAAAACGACTGTCGCCGTGGTCGGGGACTCGTTCGCGGCGGGTTGGGGCGTGGACGATCCGGCGGATCGCTTCTCGGACGTGCTGGCGCGGCGCTTGGGCGACGATCATTACGTCTTCAATCTGTCCGTGCCGGGAACGACGACGCCGACGCAGTTGGACAACTTGCGCGCCTCGCCCATCCCGCCGGACGTGGTGATCCTGCAATACTTCCTGAACGATATCGACTACGCCGTGATGAGCTTGGGGCTGCAAATCCCGCTTCCCGAACCGCCGAACGCCTTACGCGACTTGTACAGCGTCGATTTCGTGTATTCGCTGATCCTCAGCAACATGGATGTCGATTATTGGCAGTGGGAATACAGCAATTACGACAATTACGTGATTTGGGACATTCATCGCGCGCAGTTGGAGGCGTTTGCAGACTATACGAACGCGATTGGCGCGCGGCTGATCGTCGTGATCTTCCCGAACTTGCGCGATCCGCTCGGCAGCATCCCGTATGTGGATCGCGTCGCGCAAGCGTTCGAGGCGCGCGGCGTAGAGACGCTCAAACTGTTCGATCAGGTGGCGGCGCTGACGCCCGATGCCGTCGTGGTCTCGGCGCGCGACGCGCATCCGAACGCGCTGTTTCATGGCGTGGTCGCAGATTTGCTTTACGCGCAGTTTTTTGCGGGGGATTGAAGATTATGCCAGCTATTGACAAATGTGAACAAGCGATGATCCGCGCTTTTGCAAAAAGCGATTGGCATCTCATTGATAAGCCATTTACCATTCGTCTCACTGGACGCACGCGCGTACTGGCAGATTTACGTTTACAACGGATAAGCGATGATGAAGCGATCATCGTTGTAGAAGTCAAGTGTTTTCACGACGAGCAGTCTCGTTTGGACGATTTTTACCAAGCTGTCGGACAAATGATGTTGTATCAGAGCGCGTTAGACGCCCTAGACCTATACTTTCCACTTTTCCTCGCTATACCCCATAAAATTTATGTTACACTGTTTCAAATGGACGTTGTAAAGACCACGCTGAAATTAACTTGGTGGTTGTAGATATGGACAACGAGGAAATCATGCTATGGATACCTTCGTCCAAATTGTAAAAGAAGAAGTGAGAAAGTACGCGGCGAACGGACGCGGTGCTGGCTTGCGCCTGTTCGCGCTCTTGGACGATGAGCGCCGTACCTATGCCGTCAACGCCGCCGATCATCCCGTGCGCAAAGATGTCGTCGGCGTCATGGTCATGGCGCGCATCGTTGGCGATGTCGTCGTGATCGAAGAGGATACGACGGACAAGCCGTTGATCGATGCCCTGCTCCAGCGTGGGATCGCCCGCGACCGCATCGTGCTGGCATACGTCGGTGAGCCAATCCCCGATGCGGCTGCGTTCGCGCTGTAGCTGACGTTTACGCTAATGGCACCGCCATCACGCGCCCGCCGATCCCGAAATGGTGCGGCGCTGATCTTGCGGCGCTTCGGCTCATGTACGTAGAAGCTCTGATACGCGCCCGGTTGATACGTCTCATTCAGCAGCGCCCGTTTCATGTCGCCCAATTCATCATCACAAGCGTATTGAAAGGTTGCCGCCGCGACTGTATTCCGCTTGCCGCGCCGAGCTTTGCGCCACGCGAGGTAGAGATTATCAAAAGCGATGATGTTGGCATATAGATTTTGCTCAAGCTCGATCATTACGCCTCATTTCAAAAAATTTGATCCGCCCCCGGCGGCATTTGCCGTAAAAGCAAAGACAAACCCCAAGAACAAGGGAGTCAGCATTCAGAGATCAGCAAAGACAGAAATCAAGGGATTAAGAGGCAGAACACCGAAAACCGCTGTTGTAGAACCCGCCATCGGGCGAGCTCCTGACGCGATTCGGCGCGCGCAGGCCACCGGTATTGGTAAAGTCCCACGAGCCGCCGCGCAGGACGCGCGCATCCGTTCTATTATCAGAATATGTTTCACGTCCGTCGCTCTGATCATATGGATACGGGAAGCGATCTTGATTGTAAATCGTGTTGACCCATTCCCACACATTGCCACTCAAGTCCAATGCGCCGACCCACGACGCGCCCGCCGGACGGCTGCCCACATCTGCCGTCCCGTCCGATGAACTGCGATTATACACGACATTCTCCGCGCTGAAGCTGTCGCCCCACGGATACACCCACGACTCGACGCCACGCGCGGCGTATTCCCACTCGGCTTCGGACGGCAGCCGCATCCCGCGTTGATTGACACAGTAGGCGTATGCTTCGAACCATGTGATGCTTTCAACCGGGCGTTGATCGCCCGTGAAAGAACTGTCGTTCGCCGCCACCCCGCCGAACGCGCGGAACTGGAACTGCGTCACCTCGGTCACGTCGATCCAGAACGGCGCGTCGAAGCAGACCTCGTGGACGGGCTGTTCGTTCGGATATTCCGTGCTGCCCATCATGAAGCAGCCGACCGGGACGAGCGCCATGTCCACGCCCTCGAACGCGCGGATGATCGGCGTCCAAGCGTCGTTGCGCGTCACCGCGACCAGACCGGACGCGCGATCTGGCGTCGGCGCGACGGTCAAGGTCGCCGTCGGGCGAGGCGTCAGCGGCAAGGTCGCCGTTGGGGGAGGCGTGAACATCGGCATCGGCGTCCATGACAGCGCCAGCAGCGTGGCATACGCGGCGGCTTCGGTCGCCATGATCTGCTGTGCCGTCGCGCTGGCATTCGCGCTCAACACGGTATCTTCCGTCGCGCGCACGTCAGCGGCGGCTTGCGTCGCGGCGGACTGTGTGAGCTGCATCTGCGCGGTTTGCAACTGCTCGAAGCTGCTCAGAGTCGGTGGCAGGGCTTGGGGCGTGTCCGTTGGGGTAGCGGTCGGCAGCCCGACGATGGGCGGCGGCGTGGCGGGCGCAGGGGTGAAGGACTGCGATACGACA
>Ga0163147_10000175_pt1 | contig 94706 bp, 80 predicted proteins | sample OliLakLV19MP6G1_FD_148597 | JGI IMG/M metagenome (GOLD analysis project Ga0163147, IMG submission 148597) | Freshwater microbial mat bacterial communities from Lake Vanda, McMurdo Dry Valleys, Antarctica- Oligotrophic Lake LV.19.MP6.G1 | ecosystem: Environmental > Aquatic > Freshwater > Lake >... | reverse complement strand
TGATTATCAGCAGTGCAAAAGGGAGCTGCGGCTGTACGGTGCCTAAATGGCCATCAGAGCCTATCGCTCCGGGGGCTTCAGGTGTGATTGATGTTGAATTTGACAGCAAAGGTAAGCCAGGTAAACAAACCAAAAGGGTAACCGTAAATGCTAACACTGTTCCTGCACAGTCATTCCTCAATATTTCAGGAAATGTTGAAAAGGATCCTAACGCTCCTGCTGCTAAACCAGCAACTGCACCAAAACAATAATTTCGTAACGTAAGTTACTTCAGCTTAAAGTGCCTGTATAGATGTTTTCTTTACAGGCATTTTTATTTTTAGGTTATGAAGGCGTACTTATCCCTGATCAAGTTTGCGCATACAGTGTTTGCGCTTCCGTTTGCTCTGCTGGCATTTTTTATCGGTTTGAAGACCTTGAATATCGGAATCAACTGGCTTTTATTCTTATGCATTCTCCTCTGTATGGTTTTTGCCCGAAGTGCGGCCATGGCATTCAACCGTTTTATTGACAGAAATATTGATGCAAAGAATAAGCGAACGGTCATTCGGGAGATTCCGTCAGGTGTCGTAAAACCTTTTTCTGCTTTAGCATTGGTCATCCTGATGTCCGCTGCATTTATGTTGACCACTTTCCTGATCAACCCATTGTGTTTTTACTTGTCACCAATAGCGTTATTGGTTATCCTCGGTTATAGTTATACCAAACGCTTTACCTGGCTATGTCATTTTATTCTTGGCTTGGGGCTTGGTCTGGCCCCTGTTGGCGCCTATATCGCTGTGACGGGAAAATTTGAGCTCTTACCTGTTTTGTACGGCATCATGGTGTTATTATGGGTAAGTGGTTTTGACATTCTGTATGCCCTACAGGATGAAGAATTTGACCGGCAAAACAGGTTGCATTCCGTGCCGGCCCGTTTTGGACAGGATAAAGCAAAAAAAATTGCTATTGCGATCCACTTCCTTTGCGCTATTATGTTATTCGTGATCACCTGGTATCAAAGCCAGCTTCTCCCTACGTTCGGGCTGCTTCATTGGATGGGGGCTTTCGGTTTTGCAGGACTGTTGTTCTGGCAACACCGATTAGTATTTAAGTATAACCTGGAAAAGATTAATCAGGCCTTTTTTGAAACGAACGGTATTGCAAGTATCTGTTTTGGCACCGCAGTCATTTTGGATGTGCTTTTTTGACCATACTCTGTTTTTCCAGTATCCAACCTCTCAATATCCGGAAAGGGAGTTTAGAAACAGCTGCATCGCCCTGGCACGATGGCTGATCTGATTTTTCAGAGTAGGAGATAACTGCGCAAAAGTCTGGTCAAAACCAGCTGGAATAAAAACAGGGTCATATCCAAATCCGCCTGCTCCGAAAGGTGCATAAGCAATGGTACCTTCTATACTTCCGCTGAAGAGAAATACATCCGTTTCATTTTGCTGAAATGCGATGACTGCAATAAACCTTGCGGTCCTGTCTTGTCTGCTCATGAGTTCTGATAATACCTTTAGGATGTTTTCCTCACTTTTTTTATGCTCACCAGCATACCTGGCAGATAATACGCCAGGTCTTCCATCCAATGCATCTACGACCAACCCGCTGTCATCTGCAAAGCAAGGGATACCGGTTTTCTGGTACACATAAGAGGCTTTGGCGGCAGCATTCGCTTCAAAGGTGTCGAAAGGCTCCGGTATTTCTTCATGAATGGAGAAATCACTAAGCCCTGAAAGCCTATACATATCAGGGATTAGCTGGCGCATTTCCTTCAGTTTGTGCCGGTTGGCACTTGCAAACAAAAGTTGTTTTTGGTGTTTCATTGGTTTATCGCTCCAGGAAGATTTGCATGGATTGCCATAATTCTTTCTTGGCTGCAGCATGTATCGAAAGTTCCTCAACTGTGAGCGTGAGAATAAAAATGCAGGATTCCAACAAGCTGATTCCAGGTCGATTCAGATCAATCCACAAGCCTAATGCAGATGGTAAAACGCCAAAACTTATAATGAGTTTAGGTTTGGAATGGGTCAGTGAGGCAAGCGAAATTCCTTCATGAGGCGGCAGCTGGAGGCAATAGACATCTTTAGCGAAATCAGCTTTGAGGGCTGATGAAATCTTCAGGAGAAGGTCCGTGTCAGCCTCTGTGAGCGGGCTTGAGATGATCATCCAAAGCCATTTGTCCGGATCTTCAGTTTGGTTTTTATCCGTTTCCGGGATTTGATAGGTTGTGTATGGGAGCATTGACCAAATTTTGTTACAAATTATTAACAAATCAACGAATTAAAGAATCTTTTAAAATATATAACAAGCTGACTGTGAGAACAAAATGAAATATATTACTTTTGTAGCAAATCTAAGATAATGAAGGACCTTACCATTCATCACGCCAAAGAATCAGGGGTAGCAAATGTAGATTTTCAAAATCTGCCATTTGGGAAGATCATCACTGATCACATGTTCGAAATTGATTACGATGGGAAACAATGGGTTAATCCAAGAATTTCCCCGGTGGAGAAGATGAGCATTCATCCAATGAATATGGCTCTTCATTATGGTCAGTCGATATTCGAAGGCATGAAGGCTTCGAGATCTAAAAACGGCACTCCGCTTTTATTCAGACCGGAACTGCACGCTAAACGCATGAATGCTTCTGCCGTCAGAATGTGTATGCCGGAAATTCCGGAAGATATTTTTGTCGAAGCTATACACGCTATTGTAGGCATAGACCAGGAATGGATTCCAAAGATTGAAGGCAGTGCCATGTACATCCGCCCATTGATGTTTGCTACGGACGAAATGGTCGGTGTGAAGGCATCGGATACGTATAAGTTTATGATCATTTGCCTGCCTGTAGGTCCGTATTATCCAAAGCCAATTAAATTACTAGTGGAGAACCATTATATCCGCGCAGCACAGGGTGGAGTAGGCGAAGCAAAAACGGCAGGTAATTACGCAGCCGCGTTGTATCCGTCAAAACTCGCCCGTGAACAAGGGTACGATCAGGTTTTGTGGCTCGATGCCATTCATCACAAGTTTGTACAGGAAGTTGGGACCATGAACATCTTCTTTGTTTTCAAGAATGAAATCGTAACCCCAGCAACATCGGGTACGATCCTAAAAGGTATAACAAGAGCTTCCACACTTGAGATATTACGCGGCAACGGGCATACAGTCAATGAGCGCGATCTATCCATTGATGAAGTCCTCAGCAGATATCAGGCAGGCGAATTGATTGAAGTTTTTGGCACTGGTACAGCAGCTTTAATAGCCAATGTAGAGGAAATCAAATATGATAATCATTTCATTCACCTTGACAGCAGTAACTGGGACTTGTCCACCTCCATCAAGAACGAAATCAATGGCATGCGTTTTGGCACCATAGAAGATACGAGAGGCTGGACGGTACCTGTAAAGGAAGTAGCAGTTACAGCATAATCATAAATTTCTTCAGGACATATTTTCTAGGTAGGGCACAACATCGTTGTGCCCTTTTCTTATGTAATCACAAAAAAAAATCCCGCCATCAGGTACAGGAGGCGGGATTTTTTAAATATTCATTTAATCAAGCTACGCTGATCAATCTGTGGCTTACATCATTCCGCCCATTCCGCCGCCGCCACCGTGCATATGGCCTCCGGCACCACCTCCGTTGTCTTCCTTCTTGTCGTTGATCACACACTCTGTGGTGAGGATCATCGCTGCGATTGAAGCTGCGTTTTCAAGTGCGATCCTGGTCACTTTGGTAGGATCGATAACACCTGCCTTTTTCAGGTCTTCGTATTTGTCAGTGCGGGCATTGTAGCCTGTGGCTCCTTTGCTCTTGACTACTTCCATAAGGACCACTGAACCTTCTACGCCTGCATTTTCAGCAATGGTACGAAGAGGTGCTTCCAGTGCTTTCTTAACGATTTGTATTCCGATCGTCTCGTCATCATTGGCACCTTTTAGATTTTCAATTGATTTGATAGCATTGACCAAAGCTACGCCTCCGCCAGTTACAATTCCTTCTTCTACAGCAGCGCGTGTTGCGCTCAAGGCATCCTCTACACGGGCTTTCTTTTCCTTCATTTCAACCTCCGTAGCTGCACCTACATACAATACGGCAACACCACCTGCGAGTTTAGCAAGACGCTCCTGCAATTTCTCTTTATCATAATCGGAGGTAGTCGTTTCGATCTGTGATTTGATCTGGTTGATCCTGGAGGTAATCATTTCAGCAGTTCCACGACCATTGACGATCGTTGTATTGTCTTTGTCAACAGTTATTTTCTCCGCACGACCCAAGTGTTCAAGTTCGACATTCTCGAGCTTGTATCCCTTCTCTTCACTGATCACTGTGCCGCCCGTCAGGATAGCGATATCCTCGAGCATCGCTTTACGACGATCACCGAAGCCTGGTGCTTTAACCGCAACAATCTTCAGCTGTGCACGCAAACGGTTTACAACCAAAACGCCAAGTGCCTGGCTTTCGATATCTTCTGCAATGATCAATAATGGACGTCCTGCGGAAATCACTTTTTCCAACACAGGAACAATCTCCTGCATGTTAGAGATCTTCTTGTCATGGATCAGGATCAATGGCTCTTCATACTCTGTGGTCATGTTTTCCGCATTGGTCACAAAATAGGGAGACAGGTATCCTCGGTCAAACTGCATTCCTTTTACTTCATCCACATACGTGTCTGTTCCTTTGGATTCTTCAACGGTGATCACACCGTCTTTAGAAACGCGACGCATAGCGTCTGCGATGAGTGTACCGATTTCTTCATCATTGTTGGCAGAGATGGATCCGACCTGCTTGATTTTCTCATAATCATCCCCGATGACTTCGGATTGTTTGATCAGGTCTGCAATCACAGCTTTGGTCGCTTTATCAATACCGCGTTTCAGGTCCATGGGATTTGCTCCTGCTACTACATTCTTGAATCCGGCATTAACCATAGCCTGAGCAAGTACAGTGGCAGTAGTTGTTCCATCACCTGCGATATCTGCAGTTTTTGATGCTACTTCCTTCACGAGTTGTGCTCCCATGTTTTGTACAGGATCTTCCAACTCGATATCTTTAGCTACAGTGACTCCATCTTTAGTGATCGTGGGAGCACCAAAACTTTTCTGAAGGATCACATTGCGTCCTTTAGGACCCAGGGTAACTTTTACAGCATTGCATAAAGCATCAACGCCGGCTTTGAGTTTTTCTCTAGCCTCTGAATTAAAGCTAATTTCTTTAGCCATTTTTATTGGATTTTATCTTTGTTAATGTTGATAATTGAATAGAATAAAAAGTATGTCTGGTCTTAACTAATGACCACCAGTACGTCATCCTCACGCATAATCAGGTAATCAACTCCTTCATAGGACAATTCCTGTCCGGAATACTTCCCATAAAGTACGATATCCCCAACCTGTACGGTCATAAGATTACCTTCTTTACCCGGACCTACGGCTACAACTTCACCACGTTGTGGTTTCTCTTTTGCCGTATCGGGTATAATGAGCCCTCCTTTGGTTTTCTCTTCGGCAGGAGCGGGTTTGATGACGATCCGGTCATTGATAGGTTTGAGTTTCATAGAATTTTGATGATTTTATTGTTGATGATTTAAATATAAGATTCTGTTTCAAGCCACCTTTATCATAAGATGTGCCAGTCAGGTTATACCTGCCATATTTGCAGCTATCGAACGAAAGCTTTATTATTCATGCCAAATGCAAGGACACCGCTAAGAAGCTTGCTGCCAATATGACAATTTGCCCATGAGGTTGACAGGTGCTTTAGCGTAAGTATACCAGAGGATGAAATCGTGCGATTGGAAGGATTCTGCTTACTGGACAAAGAAGCTGGCAAATATGCAGAGTCCGAATAAAGCTGCTGCCAGTCCCCAGGTCAGTTTTTCAATAAAATCCACTGATTTGGCAGCACCAAACATCTGGTTGGCACTCTGGCCCCCAAAAGTACTGTCAACGCCACCTCCCTTTGGGTTTTGGATAAGAATAACAGCCATAAGGAGGATGCAGATGAGGGCAATGAGTATCGTTATTAGCTTAAGCATGACACATGAATATGATAATTATTGTTGTAGGGCTTCGATTTTGGCTGCAAAGAAACCACTTTTTTCCGGATATTTTTCCATGAGTTTGATATACATTTCAATGGCCTGCTCCTTATAGCCCTGAGCTGATAGCAGATCAGCAAACGTTTCGGATATCCCTTCCCCGGTAAGACCAGACCCCTGAGCGAAGGCAAAATCATCCTCATATGGGTGCACATAATCCGATCCTGCAAAGCTTTTGAGCCATCGGGTATAAGGTGAAAGCTCCATTTCCTGCTGGGTTGTTTTCTTTTCCAGAACTTTGTTTTGCTCTTTTTCTTGCCGCGTGACAGATTTTGCTGCCTTTCTTACCAGTTTACCGGCTTTAGGCATCTTTTCCTCATCCGAGACGTCCTTGAAAGACTCCGGACTTTCTTTTTGTTTTACTTTTCCTTCCTTTTTTACTTTCCCCTTCTTTTTACCCTCAAGTGGAGCCATCACACCAGCTTCTTCCTGCTGATGAGAAGTGGCCGACCCAAAGGAATTGTTTTTCAGGCGTTGATCAGGAGATTCAGTCTCCTTTAGTACTATTTCATGAGTTGGGGTCTCATGAATTTCAGATATACTAGTTTCAACAGTTTCCTGACTATTTGTTAATTGCAGGTGATCAAGGATAAGCAGATGGTCTAGTTGTTTAGAGGAATCAGGACTCCGCAGCAGTTGCTCATGGATGTGCTGTGCCCATACAACTCCATTCCCAATTTCAGGATGGATCGCTTCAGCGAGCCCAGGGGCAGGTTTGATGTTCGGTTTGTTTTCTTCCATGCGATCAGGCTACCAATTGTTAAAAGCCTGGTTGAAAACATCTTCCAGGATCTGGTTGAAGATAATCGTTATCAGCTCATCCTGAACCTGCAACAGATTCTGATCAGATGAAAAATCTGCAAAATGGGTAAAGGTCTTTTTCCAGTCCTCTTTCGCATCTAAATGATTGGTATACTCAATGGCAACATGTATACTTAGTCGGTTGAACGAAGTTTGTTCATTAGGCTTAGGCGCAACAGCGGAAACGATAAAACTCTGTACGGTGCCATTAAACTCCAGATCAGGACGAAGATCAGTGAATTGTAGCCTAGATTCTCTGGCAACTTTATCTTTAAGCGCTTCTGCAAAAGTCTGATTGATCGTGGCCGGAGCATTAAATGCGGTGAGCTTAAAGTTGCCGACATAAAAGGATTTAACATCAGGTGCAATGCTATACCCTTTGAGGGAATAACACCCACTAATCCATGGAAGGATGATCAGCACCAGCAATGCACCTTTTATACTCTTCATTCCTATTTGCATTAATCCTTTAAGTCACTTTATCACTTTAACCCTCATCTCTTCATTCCTTCCGCCTCTTTAGCCCTTGAGCCTTTTAGCCTCTTCCGCTCTTTCAAATATCATACTGCTTAATCTTCCGATAGAGTGTACGTTCTGATATACCAAGTTCTGTAGCTGCTTCTTTTCTTCTGCCTCCATGCCGCTTTAATGATTTTTTGATCATCTCTTTTTCCATATCTTCCAGTGCAAAGTTGTCATCGATGAGCTCTGTTTTATCATATTTTTTCTCATCAATGATGATTGGATTTCTGTCATGAAGGCTGGTGGTTGGGAGGATCTCTGGAATCGAATGACTCCCCCATGAATCCGGGGTGATAAAGTCTCCGGCTGAAGGCTGTGCATTGAATGCCCTGAAACTAATGGTTTCTGGTACCCGCAGATTGTTACCACGAATCAATTCGAAAACCAGTTGCTTAAGATCATGCAGGTCACCCTTCATGTCAAAAAGCAATTTATAGAGGATCTCTCTTTCCTGAAGCCCGTCGGAGCCTTTACTCAACACCGGAAGATTGGTTTTAGTGATATGAGGTGCAATGGAAATCAATGCCTCGGCATCAATTGATTTTTCCTCTGCCAGCACACTGAGTTGTTCAATGAGATTTTTTAACTCGCGGATATTTCCCGGCCAGGGATATTTCATCAATAAATTTTTGGCCTGTTCATCGAGACGAATGGACTCTGTATGATATTCTTCAGCAAAATCAACCGCAAATCGTCTGATCAGTATTGGAATATCTTCCGGACGTTCTTTAAGGCTGGGAATATGGATGGGGACAGTGTTCAGTCTATAGTATAGATCCTCCCTAAATTTTCCCTGCCGTATATGATTGAGGAGGTCTATATTGCTGGCTGCAATAACCCTCACATCCGTCGTTTGTGTTTGGGATGATCCGACGCGGATAAACTCTCCTGATTCCAAAACTCTGAGCAGATAGGACTGCGTATCAAGGGGCATTTCTCCGATCTCATCAAGGAAAATCGTGCCTCCGTCCACGGATTCAAAATAGCCTTTGCGGTCAGCAGTAGCTCCAGTAAAAGATCCTTTCTCATGGCCGAAAAGTTCTGAATTGATAGTGCCTTGCGGAATCGCGCCACAGTTGACAGCGATAAACTTATTGTGCTTACGCGAACTGAGCGAATGAATAATGTGACTGAAAACTTCTTTACCCACGCCACTTTCGCCGGTAATCAAGACCGTCAGATCCGTTGCGGCGACACGAGCAGCTGTATTCAAAGCTCTGTCGTAGACCTCTGATCTCCCGACAAGCCCAAAACGTTGTTTGATAGTTGCTGCAGCTGAGTTCATCTGTTCTCTTGATTTATGGTTGAACGATGCGCCCGATGAGCGTTGCACTGTTGGATGACTCTATAAATACATGGACATAGTTTCCTGATTTTAACCCCGGGATCTTTGGAAACACAATCATTTTATTCTGAGAATTTCTGCCTTTAAATTCATTTTCAGATTTTCTGGAATCGCCCTCAATCAACACTTTAAATGTTTTGCCTACATCACGTCCATTATGCTCTGCTGACATTTGACGTTGTAGTGCTATGATCTCGCTAAGACGGTTTTTCTTAGTGTCTTCATCGATATCATCTGTATATTTTCGCGCTGCCAGTGTCCCAGGTCTTTCAGAATAACTATACATATAACTCATACAATAGTCAGCCCAGGCCATCATGGATAGAGTCTCCTGGTGATCCTCATCTGTCTCCGTACAAAACCCTGCAATAATATCCGACGAAACAGTACAATCCGGTACGATTTGCCGGATGGCTTCGATCCGGTTTTTATACCATGCACGGTCATAGGTTCTGTTCATCAGCGCCAATACACGAGAGCTTCCTGATTGGACAGGCAGATGTATATAGTTGCAGATGTTTTCAAACGATGCCATGGCATGAAGTACATCATCGGTCATATCCTTAGGGTGGGAAGTACTGAAACGAATACGCAGGTCAGGATGTATCCGGGCGACCAGCTCAAGTAGTTGAGCAAAGTTGTACGTCTCGTGTGTTTCCGGATGTTGCCATTTATATGAGTCAACATTCTGGCCCAGCAAAGTAACTTCCCTGAATCCCTTATCAAATAGATGCGCAGCTTCTGAGACAATGGTAAATGGATCCCTGGATCGCTCACGTCCCCTGGTGAACGGTACGACGCAAAAGGAACACATGTTGTCACATCCCCTCATGATAGAAATGAAGGCGGTGACTCCATTACTTTCAAGCCTGACCGGGCTGATGTCTGCATATGTTTCCTCTCTTGAAAGGAGTACGTTGATACCTTTATCCCCATCCTCAGCCCGGTTGAGCAGTCTCGGTAGGTCTCTGTAAGCGTCCGGGCCTACAACAAGGTCAACGAGCTTTTCATCATCAAGAAGGCTTTGTTTCAGACGTTCTGCCATACATCCCAGTATACCTACCACGGTACCCGGACGGCTTAGCTTTAGTTTGTCAATAGTGCGCAAACGCTTCCTGATGGTTTCTTCCGCTTTTTCACGGATCGAACAGGTGTTGAGTAATATCAGGTTTGCTTTTTCTATATCTCTGGTAGGTTGGTATTGACAATCAGCCAGGATAGAGGCTACAATTTCACTGTCACTGAAATTCATCTGACAGCCATAACTCTCAATATAGAATCGCTTTAAGTTTATATGATTATTATCCTCATATTCAGGCGTGTAGAATGCTTCACCCTGGCGGGATTCATCGATAGATTTGACGTTGGAATAGATTGCTTTCATAGATTCAAAGGGAGGCAAATATAAGGATTATCTGCCATTTTGACACCTGATATTCAGTTTAAACCACGATGATTCATATTGGTTTATGCCTGGAAAAGTGGTAATTTTGAAGGCTAAAAAGTTATTGCAAATGGCTACTGACACGCTCAACCAATCCAGTTTATTTATCTCTCTGGAGGATCAATATGGTGCCCATAATTATCATCCCTTACCGGTTGTATTATCCAGAGGGGAGGGTGTTTTCCTTTGGGATGTGGACGGCAAGCGATATTTTGATTTTCTGTCAGCATATAGTGCTGTCAACCAGGGTCATTGCCACCCTAAGATCATCAATGCCCTTACTCAACAAGCAAGTCAGCTGACCCTGACCTCAAGAGCGTTTTATAATGATAAGCTCGGTCCGTTCGAAAAGTTCATCACAAGTTATTTTGATTATGATAAGGCACTGCTAGCCAATTCCGGGGTTGAAGCAGTAGAAACCGCCATTAAACTTTGCAGGAAGTGGGCCTATCTTAAAAAGGGGCTCACAGACCAGTCGGCTAAAATTGTTTTTGTTTCCGGCAATTTTCATGGCAGGACCCTTGGCGTCATTTCAGCCTCAACTGACCCATCCAGCACAGGTGGTTTCGGACCATATATGCCTGGCTATGTTATAGTCCCTTATAATGACAAGTCGGCATTGGCAGAGGTACTTGAAGACCCTACAATTGCCGGTATACTTGTAGAGCCTATCCAGGGTGAAGCAGGTGTGGTCGTGCCGGATGCCGATTATCTGCCATTCATCCAGTCGCAGTGCCGTGAAAAAAACATACTGTTTATTGCTGATGAAGTTCAGACCGGGATCGCAAGGACAGGAAAGTTGCTCGCAACATGCGGTAATTGCTCCTGTAGGGGATTTTGTGAAAACAAACCTGAGGTCAAACCTGACATTCTGATCCTTGGCAAAGCATTGTCAGGTGGTGTGTTACCTGTTTCAGCAGTTCTGGCTAACGATGAGATAATGCTTTGCATTAAGCCAGGGGAGCACGGATCCACATTTGGAGGCAATCCATTGGCCTGTGCTGTCGCTATGGCTGCATTGGAGGTGGTCAGGGAAGAAAGGTTGGATGCCAATGCAGAAAAACTTGGAATTCTCTTTCGTCAACGAATGCAAAGGGTTATAGAAAAGTATCCGCTTGCATTACTTGTCAGAGGCAAAGGGCTGCTCAACGCGATAGTTGTAGATGATGATGAAGAAGGACACATGGCATGGGATATGTGTGTTGCCATGGCGTCCAAAGGGCTATTAGCCAAACCTACGCATGGAAACATCATCAGATTTGCACCTCCACTTGTCATCACAGAAGATCAGTTGCATGAATGCTGCGATATTATAGAAGAAGTCATTGCAACATTCAGCGTTTAACAATCGAGAAGTATTTTTTATTCAAGCCCCCTGGTTGCTGAGCTGTAGCCTGAGGTTGTGTACAAGCAGGTCGAAGTACAGGGGATTTAAGGGCAAATAGATTAAAGTCCCTTAAGTGGATTTAGGAACAAATGACTAATCATTCTGTGTATATCTACCACCTGGTCAATCAATGATCTCGTGCCATCATTGTAAATTACAAAGTCTGAAGCGGGAATTTTTTCGTTATCCGGCAGCTGATTCTGTATCCGCTTCACTACATCCTCCCGAGTAACACTGTCACGATTCATTACACGTTCAATCCTTATTTCTTCGGGGGCGACCACGAGGATGATGGCGGAAAATCGCTTCTCCAATTGCTCTTCAAAAAGAAGGGCACTTTCCTGAATCAGGTACGGAGCATTTCGTTGTGCTTCTGCACCAGTCCAATCAACCAAATCCTTAAAAACAGCAGGATGTACTATATCGTTGAGTCGCTTGAGAGTTGTTGGATTGGTAAATGCTTTTGAGGAGATCCATGCACGGTTTAGCCTCATTTCTGCATCATAGGCTTCCGGGCCAAACAAGCCAATAATCTCATCTCTAAGTTGATCATTGGTTTCCATTAAAGCCTTGGCACGCTGATCAGATTCATAAACGGGAATAGCCAGTATACGGAAAAGGTCAGCCACTGTTGATTTTCCTGATCCGATGCCTCCGGTCAATCCTATGAGATTCATATACGTGTAAAATTACTTTGATTTATTGACTATAGCGGTGTCATTAAAGGTTATATAAGGTTAGCGAAGTGAGTGCTGAAATGTGCTTTCACATGATCTGATCTCGTCCAAGAAATTCGATTTTGAAATCAAGATGGGCAGTGTACTCTTCAAGATCCTTGAAATCCATTTTACTATATTCTTTCAATGCTTCCAGGAGAAGTTCTTTTATTACCGATTTCTTAAAACCAATGATCAATGAAACCCTTTGATCAAATGACTCTTCAAATACAGGGATGGTGTGCTGTTTGCAAAAATTCAGGAAAGGCGGATAGGACTCAAAGGTCAGATTGACCAACACTTTACTAATTACTATTCCTTCTATCATTGTTCCGGCAATGAGGGCATTTGCTGTGCTGGTTTTATAGGCTTCTATCAGTCCGGGGATGCCAAGTTTTGTTCCACCAAAATACCTGACGACCACGACATAAATATTGGTCAGATCATGCTTTATGAGTTGACCGAGGATAGACTTGCCTGCTGAGCCTGATGGTTCTCCGTCATCGTTCGCTCTTTCAAGGGAAGCATCCGGATACAGACGTAGTGCACTACAAAAATGTCTTGCTTTTGGGTGAACCTTTTTCAGCGTTTGAACAATGCTAAGGACTTCTTCCTCCGTCTGCACCGGAAAGGCATAGGCATGGAATTTACTGCCGCGTTCCATATAATACCCTTCAGCGCGGGACTTCAATGTCAGGAAACGATCTTTCAACGTGAGGTAGTATGTGCAAATGCGATGACCAGGATGGCTGCTGATGCCAGACCAATACCGATCCAGTTGAGCCGGTTTAGTTTTTCACGAAATGCAATGACGGCCACAAGCGTAGAGAGTAGTAACACAGAAACATTGACCAGCGGATACATCAGCGATCCGTTCCATCCCTTGTTGAGCATTTTGAGTATTAGAAAAATGGAGAAGAAGTTGGGTATGCCCAAGAGTATTCCTGCAATCACGTCTCTACCCGTAAGCTTAAGTTTCTTTTTAAACCTAAGCCAGACCAGTGAAACCCATCCGAATATTGCAGCACATCCAAATCCGTGGGTTGTAAAGGCCATTTGATCATTTCCGACGATACCGGTTTTCTCCACATAAAAGAGAAGAATTTCTATCGCGGCTGAAAGGACTAACACGGCCATGAGAATATAAGGGAAGGGTCCAGACCGATGCAGCGTAAAGGAGGATGTTTTCTGATTGATGGCCACAATAGCCATGAGGGCCAACAAAAGACCGCAAAATTCCAGCCAGCCAAAATGTTCGTGGAAAAGGATGACTGTAAAAGAGACGGTCAGGATAATGGACATCCGCTGGATTAAGGTGGTCATAGTAATGCCAGCCTGCTGGATTGAATGAGCGGTAAGGTTGAATCCAACGATAAACATGAGTCCAAGTATCACATCAAAAGAAAACCAGGGGCCCTGAATTATGGAAGCAGAGAAAGGCCATCCGGATTTCGGATCGATCAAGGTGCCAAGGATCAAGCAAATGGTATAATTGATGACGATGGCATTGAATGTATTTATGTTGAAACGGCTGAATAGTTTGAAACCAATGCCTATGCAGGTTGTTACCGTAATGCACCAAAGAAACTCCATCCATAGATCGTTTTAGGTATTGTTAACAGGTCAAATTTAATTTTTTCATAATCTTTGTACCTGATTTGATCACTTTGATGACTGATATGCATCCGGTAGCATTTTATAACGCTCAATAATATATCTTTTCAGTGGAACAAAGCCTCACCCAGTATGATACAGTGATTGTCAGGTGCAAGGAGCTTTTCCTGCGGAAAAACACAGATTATGGTTCTGCCTGGCGGATATTGAGACTTCCTTCCCTGACAGACCAGATTTATATAAAAGCTTCCCGGGTCCGTAATATAGAGGAGCAAGGTACAAGTAAAGTCAGCGATGGAGTAGAGGATGAATATGTCGGAATGATCAATTACAGTCTGATGGCACTCATCCAGCATGCGTTGGTAAGTGACGAAAGGCAGGATATTCCGATCAATGAATTAGCCCCTCTTTATGATACCTTTGTCAGTAACACAAGGCAGCTGTTCCGAGACAAAAACCATGATTATGGGGAGATATGGAGGGATATGCGGATCAGCAGCTACACCGATCTTATCCTGATGAAGCTATTGCGTATCAAACAGATTGAAGATAACCAGGGACAGTTACTTGTCTCCGAAGGTGTTGATGCCAATTATATGGACATCATCAACTATTGTGTTTTTGCCCTTATCCGTTTAGAAGAACAAAATTCTTTATGACCATACTCACACTTATCCTTTACATCGCTGTTGCAGCGGCTATCCTCACTGGCATTATTGGACTTTTAAAGAAAGGTCATAAGCATTGGCTGATGACGTTCCTCCAGAATTTCACAGGCATACTTTTTATTATTTCAGGATTGGTAAAAGCGGTAGATCCTATGGGCACGGCTTTCAAAATGGAGCAATATTTCACCGAGTTTGAATATACTTTTGCAGATACCGCTATGAGTTTTATGGCTCCACTGTTTCCGTTTCTGAGCAGTATCTCCCTTATTTTTTCAGTCACCATGATCGTCCTGGAGATCGTGCTGGGATTGATGCTGGTGCTGGGCCACCGACCTAAACTCACCAGCTGGGCGTTTCTGCTCCTGGTGATTTTCTTTACCATATTGACGGGTTTCACTTTCCTAACAGGGTATGTCCCAAGCGGGGCTAACTTCTTCCAGTTTTCGGAGTGGGGCCCATATACAGAGACTAATATGCGGGTTACGGACTGCGGATGTTTTGGGGATTTCATTAAACTAGCACCTAAGATTTCCTTTTTTAAGGATCTAGTCTTGTTGATGCCCGCCTTATATTTTGTGTTCAGGCATAAAGACATGCATCAGCTCTTATCTCCTAAGGTGCGTGCGATTACGATCTGGGCCATGACAGCCTTACTGTTACTCTTTTGTCTCCGCAATTTCTATTGGGGACTCCCGGTTGTCGATTTCAGGCCTTTTAAAGTAGGAACTGACTTGTATCAGAAGAAAACAGCGGAAGAAGAAGCGGCTGCTTCCGTTAAGATCACAGGCTGGAAACTTCAGCATAAGAAGACAGGAGAGGTCAAGGTGTTGGCTCATGACGACTACATGAAAAACCTCGCTAGTTATCCAAAGGAAGAATGGGGAGTTGTAGAGCAGATAAAATCCAAACCGGCTATCGAAGCCACTAAACTCAGCGATTTTTCTATTATTAGCCCGGATGGATTTGATATGGCAGAAGATATCCTGACAGATTCAGGTCATGTATTCCTCATCGTAGCTTATAAACTCGATGGCATATCAGAAATCCAGGACATCATGGTGCCGGATACTACCTGGCAGATGGATACGGTGACGGTGAGCCCGGATAGTGTCATGGTGGTGAAGAGTATTGGTCAGGTCGGTACACGGAAAGAGAGTAAAGAAGTGTATGCATGGGATAAAGGATATATAACCGATTACACGGACAAAGTAAATGTCCTGATGGATGATGTGATGAAACAGGGTGCAAAGGTCTATGCTGCAGCTGGTGGGGCTGGCGGTGAAAAACTGGATTCGTTTAAAGCTGCCATAGGCAGCAAGTATGATTGGTATGAGGCAGATGATATATTGCTGAAGACGATCATCAGGTCTAATCCTGGAGTAGTTCATATCCAGGGTGGTAAAGTGATCGAAATGTGGCATATTCGGTCTCTTCCTCAAAGTTTGTCTCTAAACTGACCTAAAAACACGTTGTTTTAAAAATAAGTATCACATTTAAAAAATTATTATTCGTTCTTGCAGGGTAAACTCAAATAAGTTTTATTTTTGCGCGAATGTTCGTTGAATCAACTGAGTCACATCCGATATGGTAAGCAGGAGAAGTATAAGGGTTAAAGTGATGCAATTGCTGTATTCCCTGGATCGTGACCCCGGCGTAAGCCACAAGGATATATTGCAGCGATATGACCAGGCGGTCGATCTGGCATATGAAAGTCTGTTGTTCAACCTCTTCATTATCCTGGAAATCACCCACCAGTCTGTCTCTGATCGGGATGCTCGCCATGTCAAACTCAGGCCCGGACCCGAGGATCCTATCTGGAATGCCAAGCTTTACGAAAATGAGCTAATCCAAAGTCTGGTCAGAAACAAAACACTCAGGTCTTATTTCGATAAAAGGTCCTTCAGGGCAAGGCTGGATCAGGAACTCCTTATGAAGATGTACAATACATTTTCTAAAACACCTGAATACAAGGCCTATGTACTGGAGGAGGTGGATAATGCCAGGCACAGGGAATATTTACTCGATATCTACAGGGATCTTCGCAAGAATGAGATTTATGAGGAGATGGTTGATGACCAGTATTCCTTTTGGCAGGAAGACAAATCCCTGGTCATAGGTGCCCTTAAAAAGATCATCAAACAACTTCCAGAGAGTAACGAGCGCTTCTTTGAGGAATATCTTCCAGATAACGATACGGTGATTGATTTTGGCCGGAAACTGATTGAGGTGACCATGGAACAGGCACCAGAACTGGAAAAGCTGATCGAACCTACGCTCAAGAACTGGGACATGGAGCGACTTGCTGTCCTGGATGTCATTATTATAAAAATGGCGTTAGTCGAATTCCTGTATTTCCCTACCATCCCGACCAAAGTGACTCTCGATGAGTATGTTGATATCTCCAAGGAATACAGTACGCCAAAGAGCAAAGACTTTGTAAACGGGATTCTTGATAACTTGATGAAAACAATGCTTGAAGAGGGCAAGATTAAAAAGGAAGGCCGGGGCCTCCTGGAAGAATAATTCAGGATTACAACATGTATAAAACTTAATTATTGCTTTGCCTGCATTCAAAATATAGAGCCATACCCTGATGACGGAAAAAGTACTCATCCTTGATTTTGGTGCACAATACACCCAATTGATTGCCCGTCGCGTCCGCGAGTTGGAAATCTTCAGTGAGATTATACCGTATCATGCATTACCAGCTGAAATACCTTCAGAGGTAAAAGCATTGATTTTGTCGGGTAGTCCTTTCTCCGTGAGAGATGCCAATGCCCTGCGACCAGACCTTACCGGTTGGGTTGGCAAAGTGCCGATCCTGGGCATTTGTTATGGGGCTCAGTATATTGCTGATACGTTCGGTGGCAGTGTGGCCCGCTCTGACAAAAGAGAGTATGGGAAAGCAAGACTTCAGATTCTGAAACCGGATCATCCTTTCTTTTCAGGCATACCTCAAGGTTCGCAAGTCTGGATGTCTCATGGGGATACTATTCTTGAATTGCCGGACGGGTATGAATTGCTGGCCGCGACAGACAGTATACCAGTAGCAGCATATGCCAGCTTGCCCGGTCAATATGATAAAATGGTTTGCTGTGTTCAATATCATCCGGAGGTAACACATTCCCTTGATGGGCATTTATTGCTATCTAATTTTCTACGCGGAATTGCCGGACTAAAGGAGAGATGGACGCCCGATTTGTTTATCGAAGAGAGCGTAAAGACCATTAAACTGCAGACGCAGGGTGAAGAAGTCCTGATGGCCTTATCCGGAGGAGTAGACAGCACCGTTGGAGCAATACTGTTGCACAAAGCCATCGGAGATAAACTGCATTGCTTTTTTATTGATAATGGTTTGTTGAGGAAAAATGAATTCCAGCTGGTCATGGACAAATATGCCGGTATGGGGTTAAAGGTGCACGGGATTGATGCTCGCCAGAAATTCTGGGATGGATTAGCTGGAATAACGGATCCTGAATTGAAAAGAAAAGCGATAGGCAGGATGTTCATCGAGGTATTTGAAGAAGAAGCAACTGCATATCCTGGTGTCAAATGGCTGGGTCAGGGAACAATTTATCCTGATGTGATAGAATCCATATCCGTACACGGTCCATCTGCAACCATCAAATCTCATCATAATGTGGGAGGATTGCCGGATCATCTTAAACTGAAAATCGTAGAGCCACTGCGCATGTTGTTTAAGGACGAAGTTCGTAAAGTTGGGGATGCACTTGGGATCCCTGCAGAAATTCTTGGAAGGCATCCATTTCCGGGTCCGGGACTGGCCATCAGAATCATCAGTGATGTTACCCCGGAAAAAGTCGCCACTTTACAGGAGGCAGATGCGATCTACACAGATATCCTTCGCAAGCATGGCTGGTATGATAAAATATGGCAATCTGGAGCAATATTCCTTCCTATCTTATCCGTTGGGGTGATGGGGGATGAGCGGAGTTATGAAAATGCAATTGCACTCAGAGCCGTCAATTCGGTCGATGGTATGACAGCCGAATGGAGCAAGATCCCTCATGAAATATTAGCAGAAATATCAAGTGAAATCATCAATAAAGTAAAGGGAATCAATAGGGTCGTTTATGATATCAGCACCAAACCACCGGCAACCATTGAATGGGAGTAATGTACTTCTCCTGTGCCTGGTGATATGCGCCATCTGTTCATGTTCAACTCCAAAGCGTGCTGTGGTGAAGCCACCACCGCAAGTCGAACCAACCGTAACAACTCGTGACGATGTTCCACAATATGATCCAAATACAGATGCTGTAATCCTGGTGCCCCGTGATGCCATTATGACTGACACGATAGAGTGGACTGAAGATAAAACGCCACCTATTGTAACAGATGCAGTGATCAGGCCTGATAAACCAGTAAAGGAAGGTAATGCTGAAATAGCACTTCTGATTCCGTTCAACGCATTAAATGCAGACCTGTTCAGCGATCATCAAGACCCTAAATTGAACAGGTTTATTCAATATTATGCCGGAGTTCGAATGGCTATGGACAGGATTGATTCCATCGGGCTGCCTGTGAAGGTGAGTACATTTGATGCGGATGCAGGTGCCGTGACATTACCTAAACTGACGGCGAAAACCGAAGTTAAAAACGCAGATGTTATTATAGGGCCATACGAAAAGAAAGATCTGGAATCACTCGCATCTTTTGGGCTTCAAAACGAAATCATGGTGGTATCCCCATGGCTTCCTGCTTTCACCATGGATTCAACTAATCCATTTCTGATCCAGCTTTATCCCGGACTGAGCACACATGCCCAGGCCATTACAGAATATATTCGCGACAAGATGCATGATAAAAAGGTATATGTAGTCATGAGAGACAACCCGGTTGAACGAAACAGGGCAGAGATGTTCACTAAGACCAAAGGTCTGGAAGCAGAAGAACTATTGATCAAAGATGCCTCTCCTGAAATGCTCAATACAAACCTGCACGCATTGATGTCGGATGAAAGAGGTACCATTTTTATTCTGCCTTATTTCCTTAAAACCGAAGAGACTTTTGTGAGTGCGTTTATGCGCAAACTTCATGCGGATAAAGATACCAGGGAGGCTATCGTATTCGGCCTGCCTCAATGGGTCGGTTACAATAATCTAAATGCGAATTATATGGAGAGCCTTTCACTTCATTTGAGCATATCCTCTTTCATTGATGTGGCAAGCCCCGATTATCAATATTTCAAAGCAAGTTTTTACCGTAAATTTCACACGATACCTGACCTGAATGCTTCCCTCGGGTATGACCTCATGATGTGGTTGGCTAAGAGTCTGACCGACCATGGCCAGGAAGGTTTGATTGGTCAAATGGATCCAGATGCCTATGGACTTGCATCAGGTTTTGACATCAAACCTGTTTATAAAAACACCACAAGTTCTGCAACTGAAATGAACGTTCCGCTCTATTACGAAAATAGACGTATCAGAATTCTCCAATACAAGGACCAGGACTTTAGCCTGGTCTGGTGATTAAGTCAAAATGGAAAGTGCTTTTGCTATACGTTCAGCGGCATCTTTCAATTTTGCATCAGAAGTAGCATAAGAAAGACGAATACATTTTTCATTTCCAAAAGCAACCCCGGAGACCGTACTCACGCGTGCTTCAGCCAGCAGGTAGAGACTCATATCATCCGCATCTTTGACATGGTATCCTCCTGTGGATGTCTTGCCGAAATATGCGGAGACATCAGGGAAAATATAAAATGCTCCTTGAGGACGATTGACCAGGAGCAATGGAATTTGCTCGAGTAGCTTGATGATGAGATCCCTTCGCTGATGAAAAGCTTTTACCATTTCATTTGTAGGTGTATGGTCTGATTCAAGCGCTACCGCGGCAGCTTTCTGACCAAATGAACTTGCACCACTGGTCACTTGTCCCTGGATCTTGGTACAGGCGTCTGCAATCCAATCAGGTCCGGCAATATAGCCAAGCCTCCATCCTGTCATCGCATATCCTTTGGACATTCCATTGATGATCACCGTACGGTCTTTCATCCCTTCCATAGATGCAATCGAATGATGGCGGTCTGTAAAATTGATGTGCTCATAGATCTCATCAGAGATCACGATTACATGCTCATGAGCTTGTAGCATAGAGGCAAGCGCCTGGAGTTCATCAAATGTAAACACAGAGCCACTTGGGTTGCATGGCGAAGAATACAGGATAAATTTGGTGCGATCAGTAATGAGCGCTTCAATCTGCTCAGGGGTGCTCTTAAAATCCTGTTCAATGGAAGAATTCGCTATCACAGGTATACCGCCTGCCATCTTGACGATTTCAGCATAAGAAACCCAATAAGGTGCAGGAAGTATTACTTCATCACCCGGATCCAGAAGGGCCATACAAAGATTGTATACGCTTTGTTTGGCACCGTTTGATACGACGATCTGATTAATAGTATAATGCAGGTCATTCTCCCTTGCCAGTTTATTGACGATAGCCTGACGTAATTCTGGAAGTCCATTGACAGGCGTATATTTTGTATATCCATCATCCAGGGCCTTTTTTGCGGCTTCCTTGATATGTACAGGGGTATCAAAGTCCGGTTCGCCAAGGCTGAGGTCAATTACGTCCTTTCCCTGGGCTTTTAATTCACGGGCCATTTTGGCCATTTTGAGGGTTGCAGATTCCTGCATCTCTGTAACCAGCTTTGATAATGGCAGGGTGGATGTAAGACTATTCGTCATGTTGTGGGTATATTTTTTAATTTGGGGCTAAGTTACCAACAGAATGAATAAAAAAACCAAGGAATTATCAAGACGCCAGGACCTGGCCAACTTAGGAGGTGGTCAGGACCGGATAGATCAGCAGCATGCCAAGGGTAAACTTACCGCGCGGGAACGAATCCATCTCCTCTTTGACGACAGTAGTTTTGAGGAGATCGGGATGCTTGTAGTACACCGTACAACTGATTTCGGGATGGATCAGCAGCAGTTTTACGGGGATGGAGTCGTGACCGGGTATGGTACCATTGAAGGCCGCCTGGTATATGCATATGCACAGGATTTTACTGTTTTTGGCGGCGCACTCTCAGAGACACATGCTGAGAAGATTTGTAAAATAATGGATCTGGCTGTCGAAAACGGAGTGCCAGTCATCGGGCTAAATGATAGTGGAGGTGCCCGCATTCAGGAAGGGGTAAGGTCACTTGGTGGATATGCTGATATTTTTTACCGAAACGTAAGAGCTTCTGGTGTTATACCTCAGATCAGCGCAATCATGGGCCCATGCGCTGGAGGCGCTGTATACAGCCCTGCAATGACCGATTTTACGATTATGGTTGAGGGGAGTTCCTATATGTTTGTAACCGGACCTAGTGTCGTCAAAACAGTAACCAATGAGGAAGTGACCAGCGAGGAATTGGGAGGTGCGATGACACATGCAACCAAATCCGGAGTGACGCATCTCACGGCCGCCAATGATTTCGATTGTATCAGGCAAATCAGGAGCCTCCTGAGTTATATGCCGCAAAATAATCAGTCTAAGCCTGCCAATTTTGATTTTACACCACAGGAAGAATTACGTCCCGCACTTTCAACTATGATGCCGGATAGTGTCGCGACTCCATATGAAATGAGGGACGTGATACACCAACTAGTGGATGCAGACAGTTTTATGGAAATACATGAGCATTTTGCACAGAATATCCTGGTCGGATTTGGAAGGATGGGAGGCAGGAGTATAGGCATTGTAGCTAACCAACCCATGCACCTCGCCGGCGTGTTGGATACAGATGCTTCACGCAAGGCTGCCAGGTTTGTAAGGTTTTGCGACTGCTTTAATATCCCTCTACTTGTTCTAGTAGATGTCCCTGGATTTCTTCCAGGCACTGATCAGGAGTGGCATGGGATCATTCAGCATGGTGCTAAACTTTTATACGCATTCAGCGAAGCCACCGTACCCAGAATCACCCTGATCACACGCAAAGCATATGGAGGTGCCTATGATGTGATGAATTCAAAACACATCGGGGCCGACATGAATTTTGCATGGCCCTCCGCCGAGATTGCAGTGATGGGCGCTAAAGGGGCCTCTGAAATAATTTTCAAAAAGGAAATCCAAAGCTCAGAAGATCCGCAAGCTACTTTACTCGAAAAGGAAAAGGAGTATGCTGAAATGTTTGCCACCCCATATCAGGCTGCTGAAAGGGGGTTTATTGATGAAGTGATTCTGCCAGAAGATTCTAGACGTAAAATTTTAAAGGCATTCGCCGTGCTATCCAATAAAAAGAAAGCACCTCCTCAACGAAAACATGGTAATATACCTTTGTAAATAAAATAGACTTCAACTATTTCCATGGTCGAATCAGTCAAATAATTTTACGGATGTAAAGCATTTTTTCGGAAGAAAAAAAAGGCTCACTGTTTTGCAGTAAGCCCTTTTTTGAGTATGTCTTATCGTCAGATTAGTTTCCAGATTTAACGAGTTTAACCGGCCAGATATTCTTTCCATGCATGATGGTGGCCATGTACAATCCTGCAGGTTGAGTTTTCAATGCATATATCTCATCTGCTGAAAGCGGTAATTGATACAGCACGTTTTTACCATTTGCATTATAGACGGACAACAGGACATCTTTCCTGGCATAGATGCCGGGAACAGATCCGTTATTGAAAACGGCAAAGAATTGATCATAGTCAACGGGGGTGGTCGATACGAGACATTCTACGACACCAGGATTGATCACCTGAAAACAGCCCGGATTGGCATCATCAAATACCAAGAACTCATAATCCGTATCATCCGATGGAAAAGGTCCGATTTGAACCGGTACATTTTCATAACTGAAATTACCGTATTCATTTCCGTTCCCAACTACATTAAAACCTTCGTCGCCAATATTGACAAAATCAAAATCAAGTATAAAGTAGAAGTTGTCAGCAGAGTCGCAGGCGGTTAGGGTATACCCAAGATTTAATATATCACAGGCATTCGAGCCACAAAGAGGGCCGTTGAACTCAAGGCTTGTACAACATGTGGTTCCATCGTTTTCGCAAATGGTGATCACATAATTTCCGGTTTCATTTGCAGGGAAATTGGAGATGTTTGCTGGTATCTGCTCTAAAGAGAAAAAGCCCAAGTACTCGTCGCCTGCATAGATATCAAATCCACCAGGTAGATTTTCGTGATGAAAATTGACGAACAAACCAAAGGTTGAATCAGAAGTGCAATCCTGTATGTCAACCACAATTTCGCTGATAATGCAATCACCTGAACAAGAGGGTGTCTCAAAGGTATAGGATGCGCAACAGTCTACAGCACCTACTGCACATACAGTGAGGATCGTTTGTTCACCAGGTTGATGTGGGAAGTCCAAGATGTGAATAAAATCCGGTTCATTAAAGTAGGTACCAACAAACTCACTGTTGGCAAATATATACACAGAGTCACCAGGCAGATTGTATTCCACGAATACGACGTCCAAAACATATGTAGAATCTGAGGTGCACTCACCAACTTCTGCAAACAGATTGTAAAATTCGCAGACGAATACCTGACCACAATCAGGTGTTTCAAATTCAAATACATCACAACAGTCTTCACTTCCCAGGGCACACAAGGTGATCGTAGTATGGCTGGTATTGTAAGCCGGGAATGCGGGAATAGTGAACCCTTCCGGATGATGAGCAAAATGTCCTGTGAATCCTTCAGAGGTGCTCACCACCACACTATCAGAAGAAAGATTGGCAGCAAAATAATGGACAAATAAAGAGTATGTGGAATCGCCATTACAGCTGCCTGGATCTGCCTCAAGATCAAAGATGTTGCATTCCTCTCCACAATCAATAGTGGGTGTTTCAAATTGTGTTGTGGCGCAGCATTCAGGATCGCCTGATGCGCAAACCGTAAGGACTGTTATTGCGGAATCAAGTACAGGAAAGTTCTGAATGATGAGGCCATCAGGATTAACCTCATAGATTCCTATTGTATTTCCATTGGCAGTAACTACCACAGAATCACCTGGCATGTTTACCGAGTTGAATGCGATGTAGAGGATAAACGTTGTGTCTGAAGTACATTCTCCTACATCCGTCACGAGATCCCAGATCTGACACTGGCCAAATAGAGAACAATCAGGTGTTTCAAACTCGAAAGAATCGCAGCAATCAGGCGCTCCGACAGCACATACAACCAACGTGGTAATGGTGTCATCAAAAACAGGGAATTGCTCAATCAGGATATTTTGTGAATTGACCGGGAATTGTCCAATATAATTGCCATTTCCAGTTACAATGACAGAATCAATGTCCAGATTGATGCTATTGAATTCAAACTGGAGTATGTAGGTAGAATCTGAAGTGCAATCACCTACATCGGCTATCAGGTCATAGATCTGGCATTGACCAAAAAGGGAGCAGTCTGGTGTGACAATACTGTAAGTGTCGCAGCAATCAGGTGCACCTACTGCACAAACAGTAATGATTGTGGTGTCTGCCTCCAGTGCCGGGAAGTTTTCAATTCTGTTAAATTCAGGTTGTATCAGATATTGGCCAACAAATGTTCCATTAGCAGTTACGGTAATAGAGTCAGTAGGCAGATTCATGTGTTCAAAAACAAGATCCAGAAGGAAAGTGGAGTCTGAATTGCAATCGCCGGTTTCGGCTATTAAATCAAAGATGCCACACTGTGGTGTCACACATTGCATCAGTTCGATGACCACGTCGGCACAACAATTGTTCAGGCCATTCGCACATACCGTGAGGACGGCACTTCCGTCACCTTCAGGTATGTCAAGGATCAATGGGATATCTTCAATATTATAGAAGCCAATCAGCACTCCGTCCAAGAATACATCAACAGAGTTGCCGGGTAAATTTTCATAAAAAAACTCAAGCGATATCCCAAAAGTACTGTCGGTGTTGCAACCCAGGTTTTCTGCCGTGGCATCAAATATAGTGCATGCGCAGTCTGGTGCATCGAAGGAAAGGGTCGCACAACACAAAGGACTTTCATTTTCACATACCATGATCACATCAGTACCCGTGCCATTGGATGGGAATTCTTCAATAGTTAATGGGAGTTGTCCGTAACTGTAGAAACCATACAATTCACCATTAGCGAAAAGATCGAAGCCTACACCGGAAACACCCTGGTAGTCAAAATTAACATGTAACACATACGTGTTGTTGCCTGTACAAGTGCCTGTTTCAACCACCAGATTGGTGAGTTCACAGATGGTATCACAATCGATAAATCCAAGTTCTACAGCTTCAAAGCAGAGAGAATTGACGATGTCCGTCACTATAAATTCAAAATACTGGCTGCCATCTCCGACGAATGGTCCTACCTGTACCGGAAGATCTTCATACGAGAATTGGCCATAGTTATTTCCATTACCTGATATTTCAAAACCTTCAGTGGAGGTGTTTTGATGATCAAAATCTATTTGCACAAAGATTTCATCCTCTGCATTGCAAGGCAATGGCGTTGCTGTCAGATTATAGATCAGGCATCCTGCACAAAGTAATGCTTCAAACGGCGCAGTGGAACAACAACCGAGATTCTCGTTATCACAAACGGAGACGATATCTACAAAATCCCCTGAACCTTCAAAAGCAGGTATTGTGATCGGCAACTGATTGTACATGTAATTGCCATAATATCCGGTTTCGGAAAAGACTGCAAAACCAAGATCACCTTCTCCCTCGATTTCAATACCAATCTCCAGGGCATAGGCCTCATTACCAAAACATTCTAGCGCTAATGCCTCCATGGCCAGCACATCGCAAGGTGGTGGGCAATGATATATGCCTAAGACCTCCAAAGCATTGCATGCTGGATTGCCTTTATCTTCAATCAGAAATTGCCAATTGATATTACTGTTGCCATTTAGCGGTCCAAGTGTGATAGGAAGTGAATCATAAGGGAATGTACCGTATGAAAGATTATTGCCGGTTACTTTAAAGCTATCTGAAGCGGGATTGTCATATTCAAAATCAAGATGGACAAGGAAATTGGAACCCGTGCATTCAGGGTCAACCGTAACGCTGAAAATTTCACAGTTATTCGGATTGCAGTCTATAGCATCAAGTACAAATGTCTCACAACAGCTATTATCAAGGTGATCACAGACGGTAAGTATAATAGGAGCAGCCCCATTGACTATAAAGAAGGGTTCGGTTATAGGAAGACTCTGATATAGGTAGGTTTTAATGAACTCTCCATCTTCATTGAACAGATCAAACGTGAGTCCGGGAGGGTTTTGGTAATCAAAATCAAAGACTACAAGTGCACTCTGATTACCAACGCAGGATATAGAATCCAATTCGAAATTGCTAAACGAACAAATCGGACCACAATTCTCGGCGGCGATGGTAGTATACTGTTGGCAGTCAGCATTCTCCACATCCCAGGCTATAAACTCGTATAGAGACTCATCATCACCTAATAATGGACCTACAACCACCGGTAGATCGGAGTAGAGATAGGTGCCATAGATAACCCCATTGCCGGCGAGTGTGAACCCCGGGCTAGAAGGATTATTCACCATCAGATTTACTGAAACTGAAAAATTGTTACTCTGGCACGGAAGGGCAACTGCAGTGACGGCGGTTATCTCACAGTCCTGCGCACCCAGTGTTGAATACAACAGATTAAAGGTCAGGCAGATGGAGAGTAGTAATTTGGTCATAGGAATTTCTTTTATGGAATACAAATCTATATAAAAGTGGCGTAGCATGGGCCACTCTCTCAAGATACCGATATCTTTAGGTCCGTTGTCTGACCATCAGGAAAACACCATCAGGTATGAGTTCAATGATATTATTGGGGCTTGATATGCCTCTTGAGCCTGCGGAGATCACCCCTACCTTCCCATCAGAAGGGGAGGTATTTGTACGCCTGCGCGCTGCAGCCCTCAATAAGCGGGATTACTGGATCACAAAGGGAAAATATCCTGGATTGTCATTCCCCTTGGTCCCGGGGAGTGATGGTGCTGGTGAGGTAAATGGGAGAGAGGTGATCATCAACCCAGGGCTTGACTGGGGTAGTGATCCGGATTACTTTTCACCCGACTTCAGAATTTTAGGGATGCCTGATCATGGCACTTTTTCAGATATCGTAAAAGTGCCAACTATCAATTTGTATGATAAACCCAATCATCTTTCATGGGTTGAAGCTGCAGCTCTGCCCGTTTGTGGCGTCACGGCCTATAGGGCTATGTTCACCCGGGGCAAGGCAAAAGCAGGGGAACAAATGCTCATCACCGGTATCGGTGGAGGTGTAGCCTCGATGGCACTGCTCTTTGGTTTAGCTATAGGGATGGATATATGGGTGACAAGTTCTTCGGATCACAAAATTGACCTGGCGGTTCAGCACGGAGCTTCTGGAGGTGCTAATTATACCCGGAATACTTGGGACCAGGAATTGGCCAATAAATTGAAAGGAAAATTTGATCTCATCATTGACGGAGCAGGCGGAAATGATTTTTCTAAAATCCTACCCATGATGAGTCCTCGCGGTCGAATGGTGATGTATGGGGGTACCAGAGGCAATATCAATGAACTCAGTCCGCAGCGCATTTTCTGGAAGCAACTGGATATCCTGGGGTCCACAATGGGATCTCCTGATGATTTCAGCAACATGGTCGATTTTGTAAATACCTATAAGATCAAACCTATTGTAAGCCATACTTTTCAACTTAGCGAGGTTAATGATGCTTTGGCTATCCTCGCGGAAGGTGACCAGTTTGGAAAAGTTTGCATCGAGATACCAGAATAATGGTGAGGATAGGCCTGTTATCTGATACGCATAGCTTTTTAGACCCTGCCCTTCTCCCTGTCTTAGCGGATTGTGATGAGATATGGCATGCCGGTGATCTTGGTAGCCTGGCATTGCTCAATCAACTTCGCAAACTGAATAAGCCTCTTAGAGTTGTATATGGTAATATTGACGGTCATGATATTCGTATTGATGTTCCACAATATCTGAGCTGGAAAGTGGAAAAAATGAAAATCTTCATGACCCACATCGGTGGATATCCGGGGCATTATACGGCTGATGTAAAAAAGAGGTTATTGGCGGAGAAGCCTGACGTATACATTTGTGGCCATTCGCATATCCTCAAAGTTATTTATGACAAGCAGCTTCAGCTGTTGCACATCAATCCAGGTGCATCCGGAAGAGAAGGTTTCCAAAAAGTGAGGACGATGATCCGTTTCTGTATAGATCAGGACAAAGTAAAAGATCTGGCAATCATAGAAATGTGAGACAGTGAGAGATGTAAGACAGTGAGACAAACGGGCGATGCAAGTAGAGCCGCAGATCCCGACATCATGAGTCTTAAATCTTTCATCTCAAGTCTGGAGTCTGAAAGAGCATTCTATTCAATTGCTTGCAATAGATCATCAAGAATGTCCTGTGGATCTTCTATGCCCACAGAGATACGGATGAGGCCATCTGAAATACCTGCTTTCCTTCTCACCTCCGGATCGACCTTGAGGTGTGATGATGAGGCAGGATGAAGGATCAGGGTATCAACATCACCAAGGGTTGGGGCTAGCGAACAAAATCTGAGTTTATTCATGGTCGTAATGGCAGTATCAAGGCCACCGGTCAACTCGAAACTCAACATACCACCATAGGCACGCATTTGTTTTTTAGCGACTTCATGATCAGGATGTGTTTCGAGTCCGGGATAATTGACAAGCGATACTTTTGGATGATTGGATAGGGTAGTGGCGACCAATAGCGCATTTGAAGAATGCTTATCCATGCGTAAAGGCAGTGTCTTCATTCCCTGATAAACGAGCCATGCTTCAAACGGACTGCAATTAGCTCCGGTCAGTTTCATAGTGTTCCAGATCGTTTCTTTAAAGAGCGCTGTGTCTTTGCCGATGACAATGCCTGCGATACTGTTGCCATGCCCATTTAGGAATTTAGTCGTAGAGTGGATCACAAAGTCTACACCCAGCAATAAAGGCTGCTGCAGATAAGGAGTTGCGAAGGTGTTGTCTATCGCAGACCAGCGTTTATGCAAGGATGTGATACGTGCCAGCGCCTCTATGTCAATGCAAGCCAAGGTAGGATTTGCTGGTGTCTCGAGGTAGACTAGTTTAATGGTCAGATCAGTCTTAAGCAAAGCATCTACTTCATCTGTATTGCGCAGATCTGCATAGACCATTTCAATGCCCCAGTTATTACTCATCTGTCGAAATAGTTCAGTGGTGCCGCCATAGATGTTTGGTTGTGTGAGCATTTTATCACCGGACTTGAGCAGCCCTGCCACCAGTACGTGTATGGCGGACATTCCGGAATTGGTCATGACAGCGGAAGCGGTCATTGTGCTTCCATATGTTTCTAAAGCTGCAATTTTAGCGGCGGTTGCCTCTGTTGTAGGATTGCCATACCGGCTGTAAGTATGCCCTGATTCCTTTCCTGAAAAGATGTCGATGCCTTGCCCGATATCTTCAAAGTCGTACGATGATGTGGCGTAAATAGGCAGGATATGCGGTGTTGTTGTTTTTGGATCGGGCCATTCGCGGGCGGAGAGGGATTCGAAGCGGATCATGGTGGATGTGTTTATTGGTTGATGCGTTTATTAGCTTATGTGCTTATGTGCTTATGTGCTTGTGTGCTTGTGTGCTTGAGTGCTTGTGTGCTTGAGTGCTTGTGTGCTTGAGTGCTTGTGTGCTTGAGTGCTTGTGTGCTTGTGTGCTTGAGTGCTTGAGTGCTTGAGTGCTTGTGTGCTTGTGTGCTTGTGTGCTTGTGTGCTTGTGTGCTTGTGTGCTTGTGTGCTTGTGTGAGAGGGAATGCAATATAGGTAGACCTTGAGAGATCATGCATGAGAATTGCTATTCTAGTTGCCTGGACTTGAAGGCATACCTGATGTAAAACCGGGCTAGTGCAGGATGACAACTGGGATTGTACGTTGGCCTTGAGAAGTCTCTTTTTTTAGATGATATGATCCTGCTGTAATTTGTCCTACATCAAATGTTTCTGTTTGAGAAGCAAAAAAAAACTCCGGAGAAAGATCCCCGGAGTTTTTTGAGATGTAGGGCTTTGTTAGTCAGCCGCTACTTGGCAAAGGAATTGTAATCTTTATTTAACAACGACTACTGGTATAGAGCGCTGTCCATCAACAGTCTCCACCTGGAGCATATAGTTTCCTGCTGACAGGTCACTTACACTTACTGCTTCAACGTGTGTTGTGATAGTTTGTGTCAACGCCTTGTAATAGACCACTCGGCCTAGATTGTCAATCAGTCGTAGCTTAACATCACTGTAAGGTTGGCTGAACTCAAGTTTCACTTGTACCATATCCACAGCCGGATTAGGGAATGCAGAAATCGCATTGTCAAGTGGTAATGGATCAACTGTATTTGTTCCGAGAACTACTACACGAACCAAAGGCACGATATCATGGCCGAAGAATATTCGGGCATCGTTTACATCAAGTTCTGTTACTTCATAGTCAATGTTGGCGATGTTGCCGTCTGGTGAGAAACCAAGGACGGAAGAGTATACGTGCTGATCTGCAAGACCGTTAGCAACTGCTGTATCCATAGCCAGAACTTGTGCACCATAACTGCGAGCTTCGCTGGCCAGAATGAAAAACTGTGGATCATCAGCTGTTGATGCCTGGTATTCAACGATTGCGATATAGCCGAAGCCACCTTGCATGATGATTGGATCACCTGGATTGTCAAAGTTTTCAAGTGTTGTTTCAAGGATGGCGTTAGCACCTTCTCCTCCGCTGAAGGTATAATCAGAAAAACCGATAAACCTGCGCTCACTGCTTTCTGCGATCTGGTCACCATTGGTATCCGTCCATTGCAGCAGGTAGATTTGAACTGTCTTGTCAATCATATCCTCAGGGTTATTAACACCCCAGATAATTCTCGCAACTTCAGCGTCTTCAGCAGGCCTGAAATAATTACCGTATGCAAATGAGAGTGGAGCACCTGGATCATAAACACTGTTAGCTACCGCAACTGAACGGGTAAAACCATCTTCTAATCCGAATGTATTTCCACCAACATTATAGTTAAAGGAAATTACGTTGTCTGAAGAGTCAAAGTCAACCTGATTCTGGGTCAAGGTATACGTACCTGTATAGTTTGCAGGAACCTTAGGAAGAACGATCAATTCAGGGTTTAGCCTGTTTTCGTATGTAGAATCAGCTACAACAGTGCCATAGAAAAGATTCTCATTGTAAATTTCTTCCTGGGTATCTGAATCGATGACCGTGTGATTCAGCACAACGTTTGTCTGGTCAGAAGCACCCGCATTTCTGATATCAGCAAGGGCACCGAATGGATACACCTGGTTTTCAGGAATACTAGCCCATGGAGCAATCGCATAGAAATTCGATTGTACGCGGATGTTGTTAGCTTCTGTTTCAACGATTTTCACATCGTCAATACCCCACATGTAGTAGTTGGCATTGTAGACAAATCGGACTTGAAGCAGATCATGGCCGGCAGCACCGGACATAAAGTGACGCTGTACGTCAGTATTGGTAAAATCACCATTTGTTTCAAACTCAGTGTTCACCTGGAAATCTACCCATTCGCTCCATGGTTCTTCACCATCCTTTGTACGGTAGGAAAAGAAATATGTGCTCTGGAACTGACGAAGAGCTTGATTCCATGATAAAGACAGACCTACAGCATCCCATGAGGAAGTATTGAGCTCTGGAGAGATCAGGATATGCTGGGCAGGCGCTGGGCAAGGTCCGCCACCGAAGTTGCCTTCGATACCTCCATTGTCATCAAAGTCACTGTCTACACCAACAGCACCATCGCAAAGGGTCGGAGAGCTGATGGCAGCACCAATGAAGATGTAAGCTCCTTTGTCTAGTAAACCGGTTGGAAGATATTTCCAGCCTGAATTGATGTTAGAATCAGCTACAGCGCAAGATCCTTCTGTGGTCCAGCCATTAGCTTCGATACCTCCTTCAAATGTTTCCCACCATAAGGAAGCATCAGCAGTTGTATTAGCAAAAACACCGATTTTGAATGTACCTTCTGTTGTAGCATCAGCACCACCTGACCAGATTCTGACCAGATACTCCTGACCTGCAGTTAAACATGCGCTTGGAAGTTCAGTTTTGTTCAGATCTGGATTGTCATCTACATAACAAGATACCAAGACCTCATCAAGATCGCAGCTAGCATAAACCGCCATCCCAACATGAGGTAAATCCGTTGGAATGACCGTGTTGTTGAAATAGGCTTTGATCACTACACCATTGGTCGGAAGATCTATCGGTGTTGTGAATTTATACCATACATCATCTGTGTAAAATGTTTGAGAACAAACAGCAGCGGGAGTAGAAGATGCTAAAGCTCCGCGCGTATCGCCATCAACTAAGACCGCTTCAGCCTCATTGTTGGCAAAAGTCATCTCAAAGGCGTTGACGCAATCATCATTGGCTGGTTGCGCCCAGGCCGTGGCACTCCATAAGACAAGCCCGAAAAATAGACTTGAAAATCGTAAAGTTACTTTCATCATTTTCAGAATTTAGTTTTAATAAATAGCAGTTAATTCTATACAAGGGTCAATTGAAGTCGTAATGTCCTTAAAGGGGAATTTAGTGTAAAAATATGAAAATTTGACATTTAGCTAACATCGGAATTGATTTATGTAGTCCGCATGACAAATATGATCAAATCCAATCATGTATGGCTGCAACATCGAGTGTAACTACCCCTGAATGTGAACAAACATATTCACCTGTCAGATTAGCGAGGGATCCACACAATTTCAGATCCAATCCACTCATCATCCCCAATGCCAGAGCACATATTACAGCATCTCCTGCGCCACACACATCAATTACGTCTATTGAGCGCTCAGGATGTAGGTGAGTGCCGGACTTCTCATCCTGCAGATACATACCTTGGCCACCCAAAGTAACAGCTATTGTATTGATTTTCATTGTTTTTCGCCAATCCGCGCACAATTCACCCAGATCTTCAATCTTCAAGTGACGGTGAGCTGCCTGCCCAGCCTCCCGGAGATTGGGCTTAAACAAGCTCACACCTTGATATTGGAAGAAATTTTTGTCTTTAGGATCCACTGCAAGGAAGACACCAAGTTCATGGGCTCTCCCTATGACAGCGGAAATGATTTTTTCAGTCAGAAAGCCCTTATTATAATCCTCCAGGACGATCAGGTCAGGGGTTTCTTTATGGATATAACTCAAGAGATGATCAATGGCAAGACTTTCTTCAGCCCCGGAAAGATATTCAACGGATTCCTCATCAATCCGTAGAAGGTGGTGAGATGAAGCAAGCACGCGGGTTTTAATGGTCGTTGGTCTCAGTTCGCTGCGAAAGAAGTGATGCCTTATTTGGTTTTCCTCGAGTAGGGATGCCAGTTTGTCCGCATTCGTATCGTTACCTGTCAGACCAATCAAGGTTGTCTGACATCCCCAAGCCGCCAGGTTAAGCGCCACATTTGCTGATCCTCCGGCCTTTATCTCAGTTCTTTGATGTGAAAGCACAGGCACCGGTGCCTCAGGTGAAATCCGGTCAACGGTACCGTATATATACCGATCAAGCATAGCATCACCAATAACCAGGGCCTTGATCCGCTTAGCTTTTTCCTGAACCCTCTCTATGTCCTGACTCGTTATCATGATTTGGCGGTGTAAGGTATTGATTCCAGCAGGTATTTTGTCACTTTAGCACTGGCTCCTCCATTTCTGACCATATAGTCACTGGTAGTTTTTCCAGCAGCCTCCACATGCCTAGCATCTTTATAAAACCCGATTGCATCAAGAAGGTCCTGCGTATTCGTGACCGGTCGTGCTGCCTTTAATCTTACCATTTCTACAGCTTCAGGAAACTTCGAATAAGCCGGCCCGAATATGACTGGCTTTCTATGGGCCATTGGTTCCAGCGTATTGTGGATCCCGGTGCCAAAACCTCCACCGACATAGGCAATATTGCCTTTTGAATAAAGGACAGACAAGAGGCCTATACTATCTACGATGACAACCGCTGCAGTATGGGTTGCTTCGCGAAGTTCACTAAGTTTTACCACCGGAAATGGAATTGAACGTATCAATCGGTTCACATTATCTGGCGAAACATCATGAGGTGCTATCAGGACACGAAGGTTTAATATCCTAGTAGCCTCAATGATTAGTTTTTCATCAGGGGCCCAGGTGCTACCAGCTACAAGGTCAAATTGCTCGAGTACCTTTAGTGCTGAAGGAAGTCGGGAATCCGTTTCGTTGGGTAACTCCAGACAGCGGTCAATACGGGTGTCTCCGGCTACGCTGATATTTTCAAATCCTTTTTCCCTAAAATAGGCAAAGTGATTATCCTGCTGAAGAAAGATTTGATTGAATTTGAGAAGCAGTGATCTGGTTGGAGGAATATTTCTGGAGTTCAGTAAGCCCCCGGGAGTCCAGTGAGCAGAAATAAGTATTGCAGGAATATTCCTTGATTCCAGTGCTTTGAGGTAACCGGGCCACAGGTCATATTTTACAAATATTGCTATATCCGGTTGGACACCTTCAACCCATTTGGCAGCATTTCCAGGCAGATCGACAGGAAGATAACGGACAGTCGCTAGCGGATAGCCTGAACGAATAAGGAATCCGCTAGGAGAGAAGAAGGTAAGAATAATCTCAACCGGTTCGTGATGAGCCTTGAGTTTTTCAATGACGGGCCTGGCTTGCTCGAATTCACCCAGGCTTGCTACATGAAACCAGAACCTGGGATTTTTTTTAGGCGGTATACGTTTTAGATCCTCTTTCCAGTTTTTACGACCGGCAACCCAGTGTTTTGACTTCACATTCCACAAACTGGAAAGCATGATTGCAGCAGTCATCAGGTAAAGGAGGAGAAAATATAAAGCCCAGACCATCAGGTTAATAGTAGATATTCTCTGATCGTTTCTCGCGGCTGATGCTGACCGTATACGCTATGCTGAAACCACCAAGCAAATCAGTCCTTTTCTGGTCCAGATAAGTTCCGGTGGCGTAATCAAGATCCCTTCTCGCCTCGGTTCGGGCTCCGTACAGGTCAGCCATAATGTGAAAATGAAAATTATTTGTTGGGCTCTGGTATTGATACCCTAGTCCCAGATGCATAGCAGGGCCGTTTGTCAGCCTGTCATACCCTTGAAGATATTTTTTCTCTAAAGCAACGATATTTTCTGAATTATCCTGTACCCTGATTTTGTGCTGCAGAAGCCCTCCTCCAATCTGGGCCCGGATGCCTGTGAGTTTATTTTTGTGCTGGGTAGTTGAGAATATTTTTCCGGCATTCAGTCCGATATAGAACCCGCGTTCCTTGAGATTGACATCTCCGAAAATACCGTCTATACCAATGATGTTTCCGTCATATGTTCGTAATTGGTGGAGCACATCTTCTTTGACCACATTACCAAAGATGAATATGCCGTCCAGACCGAAGAAAATTTTATTCTTCAGGCTTACGGATTCAAGGCTCAGACCAATGTCACTATTGGATCCGAACCTGTCCTGTAAATCTCCCATAGGCATATGAAAGCCGTATTTAAACTCCAGGAGATTGATCGCATTTCCTTTTTGCGCCTGACTTTCAATACTGCCGAAAAAAAACAGCAGAAGTGTCAAAAGGCCCCAAAACCTTAAATCTAGTATCTTTATGCCTCTCATAAATCTTTAAATCATTAATAAAGGTATTGAAAAGGGTACTAATTACCGGCGCGGCCGGTTTCATCGGGTCGCATCTGTGTGATCGTTTTTTGAAGGAAGGCTTTTATGTCATCGGGATGGACAATCTTTTAACAGGTTCAATGGACAACATTCAACACTTGTTTCCGGATAAGCATTTTGAATTTCATCATCACGATATCACTAAATTCGTCCATATTACCGGAGATCTGGATTACATCCTCCATTTTGCCTCTCCGGCAAGTCCTATCGATTACCTTAAGATGCCCATCCAAACCCTTAAGGTTGGGTCGCTGGGGACTCATCATTTACTTGGACTGGCGAAAGCCAAAAAATCAAGAATCCTCATTGCTTCAACATCAGAGGTGTATGGAGATCCTTTAGTCCACCCCCAAAAAGAGGACTATTGGGGTAACGTCAACCCGATCGGACCACGAGGTGTATATGATGAGGCCAAGCGCTTTATGGAGGCAATCACAATGGCGTATCATCGTTTTCATGGCGTAGAAGCCCGCATCGTCAGGATTTTTAATACCTACGGCCCCAGGATGAGAATAGAGGACGGCCGTGCTCTTCCCGCCTTTATGGCACAGGCTTTGAGAGGTGAAGGGTTAACAGTTTACGGAGATGGTAGCCAGACGAGGTCTTTTTGCTACGTGGATGACCTGGTGGAAGGTATTTACAGGTTATTACTCAGTGATTATTCCATGCCTGTCAACATTGGCAACCCTGACGAAATAACGATCATGCAACTGGCCAATGAAATATTGCGTTTAGTAGGCAACAAAGATGCTTTTATTGATTACCGGCCTTTACCCGAAGATGACCCAAAGGTCCGCCAACCCGATATCACACTTGCCCGGAAATTGCTTGGTTGGGAACCTAAAGTAGGCAGGTCTGAAGGTTTGGTGCACACATTGAAATATTTTAGAGAAGCACTTGAAAAGAATTGAGCCTCAGGGGATAAATGGAAAACATGTTTCAGAACATATTGAACAGTAGAACAACACTCATTATTTTATTGGGTTTGTTTCTGTATTCAACCTCAGCATTCTCTCAGATCACTGAAGCGCAGGCCAGGGACTTGCTTGTCCAGAGAGGCATTCCGGAGGATACGCTCAAGGCCCGATTGGTGGCGAAAGGATATGATCCGGACAATATCACTCCTGATCAGCTTGAAAGCATTCAGGGCGTTATCCTGGAAACCGTAAAGGAAATCGAAGCTGAACAGCAACAAAACCAGGATAAAGAACAACCAATCGTTGAACCCAATAAAGCTCAGGAATCGGAACCCATTAAGCCATTTGAGGCCCCTGTTGTGGTCATGGTACCTGAAGTATCGGGAACTCCCAAAATATATGGTCAGGAGATTTTCAGAAATAATTCGATACCGATTTATCAGAAGGCGGAGGATCTGGTCGCAAGTGATAGCTATGTACTCGGTACTGGCGATAAAATCGGGGTGGTGGGATTTGGAAGATCTCAGTTTGAACATACGCTGGAGATAAACCAGGAAGGTTTTGTCCAGCCCGGAGATAGACTACCAAAAATCCTTTTAAGAGGCCTAAGGTTTGGTGACGCCAAGGAACTGCTTTTTCAGCGCTACAGTCAGTATCATGTCATCAGCCGCAATGAATTTCTGGTGACCCTGACCAAACCCCGGAACATGACAGTCAATGTCTTTGGTGAAGCAAAGTCAACAGGTGCCTTCACCTTGCCTGGTATCAATACAGCTTTTAATGTGATCAGCGCAGCAGGTGGTCCTACAGATATAGGTTCTGTCAGGCGTATTAAAGTCATCAGAGGCAATGAGACCATTCCACTTGACGTATATGAATTTATGTCCAACCCCGGCGTGGCAAAAAATTATTTTCTTCAAAACAATGATTATATACACATACCTGTCGCCCAGAAAGTAGTGACTATCCAAGGCGCTGTCACAAGGCCAATGACCTATGAACTGCTGGATAATGAAAATCTGCTAAAGTTGGTTCAGTTTGCCGGAGGAGCCAAGGCAAATGCGTTTTTATCCTTTGTTCAGGTGACCAGATTTATGAGTGATAAAGCGATCATCGCGAATGTAAATCTGAAGGAACTTGAAGAGAGTGGAAGTGATTACATATTATTCAATGGCGATATAGTAGAAATCAGAACGATAACGGACGGAGCTCAAAATACAATAAGTGTAGAAGGCGCAGTAGCCTATCCGGGTAAATTTGAAAGGCGTGACGGCATGAAGATTTCTGATCTGTTAAGTCATAGCGTCTTAAAGCCAGACGCGAGATTGGATTTTGCTTACCTGTTAAGATACCAACCGGATGGAACTTATAAATTTGAACGTGTTAATTTACAAGAGATTCTTGCGGATCCATCTTCATCCTCCAATTCACTTGTGGGTAATCAGGATGTATTACAGGTGCTGAACTTAAAAACATATGTTGATCCAGGTTTTTTCTCTGTTGTAGGGGCTGTAAAAGCTCCTGATACATTTGCATTTAACCCGACTGGAAGAATTAAGCTTGATGAGGCCATTCTTCTTTCCGGCGGATTACTACCGGAAGCTTCCGATTTTGGATATGTCATGCGTTTCAATCCCCGTGAGCCGAAAACCATTGAGTATATACACGTGAATGTTTTGCAGGCTATCAATGATCCGTATACAACAGCGAATGTTGAAATTCAGGCAGGGGATCAGATCCATATTTTTGACAAGGGCGGCCGAAGAGATGATGTAACTGTTTCAATATTTGGAGCAGTCAGAAACCCGGGTACCTTTACATATGGTCCGGGAATGCGCCTTGCTGATTTGGTAAGTATTGCGGGTGGTTTCAGATTTGAAGCTGATAATGAAAGAATAGATATCGCCCGTTCTGTATATGGAAATGGCGAAAGCCTGAAAATCGCTCAATATGCAGCGGAACTTCCCAGAGAGTTTGAATCTGACACTGACAAGGATTCAAGTTTTGAATTACAGCCGTATGATCATGTTTATGTGAGAAGCATCTCGGAATATGAAAAACAACGCACCGTGCAGCTGGATGGTGAGTTAAAATATCCCGGGACCTATCCATTATTGCAATCCAGAGAGCGTATAACAGATCTGATCGAGAGAGCAGGAGGACTTACTGGTGAAGCATTTCCTGATGGAGCTAAACTCTACAGGCAGGGCGACGGAACAGGATTGGTAGTGATCGATTTGGATGATATCCTGACGGATAAAAATCACCCATCAAATATTGTTCTGCGAGAAGGTGATGTCATTCAGGTGCCCAAAACCCGGGACCTGGTCACCATCGGCGGATATGTTAATCTCAACGAAGCATACGCCCAGGGATATCTTACAGGAGAAAGAGCTATTTCTGTTGCCTTTCGCGGAGAGAAGAGTGCAAAGTATTATGTAGATCGATTTGCGGCCGGCGTCAGTAAAGACGGGACGATGAATGAACTCAGGGTACAGTATGCTGATGGTCGGGTGCAGAAAACGAAGAAATTCCTGTTTTTCAATAAGTATCCGAATGTGAAGAAAGGTTCCTACATAACTGTTGGACCGAAAAAAATAAAACCGGTCAGTGAGAAACCGGAGCAGAAAGCGGACTGGGGAAGTATTTTACGGGACACAATGTACCAGGCCACGGCTGTCCTTACCTTGTTGATCCTGGTGGATCAACTAGCTAAATAAGTTTCTTATTGTCAACGCTATGGTTAGGATAAAGGATATTGAATTAGGTGAATTCCCTCTTTTGCTTGCTCCCATGGAGGATGTAAGCGACCCGCCTTTTAGATTCCTCTGTAAGGAGCATGGATGTGATATGCTCTATACTGAATTTATCAGTGTGGAAGGCTTGATCCGTGATGCTGAAAAAAGTATTCAAAAACTGGACATATACGACTCTGAGCGTCCCATTGGCATTCAGATATTTGGCGCAGAACTAGATTCAATGCTCCAGGCAACAGATATTGTGGTTGAAGCAAAGCCGGAACTGCTTGATATAAATTATGGTTGCCCTGTGAAGAAGGTAGTGTGTAAAGAAGCAGGGGCGGGTATTCTGAAAGATATTCCAAAAATGATCAGACTTACGGAGGCTGTGGTGAAGCGAAGCACGATACCCGTTACTGTAAAGACAAGATTGGGATGGGATGATCAATCAAAACATATTGTCGAAGTAGCGGAACGTTTGCAAGACATCGGCATTGCTGCCATATCCATCCATGCCAGAACACGCTCGCAGATGTACAAAGGCGAGGCAGACTGGACGCTGGTAGGTGAGGTGAAGAATAATTCCCGCATGCGGATACCTGTATTTGGAAACGGGGATATTGACTCACCTGAAAAAGCAAAACTTTACAAAGACCGGTATGGTGTGGATGGTATCATGATCGGCAGGGCCAGTATCGGATATCCATGGATCTTCAGGGAGATTAAACATTATCTGGCAACCGGTTCACTTTTGCCTGGACCTACAATTGCTGAACGGGTAGAGGCTGCACGCCGACATCTTGCGCATTCGATTGTCTGGAAAGGGGAGAAGCTCGGTGTCCAGGAAATGCGTCGTCACTACACAAATTATTTCAGGTCATTGGAGGGGATCAAACATTTCAGATCATTCCTGGTGACGGAGTCAGATCCTGCCATACTTTACGATCTACTCGAACAAATCGGGAATCACTACGCGCCGCAATTTTTGGAACCTGTGTGATCAGCATTGACCCGCACAATAAACCTTGCTGACCATCCATCGACCTGTTTTAAGCCAATAGCGAAAAGTCTTTCTACCTATTCCTATGAAAATAGATATCACTCCTCAAGAGAAAGAACTTTTTGAAGTCATACGGACTGCTGCTGACTATTTACAGCAGGAGGTATTTGTGGTAGGTGGTTTTGTCCGGGATCGTATTTTGGGGATACCATGCAAAGATGTAGACTTTGTCACCGTCGGTGATGGTCCATCTCTGGCAGAGGAAGTCAGCAGACGACTTGGACCCGATGCCTCCGATTTATCAATATTCAAAACGTTCGGAACTGCAATGATCCGGTACAAGGATCTTGAGCTCGAGTTTGTTGGCGCCAGAAAAGAATCATACAACACAGACAGTCGAAAGCCTGATGTTGAAGCAGGTACGCTTGAAGATGATCAGTTGCGAAGAGACTTTACCATCAACGCACTCGCAGCTAAATTGCAGGGAGAGGACAGGTATACCATTATTGATCCTTTCAACGGGCTTGATGACCTGCGTGACGGACTCATCATCACACCGCTAGATCCCCATCAGACTTTTTCTGATGACCCGTTAAGGATGATGCGGGCTATCAGATTTGCCAGCCAACTTTCTTTTCAAATTGATCAGGCTACTCTTGATGCTATTACGTCTATGCGGGAACGTATCACCATTGTTTCGATGGAACGCATTTCCTATGAACTCAATAAAATCATTTTATCCCCTATACCTTCAAAGGGATTCCTGTTGCTGGATAAGACAGGATTGCTGAAAATAATTCTTTCCGAGTTAGATGCTATGAAAGGGGTAGAACAACAATCGGGATATGGACACAAGGATAATTTTTACCACACCTTACAGGTGTTGGATAACATTTCTGAGAATACCTATGATCTATGGCTCAGATGGAGTGCTATACTCCACGACATTGCCAAGCCTGTTACCAAGCGATTCGAACCGGGGCACGGGTGGACCTTTCATGGACATGAAGTTGTTGGTGCCGGTATGGTGGCCAGAATATTCCGAAGGTTGAAATTACCTTTGGATGACAAGATGAAATACGTTCAGAAACTCGTGAGACTTCATCTCCGGCCAATTGCTCTCGTACAGGAGGAGATATCCGATTCAGCTATTCGAAGGTTACTGTTTGATGCTGGTGATGACGTCGATGATCTGATGACACTCTGCAAAGCGGATATTACTTCTAAAAATCCGGATAGGGTAGCGAGGTATCTTAAAAATTATGAAGTAGTCATTTCAAGGCTAAAGGACGTAGAAGATCGAGATCACCTGCGAAATTGGCAACCCCCTATCACAGGTCAGATGATCATGGAAACATTTGGGATCGGTCCTTCGAGACTCGTTGGAGAGATCAAAGCGGCCATTCGGGAAGCAATCCTGGACGGTAAGATGGAAAGTGATCATGATCAGGCATTTGAGTTTATGCTCCGGGAAGGGAAGAGGCATGGGTTGGAACCTACTCGATCATAGATTGTTCTCCTTATTTTTATTAATTCTTAATTCCAGGAAGCATATTACCAGGCTTTAATCGTTTTTAACAAAACACCTAAATGCTCAGGTCAAGGCTATTGATAGGATTAGTATCCATGTTCACGCTGGCAGTCCAACTGCAAGGACAGGTTCACAATTTGGTCGTGAAGGCTTATGCCAGAGCTCCATCTGAATTTTTTATGGATCTCAGTTTGCAAAGTGGTGTTAATATCATCTACAGTGATAATGTGATTGAAAAACTGCCGCCGATCACACTCGAAATGAAAAATGTTTCTGTTGAAGAGATCCTTCAGAAAGTCCTGGAAGGGAGTCAGATCAGTTTCAGATATATTGATCAGCAAATTGTCTTATATCAGATAGCACCTCCGCCGGTACGCTATACGTTGAGTGGTGTGGTGACGGATTCAATCTCCGGTGAGCCGTTGATTTCAGTCTATGTATTCGATGCCATTTCAGGAAAAGGCACCGTAACCAATAATTACGGCTACTATAGCTTGAATCTGGCTTCGGGGCCCGTGCAATTGTTATCCGGTTTTCTGGGATACGCTACCCTCATCAGGAATTTTACCTTATCTGGCAATGCGATCATTCATCTTCGCCTCCAGCAAAGTGGTTTGCTAAAGGAGATCATCGTCAATGCTGATGAAACAGGAAGAGGCCAGGCTATCGTCCCTCCGGCGGAAAGGATTACACTAAATGATCTGCAGAATAATATACATCTTGGTGGATCCAGTGACCTTTATAGGGCCGCTGATTTTATCCCCGGAGTACATACAGGAACTGATGGGATCGGAGGTATTCATGTCAGAGGTGGGGGTAATGATCAGAACCTGATCCTGATGGATGGCGTCCCGGTGTACCATCCCAATCATCTTTTAGGCATCGTCTCCGTTTTTAATTACCAGGCGCTGCAGCAGGCTTCCATTTATAAAGCCAATTTCCCAAGTCGTTTCAGCGGTCGTCTTTCCTCCGTTATGGATGTAAGGCTTAGAGAAGGAAATATCCACAAATGGGGATTTTCTGGTAACATCGCCACCTCTGAAATCGGAATGATGGCCGAAGGACCTTTGGTAAAAGACAAGGTGGGGATCCTGGTCAGCAGTCGATTCTTCCTGCCAGGACTTTTTATTAGGGACCTGACAAGGAATTATAAAGCAAAGAAGGGTGTAGGCGGATCAGCAGACCTCGATTATTTTGATTTCAATAGCAAAATTAACTGGATCATCGGCCAGCGTGACCGACTCTATTTGAGCCTTTACCAGGGGAGTGACCGATTTGCAGATCAAACAATTACAGATCGGGATGAAATCGATGAAGATTCAGGCGTCCGCATTTTGTCTCATGAAGAATTCAATAAGGAATTAAATTGGACAAACAGAACAGGTGTACTGCGCTGGAATCACATTGTCAGCGACCAGATTTTTTCAAACCTCATTATTTCAAGAAGTGCTTTTGTGCTTCAATCAGTTGACCATAGTGAATTTGATTACAGCTTTCCCGGGTCCGGCATCAATTCACTTTCAGGTTTTGATGCTAAAGAGTTTAAATCAGGGATAGAGGACTTTACTGTCAAATTGGAATTGGATATACGACCATCTGCTGATCATCAGCTCTCTGCAGGAATCTATGGCATCGCCTATGAATTCCAGCCTAAGTCAATAACGATTAATGAAGAGAGTAAAGTCGGGGACTTCTATCTTGAAGAAGGTCTGCTGGATGATGTATTCTTTTCTTCTTTTAAAGTTAAATCACTTGAAGCGGGTATCTATTTCGAAGACAAGTGGGATATCAGTACAAAGTTCAGATTGTCATACGGTCTTCATATATCTAGTTTCTTTGTGCAGGGCGTGTATTACCTGGACCCCCAACTGAGATTGAGTCTTGATTACTTCCCAACACCAAAGCTTGCCTTCAATATAGGATATAGCCGGATGGCCCAATATCTGCACAACCTTACCTCAAGCAGTATTGGTTTGCCGACAGATTTATGGGTCCCTACCACCGCGAATGTATCTCCCGCTTTATCAGACCAGTATGCAGTATCAGGAATCTGGAAAGCAAGCATGTATTCCTCCGTGGAACTATCTGCCTATTTAAAATCAATGAGAAGCCTTATTTCATACCAGGAGGGTGCAAGCTTTCTTCTCAGAGAAGGGTTGGTACCTTCAAGTATAGTGGATGCGGCTAATTGGGAGTCAAAGATTACAGAAGGTACCGGCGAAGCATCTGGCATCGAGCTGCAGTATATCTACGACAGGAAGAGAATTCAATTCAAGTGGAATGCCACCTGGTCAAGGTCCTACAGACAATTTGATGAAATCAACAACGGGTTTGCATACCCTGACCGTTATGACCGTCGCTGGTCGTCAACATTTTCCGGTCAGATTAAGCTCGGACCGAATTGGACCTGTGGAGCCAATTGGCTATTTGGCACCGGGATTGGGATAACCCTGGCTGAAAGTAAATTTTTCAATCCGGGATCCTTCTTTCCTGAGATCGGAATTAACTACAGCGAACGGAATGGTTTTCCACTTCCGGACTATCACCGGCTTGATCTGAGTATAAATTATCTCCTTGCAGACAAGGCAAGCTTTAATCACTCCCTTACGCTCAATTTTTATAACGTTTACAGCCGGGTCAATCCCTTTTATATCACGCTTGTTCAGGATCCGGTCACCCAGGACTTTGAATTCAGGCAGTTTTCTTTGTTTAGATTCTTTCCGTCCTTTAGCTACCGGTTTTCGTTTCATTAAGGCCAGTAAGCAAGGGGGCAAAGGATTTTTGGATTTTAAAATGAAAATACCATATCTTTAAACAGTGAAAAGGCTTCCACTATCTAATCTCATTTTCCTGGCGCTGAGCTCCGTGCTCATCTTTTCGGGATGTGAGACAACCCTGGAATTCTCTGAGCAAAACCTTGAACCTAAGCTAACCATCATTTCTCATCTGACCTCCTCCGGTTCGGTTACTCCTCGGGTCTATGTGTATGCTTCTCAATCGCCTTCGGATTCAAGCACCTTTGTCACACCTGCTAACCTTGATGTAGAGGTTACTGAATTGGAAACAGATTACTCCATCAGACTGGAACTTAATAATAACGAAGGAGATATCTTCTTTGGTTTTCCCCCTCACTTTCTGAAAGAAGGATTCTCTTATACAATCTCAGCTTTTGCTCCTGGATTTGAAAGTGTAAGGGCAACGACCATAATTCCACGCCCAAGTACTATTGCCAACCTGGCCATCAATGACATCCGCATAGAGCCTTCTACCAAAAATGAGTTTAAGAATATCGTCAGATATACCCTGGTCTTCGATATCAACCATTTTGAGGCCAACCAATATTACCACCTTGTTTTTTATAATCAGTATGAAGGTCTAAACTATGCCTTTCTGGTAGATCCTGAACTTTCTGATGACCAGCCTTTCCTACAACACTATGATTTCGGTATCCTGATCGATAAGGATGACATGGTGCCTGGTGAGCCACTGTCCTTTGATTTTGTGGATTGGGTTGTGGGTGATCATCCCTTGAAACGGGTGTATGTAGAGCTAAGGACTATCACCCAGGAGTATTTTAAGTACCATAGTTCATTGGCGAGACAACTCATTGTCCGTCAGGACCCTTTTGCTGAGCCCGTAACGATATTCAACAATATTGAAGGCGGTTATGGCAATTTCTCCGGGTTTTCACCGGATATATCCTCATCTGATTTGCCAGAATAGCCTCTCGGGCTATTTTTATTTTGCCAGACGTAGGGGTTGGCGAATGTAATTGTGTCTTATACCTGACAGATTACTTTTTCCTTTTATGCTCAAGACCGCAAATTGGCTATGAAACTTGAAATATTAGACAGCATTCCTTTTTTCAGTGTACTGGAAAAAGAAGAATTGGCCACCCTGGCTCGCCATATGGAATTTCACATGGCCCACAAGCATGGTTTAATTTACACAGAAGGGGAGGTGGCTGATCATTTCTATATCCTTTCCGAAGGGAGCATTAAGATCGGTACCCACCATGAAGATGGCCGTGAAGTCATTAAGCAGGTGCTCCACCCCAGGATGGTTTTTGGTGAGTTTGCGCTGATCAGTCAAAACGAGGTTCACCATAATTTCGCCATGGCATTATCCCCATCAACTGCATATTATCGTATCCGGGTGGATATATTCCGGCAGATGATGGATAAAAACCCGCAGTTGACGATGGGCGTTGTTTCCTTGATCGGCCTTAAATTGCGGCATACCGAAAATCAGCTGGAATCCCTCATCTTTAAAGATGCCAGGGCCAGGATTATCGACTTCATCATCGACAATGCCAATCAATGTGGAAGGCAGGTAGGATTTGAAACGCTCTTGAAGCATTCCCTTACCCAACAGGATATAGCTAATTACACAGGCACCAGCCGGCAGACAGTAACTGCGGTACTCAATGATCTGCGTAAAACGAACAAAATCTATTTTACCAGGAGCAGCATTTTGATCCGTGATCTGGCTGCACTGGCATAGGTTGCAGTATATGGAATTGTAAAGGTTTGGTAATAATGACCGGAGTGAGATTCATGTTTCACTCCGGTTTTTTCATGAACCACCAGTGAAAAAAAATCGTGATTTTTCCATTATCTACGATTAACTTAGACATAGAAAAAAATTCTTTCCTTAATTTCAAATAAAAGTCTTTTGTTTGTCATCAATATTTTTTTTAAAATTACGCCTTCAAACAGGAGAAGATCATCAGGCAAACCTGGTTGACAGGCTAAAAGACACACTCAAACATGGCTACTACCAAACCACGTATTGTCAAGGATTATGAGAAGTTGGATCCGGATATCCAGGAGCAGATCAAGCTCATGTATCCTTATGGGTTCGCAAAACATCTCATTCAGTACAAAAATGCCGAAGGCAAATTTGTATCAGCCCTTCCTTTCGAAACAGACGACAGGTATTACCTGGTACGCATGACCCTGATTGAAGCCCGCCAAATCATTGAAGACGATGATGATTATGATGAAAGCGGCGAATTGAAGGAAAGTGTGAAAGAAGAGTATGAAGAGAAATACGGGGATATGGATTACCTCACCATCACCGAAGGTGATACCGATACAGGAGCTGATGATGAAGAGGAACCTGCTGATGACGAGGAGGAAGATGATGGCGAAGAGGAGGATTAATTGCACAGCCTGATCATTTTAATACTTTCATTGAGTAAAGTTTGCTACCTGCTGACTTTCTTCCAGGTATCAATTTCCCATCCCAACTTTATAGTTTGGTTAACACTGACATGAACTGAGGTTCTTCACTATGGAATATTGAGTTCACGCTCCGGTAGGTCGCTATAGGCTCCTATTTACTATTTGTTTTTGGCTTCTAGGAATTGGGTGAAAGGAAAATTTTGTTAAAATGTAAAAATTAGTTGCATAACGTATAAATACGTTATATATTTGGATTCTACATACCGAACTCAAATGAGCAAGATTAAGAGTCTAACCCGCGCCGAAGAGGAGATCATGCAATACATCTGGCAGTTTGGCCGGTGTACAGTGTCTAACATCATCGATGAAATGACGGATCCACGGCCACCGCATTCATCGGTCTCTTCTATTGTACGCATCCTGGAGCGAAAGGGATTTGTTGACCATAAGTCCTATGGCAGGACCTACGATTATTTTCCACTTATCTCCAAAGAAGAATACAGCAAGGGTAGTGTAGTGTCGCTGATCAATGAATACTTCAATGGATCCACTCCACAGTTGGTTTCCTTTCTGGTAGCGAAAGAAGAGACCTCTATCGAAGAATTGCAGGAACTGATCAAAGAACTAAAGAAGAAATCATGACCCTGATCCTCTATCTTCTGCAGGTGACCTGCTGCCTGGCTTTTTTCTATGGGTTTTACCACTTGATCCTGCGCAAGGAGACCTTATTTGAAACCAACCGCTTTTATCTGGTCACCACACTTGCGGCTAGTATTGTGCTTCCATTGATTAAAATCTACATTGAGTCACTACCGTCTGATCCTGCTGTTCTTATGGCTCCTGTGGCATATGTTGGTTCTTATGTTGATGCGTTAACGATAGATATTGCCGTATCACAAAACACACCATTCCCTTGGGATAGATTGATCATGGGAATTTATTTTCTAGGGGTAGCGGTGATGTCCGTTCGTCTCCTGTATGCTGTTCGAGATATTCACAGGATCAGACAGCATGGAACGAAAACTATGGTGGAGGACCATTACTGTATCCTTTCTGAAAAGGTTAAGAGCCCGTTCTCCTTTTTTAGCTCCATATACTTCCCAAAGCATCACCAGTTTGATGAGTCTGAGTTGAGAGAAATTGTGGTTCATGAACTAGCTCATGTCAAAGGCAGGCATACCCTTGATATACTATTAATGGAAGCAGCTTGTATCCTTTTATGGCCAAGCCCTTTGATATATCTGTATAGAAAAGCGCTCAAAGATGTACATGAGTTTGTTGCCGATGCTGCCGTGATCAGGGATACCCCTTGGGAGCATTATGCCCAATTGCTTGTCGGTCAGCAGCAGGGCCAATTGCAAAACATACTTTCTAATCAACTTATCTATTCACAACTTAAAAAACGATTAGTCATGATGAATCAGGAACGATCTGGATTTGCGGCGAGATTTAAGTATCTCGGAATTATTCCGGTGGTGTTGATTGCGATGATATTTTTTTCGTTCCGGGAGAAACCGATTTTAACGAAGAATCTAGTATTAAGTGAAAACATAGCTCAAGTTACTGATACAGTCATCTTGTTTCTAAAGGAGGATAAAAGAATTTTCATTGGTTCCCAGGAAATCACCAAAGATGAAATTGAATTAAAGGTGACAGAAGCTACCAAAAATATGCCTGATCCTATAGTGATTGTATTGCTAGAAAATCCAAATTCCGCCACAGTCGGTGAGTTAGCTGACATTATGCAGATTGGAGCAAAAATGCATATGAGTTGGATAGGTTATCTTGATGACGAAGGAAAATTTGATACTTATAAATCCCTCATAAAGGAAAGGGATTTTGTTTTTACTTCACTTGCATCCCTAGGGGCGGATAAGAAGATGAAACCTTACGCTTATGTAGAGGAAATGCCGCGATACAATGGATGTGAAGATATACTTGACCCATCGGAGCGATTTAAATGCACAATGGGTAAATTGTTTGAGTTTGTATATGAGACTATCCAGTATCCTGCCGAAGACAAAGCGAATAGAATTGAGGGTCATGGAATTGTTCAGTTTGTAGTGGAAGCTGATGGAAGCCTTTCGGATATTCGTGTGCTGCGCAGCCCAAGTCCAACTATAGCGGCTGAAATGATGCGGATGATGAATGTGATGGCCGCTATAACTGATGCATGGTTGCCCGGGAAGCACAATGGTGTGACGGTGCCGGTTACATTTACTTTGCCAGTCAAATTTAAACTGCAAGATGAACAACAGATAGGTGCCATTGAACTTAAAGCGGCTGTAGACGTCAGCAATTCAACAATTAAAGTCATTCCTAATCCTGCTCAGGAATCAATCACCGTCACCATTTTCAAAGACACACATACCCTGAAAATTTTTGACACAGCAGGAAAACTAATACTAACACAGAAGGTAACTTCCAGTTCCGCCAACAACCAAACCATCAATATTGTTGCATTGAGACCGGGTCAGTATTTTGTACAAGTCATCTCCGATAAAGAATCATTGTCTGCCGCTTTTGCGGTAGTGAAGTGATATAAAAAAGAAAAATAAAAAGAAGGAAAAAATGTACGGACAGGACGCGTCATGTCCGTACATTTTTTCCTTCTTTTTATTTTATCAAGGTAAAAATTAATTGATCACCGGCTTCTCTTCTTTCTTGCCAAAGAGATCTTCAATGATTTTGCCGATACCCCTTCTTCGTTCTTCTTTCAAGACAAATTTCCTTGGACCGAAGTAAGTTGAATCCCTGGTCACACCGGGCTCTACATTTAATTCATCTAATTCACTTTCTGTCAGTGTGAAGGGGCAATCATTAACCCATTTGTAATCTGCCGGCCAATAGGTGTTGAAGTAAGGTTGATAGGTCGTATCCGCCTGAAGTTTTTTTACAAACTCTGCCCAGATTGGCAGTGCCGTTTTACTCCCCATGCCATCTCTTAATGAATTGAAACTCACGCGCCGGTCAAAGCAACCCACCCATGTTCCTGCAAGGAATTTTGGCGAATAACCAATGAATAAACCATCCGAATGAAATTGCGAAGTACCTGTCTTTCCGGCAAAAGCACCGCGGATATCAAATTCAGGATATCTGATGTGAGAGGCGGTGCCGCGATCCACCACATTCGCCAGCATCTGGTTGATAATGCCGCATGTCTCTGCCGAGAATACACCTGTGGTGAGAGGTGGTTTAAATTCCTCCAGCACATTTCCATCCTGATCTTCGATCCTGGTAATAATGTAGTAAGGCCGGTGAGCTCCTCTGTTGAGAAAGGTCGTATACGCACTGACTAATTCCATCAGGGTGACTTCGGCAGTACCGAGGGCAACGGATGGTATTTTCTTTATTTCACCTTTCATTCCCATCCGTCTTGCCTTCTGGATGACATTATCTATACCTGCATCAAGGATGACCTGCACAGCAATAGTGTTGATACTTTTTGCCAAAGCCCCATTGAGTGAATAGATACCTTCATAGAGTCCATCCGCATTGCCAGGTGACCATCCATCATATTCAGGGTAAGCAATTCTTCTGTTTGCATAATATGTACATGGATCCATGCCCTGGTCAATTGCAGTAGCATAGACAAAGGGTTTAAAGGCTGAGCCCGGATGACGTTCGGTGAGCACATAGTCTATATTAAACTGTTGAGCATCATTACCGCCAACCCATGTCAGAACGCCTCCGGTCTTTGGGTCAATAGCCACCACGGCACCTTGTAAGGTTGACAGGTTATGTTTGATGCTGTCCATAGGGGAGGCAACCGTATCTATAAGGCCTTCCCAGGTCCACCACTTCATAGCAATCGGCTTGTTCAGAGCCTCCAGGATTTCTTCTTCGGAGAAGCCTTTTTCTTTTAATGCAGAATACCGTGGTGATCGTTCAATGGCATCTTGTAAAGGTGCTTCATAGGGCTTCCAATCCGTAAATTGCTTTTCAAAGCTTGACTGAAGTTTAGCCAGATGTATTTTCAATGCTTCTTCCGCATATTGCTGCATGCCATAATCAATCGTAGTATAGATTCTCAATCCATCTGTATTGAGGTTGTAAGGCTGACCATCTGGCTTGGTATGCTTCTCACACCAATCAAGTAACATAGGTCGTATGTGATTTCTGAAATAGAGAGCGATACCTTCTGAGTCTGTATTCCGTTGATAGGAAATATTTAATGGCAGGTTACTCAATGAATCATAACTCAGCGAATCGATGACACCATTGATCTTCATCTGGTTGAGCACAACGTTTCTTCTGGCAACAGCGCGCTCCGGAAAATTATTCGGGTTATAATAACTTGTTGCCTTGAGCAGGCCTACGAGCATAGCACATTCATCAATATTGAGCAGATCTGCCGTCTTGGAATAATATCGGTCAGCTGCAGCATCAAGGCCAAAGATGTTTTCTCCGAAAGGAACGGTGTTGATATAAAATGTCAGCAGTTCTTCTTTTGAATATACTTTTTCTAGCCGGGTGGCAATGATAAATTCTCTGAATTTGTTGATCAACATGGAGGCGATCATATATTCCTGCCTAGGAAAGAGGTTCTTGGCAAGTTGCTGAGAAAGCGTGCTTCCTCCACCTGCACTTTCCTGTCCCATGATCAGCCGTTTGACAAAAACGCGCATCCAGCTCCTAAAGTCAATACCAGTATGGGTCCAGAAACGTGAATCCTCAGTGGCTATAAGGGAGCTCATAAATGCAGGAGGGATATCTTCAAATTTGAGCGTGTTTCTGTTTTTTGTATAATATTTTCCCATCAGCTTTCCGTCCACACTGTATATCTTCGACGCTTCAGGTTGACGAATAGCAAGTAAGGTTTTTTTATTGGGGATCGAACCAAATAATCCAAGCCAAGTAACCAGGAATAGCAACATAAAGAATGCGACTAGCCCACCGAAAGCAAAGAGCCCTTTTTTGAACCACTTTTTGCGCCGAGCCGGATCCTTTATTCCGGAGAATACCCGGTGAGGCAGGGTAGTGATAAACGTCAATATCCTTTTCGGTAGGGAAAGGATGAAGGTCAGTAAGGTCTCTAAATTAATCGCAGGTCTTTTCATCTAATATCAAAAAGAGGAGCCTAAAGTTATGGTAAGATTGGCGGTTTGTTGTTTCCGTTTCACTTTTAGGCGGATTTGCTCACCAGGCTTATATTTTTCGAGCGTAAGTAACAAATCATTATTTGATTCAATGGGCTCTTCATTTACCTCTACAATCAAGTCTCCAATGATAAAATCACCATCGGATGATTTCCTGGTAGGTTGGAGACCACCATCCGCGGCACCACTCCCGGGGGCAACGGCCATGACCAATGCACCTTTTAGTTCCATTCGGTCAATAATCTGTTGCTGCACAAGGTCAACTCCCAATACAGGACGCTTGACTTCCCCAAAGCTGATGAGATCAGGTACAACCCAGTTTACAACATCAACCGGCACAGAGAACCCGATGCCAGCATAAGCTCCGGATGGGCTATAGATAGCTGTATTCACACCGATCAGCCTTCCTGATATATCCAATAATGGTCCGCCGGAATTGCCTGGATTGATCGCAGCATCTGTCTGGATCACATCCCTGATTGGAACTTGGGCGGCAGATTCGATTTCTCTTCCCAATGCTGAAATGACGCCGGTGGTGAGCGTCTGGTCCAAGCCAAAGGGATTGCCAATAGCAAAAACAGATTGGCCAACTTTAAGATCATGGGATGTGCCTATGAGTATTGGCTTTAGTTTTGAGGAAGGGTTAATTTTAAGGACCGCAAGGTCTTTCCTCGGTTCGATACCGGCGATTTCAGCATCCCAGGTTGTCTGATCTGATAAAGTCACTTTAGCTTTATATGCGCCTTTGATAACGTGGTAGTTGGTGACGATATTCCCTTTGTCATCCCAGATGAATCCAGAACCCGTTCCTGCTGGAATCTCATAAATATTCCTCGACCAATAATCCTCTTTGACGGTGGTTGTGGTAATATAAACAACGCTGGGAGCAGCATTTTCAAAGAGTGCAATGGTTGCTTCTTCAGCTGTGTTGACGACACGAATCGGGTCAATAGCTCTCGACCGTGAGGTCGTATCAGATAGGGAAGTTAATGAGGATGCTGGAGAGGCCTGATCGCTTCGGCATTGAATGAGCAGCCCAATGAATATGCCGCAAAGTAAACACAAAGTCCCAATAGTTGTTCTATTCATACTGCATGTGGTTTGTTACCTGATGGATACTATTCAAAGATCAATATATTCTGTTGGTACATAGAAACCGCACAACAGTAGCTTATTAACAAAATTCAAATGCTCGCCTGCTGGTGGCTCAGCGATACTAAAAGACGTTTTTAGTGGGTTATTTGGTATATTACCAAAACAGAAAAATCAATTCGTATGAAAGACCAAATCAGTATCAACATGTTTTTGAAAGCAACTATGCTTTCATCACTATTCATTTTTATGAGTTGTGCCATCAATCCTGTGTCCGGTAAGAAACAGGTATCGCTGATGTCCGAACAGCAGGAAATCGCTCTCGGCGCTGAATCAGACCCGCAGATTATTGCTGAGTTCGGGCTATATGAGAATGCCGCCATCCAAAGTTTCATCAGTAAACATGGTCAGGAAATGGTTGCAATTTCACACAGGCCAAACCTTAAATTTCAATTCCGGATTTTGGATTCACCGGTAGTGAACGCATTTGCTGTTCCAGGCGGCTATGTATATTTTACCAGGGGGATCATGGCTCATTTCAACAATGAAGCTGAATTTGCCGGTGTGCTGGGGCATGAAATAGGACATATCACGGCTAGACATTCAGTAGACCAATACACCAAAAGTACGCTTGCCCAGGTACTTTTGATGGGAGGTATGATCGTCTCTAAAGAATTGCGTGCCTTTTCTAATGAAGCCGAAATAGCTATGCAGTTACTATTCCTTAAATACAGCAGGGATCATGAGAGCCAATCCGATGAGTTGGGCGTAGAATACTCCTCTAAGGTAGGCTACGATGCAAAGGAAATGGCGGAATTTTTCAACACATTGAAGGCATTAAGTGGTCAGGGAGAGGGTGGTGAACTGCCATCTTTTCTGTCAACACACCCAGATCCACTGGATCGCTATGAAAATGTGGCGAAGCTAGCCACAGAGTGGCAGACAAAGTTGCAACTGCCATCTTACAAAATCAATAGGAATTCATACCTGCAGATGATTGATGGAATCACCTATGGTGAAGATCCAAGACAGGGATATGTTGATAACAATACATTTTATCACCCAGAGTTGAAATTTCTATACCCGGTTCCAGCTAATTGGAAGCTTGCCAATACACCTACCCAGGTGCAGATGGCACCCTCTGATGGAAAGGCTCTCTTGATACTTACTTTGGCCGAAGGAAATTCTTTGCAGACTGCTGCAACCACTACTACAACACAACTTGAATTGACAACTACCTCCAGCAAGCAAGTTACTATTAATGGATTGCAGGCCCTTGAAGTGATGTCAAAGCAGGTAAGTCAGGATCCAAATACCGGAACTCAAAGTGAGATTACTGTTCAGAGTGTATATATCCAATACGGAAAGTTTATTTATGTTTTTCATGGGGTATCGACTCCGGCTGATTTCCAGGCGTATAAGTCCTCTTTTGACAAGACCATGTATGGATTTAAAGAACTCAAGGATCAAACCAAGATCAATGTGGTACCTGAAAAGATAAAAGTGGTACCCGTCAAGAAAGCAGGTACCCTTGGCCAGGCTTTGTTGGACTATAGTATAGCGACCAGAAGACACAGAGAATTGGGTATTGTCAATGGAATGGATGTAGCTGATCAGGTCAAACAGGGCGATCTGATTAAAATTATAGTTAAGTAGCAGTATGACAGCATGTTATCTAGGTATACCTGCACATGTCAGCCGGCAAAAAGAAGTTAATTTGTAATGTTGGTTATTCCATAGAAGAATCTTACCTTTGCCCCGCTAAAATTTTTGTATACCGCATGCTGATCATCGAAGTAAAAGAAACTGAATCTATTGACCGCGCCCTCAAGAGGTACAAGCGCAAAGTTCAGAACGTAAGACTCATCCAGGAGCTTCGTCGCCGTAAGGAATTTGTTAAACCTTCAGTTTCAAGGCGCAATGAGATCCTTAAAGCTGTTTATAAGACCAAGAAGCAGTCAGAAGAGTAATTTCTTTCGGCAGTTCCTTTTACTTATTTAGAGCAGACAAGTTTCATTAAGTTTTTTCTATCCTTTAATTAAATGGGTAGTTGACTATTTTGTCAAATACTGAATAATGCTAGATTTGTACTAACTGCCCGGGTGGTGAAACAGGTAGACACGCAGGACTTAAAATCCTGTGGCCAGAAATGGCCGTGCCGGTTCGATTCCGGCTCCGGGTACTGGTATAATCAAGAATTTCACAGAGACCACTGATTTTTGATTTGGGTTTTAAGGCAAAGAGCCTGCGAACACAAGCCCCCCGTGATTGCATGGCATCTCTGTAAGGAACATTAGGGGTTTTCGACCTTACGGACTAAAGATGATCATCCTAAAAAAGGGATTTGCGTAGGCTCTTTTTTCTACACTGCTCGAGCTATCCAGCTTAAGGTTATTCCTTCTTCATTCAATCGATTCCTTTTCAAAACTTTTACGCACATAGGCTGTCCTTTTACACAGGGGCTAAAGATACCTTATAACTTTGCTGTTAATCAGCAATTTTTATATGAAGAAAGTTCTTGATATATGTGTACTTTCAGATCTGCACCTTGGCACCTATGGATGCAGGGCGGACGAGTTACTCGATTATCTGCAACAGATAGAACCGGCCAGACTGATTCTCAACGGAGATATTATCGATGCATGGCAATTCCGGAAAAAGTACTTCCCAGCCACTCATTGGGAAATCATTGAACGAATTCTCCAGATGGCCAATTCCGGGACCATTGTCTACTACCTCACAGGCAACCATGATGACATTCTCCGGCGATTTGATGCGCTGGATTTGGGAAATATCAGATTGAGGCATCAGTTGGAGTTGAGAATTCAAAACAAGACCCATTGGTTTTTTCATGGCGATGTCTTCGATGCCAGTGTTTTGATTTCACCTTTCCTCGCTTCATTAGGTGGAAAGGGCTATGATTGGCTTATCCGACTCAATACCTGGATTAATGGCTGGAGGGTTAGCTTCGGCATGTCCAAGATTTCCTTCGCACACCGGGTGAAGAGGTCCGTGAAGCATGCTGTCAGGTTCGTGAGTGATTTTGAAAAGCAATCTATCCGGATGGGCCTCAAGAAGGGTGTTGATGTAGTTATATGCGGGCATATCCACCAACCTTGCATCGAACAGGTCACCAATGAAGAAGGTAGTATTCTGTATATGAATTCAGGGGACTGGATTGAAAATATGACGGCACTGGAATACCTCAACGGACATTGGAAACTATTCCGGTATGGCGTGGATGAAGATTTGAGCCTTGCGGAGATCCTCAGTCGGTTAGAGGAGGATCAATATATATTTCCCATATCAAAGGCGGAAAAAGAAAGAGAGTAGGAGTAAGGGTAAAGAAAAAAGCCCCGGATAATACCAGGGCTTTTGTGGAGCGGAAAACGAGACTCGAACTCGCGACCCCGACCTTGGCAAGGTCGTGCTCTACCAACTGAGCTACTTCCGCGTCTAAACGGACGGCAAATATACAATTTTTATTTTTTCATTTTCAAGCGGTAAAATTGAATAATCTTTGCCGTAACGATAAAATTGTAAAAGATTCTCAGACAGAACATCTTTTAGTTACAGTATTCATTATAAGACGGTTACAGCAGGATTGTTAAAGCCAGATACAGGTATGAAGATTGCGCTCATTGATAATTATGATTCCTTCACCCATATTCTCGCTCAGTACTTAAAAGAACAGGAAGGGGTCAACCTGACCATCCTGAAAAATGATGATTTCGAATTGCAGGATCTTGTTCCATTTGAAAAGATTGTTATTTCGCCCGGACCAGGATTGCCAGGTACAGCTGGAAAAATTATTCCTGTCATAAAACACTACTCCGGAATGTTACCTATACTTGGTATTTGTCTAGGACTTCAAGCCATTTATGAGACTTTTGGAGGAAGACTTTTTAACCTGCCAATTGTCCAACATGGAGTTACCTCCAAAGTTCAAATTATGGATGCTGCAGATAGGGTGCTTGCTGGAATTATAAGCCCTTTTGAGGCTGGCCGTTATCATAGCTGGGTTTGTGATCCGACTTTTCTTCCTTCATCGCTGGAGATCACAGCTATCGATCAGTTTGAAAACATAATGGCATGCAGACATAGGGAACATCACATTTACGGATTGCAATTTCATCCAGAATCCATTCTCACTCCCGATGGAAAAACGATGATCAGGAATTTTGTGCAATTGTAGACTTTAGGTCCGTAGATACTTTTTCCTTTTCCGCCTTTTCTGTTTTTTAGGTGATTACCACCCCAAAATGTATGCAAAAATCAAGGGTGCCACAATCGTTGCATCTGATTCAACAATAAATTTGGGTGTGTGGATATCCAGTTTGCCCCACGTTATTTTTTCATTCGGTACAGCCCCTGAATAGGAGCCATAGGAAGTCGTAGAATCTGAAATTTGACAGAAATAACTCCAGAATGGTACATCGTGCCATTCAAGATCTTGATACATCATAGGCACAACACAAATCGGAAAGTCACCAGCTATACCACCACCGATTTGAAAGAAACCTACACCCTTGCCACCAGAATTGTGACGGTACCAATCCGCAAGCCATACCATGTATTCGATTCCACTTTTCATAGTCACTGCCTTGATATCTCCTTTGATGACATAGGAAGCGAAAATATTTCCCATGGTGCTGTCCTCCCATCCCGGTACGACAATAGGAATTTGCTTTTGGGCAGCTGCCATCATCCAGCTATTTTTTGGATCTATTTCAAAATACTGGTCCAGCACACCACTGAGCAGCATTTTATACATAAACTCATGAGGAAAATATCGCTCACCTTGGGTATCGGCATCCTTCCAGAGTTTATGAATATGCTTCTGCAACCGCCTGAAAGCTTCTTCCTCCGGTATACAAGTATCTGTTACACGGTTGTAATGATTTTCAAGCAAATCCCTTTCATCTTGTGGACTCAGATCGCGGTAATTAGGGACGCGCTTATAATGGCTGTGTGCCACCAGGTTCATGATATCTTCTTCAAGGTTGGCCCCAGTACAGGTGATAATACTCACCTTGTCCTGACGGATCATTTCAGCCAGGCTAAGGCCCAGCTCTGCTGTGCTCATGGCACCTGCCAGCGTTATCATCATCTTACCCCCTTCATCAAGATGCGCAACATACCCCTTGGCCGCATCTACAAGAGCTGCAGCATTGAAATGCCTGTAGTGATGAAGGATGAAATCGGAGATAGGTTTATTGCTCATTTTTTGCCAGTTGTGAATTGTGAGTTGTCAGTGTTGCTTGCACTGAGCTTAATCGAAATATGCGTTGTGAATTCAAATTCGTGATACATGAATCGTGATAAATTTCATTTTTCATACTTCGACTACGTTCATCACATCGCTTTTCATTTTTCATTTTTCACGTATCAAGTGTCGTATCCTAGAATCTGTAACATCTCATTTGGTCTTTGCTCCGGACGCCAAAGGGTGTCAATGAAATTTCCCTTTTCGTCCCTGTCAACAAGGATATGCTGAGGTGAAGGAATCAGACAATGCTTTATACCACCATATCCACTGATAGCATCCTGGTATGCACCTGTATGAAAGAACCCTATATAAAGTGGTTCAGGGTCATCATTTTTGTACGTTGGCAGGAAAACCTGTTGATTGAGATCCTCAAAATTGTAATAGTCCGAATGATCACAACTGATCCCTCCGATATGCACACGGGCAAAATCATTATTCCACTTGTTGACAGGTAAAAGGATAAAGCGTTCATTGAGTCCCCAGGAATCAGGAATAGTATTCATCAGGCTGTTATCGATGAGATACCACAACTCAGAATCATTTTGTTGCTTTTGTTCGAGGACGGTGAAGATGGTTGCGCCACTCTCACCGACAGTATATTTTCCAAATTCGGTATAGATGTCAGGATGTTCTATGCCTTCCTGGTCACAGGTAGCTTTGATATTGCTGATGATCTCATCCACCATGTATTTGTAATCGTATTCAAACGACAGGTTGTTACTGATGGGAAAGCCTCCACCGATGTTGATGGCATTAAGGGTTGGACAGATTTTTTTAAGTTCTGCAAATATCTTTAGTGCTTTTTTAAACTCGCCCCAATAATACAAGGTATCCCGTATGCCGGTATCCACAAAAAGATGCAGCATGGTAACCTGCACCCGTTTTTTACGGGCTATTTTTTCTTTATAGTATTTAATGACTTCAGTAGGTCGGATGCCCAATCTGGAGGTATAGTAGGCAGACTGGGGCTCCTGTTCTATCGCCACGCGGATGCCCACTTTAAGATTTCCTTTTATACGTTCAAGGAGTTGATCCAGTTCGTTGGTATTGTCCAGTATGGGTATTGAGTTTTCAAATCCCATTTCATGCAGATGGGCTATCCCATCCAGATATCTGTCTGTCTTGTAGCCGTTGTGGATCAGGTTGATACTCCGGTCTATATCACCGCTGCGATAAAGGCTGACGATAAGATCAATGTCAAATGCGGAAGACGTTTCCAGGTCAACATCATATTCCAGGGCCTTTTTGATGACATGGCTAAAGTGGCAGCATTTTGTGCAGTAACAATAACGGTATTTGCCTTGGTAATGCTGGTTTTTCATGGAACGGTTGAACCAGTTTTTGGCCTTTTTGATCTGATCGCCAATCTTGGGTAGATAGGTCAGTTTAAAAGGCGTACCATACTTGTCAATCAGATACTTAAGGGAAATACCATGAAAACTTAAATCTCCATTATGCAGATCAAAACCTTCCTGAGGGAAATAGTACGTCTGCTGAATGAGGTCAAAATAGCTGTTCTTCATTCTTCGGGTAAAGCAGCCGGGGATATATGACAACCGGCCGGGTCAAAAATATAAAAATCGACGGTGGAACAGGGGATTAATTTTAAATCCAATTGAGTAGTTTCTTCACATATCGCTTACCTGTTTTACACCTAGGCCAGTTAGGTTCCTCGAAATTGAATAGAAAGAAAAGGTTTTAAATCATCCATGGCCTGTAACCGCTGGGTAATAATTGAGCCATTCACTCCAGCTACCCGGGTATAGCCTGGCATTTTTTCCAGTAGCTATTTTGTAGGCCAGGATATTATGGCAGGCACTGATCCCTGAACCACAATAGAAGACCGGTGGTTTTTCGTCATCAGTATCGATGCCCGCAAATTTATGCTGGAGGAAAGAAGGGCTTTTCCAAAAGCCATTTGTGTCCGTATTATCCACAAATGGAATGCAAATCGCCCCAGGAATGTGCCCTGCAACAGGATCTATAGGCTCAGATTCTCCGGTATATCGGATGAAGTCCCGGCTGTCAATAATTTTGTCACTTCCCGATGCAACTTCAAACTTGTCGATGGTCAGGGAAGGATTTTGTTTGAACTCAAATACGCCTTTCTCGGGTGGCGGCCATTGGTTGTCCTGGTTGTAACCTTTAGCTTCCCAGGCTTTTATGCCGCCATTAAGTATGAAAACATTTGTATGTCCGAGCCATTGAAGCAACCACCATGCTCTCGCTGCAGCCATGCTATTCATTTGATCATAGACAACTACCTTGCTGGTTGGATTGATGCCGGTTGCTCTGAGGGTATAGGTGAGTACTTCGGGATCTGGCAGGGGATGTCGTCCGGTAACACCTTTTACCACAGACGAGGAAAGATCATGTTCCATATCCAAAAAGTATGCTCCAGGGATATGCTGCTGCAAGTATTCTTTTCTTCCTTTACTGGTGTCAGCCAGGTAGAACCTGCAATCCAATATTATCAGATCAGGACTACCAATGATTTTGGAAAGGTCTTCTGCGCTGACCAGCAAGTTATGTGGATGAGTATTCATTTAACTTCCGATGGGTTTAGTGAGTCGATGATCTGTGCATAATGATTGGCAGAATCAACGGGGTGAATTACACTTTTAATGATTCCCTTTTCATCTATGACAAACGTAGTCCGATGCACAGCGTCACTGATACGTCCCATAAACTCCTTTTCACCATAGATATCAAAAAGTTTCGCCAGTTGATTTTCACTGTCGGTGATGAGTGGATAGGGTAGGTCATATTTTAATATAAACTTCTGGTGTTTATTCTGGCTATCCTCGCTTACACCATAGATAGCATAACCGAGTTGGGTCAAATGGTGGTAATGGTCCCGGATATTGCACGCTTCTTTTGTGCAGGTCTCTGAGCCATCATGATTGTAAAAAAAAAGGATAAACTTCTTGCCCTGCAGTTTTGCAGTGGTTAATTCCGAACCATCGTGAAGCAGCGACTTAAAAGCTGGGGCTGTTTTTCCTGGCTTCCAGCGGGAGGTCCATGTCCGTCGCATGAGCAGTAATATTTATTTCCTACAAGGTAAACGATTTTTCGAGCACAGCTTCATTACCTCTGTCATCTGTAACTTTAAGGACAAGCTGATGTTCACCAGGTTGAATGTGGCCATCGAATTGATGCGTGAGGATACCGGATTTTCCATCAAGGGACATTAGGATCCATTGCCCATCAACCCAGGCATCATAGAGTAAATCACGACCGCGGTCTTTAGCGTTGAAATTGTCTGAGATCTTAAATGCCATTCTCTGCCACCCGGTCATTTTAGGGCCAAAGTGCAGGGTTGAAATCTTTGGGGCAATGGTGTCAACCATGATGGTGTAGGTGCTGATGACCCTGACACCAGTGCTGAGGTTGTTACCAATCCAGGTGGCTCCGCAGTTGGCTATGTTGCCGTTTGGTTCACATCGTGCGATGAAAGCTTTGTCACGCAAAGCGGCAGGCACAGCAAGTCCCTCGATATTGATTTCGTAATAGTAATGGACTGGTGCATCAGCCGGTGAAATAGCAAAATGGGGACTGTAACAACCCAGGCCATCAGAAGGAATAACCTCGATATTGAGTGGGGTCTTTTCATAAAATGAACCTATAGGCCATACCACTTGTATCCCTGGTTTTGAAACAATACTTACCTGTTCCGGTTCAGCTAAAGTTTGATGTAGAGGAAGCGATGGCATTTTTGGTAGAAGGTTCATGTCCCTGACAACTTCAAAGGTAATGGTGGAGATATTGCCATTGAAATCTGCTACTGACAAAGAAACGTTTCTTGCTTGTTCGGCATTCAGATAGACTATGCCTTTGTCTACACCGGTGTAATAGATCGGGAGTTTATTTCCCTCCAGTGGATGACAACGGTGAAAGAATCTGTTTTCATTTATTTTCCGTCGGTAGTCTATGTGGGCATTTAGATACCTTGACTGTTCAAAAGGTATTTCATCCAACGCAAACGCAAAGGAGGGATCATCATCTACCTTACACTGGATGCTATAGATCCCATTCTGATTGGTTGCCCCGTCCTGCATATCATAGGCCTGTATACCAAAGGAAACTTTTGAAGAAGAAAGTTTAACAGGAGCTTCGAAAGTGTATTGACCAGCTGACCGATATATGGGTTGAATCACTTTAGAGTTGATTACCCTGCCGCTTTCGTTGTATTCATACACAATGAGTTGTTGTACAACAGGCGCCCTTTTATCGGCAACATTAAACCCGAAATGCAATGGATTGACAGGCACCTGGTCTTTGGTGTGCCTGATTTCAAAGTGGAGGTGCGGGCCAAATGAATAGCCTGTATTTCCCATATTTCCTATTTGCTGGTCATGCATTATAGGAAATTTTTCTTTATCAGGTGTAACGTCAATTTTAAAAGTTTCTGCTTTGTATTGTTCTTGCTTTACGTATGCCTCTATCTCCGGCGAAAAATTGTTGAGGTGGGCATACACACTTGTAAATCCATTCGGATGCTCTATGTAAAGAGCATTTCCATAACCAAATTCTTCTATGCGAATCCGGCTTATGAATCCTTCATGGGCTGCATAGATCGGATCGCCAGACATGCCATTTTCAGATTTTATGTCAAGGCCGGCATGAAAGTGGTTTGTCCTGAGTTCGCCAAAGGTGCCGGATAATTTAAAATCCCGGTTTACAGGCGAATTGAATTCCCTGACTGGATATTTTCCGCCATGCTCTGCCATAGACATAAATAGGATGGAAAACATGAAAAAAACATAAAATTTCATATGCGGTTTAGAATTCAGATTTAAGGTTTGAAGGATCAATTAGCATTTTCATCAAATTCTCAATTTCAAAAGCTGTCTTGAAGATGGACACAGAGCCGGAATCAGAATTGCTAAAGGCATCCCTCAATTTACCATTTACAACCGGGTGATTCATCAGCAGTTGGTTTGCTGTAATACCTAGGGACCAATTCAGCCAGAATGTTTCCTGACGTCTTCGTTCCTCCGTCAATGAGGTTTGCTGGAGACGAATATCATGATATAAACGAATTATTTCCAAAACATTGTCTATCCCTGTTCCTTCCTGGGCAGAACAGGTAGTGATTTTTGGCTCCCACCCCAGGCGAAGTGGGGAAAAATAGTGAAGCGCATTTTGGTATTGTTGTTTAGAGAGTCCGGCTAATGAAGCGAGAGCACCATCCTCTTTATTGACAATAACAATATCTGCCAGTTCAGTGATCCCCCTTTTGATGCCTTGCAATTCGTCCCCGCCTCCCGGCTGCACTACAAGGATAAAGCCATCAGTAAATTGCCACGCTGTGTGTTCAGATTGCCCTACGCCGACCGTTTCTAAAAAAATGAGGTCGTAGCCAACTGCTGCCAACAGGGTTATCATTTCATAACTTCTGCGTCCCATTCCCCCCAGCACTGAACCGGCAGGGCTCGATCTGATAAATGCAGAGGGGGTGGCAGATAAACCTGACATTCTTGACTTGTCGCCAAGGATACTTCCATGGCTCAAAGAACTGGTCGGGTCTATCGTGATAACACCTACTTTATATCCTTTTGAAATTGCCAAAAGGCCGAGTGCCTCGATTAGGGTACTTTTCCCGACACCAGGTGCACCACTTATCGCGAAGCGAATGGAAGGATCATGAACACGAAGTTTTTCTTCGCACAAAATCAAAAGATCAATAGCTCGATTCCGGTCATCGGGGCGCTCACTCTCAACTAAAGTAATGGCCTGACCGAGGGCTATCCGGTCGCCAAGGATTAATTTTTCAAAAAATGAGTTGATGCTTCGGTCCATTGAAATTAGTGCCACTCAAATGAATCAGACAAATATATGGGTATTTTATACATTATAGTTATCTGATAATCAATTGTTTAAAATGTTAAATTCGTTAAGTTAAAGCGTTAATGGTTCATTCGGGGCACCTTAACGCTTCTATAATAGCCCTTGAAAGGTAAAGAGGGTTTATTTGTTTCATAGAGTATATCGCTAAGGTGGGCGGACTCTATTTTAGTGAATCATCGCCAAAGTGGCAGAAATTCAATACATCCAACCGCCCGCCTTTTATTTTTATAATCGTAATGCGTTCCAGATTTTTTGTGTCCAGGACCTCGTAGGGTATTCAATGCTATAGGATCCGGAAAGGGGATCCACTCCTTTGTACATTGAACTCTCCAATTGCAATAAGTGGTGGATATTCCGGTTTGTCCGCCGGTAGAAATCAGGTGTACCTACAAGGGATTCATGGCGGATGCACATAGTATGGGTGCCTGCCAGAGATGCTGCAAGTCCCGACATAGATGCTCTGATCAGAAAGTGGTCAGGTGACTCTTGAGCTGATTCATCTATATAGCATTCAAGGTATTGGTCAGTGATATCACCGGATCCCTGAATCAAATGAGCTTTAAGATTATGCCACAATAAATGAAGCACCCTTGTCTGGATGATATGTTTAAAATAAGCTTTATCCGCTTCAAGCGACAGAATGCTTTGCTCAAAGAAATCAGCAGGTTGAAATCCAATCTTTGTCCAGTCACCCATATCCTCAATCATCCGGTTTATTACACCAGCCGTATTGACGTCCCAAATTCCTGAGGATTCAATCCGGTACACAAAACGAAATGAACTAATCTTTGTATGATCCGGATCAATTTGGCTAAGCAGTTTTGCAATAGGCGGAGATGAGGCTTCTCGATTTATTCTTAGGAAATCTTTGACTCCAATTTTTTCCAATAACAGGGATCTACTTTCTTTAAAATCCTTAAACTGATAGGATACTGAAATCAAATCCCGGAATACACCATTGAACCACTCTTCGTTGAACCAGGTTGCAGCATCCGCCGAATAAAGGATGAGAGACTGTGTATCCTGCCGGAGGGCCTCGAGTATTTTTTGATTGATTGAAGATGCCTGTTGACCTGAAGTTGAAATCCACTCTGCCATGATGGGTGGCTGAGTGAATAATGAAGCCGGGAGGGATATTGTTTCATCGCTGACATCATCACTATGCACCAGTGGTATCAGCGGTTCGCTGGGCCACCATTCCGATTGCAGTGATGCAACAGATTTTTGTCTGAGGTCCGATTCGATCCGCGTGATCCATTTTTCTTTCGAAACAGGTTCAAATGTATATGCCCACTCCTTCATGCTGTGGACAATATTAGGCATAACCCGTGAAAGAAGGAAAAGTACGCTTCCTTTAACCTTCGGAATTTCATTATTTCAAAGTGGTATCTTTATACAATGAGTTCGCCGCAAACGCCTGTATATCTCGATTATCATGCCACCACACCTTTAGATGCAAGGGTTCTGGAGACAATGCTGCCTTGGTTTACTAGGCATTTCGGTAATCCGGCAAGCCGTTCACATAGCTATGGTTGGAAAGCGAGCGAAGCTGTTGAGATCGCCCGAAGTCAGGTAGCAGATCTTTTGCACACAGATTCAAAGGCTATCATTTTTACGTCAGGCTCCACAGAAGGGCTAAACATGGCCATCAAAGGACTCGCAGAAAATTCAGGCCAGATAGGTAAACACATTGTCACTGTTGCTACAGAACATCACGCTGTTCTCGATACAGTTGATTGGCTGAGCCGCAAAGGGTATGAGATTTCCATTTTACCTGTTGATAGCAATGGGATTTTGAATACCGGGCAGCTTAAGCAGGCTATAAGAAACGATACCATTATGGTGATCGTCATGTGGGCCAATAATGAAACCGGAGTTGTCCAGAATATAAAAGAAATTGGATTCATTTGCCATCAGGCCGGAGTGCCATTGATCTGCGATGCAACTCAGACCGCCGGTAAACTTGATATTGATCTTTCCCAAATTCCTGTCGACATATTGACCATCTCAGCACATAAAATGTATGGACCAAAGGGTGTTGGGGCTTTATACATTAATCCTTCAATGAAGGTGAAGCCTGCTGCCCTAATCCATGGAGGTGGTCATGAAAGAGGGTATAGGTCTGGAACCTTGAATGTGACAGGCATTATAGGATTAGGCGCAGCTAGTGCTTTACGAAGGGAGAATCTTTCTGCTGATCAGGTCCGCATTCATCAATATCGTGATCACTTTGAAAAAACTATTCTTGCTTCTATAGAAGAAGTTTCGGTCAATGGCAGCCTCGAAAACCGCTTATCCACCGTTTCAAACCTTAAGGTCCGTTTTGTAGATAGCCAGGCAGTCATTTCACGGTTCAGAAGTGATCTGGCTATTTCATCCGGCTCTGCTTGTAGTTCCGCCAATCCAGAACCTTCCCATGTTCTTATCGCCATGGGACTGACTCCGGCAGACGCGAAAGGTTCATTCAGAGTCAGCCTGGGCGTTCCTACTACAATGGCAGAGATCGAAAGTGCAGCTAAGATCTTTGTTAAAGCCATTGAAGCGGAACGGGCACAAAGTCCTGTCTGGCAAATGTTTAAGCAAGGTATTGGCTTTGACTGAAAGCGTAGGGGCGATAAACTATTCCTCCCGGGATGTTGTTATCTTTGCCAGATAATAGAAAGAAAGCGGGTTCCTAACCTATAATCTTTTGACTTTTAATCATTAAATCATAAAAGTTATAGTGCTGTTTGTTGCTGATAGTGCCAAAGAAAGGATTTTAGAAGTCCTGACGAGTGAGAACAAATCACTGACAGATTATTTTGTACGCGTGAGTGTCACCAGTGGTGGCTGCTCAGGCCTTAGCTATAAACTTGATTTCGACAACGACCTCAAACCAAGCGACCAGGTCTTCGAAGATAAAGGCATACGGATAGTAACTGACCTCCGTAGTTTCCTCTATGTGCACAATACGATCCTTGAATTTTCAGGAGGACTTGAAGGGAAAGGATTCTACTTCAGCAACCCTAATGCATCACGGACATGTGCTTGTGGAGAGAGCTTTTCGGTCTGAGTTGAAAATCGCTACTTTTTCAATCAGTATTCCAATATTGACCTTATCGTTTCGATCACTTTCCCAACGGAAAGAATCATCTCCTTCTCCAATACTTCATTCAATGGGACAGCAGGCATATCTGTCGATCCGATTGTTTTCACAGGTGCATCCAGAGATGTCCAGCAATGCTCCTGAATACGCGCTGCAACAGTCTGGGCAAATGAATTGGATACAGTATCTTCAGTGATAACAAGACAACGGCCATGTTGCCTGACGGTGTTGTAGATTAACTGCTCATCCAATGGTACGAGACTTCTCAGGTCCAGAATGGTGATGCGTCCTTCAAATTCTTTGGCTGCTTTCAGCGCCCAATGAACACCCATGCCATACGTAACAATACATAGCGCTTCACCTTGGGTAATCGTTTCCTGATTTGCTTCAATCACAATTCGTCCTATGCCCAATGGAACTACATAGTCCTCATCAGGCAGTGGACATTTGGCCGTTTCTGTATTAGCCACTTTGCTCCAGTAGAGCCCCTTATGTTCGAAGATTACTACTGGGTTGGGATCATAATATGCGGCCTTCATCAATCCTTTCAGATCTGCACCGTTGCTCGGATAGACCACTTTCAATCCTTTGATGTTGCATACAACTGTTTCGACACTTGAGGAGTGGTAAGGCCCGCCGCTGCCATATGCTCCAATTGGTACCCGCAGGATCATGCTCACGGGCCATTTACCATTGGACAGATAACATGATCGGCTGACTTCGGTAAATAGTTGATTCAATCCCGGCCATATGTAATCGGCAAACTGCACCTCCACAATGGGTTTCAAACCTACCGCAGACATTCCCACCGTCGATCCTACTATAAAGGCTTCCTGAATGGGTGTATTGAATACACGGTCATCACCAAATTTTTGCGCTAACGTAGCGGCCTCCCTGAATACGCCACCGAGGCGACTACCGACGTCCTGACCATAGAGCAGACATTCAGGATGTTTACGCATGAGTTCTTCTATAGCGATCAGGGCACTATCCACCATTACCTTTACTTCAGCACCCTCTGGTTGTCTGACACCAACTTCAGTTGTTATTGGAGTTGGGGCAAATGCATGTGTGTAAAGATCCGCAGGTATCGGGTCGGCTGAGTTGCGGGCTTTTTCAAAGTCAGCTGCAACTGCTTCAATCGCTTTTGTCTCCATTCGTTTGAGTTGCAAGGCAGACCATCCTTCTCCTAGCATTGTTCTTATCAGTTTGGGATACGGGTCCTGTTTTTTGTCTTCTTCCAGATCATCGCGGTACCATTCCATACGCACACCTGAAGTATGATGGTTGAGCAAGGGAACTTTTGCATGAACCAGGAACGGTCTACGTTCTTTCCGGATCATGCCGATCACTTCATGTAAGGTATCATAACACAGTTTGAAATCAGTCCCGTCAATGCTGCGGGTCTCAATGCCTTTAAATCCCAAAGCATATTCAGCCGCATTCATCGCCCGCGTTTCTTTCGCATTGGCCGAAATGTCCCATTCATTATCCTGCACCAAGTATAGGATGGGTAGTTTTTTCAAGGCAGCCATTTGAAAGGCTTCCGCGACTTCGCCTTCCGTCACAGAGGCATCGCCAAAGGAACAAACTACTACAGGCGGTTTTTTCCAGTGACCCAGTTGGCGATGTTCCTGGTATGCAATTCCCATAGCTACTCCCGTCGTAGGAATCGCCTGCATCCCGGTGGCAGAAGATTGATGAGGGATTTTTGGTTTATCTGCATCCTTAAGGCTTGGATGACAGTAATACGCCCTTCCTCCCGAAAAGGGATCATCCTTTTTCGCCATCAGTTGAAGCATCAGTTCAAATGGCTGCATCCCAATGGAAAGCATCATGGCATCATCTCTGTAATATGGGGACAACCAATCATCAGGCGTCAATAGCATCCCCAGTGCAATCTGGATGGCTTCATGCCCTCTGGAGGTAGCATGAACGTACTTTGATACTTCTTTGAAATTAGCTTCAAAATGGTCAGTCATTGCCTTAGCAGTGGCCATATGATTGAATGCCTTCTCCAATATCACAGACCAGCTTACAATCTCAGCTTTATCTTTTTTCTTGTTTTTTTCCTTTGCCATGATGGATCCCAAAGATAGAGATTGAATTGTGGTACAAAAGCAATTAGAAACCTGATAGACGGATGATGCAGATGGATTCCTGTCAAGAGGGTTTATATTTATCACCAAATTGGAAAGCAAATGGATGATTTTAATGGCTTGATCAGCAAAGTACAGAGGTACCAAAGTGTCCTCACCAACACCAAAACCTATCGCGATCGATGGACTTCAAATCTTAAGGATATGATTATCAGCGAATTGCAGAATATGTTAAAAGTGTCAGGTCTGCAGGGTACCGTCGAGGCTTCTGATAAGGTTAGGCATCTGGAGTATATCATTCTTTCTCTAGGAACTGAAGAAAGTGGAATTGCCGAGGTGATTAATGATAAATTGCATAAGCCATTGATCAAGACTAATGGTTCGCTGATATACCAGCAGTTGTATAATGGTAAAGTGCAGGTGATGATTGTCTATCCTTTCATCGAAGGATTTGGAGAGCCGCGTCCGCCGAAAGTCATTTCCATCTACAGGCCGGAAGAAGTTAAGTCTCCCTTTTTACTGAGGCATATGGAGGAATTTATCAAGGAGATAACCCAATGGGAGGATTTCGATGATGAAGACCAGGCCGCAGCCAAAATTGGCTTTAATGTGCAGAGCCTAACAGCCGTAAAGCCATCGGTGACCGAAGGATAATCCTTTCAACCTCCTGGAAGCAAACCTCGTAAAGGAAGACGGATGCAGTGATTTTTGTGGTTGAAGAAATCCTGTTTAAAAAAAAGTAGTCCGAAGTAAAAACAATCCACACTCTGAGTCACTTCCGGCAGGCTAATTAGTTTGTTCCAACCATTTGTCATATCGACAGACCAGTAGATGTCATCTACGATGATGATCGTTTGATCAGTCATGAAAGGCCTCAATGCATGATAGTATTTCCACAAGGCAGCGGATGTATGATGACCATCCAGAAATAGAAGATCGATCTGCTGACCTCCAGGCAACCCATTTGCTATAAATGAATCAAATGATGTGTTGTGAAGATGAATATTGTCTAAGATCAGACTGTCAAACACTTTGTGAGCAGTACTCGCTATTTCAGCATCACCTTCCACCGTATCAACTCTTGATGTTGAATTTGCAATTCCAAGATAAGAGGAGGATATCCCAAGAGAAGTACCTAGCTCAACAATCACTCGTGATTTTGTGAAGACAGCTAATCGATACAAAAATCTACATTGAAAAGGTAAACTTAGCGCATGCCTGGCTATCCTGGATATAGAGTCCGCATTTTTACTCTGGTGAAAAGAAGTGCCTGTGCCGAAATCATTTCTTTCAATGACTTCTTTTGATTGAATCAATTCCCTCCGTTTCCCCTCGATGCTTTCAAATAAAGGATGCGACATCCTTTCATCAGTGCAATACGTGAATAAACTGAACAGAAAGGGAGAATGAAACGAATCCCAGCGTTTTGATCTGAAAAAGTGAGCCAGATATTGGGTTACTGTATAAGTCCTGCTCATAAGGGCAAAGTAAATATTAGTTTATCAGATTCAGGACATTTGGGTCAGATTCCGTCCTCAGGTATGCTGGCCGGCCATTCAGGTTATGGGGATGTCGGTTGAGCGACAAAATTTGAAATGCCAGTTTTAATAGGGAATGTTACATTTGTCTGATATACAATACTATAAAGCAAACCATCATGAAAGCACTTTTTTTACCTACCCTGTTTCTTTTTATTCAGGTATCTACTATATTAGGCCAGGCCCAGTTTACAAACCGAAATGATCTGCTGGCTGAAAAAGATCAGCATAGTGCCGTTCCAGTAGGTATTGCGGATATGAATGGCGATGGTCTGGAAGATATTGTCACACTCAATTTTGGATCCCGGCTTTTTATTCAGTACCAGACTCCTGAGCCATCCCGGCCTTTTGTGCGGTACGAGTTACCGGTGACAATTGATAATGCGGAGCAAAATGATATTTGCATAGCGGATTTTAATAATGATGGTGCAAACGATATTCTTGCAGTGGGTTCTTATGACAGAGTAAAAGTGTTGTACAGCAACCCTTATACATATTCTTTCAACCTCACGTATATAGTCGTACCTCCATTCTTTTCTCAGGGTGCTTCATCGGGTGATTTCAATCATGATGGCTGGGTTGATGTCGTCATACTCAATGATAATGGCTTGAATGTTACCTTGCTCAATGATGGTACAGGTGCACTTGTAGAGCAGGACCTGTTCAATTTTGTCACGGTGCCACCGTCCGACAATTCGGGGAACTATGGCTCCGTTTATTCGGACTTTGACATGGATGGGGACAATGACTTCTATATAGCTAAATGCCGTCAGGGGGTCAATAGCCCTGCTGATCCAAGAAGGATTGATGTGCTTTTTGTTAATGACGGACAAGGAAATTACACAGAAGATGCCGCCAATTATGGCCTGGCCGATGGGCGTCAGACCTGGACGGCAGATTTTGGAGATTTTGATAATGATGGTGACCTGGATCTCTTTAAGACGCAGCATGATATCATCAGTGAACTTTATGAAAACATCAATAATGATACGTTTATCAATATCACTTCAACAACTGGGCTGAACATTGGCGGAGTGCCATTGCAAGGTATGCTGAGAGATTTTGATAATGATGGTTTTCAGGATATTTTGGTGAGTGGTGACCGCCTGGATTATTATCACAATAACGGGAATAAGACTTTTACAAAGACTAATCCATTTGGTACTCTGGTTTTCGGAACCTTCGCCTTAGGTGACCTCAACAGGGATGGTTTTACAGATGTTTACGCATCTAGAGTTATTCCTTTCAACAATCCTGATGAGTTGCGTGAGGATATCCTATTTCTGAACGAAAAAAATGATAATCATTATCTTGGACTCAATCTCACGGATACCGCAGGAAATCCTTCCGGTATCGGGGCGATGGCTATTCTCTATGGCCCATGGGGTATTCAGGTCAGAGAAGTCCGCGGGGGTGAGCAGTATGGTGTGTCCAGCGGACATAGCATTATTTTTGGGCTCGGCGATCAAACCACATATGATAGTCTGATCATACGATGGCCTGATGGCACAAGAGAACAATACAACCAGCTTGAAACTGACAAAACCTGGTCGCTGACAAGGGGCGGTTGTTGGAAACAGCCTTTGAACATTCTGGAGCCTTTGGTTGTACTCTGCGAGGACGACTCCATTACCGTTCACATTGATTCAGGATTTTCCCTGATCGAATGGAGTGATGGTACATCCGCGGACTCGATCATCATCAAAGAAGAGGGTCTCTATTATGCAACCCTTACCGATCTTGATGGATGTATAATACGTACATACCCTCTTGAGGTTGGATTAGATCCTGACACTATCCGAGCCACTATCTTTTACGTATCCAATCCGCAATTATGTGATGGGGAGTCTCTGCTCCTTAGTCTGCCTTCAGCTTTTTCATATGCATGGTCTACCGGAGAAAATACACAGACCATTATTGCAACAACAACAGGTGATTATTTTGCGCAGGTAGAAGGTTATTGTAGGATACAGGAATCTGATACAGTCCAACTTCAATTTCTCATTCCAGAGACCCCAGTGACAACAAATGATACGTTTCTGCCTGGTGAATCAGCAATTCTGACCTCCACCGGAGATCATGTTGAATGGTTTTCTGATCCATTTGGCAACTTTCAGATTGGGACCGGAAATAGTATTCAACTTGATAATCTCACAGATACCCTGACCATCTATGCCCGTAATGCTGCAATCATTGAAGGAGAGGATTTTCAGTTGGGACCGGCACAACACGAGGGCTTAACAAAATATAATGCTGCTTTTATCAACGGAGGCCAGTTGTTTGAAGTCCTGGAGCCAATCACTCTTCATCAAATTACAGTATACACGGATTCAGTAGGCACCAGAAGCATCGATATCAATAATGGACTGGACTTCTATTATGAGTACGAGGTGGAACTTGAAGCGGGTATGACTGTGATTGATTTGGAGATACAACTCCCGATAGGAAATTATACTATAACGACTAATACGGATATCAATAACCAAGTCTTTGGAACAAATAGCCCCTATCTCTGGAGGTCATCGGAGGATGTTGTCTATCCGTATGAAATCCCAGGTGTCATGTCTATTAACAATTCAACTTTCGGAGAAGATTTCTATTATTATTTCTACGACTGGAAAATTTCCACATTGGACAAAGAGTGCATCACAGAAACCGTTCCTGCTACTGCGGTTCTAGACTTGGGTACCGCAACTCATCAACCTGCGGATAAAGATGAGGTAATTTTTGTCGCCCCTAATCCAACAGATGGGCTCATCCAATTAACTATGAAAACCGATGGGGTATGTGATGTGGAATTACTCAGGATGGATGGAGTGCGTGTCCTGGTTCAGCATAACATCACACCTGAAAATAATTCAATACAAATTGATTTAGCAGATCATCCTTCAGGTGTTTATCTGATCAGGATAAATCACAATGGACGGATGATTAGTAAAAAAGTTATCCGCTTATAGGACCACAAAAGGCTTAATGGATACCAGACGGTTTCGGTCAAATAACACGAAGTAATAAACAGCTTCTGAAATCCCTGAATTCAGCTCAATGTTTTCATTCATTGAGCCTTTCTGGAGGATCATTCCATGCAGATCGATAATCCGGTAATGGAGGTTACTCCTTGAATCATATGGGGATGAAAGCCTGATGTATATTTTTCTATTTGTCACCGGGTTTGGTGAAAGTGTGAAAATGGATATGGATTCAATCGGGCTGATAGAGGTAGTCGAAAGATCAATGCTGTCAATCATGATTTGATTGATCACTTCATTGAAGCCCTCGTAGCCCTGATACATAGATTTGAACTGAGCAACCTGCTCAATGGTATCGTTATTGAACAAATCTGCCATCCATCTAGTAGGTAAAGTCTGATACCGAAGTGAAACGGATAGATCTGCTAATCCTTTCTTTCCATTCAGCGGAATCCTGTATTCAATTCTATCCAGTCCGTTATTGCTTTCGGTGGTGAAATCAGGATCCTCATTAACATTGCCCCAGGTGGCAACAGTATCAAATACTGTGTGATTCACCCTGAATCCGGTTGGTAACAGCCTGTTGTCCTTCAAAGGCTTAAAGGCTGCGTTTAGGCGAGTCGTCAGATGGCCACCCAGGTCAGACATGACCATTTCATAGATCTGCACATCGTCACTGGATTTGGACACCTGGTGATGTGGCTCAAAAGGATGATCCCTGCCTACAATATTCCCTTCAGGGTCTAAAGCACCGTTTGAATAAAATGCATCCTGATTCGCAGCTTCTTTAAGATTGATCTGTATCCAGGCTAACCTGCTTGGATAGCCGGAAGGTAGTTTGTGACCTGTTTTGTTTTTTATCGTAAGGGCCAAAAACATGGTGTCGTCAACTATATACAGGGAAGGCACACTGAGTTCGGCGGCATTCGAAAGGCTTATCCTGTTGTTATTTATAGACTCCTCCCAGGCATGGCTACTTTCACCTGAAGGGAGATTCAGGATTTCTTTGTTAGCGTTCATCAGGTCAAGCATGGCAGTATTGGCACCGAAAAACTGATGTAGCCCGTATGGTTCTCTTGGTTCTAATGCAGCAAAATCAGTCGCGATGACGACCCCATCCTCGATGAAAGGCATGTGGCATGTTTGACATTCTTTCCCCTGAGCCGGATAGATGGAATTAAGCCATTCATGATAAGTGGCCTGTTCAACAAAAAAATTTCCGGAAGGTGTGCCGTCCGGTTGAAGTGTTTCTGTGATCAGGGTATGACAGCCGGCGCATACGCCGCTGGAATAGATATGGTCAGAAAATTCTGGTTCAAAGCCAACGTAGATTTGCATCGGCCCTTTAAAGGGATTTGGGTAATGGCCGTACATCAGCCGGTTTGTATCGAGGGTATAGTTGCCGGAAAACCCAGTACCTAGACCTACAGCCGGTTGTTGATGACACGCACTGCAGGAGACTCCATCCAAGCCAAGACTATCCCCAAGCATGATTTCGTATGAGTAGGGTTGGTTGTTACGCTTTGCTTCAAAACTTCCAAGAGGTGCGTGACATTTGAGGCATGTGGTTTCAATAGCTTGTTTAGCAGATGGATATTGGTTGACCTCGTGGGCCATGGTAGCCCTCCAGAAAGGATCTCGCGCGGACAATCCCATCATACTGATCTGCCAGTCATCAAAAATGCTGACATCATTGCCATCTGAGTCGACAAGCGCCTGACCGGTTTCATCTACTCCATGACATCCACTGCAATGGGACGAATGAGCGACTTTTTGGGCTAAAGGAACAGGTCCTCCCCTCGGGCCGGAGGGCTTAACAGGCGATGTTAAACCAAGCAAGATGATTGACGCTAACAGACAAAAGATAATTCCGGATTTTAACATGGGATAAAATTACTTATTTTAAAGGATCAATCGGACAAGCGATTTAGGGTTGATGGAGTGCCGGGAAATGCTTTTATTTGGTGAATCATCTCTTTATACTATTTTAGCAATCTCATTACCTCGTTTGAAGCCTTTTGTGTTGAAACTGGAAAAACATTAATGAAAAAAATTCTTTATCCGACGGACTTCTCCGACACGGCGGAAAATGCGTTCATCTTTGCTTTACAGATAGCAGATCACCTGGGCGCCTCAGTGATCACCTTACATGCTTTCGACAGACCCGATATCAGCGATTTCAATCTGCCAGGGGTGCTAAGAGAGGTCTATGATTCAATAGACCTGGAGGAGTTCGAAAATTATGAAGATGAGATTCCGGTGCTCCGGGATATAGCTACAGACCATGGCTATTACCATGTGCCGATGGTTCATGTCCTGGAAGAAGGCGCGCCAGTCTCAGCCATATTACGGACTGCCAATAAAAACAAGGCAGATATCATCGTCATGGGTGCCACCGGCGCCGGAATGATGAAAGCTTTCTTTTTCGGAACAATTTCCGGCAAGGTCATGGAGGAAGCCCATTGTCCCGTCATTGTGGTACCTAAAGATGCAGCATTTGACGGTCTCATTGATCATATAGGCGTTGCCACTAATTTCAGTAAAGATGATGCAGTGCTCATCGAAGCGCTGAGAAAGTTTCGCGATATCATGCGCAGCCATTTGCATGTCATTCATGTGGATACTTCAACCACTGGCGAAGGGCAGGAACAAATGAAATTTTTTTATGAGCCGTGGCAGAACGATAAAAAAATGACCAGCCATTGCGTCCTCCATAAAGATATCAATGAAGGACTGGAAGCATGCATGGTGGAAAAGCAAATTGACCTGCTTGCGATCCTTTCTCAACGACGTACCTGGTTTGACGAAATATTTGAAAAAAACAGGGCTAAGGAAATGTCATACCAACAGTCTATTCCATTGTTGGTTTACCAACTGGAGTCTTTAAAAAGTAAATAGGTAATCCAGCATTTCCTGGTCGTTCAGATTTCCGGCAGTTTATTGCTTACCAGATTCCCTGATCGCTTTAAACTCCGAACCCGGTTTCCATTTCGGCCAATCCTTGTTATTCCCCAATTCGCTAGCCAGGTTATAATAGAGTGCTGCATCCTGCAAAATTCCTCCTAAGTCAAATATTTCGGGTAGGTATTCATCAGCTGGCAGATGATAAGCAGTAGTCCGGTATTCATCTGACTTTTCTTTGGCATATTCCTTTCCTTTGGTTCGGTGATCAAAACTACCTTCAGCATATAATGCGGGAATACCGATTTTGGCGAAATTGAAATGATCAGACCTGAAGAAATAACCTTTTTCAGGTTCCTGGTCAGGCAGGATATATCTGTTTTGTTTTTCAGCCCATTGTGCTGCATAGGCTTCCAGTTCACTTTGTCCAAAACCAATCACACTCAGGTCATTCATCTCCCCATAACTGGCCATGCCATCTATATTCAGGTTAGCAACTGTTTTGGCAGGCGGAAAAACAGGGTTTGCAGCGTAATAAGCTGAGCCAAGAAGTCCCTGCTCTTCTGCTGTAACCCAAAGGAACACAATACTTCGTTTGAAGGGCCCTGATTCTACCATGGCCTCTGCAATACCCAGGAGAGCAGCGGTCCCTGTTGCGTTGTCCCTTGCACCATTATAGATGGAATCTCCATCCACGACTGCACCGATACCCAGGTGATCCCAATGTGCAGAAAAAATAATGTATTCATCTTTCTGATCCAAACCGGGGATCATAGCGATGACATTTTTTGACACATTTTCCCTGATGTCATTACGGATACTTGCAGCTACTGTGTAGGGGAGGGGTTGAGCCTTAAAACCTGGCTTTCGTGCAGCCATCATGGATTCCCTGAGATCAAGTCCGGCTGAACTGAATATTTCTTTTGCGCCATCAAGGGAAATCCAGCCCTGCATTTCACACGGTGTATAGCCAAGCGATTTCAGGTTGAGTTTCGCACCACTTCCTGCACCCTGGACCACAGCCCACGGATAACCTGCCATCGTGGATTCATGAATGATCATGATAGCCGCTGCGCCTTGTCTGGCAGCTTCTTCATACTTGTAGGTCCATCGCCCATAATAGGTCATTGTATTGCCTTTGAAAAAGGTGCTGTCCTCACCGCCAAGCCCTGGATCATTGACGAGTACCAAGGCCGTTTTTCCTTTCATATCAAGACCGGCATAATCATTCCATCCATACTCCGGTGCCACAATCCCATAGCCACAGAAAACAAGTTCAGAGCCAGTAAGATTGATGTCTCCGACAGGTCTCTGCGTAAAAGCCACATATTGATCCCGCAGTTTCAGAGAGATATTTTTAGTCCCGGTAAGTTCCATGGTTTCGGAGGGATGTCCAGAGATTTCAATCATGGGAACATCTTGTGTATAAACATCTCCATTGCCTGGTTGAAGGCCGATTTTTTTTATTTCTGCCTCCAGGTACGCCACCGTCTTTTCTTCCCCTGCGGTAAAAGGCTTACGACCTTGAAATTCATCAGCGGAAAGGTTGATGATATGCCTGCGTATCGTTTCTTCAGATAGTGCACCTGAAGTATTAGTGTTTTCTTTGCAGGAGCTTAACAGTAATGCCGAAAGCAGACAAAGGCAAATCAGTTTCATATAGCTTGTATTTATGACGAAGGTAAATAAAACCTGTAATCGGGATTTAACATGCTTCAATATCAGATCATGAACTACCGACAAACTATTGATTTTCTGTTTTCCTCTCTGCCGATGTTTCAACGGGTAGGGGATGCAGCAATCAAAAAGGATCTTACGAATATCAGGCTACTGTGTGAAATGCTTGGTCAGCCTCAGACCTTCTTTCCGGCCGTCCACATCGCAGGTACCAATGGCAAAGGGAGTACCTCCCATATGATCGCTTCCGTGCTCCAGAGCACAGGTAAAAAAGTAGGCCTGTATACATCACCACATTACGTTGATTTCCGGGAAAGGATAAAAATCAACGGGGAGATGATCGGCGAATGGAATGTAGTGCAGTTTGTAAATGAATACAAGGATAAATGGACAGGCATTCAACCTTCTTTTTTTGAAATTACACTAGCCATGGCCTTTGATTTTTTCAGAAAAGAAAAAATCGATATCGCTGTTATAGAAACTGGCCTGGGGGGCAGATTGGACTCCACGAATATCATAAAACCTCTTATGTCTGTGATCACAAATATTGGCTTTGATCACATGAAAATCCTCGGAAATACCCTTCCTGAAATTGCCTTCGAAAAAGCGGGAATCATCAAGCAGGAGGTTCCTGTGATTATTGGAGAATGGCATCGTGAAACAGCACCTGTCTTTAAAAACAAAGCTTTAAAGGAAAAAGCGCCTATCCATTTTGCTTCCAAACATCTCATGGTTGATCAAACCCAAAAAACGCTTACGAAACAAAGATTGAGTGTCCGCACCAGGGAAGGAGTTTGGTTGGCTGATCTTGCAACGGATCTTACCGGGCCATACCAGTTGCAGAATGTCAGGACCGTTCTCGAATGCTTTTTTAGATGGAACCAGTATTATCCTGCCAAGAGCATCGCAGACCGGGAGATAAAGAGAGGTCTTGCTCATGTGAAACCCTCCACCAACATGATTGGCAGGTGGATGGTGATACAACGAAAGCCACTAGTGATAACCGATGCTGCGCATAACCATCATGGTATGATGGCCATGTTGCCTGAATTGCTGAAACAACCGGTGCAAAGAAGGCACTTTGTTCTTGGCTTTGTCTCAGACAAGGATATTATCAACATTTTGGCGTTATTCCCAAAAGATGGTCGATATTATTGGTGTGCTCCAGATATTCCAAGAGCAAAACCTGCCCGGGAAGTAGCATCAGATGGAACCGACCTTGGTCTGTACGGCGTGTCTTTTAAGAGTGTAATGGACGCATACCACCATGCTTTAAGCGTTGCAGGTAAGAATGACCTGGTTTTTGTTGGCGGCAGTAGCTATGTTGTAGGAGATTTTCTCACAGGCATTTCAATGAAGATGAAATAAAAAAGCCTGTCTACTGAGGTAAACAGGCTTTTAAGCAAGGGTGACTAGAGGGTCTCGAACCCACGACCTCCAGAACCACAATCTAGCGCTCTAACCAACTGAGCTATAGCCACCGTATACCGTTCCTCGTTTGTTAAAAACGTAAAACGGACGGCAAAGATAATTTTTCTTTAATTCGCAACAGGTGTTTTTTCAATTTTAAAGGTTCTGGAGACAGGGTTGAGTGGCACTTTGGCCAATTGCCCTGTAGAATCAATAAGGCTTAGCTTGATGGTATTGTCACCCTCAGGAAGGCCCTCAATGTAATAGGGTTGCCATTTGTCCATCATGTGTTTTTCGCCGTTGATGTCCGCTTCTACTTTAAAGCCAGCCTGATCTGCATTGATAAGGTAATAGTCCAACATTACTTTTTTGGTATCATCGCCCGTATAAAGTCCTTTGGGTCGGCTGTAAAACAACATTGGCTCTTTGATATCGGCCGAATTGGTAATACGCTTCCCATCCACACTTGCTTTTACAGCTTTGTAGGCAGCCGAGGTTTTAAGGCTCTCATGATATGACCTGGATAGGAAGCAAAGAAGATAATGCTCTCCGTCAGGAATTTCATGCGTAAACGAAGACTCATATTTGGCAACATAAGGTTCGGTATCAACGATCAGATGCAGGTGCTGACCTTCTTTGCTGTTAGCACAATTCTTTTGGGTAGCATCTGACGTCTGTTCGCCTAATTTGTAGCTAGAGCCGGAGATCACTGTGGAGAAGGTGCCGTCCGTATATGCCATCGCTTTAAGGCTGGCATCCTCAAAGTCCTTTGAAGTGCTGAAAGGTGTCAGGGTATATTTGGTCATTGTCGAATCAACAGCATTAGATTCTGCTGCTGCATCCTGACCTGATTGATTCTTACAACTTGTCAGGACAAGAAGAAGACTAAATAGCATTATGATGCTTTTCATTTTTCACGAATTTGAATGGTTATAGAAACTAAATGTGGTAATGTCTACAAATTTACCAATCATTCGCATGCTGGTATAGGTATTATTACGATTTTTACTGCTCAGCAAAACCACTAAGCCAATTAATCAAATGGATTCTGTTGAACTATTGTTCAAGCAACATTACGCTTTTGTCTGTAACGTCATACACATGTATGTACGTGACCGGACTAAAACCGAAGATATTGCCCAGGAGATCTTTGCTGAATTATGGGTCAAACGGGATCAGTTACATATCCATACCTCTGTTCCGGCCTACCTCCGGCGAATGGCTGTCACCAGGTCTTTGAATTATATCCGTGATTCTAAAAAGCATGCCTGGGAAGAACTTGAAGCCACCTCTGAATTTGACCCTGTATTTGCCGGACATCAAGCAGATGCCATCCAGAGTATGGAGGCAGCAGAGTTAAAAGCATTACTTGACCAGGCTATTGAGACCCTGCCGGAGAAATGCCGGATGGTATTCCAACTCAACCGCCAGGAAGAAATGTCCTACGCTGAGGTGGCCAATCACCTGGGAATTTCAGTTAAAACAGTTGAAAATCAAATTGGAAAAGCATTGAAACTTCTACGCCTTGCAATAGCCGGGCATGGGGGGTAAATCACTTATTTGTGTCTAATGGATCAGAATATGGAACAATCAATTGATGCGAGAATAGGCCGGTATCTCTCACGAGAAATGGCAGGGAATGAGCGTGAGGTGTTTGAGCAAGAGATATCAGCTGACGATAACCTGAAGTCTATTCTTCAAGCTACCAGCAGGGTATGGGATCACCATCCTGAGCCAAATGTATTGGATTGGGATGTACAAGCGGGTTGGAACCGTTTTTCTGAGTCTATTCCACAATCACAGCCTTCACCAGTGATCACCAGGAGAATGTTGACCTGGTCTATCGCTGCCACCGCGATCCTGATGATCGGCACATATGCTTTGTTTTTTAGTAACGGTGTACCTGTGACCTATACGTTTGACCAGGTAGGAGGTGACCCGGTGGTATTGAAGGATGGAACTATAGTTTATCTTAATAAGGGATCCGAAATAGTTTCCTACCCTTTTAGGAACAAGACAAGGCACGTGGAATTGAAGGGGGAAGCTTTTTTTGAAGTAACACCTGACCCAAAGCGACCTTTTACCATTGCCACGGCCCAGACCATGACAGAAGTTGTTGGTACTTCCTTTAATATTCGTGAGACCCCAGAGCAGACCCATATTTTTGTGAATACTGGAAAGATCATTTTTTCTTCCCAAGAGGATGCACATGTTGCTATAGCCCTCACTGAAGGTGAAGCTGCTGTTTTTCAAGAAGAAAGAATGGAGGTCATCGCCAATCCTTCTCCCAATGTAAATGCATGGCGCACCCGTCAACTGCGCTTTATTAAAATGCCACTTTCCGCCGTTATAGCGGATGTGTCGGCTTATTTTGACCAGACCATTACCATAGAAAACGAAAAAAGTAAGACTTGTATCATCAATATTCCCCGCCCTTTCGGGAAGGAGGAGATTAGTTCTGTGCTAAAGACAATTGCAGCCAGCATCAATGCCCAACTAATTAAAGAAGGCGATAGCTACATTATCCGCGGAGGAAGAGATTGTTTGTAATCCGATATCCGGGTTATTTGGTCAGGACTAGTTTCTATTTCCACTGGATATTCTCTTAATCCTGATCATATTTATGCTGAATACCGTTTTCATTGCTGTTTTTTCGCCTACTGCTTTACCTTTGCACCCTCAAATCAGATTATGGGGGTGATAAAAACAGATATACTGATCATTGGTACCGGGCCTGTTGGCCTTTTTGCCGTTTTTGAAGCAGGTTTGCTGAAGATGAGATGCCATCTCATCGATGTGCTTCCCCAGATTGGAGGCCAATTGATAGAAATATATCCTAAAAAACCTATTTACGATATTCCCGGTTGTCCTATGATACTGGCCAGTGACCTCGTGGATAATCTCAAAAAACAGATAGAACCCTTTAGACCTGGCTTCACCCTCGGTGAAATAGCAGAAAAGATTGATAGACTGGATGATGGATCGTTCAGAACAACCGGCCACGATGGCACAATAATCGAATCCAGGGTGATCGCTATCGCAGGAGGTTTAGGCTGTTTCGAGCCACGTAAACCCCCGATCGACGGTATTGAAAAATTGGAAGGAAAAGGCGTAGACTATTTTGTCAAAAACCCCATCCATTATAAAGACAGGCGGGTGGTGATCGCAGGTGGCGGTGATTCTGCACTGGATTGGACAATTGAACTGTCTGCGCTTGGAAGTCACATTACACTAGTCCATCGTAGGTCCAGTTTCAGAGGGGCACCTGATTCAGTTGATAAGGTATTAGGGCTTGTAAGTCAAGGCAAGGTAAAGTTGATCACCGATGCCAGCGTGGTTGAAGTCAAAGGGTCCAATGGCTTACAGGCTGTCGTCATTGAAGTGCCGGAAGGAAAGGTCACCCATGAAACAGATTTTTTTATTCCGTTATTTGGCTTGACACCAAAGCTTGGTCCGATAGCAGATTGGGGACTCGGACTGGATAAAAATGCCATTGTAGTGGATCCGTATGATTGCAGTACAAGTGTGGATGGGATATTTGCCATCGGAGATATTAATACCTATCCTGGAAAACTAAAATTGATCCTATGTGGGTTCCACGAGGCAACGATGATGTGCCAGGCGGCATTCAGGTATATGTATCCGGAACAAAAACTTTCCTTCAAATACACTACCGTAACTGGAATTGATGGATTTACCGAATAAATACTTAACCTCCGGTCTCCTGGCGTAGATTTTTAATCTGACTATCCCAAAGCCTTTTCAGGTCATCAACTTCCTTTTCATTGGCGAAGTCAGTGATCTCAAGAACGGTTTCCTCCGTAACAGGGGAGAGGTACATCCTGAATTCAAGGTATTCATGGCGCGGGGCACCTTCCCATTTGAAACGGAGTCTTTCTTCCTCAATGTCATCGACAACTTCTGCATTCTCTTCACTGCCATCCCAGGAAAACGTGTAGACGTCTCCGTTGATATCAACACCATCACAAAACCACCTCACCAGGCACGCGGGTGTGGTCAGAAACTTGTACAATATCGCCGGCGAGGCTTTAAAGATATATTCGAGATCTACGGGTATTCGCTTCATAAGTTTAATTTGATTGAGAGCCCTTTTTAGGGTCTGCTGCATCCAGTTGGGCGTAAATAAAACAGAATTCCTGAATATTACAAACAATTGAACTTTTTTTCCTCTCAGGACATTATGTTTCTGTTATTAAGACTATCCCGCTTTACTTCGCTAGCTTTCAGTAAATAATCTGCAAGTAAGGTAAAATGAGGCCATTAAAAACAAAATAAATGGATGGGACGATAGAAAAGCGTACTTTTGCGCCTCTTTTGGGGGCATCATTAGTTTGGGAACGTTTTTTGCCTCTTCCTTTGACCAGAACATTTTAACGTATTCTATGCCATGAGGCAGCTTAAGATCACAAAATCAATTACAAACAGGGAGAGTCAGTCCCTTGAAAAATACCTTCAGGAAATCGGGAAGGTTGACTTGTTGACGCCTGAAAAGGAAGTTGATCTTGCTAAAAAAATAAAGCAGGGTGACCAGATCGCCCTCGAAACGCTGACGAAAGCAAACCTCAGGTTTGTCGTTTCTGTTGCCAAGCAATATCAGAATCAGGGCCTCTCTCTCAGTGACCTTATTAATGAAGGTAACCTTGGACTCATCAAAGCCGCTCAGCGTTTTGACGAAACCAGGGGATTTAAATTTATCTCTTATGCTGTTTGGTGGATTCGTCAATCCATCCTTCAGGCGTTGGCAGAGCAATCCAGGATTGTACGTTTGCCGCTCAATAAGGTAGGTTCGCTGAACAAGATCAATAGGGCATTTTCACAGCTTGAGCAGGAGTTTGAGCGTGAGCCATCATCAGAAGAACTGGCCACGATACTTGAAATATCAGCAGATGAGGTAGAAACGACCCTCGGAGTTGCAGCCCGTCACGTATCAATGGATGCACCTTTCGTTGACGGTGAGGACAATTCATTGCTGGATGTCTTGGAAAACCCAAATACACCCGGTACCGATGCAGGCCTTGAATATCTTGAATCGCTACGCAGAGAAATTGACCGTTCTTTAGGTACACTCACAGATCGCCAAGCTGATGTCATCAAATTATATTTTGGCATTGGCGTGGAACATCCTTTATCACTGGAGGATATCGGAGATCGCTTTGGCCTTACCCGTGAACGGGTGCGTCAGATCAAGGACAAGGCCATAAATAAGCTCAGATCAGCCAGCAGAAGTAAATTGCTTAAAAACTATCTGGGGGCATAACCATGTTCTTTACACAATCGTGTTTTCGTAACAGGAGTAGATTCATTTGGTTATGTTCCTTAATAAAGGTAAAAGCCATTCCAGGTAATCCGGAATGGCTTTTCTTATTGGGGTTCCAGGCTTATTGGAACTTAAAGTGAATTGAGTTTATTATTTTCCAAGAGTAAATCTAGTTCTTTTTGTCCAGGTTTTCCAGGTATTGCATGTTGTCAATATCCAGGGCCTTGGCAAGTTTGCCGATCTTCTTGAGGTCAATATTGCCGATAAAGCTGAGCAAGGCAAAATTTTCGTTTCCACCTACCATCATCAGGAGTTCCTCTACGATGTCGCCATTATCCTTGACCATAAACCTGACATTTTCTCCTTCGCCCCTGGCCGTCATCAGCAATTCGTATTCGCTGGTATTGATGGTCTTGAGCGCATCATTGTAATACTGAAGGGCGTTTTGCTCAGTGTGTAGGATCCGGAGCCCCTTCATGCTTTTAATGACTTCCTGTAGTTCTGGTTCCATATCCTCGATCTCAATTTTAGAGACCATACTGAACATTTTGGGACTGATGTACACTACGCTGAATTTTTCATCATCCATGTACTTGTTGAAGTATTTGGTAATGGCATCTTCCTGTGCGAAGGAAGACAGCGACGTGAAAAGCACGGCTAAAAAAGAAAAACAAATAGATTTCATATTAGTATGAATTGTATGAAAGTGACGAATTGATTTATTTAAACATTTCAGCGTATTCGCCAGCCTTCTGGATGTTGAGCATGGCAGCGCTTTGTGATTTGTTTAGTTTGGCAGAAACAAAAGCCAGAGCTTCACGGACTTCTTCGTACGCTGCATAAGGATCTTCAAATGTTTCAGCCATTTGTAAGGATTGTGTGGATTGCTGACTATAATTCCAGATTCCGATGCTTGCAACGACAAAGGAAATAATGGCCGCTGCACTTGCGATCCATCGATAGAGTGGAAGGATCACAGGACCGGAAGAAGCTAAGGATTGACGATGGTTGTACGTCTTGATGTCGTCAATGGTCAGCTTACTTTTTTGCTGGCGGGCTTCGGAGATCATGGTGAAATACACACCATCCGGGCTGTTGGATCCGTTCAGGTCCTGAAGGAGTTGATCCTCCTCCCGAGAGGAAGTTTCTGCATTCCAGTATTTTTCAAGAAGGTTATTATCCATGAGTTGTGTTGTGTTGATAAAGTCCAAAAGTGTCGGTCTTGCTGACCATGCGTTGTATATGTTTTCTTGCTCTGAAGAGATTCACCTTGACATCATCTAGGTTGTATCCTGTCTGCTGGGCTATTTCTTCATAGGTCATCTGCTCAATTTCACGCAGATGAAATATGCTGCGTTGTTTTTCAGGTAGCTGATGTAGGCATGACATCAACAGACTCATCAAGTCAGCGGTTTCCATGAGTTTATCTGCAACCGGAGCTTTGTCACTGACCGTATAAGCCTCATCCACACGCACATGATTGTCCTTCATTTTCCGTAGCATATCAAGCGACCTGTTACGGGTGAGAACCATCAACCATGCTTCCAGGTTTTCAATGCCATCTGCTTCGTCCCGTTTTTGCCAGAGTTTGTACATGACATCCTGAACAACATCTTCTGCAGACTCGCTGTCTTTCACAAACCTAAAGGCATACCTATAGAGTTTGTCTTTCATCTTATGAAATACGGCTTCGTATTGTTCAGTATTCATTTCAGATATATTGACGTGGCAGGCCACCTTTTGTTACAACTGACCTGCTTTTATCCGGGAAAAGAGTTCGAAAACAGGGCGATGCAATGATTTATGGGCATTTTCCGCCTCTGATGTTATGGCCAAATTGAATTAGCTCATGCTTGGATCTAGTGCCTGATTGGAGGATATTATCCAAAGGAATACAAAGATGGATGTGGTCAAAATGCCCGGTTTACTATTTTTTGAATATTTTCGAGATCGGTTTTTACGCTTTTCAAATCCTGGAGAAGGGTTGATAGTTCTTCTGTTTCCAATTGAATGAGTTCATCAAATTTTGTAAAATGATCATTCATTTTAGTTTTTAAAGTCTCGATATATGCATACAATTCGGCAGCCAGTTCCTGTTGAAGCCTCTTACGGCCTTTTTCCATCTCACTTCTGTACTGCTTCATCACCTTACCACGCTGAAGCCCAAGAGTGATTCCAGCAACGAGAAAACCTAAAGCAGTAAGGACGCCCCCGGTGATGTCAAAGACCATTCCTTGTGTCACCGCCGCCAGGATAATTCCTACGACAGCAACGCCACTGCCCGCCGCTACATTTGTGCCTACCCGTGTTTCCGTATTCACCAGACCTTTCGTAGTAAAGTTTTCGGTGCGGTTCAGAAACTGATCAAATGCGTCGCGTAATTCCCTCAATACGTTTTGCCTTCTTTGGGCGATCTCGGAAAATATCTCGTGGTCATTGGCGAGAATGGTTTTGCTATTCCTGATACGCAGATCAATATTGTGAGCCATTTGCTGGATGCTTTCAGCAAGGTCAAGGACTCGGTCGTTAATCTTTTCCTGCATCCCGGTGCCGAAGTCAGCCTGTAAACGATGCGTGAATGCCTCAAGCCAGGATTTCAAGGACTGGGATTTTGAGAATAGGGCACCAATAGACCTTTTCAATACAGGAAAAAAGGAGATCGAATCGCTCAGTTCATTTTCATACTTCCCTGCAACCCTGTCATAAGCGGCCATGAGATTTTCAATGAGGATGTCTGCCTGGTGTTTAGCCTGTTGACCGTGATCTGACAAAGTCCATTTGATATCCTGGCGGAAAGCAATATCTGCATCCAGTTGTAACTGGCGGTCCTCCAGACCCTTTTCCAGCTTTGTAATAATACTGAGGACGGTAACAGATGTGCTGATAAGTTTGTGCTGTTGCGCCTTGCCGCCGGTCACCTGATCCAGAATAAACGTCTTTAATGGTTCAAACCCGCTTTGCTGATGGTATCCATCTAATTCCTCTTTCGCAGAGACGGCAAATACTATTGGATGTTTGATACCCTTTTTGTGCGCATTGTCGATCACTCCTTTTTTATTGATTTCAAGGTCCGATGGTTCCATCAGGTCCTTTTGCTGCAGGACGAAAACGATTTTCTTGTGCCACTCTTCGTGCATAAAATCAAAAAAATCCCATGCGGATTGACGGTATGGATTTTTTGCTTCAAATACAAAGACAATTAAATCAGCTCCTGGGATAAATCTTTCTGTGATTTCCTGGTGATGTGCGATAATCGTGTTGGTGCCCGGTGTGTCAACAATCGCGATGTCTTTCAGGATTTCACTCGGCTGAAATATTCGTTTGAAGTAAGGACTTACTTCTTCTGTTTTCATTACTTCCCCGTAGCATATTTGCTGGATAGTATCCGTCATGGGAGAGGGCGATACGGCACATAAATCAGGTTCGCCTAATAGAGCATTAATAAATGAACTTTTCCCGGCTTTGACTTCACCAACGATCACAAACATAAAAGGCTCATCTATCCTGTCCCGGAGATCAGCCAGTATCCTGGCAGACTCCGCATGCGAAATGCGGTGAGTAAATTGTTGCAGCCGCTGAAGTACGTGCTTCAGTTCCCCTTTTTGTTCCTGTAATTTTTCATCAATTACCTTCATCATGGCGTATCATAGAGTTTGGTGGCATACCAGGCCAGGTAGCGATTGGTTTCAGGCCCAAGATGACAAAGTGTATCGAAGATACTGAGGTTTGGGAGATGTGATTTATGAAGGCGCTGAACCTGTGGGTAAACAGGTAATGCAGCCATTATTTTCAAACTTTCTCCTCCCGGTACGCCCGCCCGAAGATCAACGACATCAAATGGATATTGGTGAAGGTATTCGTTGCTCAACTCAAAATCCCATTTGCCGCCAATTAGGGTTGTTATGTATTGAAGACTGCTGATGTTTAGATCCCAGAGCTTTTCATATTTAAGCAGGAGGAGGTCAATAAATCCGCTGATGACTTCATCGTAGTAAGCCGTTTTTCCGTATACTGTCTTTAAGGTCCGGAGGTGCATATTAATCCAACCCTCATCATAAGCAATGTGTACATCTGATATAAGCATTTGCTGATGTTTCCCTTTTCGCAAGGGAACAGTAAGGTATAAGGGGGTATCAGGCCCAAGTATGGCTGTTTTATTGCGCCAGGTTCTCTTTTGAAAATGTTCATGGTGTTCGATCGTAAGCAGGCCATGCTGCAGCCAATGGGCAAAGTATTCGATAGAAGGTATATATTGGATTCCCGCGATACAACCAGTCATGGGCTTTCTCTTAAATTGCAAAGTTAACCACGATGCCTGAAGATATACATTGGCAGAAATATTCAGCCCGGTACAAAACATATCCTTTAGACCTGGAAGCAGGTGAGACTGCTCCCGGCATGGTCGTTTGTATACCCGTGTATGCTGAGCCAGACTTAATCGCAACGATGGAATCACTCCGGGCATGTGCATTGCCGGAAATTCAGGTGGAAGTGATTCTGCTTTTCAATATGAGCAGCCGAATGACAGAGGCCGAGGCAGAGACTCATCGTGAAGCTTGGCTGGCCTGTCTCGCATGGATCAACTGCCATCAGCAGGAAGGGTTAAAGTTCCGACCTGTTTTTATGGATGCACTTCCTGACCCAAGAGGAGGAGTGGGCTGGGCGCGAAAAATGGTTTTGGATGCGGCTGCCAGATTGCTCAACCAGGATGGTATAATGTTGTGCCTGGATAGTGATTGTACGGTAATGCAGAATTATCTGAGGGTGGTTTATGATTATTTTCAAAGTCACCCAGCCTGTAATGCGGTTTCTATTTATTATGAACACAATCTTGAAAAACTTGGACAACATGAAAAGCAGGCCATCATGCAATACGAGCTTCATCTGCGTTACCTCGTCCATGCGATGAGATGGGCAGGCCATCCTTTCGCTTTTCAAACAGTGGGTTCGTCAATGGCCGTCCGCCGTAAGGGATACTTGTCGCATGGCGGCATGAATACAAGGCAGGCAGGAGAGGACTTCTATTTTTTACAGAAATTTATTGAAGTAGATAGCTTGCTTGAAATAACAGGCACTACGGTTTTTCCTTCATCAAGAATATCCCATCGCGTACCTTTTGGCACGGGACGCGCCATGTCTAAACTATTACCCGGAGATGCGCCATGGATGACTGGTGATTTTGAAGTTTTTATGTTGATTAAGCCCTTATTTCATCAAATTGATGAACTAAGGAAACATTGTGGGCACTCTGGTGCAAATGCAAATATCAGTGATGTGATAGACGGCTTAAGGCTTCATCCGGGAATAATCGCCTTTTTAGGGGAAATCGACTTTCCTGAACATTGCAAGGAAATTGCCATGCATACGTCTGGCGCCATCAGTTTCAGACGCAGGTTTTTCAGATATTTTAATTCTTTTATGATGATCAGGTATATGCATTATATGCGTGATCATTTTTTGCCTGACGTTTCCATTGAGCAGGCGGCAAACGAACTTACCCAAATGACATATGCTGATGCTCCTCCAGACATGAGTATGGAGGAAATCCTGATACACTTTCGAAACCTGGATAGGCAATAGCACTGCTATACAAGCTATTTCAGGAGCTACTTTAAAAGAATAATCTGAGGAGTGAAAAGAAATGTTCCGGAAGCGTTTTTAGCGAAACATTTCCATCCTTGAAAAATGAAATGAAGCCTCTATGAGTGCATTTTCATCGGAATCTGAACCATGAACAGCATTCTCACCAATATTTTTAGCGAATAAGGCGCGAATCGTACCAGGTGCCGCTTTGGCAGGATCGGTGGCTCCGATCAAAGTCCTGAAATCTTCAACCGCATTGTCTTTTTCAAGTACGGCTGCAAGAATCGGCCCTGAAGACATAAAGTCAACTAATTCACCGAAAAAGCCTCTTTCCCTGTGGACATCATAAAACTCACCTGCCTTTTCAGCGGAAAGTTTGGTATATTTCATAGCAACTATCTTAAAGCCCGCTTTGTTAATTTGAGCAAGGATAGCGCCAATATGACCCGCTGCTACTGCATCAGGCTTAATCATCGTAAAAGTTAAATTACTTGCCATGTATTTTGGAATAGGTTGTTTTTTGTCCTAATGGGGCGCAAATTTAGCATATTTGGTCGTATCATAATAAAATAAGACCTTTGCGGCCTGAAAAAATAAAGGAGTAAAACGTGGATTCAGTATATCATTTAATTCGGCAGCCTTCGCGTGTGGTGATCGTCACCCACAAGAATCCCGATGGAGATGCTTTAGGCTCCACACTCGCCCTTGCCGCGGTACTCCACAAATTGCTCCACACCGTTACGGTAGTGCTGCCCAATGATTTTCCTCCGCTGTTTAATTTTCTGCATGGAGTTGATAAAGCGATTATCGGGGAAATGAACCCTGAACTGGCAATGGCCGCTTTTGACAAGGCAGATATTATTTTCTGCCTCGATTTCAATTCGCTCGATAGGATTGACCGCTTTGGATTAGATGTGATGGCATCCAAAGCCGTAAAAATCCTGATTGATCACCACATCGATCCTGAACCATTTGCGGACCACATCCTCTCCAAAACTGAAGCAAGTTCAACCGCGGAGCTTGTGTATGATTTCCTGGTGGATAATAAACTTGAAGGGTATATAGACGTGCATATTGCAGAAGCCCTCTACACGGGCATTCTGATGGATACAGGTTCCTTCCGATACGCAACCAATCCGCATGTTTTTGAAATAGCTGCCGCCCTCAAGCGAATGGGGATGGATGATTATATGTTGCAGATCCGCCTGTTCAACAGCATGACCGAAAAGCAACTTAAGCTGCTTGGGCATTGTCTTGCAAACCGCATGGAACTGATGACCGAATACCAGACGGGTATTATCTGGCTTGACAAGGATGATTACAAAAACTGGTCTATCGGGAGAGGAGACACGGAAGGTATTGTCAACTACATTCTCATGGTTCGCAACATGAAGATGGCTGTTTTCGTTTCTGAACAGCAAAATGTGACTAAACTATCTTTTCGCTCCAAAGGAAATATCAATGTCCAGGAGATCTGCCATACCCATTTCAATGGAGGCGGACACAGGAACGCTTCCGGAGGACAACTCAAAGCCTCCATGGAGGAAACCCTTGTCAAGGTGAAAGAGATTATTCCACTAACAATGAACGCATATCAATTACAACATGAACAATAACATCTTCTTTTCTCTGCTCTGCGTCCTCTTTATTGTAGGATGCGCTTCTGAAGGCCGTCGAATCAAAGCGGATTCAGGATACGAATACCAGATTGTCCGTAAAGGTGGGTCAGATCCTATCCCGGTCAATAGTTATGTCTTCTTCAATATGGCATTGGCACAAAAGGACTCCATCCTGCAAACCACCGCAACCATGGGAAAGCCTTCTGTTCTGAAACTTATGGAAGACAACAAGAGCTACGGTCAGCTTAAAGCTCTTGTGGATATCATGGCCACCTTGCATGAAGGTGACAGTTTACATTTCTTTTTCCCTATCGATTCTTTTGACAGGCTTCCTCCGGGATTTGAGGCATTTACAGAGCCCCTGGTGTATCGTGTAGGTATCGTTGATGTCATGGACGAAGCTCAGTTCCAGGCACATTCGGACTCTACCCAAAAGGAACAGGAGAAAGTAAAACAAGTCGTTCGCGACAGATTGCCTGAAATTGAAGCATTAACCAAATCGAACTGGGATGCTTATAAAAAAGGTGATTTTGCCAGCCAGATGCAAACAACAACCTCAGGGTTGCGCTACATCATTCATGAAGCTGGTGCAGAAGGAACCAAACCTGCAAAAGGTGACCAGGTTTCAGTTCATTATTATGGCATGCTGGATGCTGATGCCAAAATGTTTGACACCTCATTTAAAGCCGGCCAGCCTTATCAGTTTCCCTTAGGTATGGGCCAGGTCATTCCAGGATGGGATGAAGGAATCCTGTTGTTGAACAAAGGAGCTAAGGCAACATTGTTTATTCCTGCTTCTTTAGGATACGGTGCTGCCGGTTCACCACCGGTCATCCCTGAAAATGCAGATTTGATATTCTATGTTGAATTAGAAAAATAAATTTCCGGGGGGGCTTTGGCCCCTCTCATTTTAAATCCATTTTCATGACCGTAGATCAGTTTACAGATCTCAAGACCCGTGTGGGAGTTTTAGGGAGGTATCTTTGACGTCGCAAGACGCAAACTTCAACTTGAGGAAAAGGAACAACTTACCTTAGACCCGGATTTCTGGTCCGATGCTGAACGCGCCGGAGTCGCGCTCAAAGAAATTAAAGCTCACAAACATTGGATTTCAAATTTTAATGCTATCGAAGCCGTCATCGATGATCTCGGTGTGCTTTTGGAGTTTTATGATGCCGGCGAAGCAACCGAAGAGGAACTGGATGCATCCTATGCGAGGGCTGTTGACATCGTTGACGATGTAGAGTTTAGAAGTACCCTCAATCACCCGGAGGATGAGATGTCATGTATTCTCGAGATCAATGCCGGTGCGGGTGGCACTGAAAGCTGTGACTGGTCCGAAATGTTGCTGCGCATGTATCTCATGTGGGCAGAAAAGAATGGATACAAAGTCTCTGAGTTAAATCGCCAGAATGGCGATGTAGCCGGTATCAAGAGCGCGGAGATTGAAATCAACGGTGAATATGCCTACGGCATGCTTAAGGGAGAGAATGGTGTACACCGGCTCGTGCGGGTGAGCCCTTTCAATTCACAGGGGAAACGGATGACTTCCTTCTCCTCTGTGTTTGTTCATCCCTTGGTTGATGAC
>Ga0163147_10000174_pt1 | contig 94707 bp, 87 predicted proteins | sample OliLakLV19MP6G1_FD_148597 | JGI IMG/M metagenome (GOLD analysis project Ga0163147, IMG submission 148597) | Freshwater microbial mat bacterial communities from Lake Vanda, McMurdo Dry Valleys, Antarctica- Oligotrophic Lake LV.19.MP6.G1 | ecosystem: Environmental > Aquatic > Freshwater > Lake >... | reverse complement strand
AGACTCTTAATCTTTTGGTTGGAGGTTCGAGTCCTCCGCGGGTCACCAGCCCCCCCTGAGGCCTTTCGAGGCTGCTCCCTGGCCCCTACTGAGCCGGCGCCGCCGGTCCGAAGAGAAAGCGCTCCATCTCCTCGCGCAGTTTCTTGCGCGACTCCGGATCGGCCATCGACAAGCCGTAGTGATTCATGATCGTGCGCGACTCCTCCTGCCACAACTCCCAGGCGCGTTTCGATATCGAGGCGTAGATCTTCTGCCCGAGCGGACTCGAGAAGGGCGGCTTGTCGAGGCCGGGCAGGTCCTCACCCAGCTTGACGCAATGGACTACGTATTCGTTCGTCATGAGCTCCTGGTTTCCACCGGGGGTTTGCCGGTAATGAGGGACACCACGCGCTCGAGTTCACGGACGCGCCGGTTCAAATCGGCCACCCTGGTCACGAGGTCCTCGCCCTCGTCGGCGGCGTAGCGGCGGACCGCGGGCGTGAGCGCCTCCTCCACCGGCTCTCCGCTCGCCAACTGGGACCAGCGCGCCTCTTTCTGGCCGGGCAACCTCGGAAGCTCTCGAACCAGGGGCTCGGGGGCCTCCCCGAGAGAGAGCAGGGTGTCCTCGAGTTCCCCGATGGTGGCGAAGGCGTGCATTCGCTCGCTGCGATTCCGCAATTCGCCCGGGGTCTGGGGTCCGCGGAGAAGAAGGATCGTCATGACGGCCTTGCGCGCCGGGGTCAGATCCCAACGCTGGTCGAGGCTGTGGCGCCAGCGGGTGACCCGGGCGCCCTCGGTTCTCGAAACCAGCCCGTCCTGGTAAAGCTGACGGAGGGTTCCATGCACGGCCCCTTCCGACATCTCCATCACCGGCTCGCGCGCGGTCTTCTGGTTGCAGGCCTGGATCAATGCGTTCACGGTGAGCGGATAAAGCTCCGGGGTCGTCTGCTCCTTCTCAAGCAGTGCTCCGAGAACGCGCGCTTCGGCGGCTTCGAGCGGGCGTGGGATCTTCTGCACGCCTCAAAGCTTAGCCGAGCCGCCCGGAGGGCCCCGGCTTACTTCTTTCGACCCTTGCCGTGGCCCTTGCCTTGGTCGTGGCCATGGCCGTGATCGTGTGCGTGATCATGGTCGTGTGAATGGGGGCCGCCGTGCTCATGGGAATGGACCCAGTCCGGCCCGTGACCATGGAGGAAATCGGGATGATTGTGACCCTGGGTCATCACCCACTTGAAGAGGCCGGGCGAGTGCTTCGCGAGCTTCTTCGCCACCTTCTTCTGGTTCTCGTCGGGCTCGGTGTGGGCGTGGAAGTGAAAGTGGTTGTGCAAGGTACCGTCGGTGCGCCCGAAGGCCAGGACCCCGTGCTCGCTCGCGAAAGCGCCGTGGTTGATGTACGGCGGGCGCCAGAAGTAACCACCGGTCGGCAGATTGCCGAACTGCATCATCCAGGACGTGCCCCAGATGTGATACGCCTCCTCCGCACAATCGTGGAAGGAGATGTTGTCCTGCCAGAAGCCGGGCACCATACAGTAGAGGAAGGAGAGGGCCTGGGTCTCCTCGTCCATCCGGAGGACCTTGATCAGGCAGCCCGGCTCGGTCGCCGGGAAGAGATTGGGGACCTGCCACGGCATGTCATCGTAGGAATTGGCGGCAATGAGCCCCGACCGCTTCGCCCCGGTCGCGTCCTGGTCGGACTCGATGATGTTCGGCTCCCGGTCGTTGTACATGAGGAGCACTTCGCACCCTCGGGCGGTGGAGATCGCCGGTATCGAGACGCCATTCGGAATGAAGGTGTAGTAGCCGGGCGTGCAGGCCTGATCACCGAGCATGAACGTGCCCTTCATGCTCAGGATCTCCACATCGGACATCGAGATCGAAGGAGGCTGCCGATACCCGCCCTCGAGCTGCACCGTCATGGTGCAGGCACCCGTGTCCTTGTCGATGGAGAGCATCTTGTAGTTCATCCCCCGCTTGAATCCCGGCAGGGTCATCCTCTTGAACGGAACGTCGCGGTCGACGAAGGGTTCGATGTGTCGGCGGGCCATGGTTCAGTTCTCCCCAGCGGAATTGGTCAAGAAACGTTGGTGCGGTTTTTTGTACTAGAAGACGACGCGGATTCGCTTCGGCACCGGGGGAATCTCCTCCGGCCTCACCTTGCGCCTTATCCCCGCGTGTACCGAGAAGCCGCGGGTCTGAAGCCGCTGGTAGAACGCCCTCACCCATTTGAGTCGGCGGTCGTTGAGCGCGTTCATCTCGCGGACGATCCGACGGTAGATCCGCTCCTGTGCTTGAACCTCGGCCCGGATCCAGCGCTCGACCTCCTCGGGGCGCTGGGGCGCCGCGGCGGGCGAACCCTTTCGTCCCTTCGCCCGGGCCTTTACCGCGCTCTTCGATACGGCTCTTTTCTTTGTGGCCATCTTTCGACTCTCCCAGGTTAGGCGGTTGCTGCGTCAGACTTTCTGGACGGTGCTTGCGGGCTCTGCAGGGCGAGGGCCGCGAGGAAGGCGAGGAACACCAGGGCCGCGATCAGCATGAAGGCGCTCTCGTAGCTCTTCGAGCGATCGAAGAGGACCCCGGTGATCCAGATCCCGAGCCCTCCGCCAATCGCGTCGAGAACGGTGATGGTTCCGAGGATCTTTCCTCCTGCGCGGGTGCCGAAACTGTCCATGCAGGTGACCTGGAGCATGGTGTAGAGCCCGCCCCAGCCGAGGCCGAAGATCAGAATGAACGGCCAGAGGAGCGTCTCCTTCATTGAAGCCAGGAACACTGCGCCGAGCAGCATAATGGCGAGGTTGGAGAGGAAGACCACGCGACGCTCGAGCTTGTCGGCCAGGTAGCCGATCACGAGCTTTCCAACCAGACCCATGGTGAAGAGGATGCCGACTCCGGAAGCCGCCTTTTCGAGCGGCCAGCCCATGCCCTTAAGGTGGAGCACCATGTGGGCCTGGGCGGCGAGGATGCAGTAGAACGTGGTCATCGCGCAGAAAGTCAGGATCCAGAACGTGCGGGTCCTTATCGCATCCTTGTACTCCATCCCCGTCAGGGACGGGGATGAGCCAGAGCCCTCCGCGGCGCCGAGAGCGCGCAGGCCCATATCCGACGGCGAGTCGCGGGTAATCACGGCCATGACGGCGAGGGCGATCAGCGGGATGAGAGCCTCCATCAGCATGGCCTCGCGCCAGGTGTAGGTCTTGAGGAGCATGGCGCCAAGGCGCGGGAAGATGATTCCGCCAAGGCTGGTGCCGACCAGAGTCAGGCCCAGTGCGGTGCCCCGTTTCTGAATGAACCAGCGAGACACGATCAGCACATTCAGCACGAGGCCGGAGAGAGCGAGGACCAGGGCGAGGCCGACGTTGACCAGATAGAGGTGGGTCAAAGACGTCATCTGCGAGTACGCCGCGAGGCAGGCCGAGAGCAGGGCCAGGCCCGCCATCATGAGCTTCTTGACGCTCATCCGATCGGCCAGGGTGCCGATGAAGGGAGCCATCAGGCCGGAAAGGCCGAGTTGGAGCAGGTCACGCAGCTTGAGATCTCCGCGGCTCCATCCGAACTCCTGCAGGATCGCGGGATCGAAGATCGTCATGCCCGTGATGGTCATGCCGTTCGATACGAGCAGCGTGAGCATGGCCACGAGGGCCACGTACCAGCCGTAGAAGATGCCCGACCCCACCTCGGTCTTCCGCTGAGTCACTTCGACGCCTTCCTCGATGTTGATGAGAGCATCGCGAACCCCCTAAACCGGCCGGGCCACGAAGGCGCCGCGTCGCTCGCCCACCGCCGCCCCGTCCCTGAAGACGACGCGACCGCGAAGCATCGTCGCGACCGGCCAGCCCTTGAGCCGTTTGCCCGCGAATGGACTGTGATCCTGAGCTGAGTGGGAGTTCTCCACCGTCACCGGCTGCTCCTTGTTCAAGTCGATGAGAGCGAAGTCGGCGTCGCTCCCCACGGCGATGGCGCCCTTCTTCGGATAGAGACCGAAACGCCGGGCCGGCGTGGTCGAGATCAGGTCGACCACGCGCTCGAGAGGAAGGCCCCGCTTGTGCACGCCCTCGCTCAGGAGCACAGGGTAGAGCAGAGAGGTTCCGCCGAACCCCGGCAGGGCGGTCCAGGTGTCGCCCGCTTTGTTCTCCTCCATGCAGCAGGCGTGGTCCGAGACCACGGTGTCGATGTCGCCCCGGATGAGCGCCCGCCACAGCGCGTCCTGATCATCCTGGGTCCGGATGGGGGGATTCACTTTGCTGCGAAGATCGCCCGCCGTCGCCCAGGTGAGGGCGAGATGATGGAGCGTGGTCTCAAGGGTCAGGTCCATCTCGGGGTGTCGGGCGCGGACATCGATCCCGGCTTCAACCGCCTTGCGCGAGGAGAGATGAAGGAGGTTGACGGGACACGAGGTCTCATCGGCCAGAACGCCCGCCTCCTGAATCGACAGCCGCTCGGAGAGGGGCGGCCGACCTTCGCTGTACGCCTGCAGACCCGTGAGGCCGGCCTTCTTCACCCGCTCGATGAACACGCGGATGATCTCCGGATTCTCGCAGTGAAGGGAAAGGGAGATCCTCCGGCCCGTCTTCTTCGCGGCCTCGGAAACCCGAATCATGATTTCGTAGAGATGGCCGAGGTCGTACTCGTCCGCCATCGTGTAGTCCCTGCCGCGGTTCGAATCGGCCGAGAGGGTAAGGGACTTGTAGAACATGTAGTACTTGAACGAGGACACCCCCTGCTCGACGAGCCAGGGGATCTCGTCAAGCTGCGCGGTGGTCATGGGTGCGATGTGGTACCCGTAGTCCGAGTGGAAGTTCCCCCTCGAGAGGTCGAGGACTTCGGGGAAGATGTCGCGATACGAGCCGGTCTTGTTCAGGTAGTGGTGTCCGGTTCGGAAGTAGCTGATCAGAGTGGTGACTCCACCCGAAACCGCGGAGAGCGATTCGCTCCGGGCGTCCTCGGCGTGGGGGCGGTAGATGCCCACGTGGAAATGAGAGTCGACCGCACCGGGGAAAACGTGCAGACCACGCGCGTCCACCACATCCTCGGCCGAGGCGGCGGAGAGATCGTCCGCGATCGCCGCGAGCCGCCCATCCCGACAGCCGAGGTCCGCGCGGATCGCGCCGTGCCCGGGAAGAACCACGACACCGCCCTTGACGAGGCTATCGAATTTCATGCCTTGAGGACCCCGATTCGTTTGTTTTTCGGGCCGCCGGAACGCACCCGGCGCTTGGCTGAGCTCACGCTCCACGACTCGTCGGTTTCCGAGGGCGCCGGATTGTGAACGAGATGCGCCTTAAATGAGTAGATATCGCTGCGGTAGTAGCTGTGGACATGCTCGACGGGCCGGCCATCCACGGAGCGGACCACGCGGTCGACGGAGAGAAGAGGCGCGCCGATATTCGTCTTGAGCAGCCGCGCGAGGTGGGCATCGGCGAGCGAGGCCGAGATGGTCTGGTCTGCGTCTCCCATGCGGATCCCCAGTTCAGTTTCGATCCGCCGCAGGATCGACCCCTTCTTCCAGGCTTCCGCCTTGAGGTGCTTCCCGAGATCTCCCGGAACATGATTCACGATGTAGCTGAAGGGGGTTCCGGCGTGCAGGCGAAGCCTGGTACAGCGCACCAGGGGATCGCCGAGGTTCACCCGGAGAAAGTCGGCCTCGGATGCCGAGGCCTTGATCGTGGCCAGGGTGAGAACCTTGACCGAGGTGGACATGCCCATCGAGATGAGGTCCTCGAGAGAACCCTCCATCCGGAAGGTGTTCGAGAAGGGCCGTCTATCGGCCACGAACGTGCCGCGACCGGCTTCCCTCTTGATGAAGCCTTCCTTCTCGAGGTCCCCCAGGGCCTGGCGGATCGTGATCCGGCTGACGTCGTAGTCCTTGGACAGCGCCTCTTCGGTCGGGAGGCGGTCCCCCGCGTGATACTTGCCCGAGACGATGTGCTCCCGCAGTATCCCCGCCAGCTGGTAGTACAGCGGGACCGCGGCGGCAAAACCGTTCGGGCGCGGCATCAGCGACGGTTCCCCATCAAAGGTTTGGGCGCGTCAGGGCGAGCCATCACCTAGACCCACGACTCCAGGTTGTAGACCCGGACGGCGTTCTCCCAGAGGAGCTTTTTGCGGGAGGATTCCTTGAGGTCCAGCGCGTCGATCTCGGCGATCGCGCGCTCGAAGTCGATGACCGGCCAGTCGGTGCCGAAGAGAACCTTGTCCTGGCCCCGGGAGTTGATGAACCTGACGAAGGAAGGATCCCAGTATTTCGGAGAGTGTGCGTCCGAGCCGATCCACACGTTCTTGTGCTTCCAGGCCACGGAAATCATCTCCTCCGTCCAGGGGTACCCGATGTGAATGCCGATGATCTTCAGCTCGGGGAAGTCGATCGCGACCCGATCGAGGGTCATGGGCCGCGCCACCGTGGGGAGGAACGCCTGCGCTGAATGTCCAACCTGGATCTGGATGGGAATGCCAAGTTCCGCGCACTTGGCGTAGAAGGGGTAGTACATCCGGTGGTCGGGCGCCTCGCCGAACCAGTGGGGGTAGAGGTGCGCGCCGACAAAGCCATGATCCCTGACTGCTTCATCGAGCTTCTTGAGCCAGGGCATGATCGTGGACGGATTCAGGCCGACGATGCCCTTGAATCGCTTCGGATGCGCCGCAATCACTTCGGCGATGCGTTTCACCGGCTTCTCGAAGAAGATATCGGAGCCGACCGCTCCCCCCGTGGTTGCCACCATCAGGCCCTTCTCGATGCCCGCAGCATCCATGCGTCCGATCTCTTCATCGAGGGTGATTCCGGAAGACGTTTCGCCGAGAATCTTGATGGCACTCCAGAACGCATTGAGGCGTGGCGTGTAGTTCGCGGTGAGATCCGGGGTCCAGAGATTGACGACGATGTCGATGATCCTGCGGGTCAAGGCGATCTACTCTCCAGGCGTTTGGCGGACGGGCGGGGCAAAGGACCCGAACATTGTTCTAAGAATAGTACAACTTCATCAAGCCCCTGCCTTATTCTTTGCGAAGGCTACAACCCCCCCTGTTCCGTTCCCTTCCCCTGAGGCCCTCCATGCCCGGACCCCTTGACGGCGTACGCATCCTCGAACTCACGAGCGTAGTCCTCGGCCCGTGGGCCTGCCAGATCCTCGGCGACCTTGGAGCCGACGTGATCAAGATCGAGCCCAGGGGCGGTGACAGCAACCGGCAGCTCGGCCCGCGCGCCAACGAGGGGATGGCCGCTCTCTACCTCACCTGCAACCGGAACAAGCGAAGCCTGGTGCTCGACCTCAAGAATCCCGCAGGAAAGGAAGCCCTCCTCAAACTGGCGGAGACCGCCGACGTCCTCGTTCACAACTATCGCCCCCAGTCGATGGAGCGCCTGGGCCTCGACTATCCGGCGATGAAAGCGCGAAACCCCAAGATCATCTTCTGCGGAACTTACGGGTACTCGAAGAAGGGGCCGTATGCAGACCGTGCGGCCTACGACGACTCTATCCAGTCCGCTAGCGGTATCGCCACGCTGGCCGCCAGAATGGGCGAGGAGCCTCGGTACCTTCCCACCATCATCGCCGACAAGACCACGGGCCTCGCGGTCGTCTATTCCGTGATGGCGGCGCTCTTCCACCGGGAACGCGGCGGGATCGGTCAGGAGATCGAGGTCCCGATGTACGAGACGCTCATTTCCTACATTATGGCCGAACACCTTTTCGGGCATGTCTTCGATCCCCCGCGCGGGGAGATGGGCTACACACGCCTGCTCTCGAGGCACCGGCGCCCCTACAAGACCAGGAACGGCTACATCGCGATCCTGCCTTACCTCAACGACCACTGGAAGACGTTCTGCGAAACCGCCGGGCGTCCGGACTTCGTAACCGATCCGCGATTCGTGACCCTGAGCGAGCGCCTGAAGAACATCGACGACGTCTACGCCGAAACCGGCGCGATCGTCGCCAGAAAGACGACGGAGGAGTGGTTCGCGCTCCTCGGAAAAACCAACGTTCCGGTGATGATCGTGAACTCGCTTGAAGACCTCATAACCGACGAACACCTCGCGGCCACGGGGTTCTGGAAGGAAATGGACCATCCAACCGAGGGAAGGCTGCGCCTTCCCGGCGTCCCGGTCACCTTCTCGGAGACCCCCGGCGACATCAGGCGGCATCCTCCCCGCCTGGGTGAGCACAGCGTCGAAGTGCTGCGCGAGGCCGGCTACAGCGACGGAGCGATCCGGTCGATGATCGAGTCGGGGGCCACGGCCGAGGCGCAGTAGCGTTTCCTTTGGGTCTCAGGGCGTGATGCGGCGGAACTCGAAGCCCCGACCGTCGGTCGGGCCGAAGGTTTGCATCCCGTTCTCGTCGTATCCCTGGTCAAGAGTCACCACGCGGTCCGAGGCGATCAGAATCCTGGAAGTCACATAGGCCGTGCCCTCCTGTTCCGACTTGCAGGAGCGAGGAGGACTCGAGCCTTCAAACACGTCGCCGCGGCGCTCCAGCAGGATGTCGCAGCCGGGTTGTCTGGTGAGATCCTCGGGCGAGAGATGGTTCAACATCTGTGCCTCGGTCGCGAGCGGAATCAGAAGCCTCGGATCGATCCTGAAGACTTCAAGTCTGACCCTTCGGCCGCTCTTCTTCAGCCGGTAGACCCATTGCCTTGATGGCTCGGACGCCCCCACGGCCCCCCGCTCGACATAGAGATAGAGCGCATCTCCAAAGACAACCGGGTCCTGAATGGGCCGCAGGACCATCCGAACGATCTGGTGGGGAAAAGGCGCGCTGCTGCGGTCCGGTTCGGACCGGGCGCGGGTGTCGAACGACCCCACGAGCCAGCTGGCGACGCGCAGAACGTCCTCTTCCCCTCCGGCCACGGAGGCGAGGCCGACGAACATGAACATGCACAGCAGGCACCTTGCTGGTCTCACTCCCATACGATAGTCCGTTTCACAAGTCGCGGCCGGCCCCTCACCCCTGTACTATCCCCGCAGACCCAAACTCCCTGGAGCAGACCATGATCCTCACGCCCCGAGTTCGAACTGCCTCGATTCTCGCCGTCCTCGTCCTGGTTCCCTTCGCGGGTGCGGCCGGCACAGTGTTCGTCTCCATCATCGCTACCGGCCAGGCGACGCTCGTCCTGACCGCCCCCGATGGCTCGACCCTGACCCAGAGCACGAGCACCGGCGATGTCGCACTCTCGCCCCGAATGTCGGGTCGCCACAAGATCTCGGTGACCATCGGAGGTAAGACCACGGCCGGCGAGGTGGATGTTCCGGACAGCGGCCAGATGCGCATCATCTTCAACCCCGCGGCTCCGCAACCCTTCGAGTCCTACGTCGCCGCCATCGAGGCCGTGACCGTCACCGCCCAACGGGTGGAGGAGAGCCTTCAAAAAATCCCGGTTGCGGTCAGCGCGTTCGACCGCCGCCAACTCGAGATCAAGCAGATCACGAATGTTCAGCAGGCTTCGTATGCCGCGCCCAACCTTTGGATGGAGAAGAACACCGGAACCTCGTCGGGTTCACGGGCGGCCATCCGCGGGGTCGGTGAGGACGAGTCCTTCTTCACCTCCGATACCCCGGTCGGCATCTACATCGACGATGTGTACATCCCGCGCCAGACCGGCTCCCAGTTCGACCTCTACGAACTCGAGCGGCTCGAGGTTTTGCGCGGCCCGCAGGGAACGCTCTACGGACGGAACACCAGTGCCGGCGCTATCCGGCTCGTGACCCGGCAGCCCGAAGGAAAATGGCGCGCCAATGCGGACGGTTCGCTCGGGTCGTTCAGCCGAACCGATTTCCGCGGCTCGCTCAACGCTCCCCTCGGTGACAAGACCAGCGTGCTGGTAGCGGGTCTCATCAAGAAGCACAAGGGTTACGACACCAACACGGTGAACAACGCCGATGTGAACGATCAGAATCTGGCCGCCGGCCGCCTGGCTCTTCGCTACCTCCCGAGCTCGCGTTTCAACGTGGTGCTCAACGCCGACATCACGCGCGAGCGATCGACCCCCGGATACCCCGTGGGTTTCATCATGCAACCGCCGTTCCTTTCGACCGTGCCCCCTTTCCCCCTGCTGGCCAGCGGATTCGGAGTTGGAAGGACCGATATCCTCCAGCAGCTCGACGGCGATCGCAATGTGCGGACCCTCCAGTCCGACCTGCTGGACCCGATCAACGACATCAACCAGGACGGCTACTCGGCGACCGCCGCCTACGCGCTCAGCGACACCCTGACCCTCAAGTCAGTGACCTCCTACCGGAAGATGTTCAACGAGCTCCTGCTCGACGCGGATGGCCGCATAGGGAACTTCGCCGGCATTCAGTCTCTCGGGACCCCGGCTCCCGCTTTTCATCTGTACCAGCTCCAGAACCAGAACCAGTTCTCCCAGGAACTCCAGGTGACCGGTGGGCGGGACCGGATGCGCTATGTGGGCGGGGTCTACTACTTCCGTGAACACAACGATCAGAAGACCGAGAACATCATCTTCAACGCCTTCGGCCGCAACAACTTCTGGGTGGTGGATTCCAACACGCGCAGCTACGCGGCCTACGGGAGCGGCACCTACACCGCGAGCGACAAGCTCACGGTGACGGGCGGGGCCAGAGTCACCGTCGACGACAAGGACTTCCTCACGCGGGTGTTCCTGCCCACCGGGGCGCAACTTGTGGCCTGCGCGAATCCCCAGGGTGTCGTGTTTGCGGGGGGCGGGGCCCGTGCGTGCAACGCCTCCGATCCCGCCGGGTTCACCTCCACCCCGGTCCAGAAGAAGCTGGACAAGTCCTGGTCGGCCTTCACTCCCCGCGTAGCGGTCGACTACGCGATCAACCCGGGTTCCATGGGCTACTTGAGCTACAGCCGCGGGTTCAAGTCGGGGGCTTTCGACGGCCGGTCGAATACCGCCGCGGCGATTCTGCCCCTGCTGCCCATCAAGCCCGAGAGCATCGACACCATCGAACTCGGCCTGAAGTCGGACTTCGCCCGGGGGCGCGCGCGCGCGAATGTCGCGATCTTCTACAACAAGTGGAAGGACCTGCAAGGTACCGGCACGGATCCGAACGGAAACTTCTACCGCACCACTCTCGGCGATGTCAGCACCAGGGGCGCGGAGCTCGAGGCGCGGATCGTCCCCGGCCGCGGCTTCGAGATCTTCGGACAGCTCTCGCTGCTCTCGACCGGCTATGACACGGTCACCTTCAATCAGGCGGCCCTTTGCGGCAACCTGAACGCCGGCGAGCGGGACCTCGAGCTCAAGATGTCCCCCCCCCACAGCTACCAGGTAGGCGCCCTGTATTCGACCAGGGCGCCGCGGGTCGGCGGCCGCATCGTCGGCGGGGCGACCCTTTCCGGAAAGGGCCGGTTCTGGCATACCTCCTGCAACGCCGAGGTGGGCTCCGAGGACGGATTCAAGCTGATCGACGCTTCGATCGCCTACGAGACGAACGACGGAAGGTGGAGGGTGACTGCGGCCGGAGAGAACCTGGCCGACGAGAAGTACGTCGTCGGGAGCTTCGCGGTCGGCGGGCTCCGAATGTCGTCCGGGTACATGAACCCGCCACGGCGCTTCGGCTTGACCGTGCGCTACTCGTACAACTAGCCGGGACCCTCCACCCCTCGCGCATGAGTCGCTCCATCCGCGAAACCTGGTGCGACCTGCGCGAGAAGCTCCGCGGCTACCCGGCTACCGCGTTCTGGGTCTGCCTGATTGGCGTAACTCTCGAGAACATGGATCAGGCGTTCTTTTCCTTCGTTCTCCCTCAGATCTCCAGGGAACTTGGTTGGACCCTTAAAGAACGGGGCTGGTACATCGCCCTCACCTTCGTGATCGCCGGCTTGTGCATTTCGGCCCTGGGCTCCCTCACCGACCGGGTGGGAAGGAAAACGGTGTTCGGCGCCTCGATGCTGATTGGCTCGCTTTTCGTGACGGCGATGTACTGGGCCAACTCCACGTTGTCGGTGGTGGCACTTCGCACGCTGGGCTTCGCCACTGGTGGAGTCCAGTCGCCGGTCGTGGGCACAATTGTGGTCGAGGAAACGCCCGCCCGATACCGCGGCCTCATGTCGGGGATCCTGCAGATTGGGTACCCCATCGGCTGGTTCCTCGCCTCGCAGTTCGTCCTCTTAATGACCGACCGCTGGGGCTGGCGATCGGTCTTTTTTGTGGCCCTCCTGTCCGTGCCCTACATGTTCGTGATCCAGCGCTACCTTCGCGAGACCGGCGCTTTCCTCCAGGCGAAGGCGGCTGCCGAGCGGGGCGAGGGGGCCGCGGCGCGGGGCCGGTTTGCCGAGCTCTTCGCGCCCGGGATGCGATACCGGTCGATCATCCTGTTCCTTGGCGAGTATTTCCACGTCTTCGCCTATGGCTCCACCATCCTGCTGACCGCCTACTTCCAGGAGTTCCGGAGCTTCTCCATGCGCGACGCGGTTTCGCTCGTCGGATGGTCCTACGCCGTGGGGGCCCTCGGCTACATCCTCGCGGCGATTGTCGGCGAATTCTTCATTTCAAGGCGCTCCACCTGCATTCTCTGGGCCTGGCTCGGTTCAGCCGCCTTCTTCGTGATGATCTGGTGGGCGCGGGACTACTGGACGACCGTCCTCTTCTACTGCCTGATGACCATCTTCTTCTACGGGACCACCGCGGTGAAATTCACGTTCATTGCGGAGAACTTCCCCGCGCGCCTGCGGGCCACCGGCGTTACGTTCTCCGGGTCCCTCGCGGTGAATCTGGGCATCGCGACCGGACCGCTCGCTCTCTCGTACGCGGTCAGCTACTTCGACGGCGACTGGAACAAGGCCTACACCCTTTGCGGCATCCTCCCTATCTTCGTATCCGGGGCTTTTTTCCTGCTGATGCCGAAGGTTCCCCTCGGCATCGAAGAGGATCGTGCCGCCGGCATCGGCTTGTGAACGGGGAGGGCCGGCCCGGGAGCTTGAAGCGGAGCCCCTTGAGATCTAAGGTAACTTGACAAGGAAACCATGCTGAACAGTCCGAGCTTCATCACCATCGGCACTTCGAACATCGAGCGCACCGCCCGCTTCTTCCAGGCCTTTGGCTTCGTCCGCGAAAGCGGGGCGACCATCGACGCGTTTGCGGCCCGCGAGATGTACGGATTGCCGGCCGCCACGACCGATGCGACCCTGGTCATGCCCGGTACCGGGCTGGGGTTCGTCCGTCTCGTGCAGACCCCGCTCGATGCTCAATCTGGCGGCCCGTTCGATCGCGGCCCTCACGCGGTTGACCTCTACGTCCGCGACATGTCGCGAGCGCTCAATATCGTGAAGAACACCCATGCCGAGGTCAGCGCCGTCGCCGCCTATTCAGTGGGGCCGATGAAGATCAAGGAGTGCAAGTGTGTCGGGCCGGACGGCCTCGTCCTGGTTCTCATCGAAGTCGACAAGCGCCGGCCCAGCGTTCTTGACTCCGCCGACACCGTCCTTTTCTCGGAGGTTCACTCGGCGGTCTCCGTGGTCGAATCGATCGACGCGGCCGCGCCCTTCTGGAGGTCGGCGGGTCTCAAAGTTCTCCTGGACGCGACCTTCGCCGAGCCCACCGTCGCCGAGTTCATGCACCTTCCCCGCCCAGACACCAGGTTGAGGCTCGCCTTGTTCGCCGAAGAGGCTCAGTCCCCGATTCGACTGGAGATGATTGAGTTCCCCGACCCGGATGCCCGTGGTGCGCCCATGGTCGACCCGAAACCACTGCGGCCGGGGCGGTTCCTCTTCGGGTTTGGCGTCGCGAACGTCGCGGCCGCCATAGCCGCCATGCCGGGCGCCGACTACTCAAAAATCGCGCGCCTCAGCAACGGCCTCGCGGCGACCGGCGTTGCCCCCGGAGGGGTCGGGTTCGAACTCAGGTCAGCTTAGCTATTCGGTGCTCAAGCGCGTCGGGGGTCCGTTCTTCGATCCGACGTTTTTGACCGACGCCAGCCAAAAGCACTCAGTCGGGTCTCCGCAAGACCCCGCTGTCCACGAGCCGCGCGATCGTGTTGCGTTGGGTTTCGAGGAAGTGAGTGCGGGGCGGGATGCCGGCGCTCATGGTATTGGGCGGGTAGTGCGTTCTCGTCCGATACCCCTCGGCGAAGAGCTCGAAACGCTGGCGGGCCAGGAGGTTCTCCATGGCCGGGCGGGTACGGAACCGCCTCAGCGCGTCGAGGTCAATCTCCGCGGAGCAGGTCATGGTCTCGCCGAATCCCGATCTGGCTACCACGAGGCCCCGGTGATCGACGATCTTCGAGCCGCCGTTGGTCGAGTCGCAGGGGATGGCAGTGCCGTGGATTCCGCCGGTGTTGGCCGAGACCACGTAGGCCATGTTCTCGATGGCCCGCGCCACCGTGCACACGTCTTTCGCGGCGATCGCGTGCTCATTCGTCTGTGAGGTCGGGTGAAAGAACACTTCCGCGCCGCGCATCGCGAATGCGCGGGCCACCTCGGGATACAGGATCTCCTCCGACGCGATGGGAGCCAGCACGCCTATCTCGGTCTTCGCCACCGGAAAGACTCCGTCGTAGCCGTAGATCTCGAGATACCGGTCCCAGACATCGTGGGGCGTTGGCGTGTACATCGAGTTGAGGCGTCGATATCTCAGGATGACTTTTCCATCGGGACCGACGATGAAGCAGCATTGAAAGTTCATCCCGGGAAAGTTCTCGTCGCGTTCGAAGGCGTTACCGGCAAGGAAAAGGTTGTGAGCGCGCGCGATCTCACCCAGTCGCTCGTACTCCGGTCCGTCGGCGTTGATCGCCGCCTTCTCCGTCCACTGCTCGATGGGATCGCCCATCGCGTACCCCGTCATGAAGTACTCCGGGAGAACCACGAGCCTCAGATCCCGTCCGATCCACGCGGCCGCCGCCGCGACCTCGGAACCGATCCGGTCGATCGTGCGGTGCATCAGCTCTCTCGCGCTGATCACGTCCGGCTGCGCGTTGATGGTGTCGAGGCGTGTCTGAAGTGCTAGGGCTCGGTAGGCGGTCAAGGGGTGTCTCCTGGGCGGGCCGCTTGTGACGCGGCGAGGGCCATCAGCTCCGACACTTTACGGCTGCCCTTCATTTCCAGGATCGCGTCGCCAAGGTCGCGCACCGCGGCGGCCTTGAGGGTTCGGCCGGCGTTGCCGGCGAACTTCCTTCGCAGCTCTTCGCGCGAGAGGGGCCGGGTCGGACCGCCGCGATTCGACATGACTCGCTCCTCCAAGACCTCGCCACTCCTGGTCGTGAGCCGCACGACCGACGGGAACTGGTTGGGGAAGATCCGGTCGCACTCCGGGTCGGCCACAATCTCGACCCGGGCGGCGAGAGAGAGGAACCGCTCGTCTCGCGCGTTCCGGTCCGAGAAGTCCTCGAGTGACACGCCGAGGCCCCCTCCTCCCAGGAACGCCGCGGCAAACGTGAAGGGCCCGGAGAACTGACCATGGTAGCCGGACTCCGGGCGAATCTTCCTTTCGCGCGGTTCCCCAATCGTCCGTACGGTCGGAGTGGCGACGCCGATCGTAACCGCCGCAATCTCTTCCGGTCGCACTCTCCTGCGCAGGGCCAGCGCGGCGTCGATCCCGGTATGGGTGAAGTGGTTCGCAGGGTACGGCTTGTAGAAGATCCCGGGGATACACCACTCGACTCCGAGGCCCCGGTCGAGCTCATCGGGAGCTGACAATCCTCCGCAGAATGCCTGATAGAAGCCGAATCGTCCCTCGAAAGCGCTCGGCGGGCCCGTGATGCCCTCGCGCGCGCACTGCGCGGCGACGAGACCCGCATGCGCGGCCCAGCCGCAGTGCAGGCGCTTGACGGAACCTCCGGCCCGGTTCCCTTCGATAACCCCCGATCCCATCGAAACTGCGATCCCCAGAGCGTGGGCGATGCCCTCGGCCCCGAGGCCCATGAGTTTCGCGGACGCGGCCGCGACGCCTAGCGTGCCGCAGATCGAGGTGGCATGAAAGCCGCGCTCGAAGAACACCGAGTTCCCGAGCGACCGGTCGTATGCCGCCATCCCGGTGCGGACGCAAATCTCGTAGCCCGCCGCCGCCGCGGCAATGGCGTCGTCGATCGACGCGCCGGTCTGCTCGGCGACGGCGAGGACACCGGGGATGAGGGAAGCCGACGGGTGCAATACCGATGGAAGATGGGTGTCGTCGAAGTCGAGCGAATGGGCAAGCACACCGTTGAGAAACCCGGCGCCAGTGGCGGGCAGACGGACGGGCGATCCGAAGCCCGTGGCCTCAAAGGGGCCGCCCCATGACTGAGCAACCCGCAGCGCCATCACACTTGTCTCCAAGGGAACGGCGGCGAGGCACAGCCCTACCGTGTCGAGAATGCGTTCACGAATGCTCGAGATCACAACCTCGGGGAGGGCGCCTTGCTGAATCCCGGCGGCGAAGTCGCCGAGCTTCCGCGCGATCATCGGATCGGACATTGACAGATCGTGCGTCAGGCCAGGGCAAAGGGGCGCACGGGAACTCCCGTGGCCCCCACGACCTTCACCGGCGCCACCACAAAGAGGAATTCATACACCGCTGCTTCCGCAAGCGACGAAAGGTTCATTCCCTCCATGATGTGAACGCCCTTCTCGACGAGAAACATCCGGTGGACGGGCAGGAGCGCGTGTCCCCTTCCGGCAGGGATCCACTCGTAGGCGATCGTCTCTCCCCCGGTCATGCGCACGTTTCGATCGAGCAGCCAGGCCGCGGCCGATTCATCGGGTCCGGGAACGCCGTCCTCCTGCCCAAGAAACGCCTGCGGATTCCCCCAGTGTTTCGTCCACCCGGATCTCACGAGGGCCACGTCTCCCTGGAGGCACTCCGTGCCCTGGCGTCTGGCCGCCGCCTCAAGGTCCTTCGCAGTGATGGCCTCGCCGGGAGCGAGGCAGTCGACGCCGCGCAGTGCGGGAATGTCGAAAAGAACTCCACGAGACATCGTAATCGGGATCTGCTCAACGCCGTGGGACTTGAATCGACCACCCCTCTGCGCGTCGAGGGCATCTACGCCTCCGTGCAGGAGGCCTCCGTGCGAGACGTGACACAAGGCGTCGATGTGCGTGCCCGTGTGCCCGCCCATCATCATCATCTCGTTCGCGGCCGATCCGCCGTCCGCGCGGACCATGTCCCCGTGGCGACGTTGAAGGGCCATCTTGAATCCCGGGTGATTCGGCGATACCGGCATGCCGGCCTCGATCGGCTGGGCCAGATCGAATACGCGCATTCCCGAGGCCGCCACCAGCAGAGTTTTAAGACCGGTCATCGACCCCTCCCCCGTTCAGAAAGCTCCAGCACCGTCCTGGCCCGGCGTACGACGGCGAGATCCACGAAGAGGGCTCCGATCCGGGTTACCCCGGACCCTTCCTCTTCCGCCGCCTCGTACGCCGCCACCACTTCCCGCGCGGCCGCCACCTCGCCCGCGGACGGCTCGAAGACGGAGTTGATGATCCCGATCTGCCGTGGATGAATCGCCGATCGGCCAAAGAATCCCAGGTGTTTCAGTCGCTCCGTGTCGAGCCGCAAGCCTTCGAGGTCCTGCAGATCCGTGAAGACCGGCGCTATCGGGGGTGCGAGGCGCGCGGCCCGGGACACGATCACAAGTCTCGAGCAGGCGTGGAGCGTGGCCATACGGTCGCTCAAGTTCGCGGAGATATCCGCGCAGAAGTCGGCCGCCCCAAAGGTAAAGCCCATAAGACGAGGCGCCGCGGCGATCGACTCGACCTGAGCGATGCCCCGCGCGGTTTCGATGGTGGCGACCAGGCGCACGCTCCCCGTGCGCAGGCCGAGGAGGCGCTCGCGGTCCAGAACCGCGTCGTGAACCCTGCACATGGATTCGAGGGTCTCCGTTTTTGGGATGCGAATCCCGGTGATTCCCGGTCCCGTCACCGCGTCGATGTCGGCCCGCCAGTGACCCGTCCCCGTGGGGTTGATCCTCACGAAGACCGATGCCTCAGTTGCCTGGGCGTCGTTCGCGGAAAAGGCGCCGGCAAGCGCGGAGGCCACAAGCCGTCGTGCCGCGGCCTTTTCCGACGCCGGCACTGCGTCCTCCAGATCCAGCACTACCGCGTCGGCGCCGCACTCGAAGACCCGGTCGAGCAGTTTCGGCTGATTTCCCGGCGCGAAGAGATAACTGCGTAGAAGGGCCATGAAGTCGGACTGCCTGCTACAACGCGCCCTTGGCCCGCAGTTCGGCAATGCGCTCCGGGCCGACCTTCAGCCATTCGCCAAGCACCGCCTCGGTGTCGGCCCCGATCGCGCGGCCGGCGAACCGGATCGCCCCGGGCGTCCGACTCAGCCGGAACATCACGTTCTGCATCCGGATGGGGCCGAGGTCGGCGTCCTCGACCGTGGTGATGGAATCGAGAGCCTTGTACTGGGGGTCTTCGAAGACGTCGCGAATGTCGTAGATCGGCGCCACCGCAGCCTCGGCGGCCTCGAAGTCGGCCATGACTCTCGCGAGCGGGTACTTCGCTATCCAACCGCCCACCATCGCATCGAGGGTGTCGGCATGGAGCGCGCGCTCGGACCCCGACCGGAACCAGGGCTCATCTATGACTGCGCCATGCCCCACCAGGCGCATGACGCGCTCCGCGACGCTCTGCGCGGAGGTCGAGACCGCCACCCATTTCCCGTCGGCGGTCTTGTAGGTATTTCGAGGCGCGTTATTCACGGAGCGATTTCCCGTCCGCTCCTGAACAACCCCCAGTTGGTCGAACCAGGTCGCCTGAGGTCCGAGAATCGTAAGAATGGGCTCGATGATCGCCATGTCGATCACCTGGCCGAGCCCGGTGCGGTCCTTGTGGCGCAGGGCCATCATGATCGCGGATGAGGTCGCGAGCGCAGTGATCCCATCGGCGAGCCCGAACGGCGGAAGGGTCGGCGGCCCGTCCGCGGTTCCGGTCATCGCGGCGAAGCCGCTCATCGACTCGGCCAGCGTTCCGAATCCCGGGCGCCTTCGATAGGGACCCGTCTGTCCGAAGCCACTGACCCGCGCGATCACCAGGCCGGGGTTGCGGGCATGAAGTTGCTCGGGCCCGATGTTCCACGACTCCAGGGTACCTGGGCGGAAATTCTCGATCACCACGTCCGCCCGGGCGGCCAGATCCAGAAGGATGTCCTGCGCCTCGGCATGCGACAGATTGAGCGTCATCGCGCGCTTGTTGCGCCCGATCATCTTCCACCAGAGGTTGATGCCGTTCTTCACGTACCCGTGGGTGCGAACCGGGTCGCCTTTCGGGTGCTCGATCTTGATGACCTCGGCGCCGAAATCACCAAGGAGCGTGGCGGCCAGAGGCCCCGCGAAGAGAGTCGCGAGGTCGAGGACCTTGACGCCCTCAAGGGGGCCGGCCGCTATTGGTTGTTTGTCGGTCATCGCGGGGACTCGGAAGCGTCTTGAAAGCGGCACATCGCCGCGAGGGTCGTCGGGAGCATTGTCCTAACGTTATGACATTATACCCGCGAGACTTCTCCTCGATTTCCCTGATCCCCACCAACGTCGCAGCGAACGCGTTCCGCGACGATCGCTACTTCCCCGTCCAGTGCCTTAAATAGCGTTCGACGAGCTCGGATTCCGAGACCCTGATCGCGCGCGCGTACTCGATCAGGAAGCCGCGGGCGAATACGCGGCCGGGTAGCGCCGCGTGCCGGTCCTCCTCGAGGGCCAGAAGGAACCGGCTGCCGACCTTGCTGAGAGCGGCGATCTGTTCGATCGAGAGGCCGCTTTGCTCCCTGAGAGTCCTGAGCGCCGGCCCGTTGACCACGTCCGGGACGCGGGCTTGAGGCCTTCCGTCCGGAACCGGTTGCGGCCGCGGAGGAGAGCTCACCCGCGGGAGCGCTTCGGGAGCCGGGCGATTCAAGGGCTCCGCCACAGACGGGGCCCCGGTCGGCAACTGCATCCTCAGGTCATAGTCGCGCCGGACGCTGGCATTTGAGAGGGCCGCGTAGGCCTCCTCCACGAGCGCCAGCATAACCACCCTCTCCTCCGGGTCCAGGAGGCCGTAGGTCGGGGTCGATTCCCCCGTGTAGAGCCCTCTGGCAAAGCGATAGGCCGCCTGTATCTGGCCCGAGCCGACATGTCGGGCGACCCCCAGGATTTCGTAGTAATTCTTCTCGTTCATTCGACCCTCTTCACTGCGGATCAGAAGACCGGGGACAGGTCGGCGCCCCTGAGCAGGTTCCGGGTAAGACGCCTTATGTCCTCGGCCGCACGCGATCGACTGGCGTCGACCATGAACATTTTCCCGCGACGCAGCGTCCGCCAGACCGCATCGTCATGGTGGACAAAGCCCGCATACGATACCGGCAGGCCGAAATGGCGACGAATCGCCGCGGTGGTCTGCGCACCGAACCGGCGATCCGAGTCATCCCGCACCTGATTGGTGACGAGGGTCAGGGCCATCTCATCCAGGATGGCGCGTGCCGCCCCCAGAAGCGAGGGATCCACCGACTCGACCTCGCGAAGGATGTCTCCCACCACCCTGATGCGAGTCGACGTCTGGCCCGCCTGGGCGTCGACGAGGCGTCGACGAACCTCATGGGACGAGATCCGCTGACTCAGTCTCTGGAGGCACAGGACGCGAAGCAGACTTACGATGTTCTCCAGGGAACTTGGCTCGGGTACCGACACCAGGACCTTCAGGTCCGCGAGGTTCATCGCCTCCACGGTCTCGGGCGAGACGCCCGCGCCCAGATCGAGAATCACCCGGTCCACCGGCAACGCCCGCAGGGCGGTTGAGAGTCTGGCCGGCCAACCTACGGGAAGGGACCCGGCGCCCTCGTCCGCGCGTCCCCCGATAAGGCGCAGGTTGGGGTAAGGGGTCGTGACCGCGAACTCATCGGCGACGGTGCCGCCACCGCGAAGGAAGTCGAGGAGCGACCGGGCTCCTTGCGGCACTCCAAGGCAGGTGTGGAGGTTCGCTCCGCCGAAATCCGCGTCGACCAGCACCACGCGTTTTCCGAGCCTTGACAACTGGAAGCCCACCGAGGCGGCCAGAGCACTCTTCCCCGTCCCGCCCTTTCCGCCGCCAAACGCCCAGAGTTCGAAGCCTGGAGATCCTTCCGAAAACACCTCGGGCTCCGTCATCGGCGATGACCGCCGGGATGGAGAACCGGAGTCCTCCCCGCTGGTTGTGTTGTTATCATCCTTCGGTGCGCGTCCTGATTATCGCCGGTATCGCCGTGGCCGCCATCGGGTGCGGGCTTGGCTCATCCCCGCCGCCTCCCGATCTTCCTCCCTGGCGCATGACCAAGGACTCGAGTGGGGTCGAGGTGCGCCTCCTCGAGAAGCCTCCGTACACGTATCTCTACGGGCTTGACGGCGCGCTGCGGCAGATCAAGTTCGACAGTAACGGCGACCTTAAGCCCGACGTCTTTGCCTACTTCGCCGGTCGCAGCACGCCTGAGCGGCTGGAGATGGACGAGAACCGGGACGGGAAGCTCGACCGTTGGGAGGAGTACAACGCCCTGGGGAAGATGCTCCGCTACTCGACGTCTTTGAAGGGCGGAATCCCGGAGAAGTTCGTCGAGCTGGACCCATCTACCAATCAGGCCACGCAAATCGAAACCGACGCTGATCACGACGGCCGCCGGGAACAGCTTCAAGTGTTTGTGAAGGGCCGCCTCAGCCGGGTGGAGATCGACAGCGATGGGGATGGGAAGCGCGACCGGAGCCAGGATTGGAGCCCGGGCTACCTGGCCAGCGAGGAACTCGACCGCGACGGCGACGGAACGGCCGATGTTCGGATTCTCCGCTCGAAGGCCGGAGCGATTCTGAAGGTCGAGCGCATCCAGCGCTAGCCCGAGCGCGACATTGTCTCGGGAAGGATGGGTCCGGGCCATTGCCTGGCTGGCATTGGCGAGCGTGTGTCTCACGCCCTTTGTTGCCGGCGCTGTCTACCGCTCGGTCTGGATTCCTCTGGCCCAGTTCTGGCTCGTCCTCGGGGGCCTCGCCGCGGTCCTGCGCGGGCGCGAGGCTCAGGGCGGATCGGAGTACTCCGGGATCTCGTTCTCGCGTGCCCTTCTTCCGATTCATGTTCTCTTCGCGGTGCAACTGACGCCCCTTCCTGCCGAAGTCCTCGCCCTCCTTTCGGACGGCGCCCACGCTGCTCACTTCCTCCCGGACCAAGGCGACGGCCGGTTTCGTCCGCTTTCCGTCTCCCCTCTGGCCACGATCGAGGCCTGGCTCTACCTGGCAGGCCTTCAAGGGCTCTTCGTCGCTCTCCAGGGGTTCCCCTTGCCACAGCGGCGCCACGTCCTCCACGCGCTGCTCGCCGTGATCCTCGTCCTCGCGGGGGAGGGACTCTGGCAGTCGCGATCCGCTCATCCCTACCATCTCTACGGCCAAATTGAGGTGGCGCTGCCCTCGGGTTTCGAAACCGCGGTGTTCGGACCGTACCTCAACCGAAATCACTTCGCCACGCCGATGGCCATGGGCGCCGGCCTTTCCGCCGGCCTGGCCGCCTCGCTCGTTCTCGAGGGTGGGGGCATTCTCCGCCTGCTTGCCGCTCCCGCGGTGCTGGCCCGAGTCATCCTTCTCGGTGGCGCGGCTCTCTTCCTGTCAGTGACCGCGGCCGCTTCCGGATCACGGTCGGGCGCCCTGGCCGCGCTGGCCGCCCTTGGCATGGTGTCGCTCCGGGCGTTCGGCAAATGGGTGCTGCTTACCACCCTCGTCGCCGGGACCGCTGGCGTCGCCCTCACCGGAAGTGCCTCCTTCGAGCGATTCCTTCGGCTTGATGTCGTTCAGAGCCGGTGGGCGCCATGGGTGGACATGACCACCCTGTTCCGATTCTTTCCACTCTTCGGGTCCGGCATTGGGACCTTCGCTGCGGCGTACTGGCCCTACCAGAGGAATGCCAGCTACGAGTTCTGGCAACACGCTCACAACGACTACCTGCAGTGGCTGATCGAGACGGGATTGCTGGGAGTGGTCGCGCTGGCGCTCGCCCTCCGCGGGCTGCACAGAAGCCTCACCTGCCTGGAGTCCGCACGCGAGGGTTGTCTCGCGGCCGCGGTCGCCTTCGGCGTGCAGGCGTTCCTGGACTTCCCCTCACATGTTCCGGCGAGCGCCGCCTTGCTCGTCAGCATCGTCGCCGTGTCGACGGCGGCGCGTCGACCTTAGCCCGGGACTACCGAGGATCGGCGCCGCGTCAGTTGAGAGATCCCTTCCAAGTCCTGACCCGGTCCACCCTGCGCGGGGCGGCGACAAAGGCGAAGGGCCGGCCCCTTTGTCGGTAGGCGCCCGAGGTTTAGCGGGTCGAGCAGGCCAGACCAACAAAGCGATTGGTCCCGACCGGATTGAGCACACAGGGAACTCCAAGGGCGGAACCGCCGCAGGCATTGGACCAATCTGCGGGAAGTGGTCCCCCAATCGAGGACTGTGGAGCCACATTCGCGAACACGTCCACACGAGCCGAACAGGGCACCGAGAAGATCCGCGTCCCATTGGCCACGCCAAGGGTCCCTCCCACCGTGGAAACGACGGTCGCGGTGCAGAACTGGCCGCCAACCGAGGGATCTGCCGCCATCGAGGGGCTCGTAACGACAGTCACCGTACACACGGCGGGCGTGGGGGTTGGTGTTGGAGGTGTTGGTGTCGGAGGTGTTGGCGTCGCGGGCGTGGCGGTGGGGGTCGGATTCTCCTTGGTGGCTTCACGCACCGCCACGCCGCCGATGAGGACGCCAGCTGCAATACCGGCAATCGCTGCCGCCCCGAGCGTGGCACCCGCAATCCCGCCGAATCCCGCGAGTGATCCGGCCGCGCCGCCACTAGCCGAAAGCACGGAAACGGCGCCATCGGGCGTCCCGATCGGGGCCAGCTTGCCTCCGCACTCGCCCTCGTCCGAGACCACTTTCACGCTGTGCTCGGGCGATTTCGTCTCAGCAAAGTCCGACGAAGTCACCTGCAGATAGTAGATGATGGTCTCGATGCCGCCGTCCTGGTTCACCTTGGGGATAAAGGCTCGGTGCGTCGGCCCGCCCGCGACCGCCGGCTCGATCTTCTCGAACTCGGTGTAAAACCACTCCGGGCTCAGGTTGGACTGGAAGTAGAGGCGACCGTTCACTACCGACGAGAGCGGCTCGAAAATCGCTTCGATCAGTGTGAACTCGCCCTCGGTGATGCAGTCCGCGGCATCATGGGTGATCTTCGCCGTCCCGACCGGGGCCGCCTGCCCCTGCGTCGCGAGCGCGGCGAGTTCCACATTCGCAGACGCCACCCTTCCCGAAACCACATCGATCGAAAGTGGCGCGCGCCCGATGGAGACGCCGGCGCGGCCCGGGCTCGAAACGACGTAAGAACCCGCAGGGACGAAGGCCGTGAAGGAACCGTCTGCCTCCGATTTGACCGCGAAAGACTTGCCGGTCTCAATGTTGACGAGCGTCAGCGAAAGTCCCTCAAGGCCCCGACCTGCCATCGACACCACACCCTTGACCGTACCGCCCGCGGCCGTGACCGCGGCACCCGACGGCATTACCATCGAGACAGAGAGGAAGACTCCCAGAAATTTTCTGCTGTTCAATGTTTCATCCCTCTAAATTGCCCGAGCCGATTGTGACGAAAGTACGGATACGCACAGGATGTAGGGAGGCTACCCGAATCAAACCATTGAGGCAAGACGAGTTTCACAATTTTTCTGCGCGTCCGTCTCCGCCTGCCCGGCCTCCGTTCGCGTACCTTGAGTAGACGGCACCGTAGTATCCGTAGCCCCCGTAGTAACCGGTAGCGTAGCGCGAGAGGTAATACGCGTTCCGCTTGACATCGACGCGGTTCAAGATCGCGCCGAGAATGCGACCTCCGACAGAATACAGTTGCGCGATTCCGTCCGCGGCCACCGTCTTGGTAGTGCGATCGCCCTCGGCCACGAGGACGATCGCGTCGACCAGTCCACCGATGATGAGCGCATCGGCCATGCCCCCGATTGGCGGAGCGTCGACGATCACCCAGTCGTACTTTTTCGCGAGCGAAGTGAGGAGCGTCCGCATTTCTTCGCAGCCCATCAGTTCCGCCGGATTGTCGGGCGTGCCGCCCGCCGGCAGCGCCCATAGGCCGGGAATTGGCCCCTGGCGAACCACGTCCGCGTGCGGGACGTTCCTGACCAGGACGTCCCGGAGGCCGGGGGTTCGCGGCAATCCCAGATTCGCATGCACGGTCGGACGCCGCAGGTCCGAATCGACAAGGATGGCGGTGGCGCCCGTCTGGGCAATGGCCGCCGCCAGATTCATGGCCGTCGTGGACTTTCCTTCACCCGGATGGATACTCGTGATCAGCAGAATCCGGGAGTTGGTAGAGGCCGCGGTCGCCATGACGTTCGTCCGGATCACCCGATACGACTCTGAAAGGGGCGACGCGGGATGACGGATCGCATTCAGATTCCCCTTCGCAGCGGTCTCGGACGACGTGGTGAGGGCCGGAACGAACCCGAGGAAGGGAACGCCGAGTGCTTCGCGAATATCGTCGGGGGTCTTCAAAGTCGTGTCCATCTTCTCTTTGGCGGCCACAAAAAGCACACCGGTCGCCAGGCCCACGAGCAGCGCCATCTGCAGATTGGAGGTTCGGTCCGGGAACATGGCCGCTCGCGGAACCTCCGCGGCCTCGATGAGTCTCACCGTCCGGTCGTTGATCGTGCTCTCGACGCTTGCTTCCTTCCCTCTCTTCGCGAGAGCCTGCGCGATGTCGCTCGAAGCGTCGGCCTCACGTTTCAGGGTCTGGTACTCGGGCGACTTGTCGCGGAGCGCGGCCATTTCTGCCTGGGCAGCGCCCGCCGCTCCAATCAGGACCGCCTCCTCGCGAGACGCCGCCTCGTAGGCCGCCTCGACGGATCGGAGAACGCCCCGAGCCTCGGAGACAAGAGCGGATCGAAGACCCGCGATCCGTATTTCGAGACCAACCACATCGGGATGCTTCGGGCCGAAGCTCTGATCGAGCTCGCTCTTTCGAAACTCCGTTTCCACGAGTTCTTTCCGCATCGCCTGAAAGGTGGAGTTCGCGGCGAGTTCGGGCAGGGTCAGGAGTTCCGCCGAGCTGAGCCGGCGCAACTGATCGAGGTGGGCCTTCCGTGACGCCTTCTCGCCTCGCGCCTCGATCATCTGGGAGTTCGCCTGCTGGAGTCTCGCCTCAACCAGTCGCTGGCGGGCCTCGAGGTTCGAGCTTCCGCTGCGGTCCTCATACTCCCGCAGCGCCTCGAACGAGGATCGAGCCTGCTCCTGCTCGGTTTTGAGCCGTGCTTCAAGCCAGCGGGTCGCCTCCGTCGACTGATCCACCCGGCTCGAACGGGATTCGTCCATGAACGTCTGCGCGAGGCCGTTCGCCGCCAGTGCGGCGAATTTCGGGTCATACGCGCGCACGACCAGATCGACCAGGGATGTTCGGGCCACCGGGCGGACCGTGATCCGGGACTTGAGGGCGGAAACCGCGGGCGCCACGGCGATCCCGGGACCAAAGTCTTCGATCTGGCGGCCGAACACCCGGGTGCGGATGAGCTCGATCGGAGAGCGCATGGGCCCGGTGCTCAGCTCCGGAGCGCGGGTCAGGTCGTAGCGCTCGACCACCTTGGTCATCAGGGTCTTGCCCACCATGATGCGGTACTGCGTCTCGATCCACTCAGGCGTCACCGCGCTTACGATGTCCGCGCCCGGGGTCAGGTCGGGCCGCGTTTTCTGAATCTCGATCTGGGCGACCGCCTCGTAGCGCGGTCTCGCGGTGTAGTTGTACGCCGTGGCGAGCACCAGGGAGACAATGACGCAGGCGAGAACCAGCAGCCGGCTGTGCCAGAGGGCATGGGTGAACTTCACCCACTCGGACATCCCTTCCGGGGGGGCGAAGCCTTCGGGAGCAGCGGGGCGGCGATCCTCGGGAGGCGGCACCGCACGGAGGACCCCGCCTGGGGAACTCATGCGCGCCTCGCTTCACACCCGGCGGCACGGGGTGGATTCCGCGCGGACCCAGCCTGACTCAAAAGAACCTCTCCCCGACATTCAGTGTGTCGCCCGGCTTGAGGAGATCGGTGAGCTGAACCTTGATCTCGCGGCGTTTTCCGCCCTCGAAACGAACGACCTTCAGGCGCTTGATGGAGCCGCGCTCCGAGATCCCGCCGGCCTGCTGAAGCGCATCCTGGACGGTCATGCCCTCCACGTATTTCATCGTCGCGGGTCTCGCCGCCTGCCCGGTAACGAAGACCTGGGCCGCACGCGGCACGAACACAATGTCGCCACCCTCAAGGATTACGTTCTGCTCGGCGTTTCCCTTCATCAACTCACGGAAACTCGCGCGAAAGGCGTCTGAGCCGGGAAGCGCGCCAGGCGGCAGTTCATCGGCATCGGAGGCCGGTGCCACTTCCGAAAGGCCGGGAAGGATCGGCATCGAAGAGAACTGCTCGATAGCCGCGCTCTCGCGGCCTTCGGGCGGCCGGGAGACAATCACTTCGTGGCCGGCGTTCGACGAGAGTCCGCCGGCCTCCGCCAGAATCGTCAACAGCGATCGGTCGCCCTTGAGGGCGAAGACCCCGGGGCGCGCCACCTCACCGATGACCAGAACGGGCCGGGAGCGGTACTCCTTCACCCGAACCGAGACCTCGGGCCGCCGTATGAAGCCGGCGCCGAGGAGGGACTGAAGCTTCTTCGCGACATCCGGAGGGGTCAGACCGCCGACTTCGACCCGGCCGATCAGCGGGTACGTGATCGCGCCGTCCTTGTCGATCACGAAATCGGATGAGAGGGAGGGCTGGCCGAGAACGACCACATCGATCACATCGGCCGGCCGGACCGCGGACGGATCCTGGCCCTCCGCCGCGGCAAGCGACGCGACAAGGCACAGCAACGGCAGGCGCGGGTTCCACCACTTCATTAAGCCCCCATTCTCAATGGGGACGTGCGATCACGTCAACTACGCCCGGCGCGTTCAGCTGGCTTTCCGACGATCACGAGCGGCTCGATCCTCCCGCCGGGGACCACGCCCTCGGCGTCAGCGCGAGATCCACGGGCGATCCTCCCGAGGCGGCCAGGCAGCGGAGCGGCCATCGAACGAATACTCTCCGCCCGGACTCCCCGCCGCACGGCCACCATGCGGGCGACGATGCTCACCGCGATCTCCTCCGGGGTCTCGGCTCCGATCTCAACGCCCACCGGCGTCTCGATCTGAATCAGATCCTCCGATTCGAAGCCCCTCTCGATCAGGTCCGTGAGCACATGGACCATCTTCGAACGCGAGCCCAGAAGGCCGATGAACCTGGGCTTGACCCGAAGACATGAGGCGAGTGCCGCCGCGTCTCCCCGATGACCGCGGGTTACCACGACCACGTAGGACCTCGGGGTCAGACGCAACGTGGCCGCCGCCGAATCGAAGTCAGAAACCGCGAGGCGACTCGCCTCTGGGAATCGCGCGGCCGTCGCGTAGCTTTCCCGGTCATCGAGGACCGACACCCTGAAGCCGGTCATGGCGGCGAGAGAACACAGGGGTCGCGCCACATGCCCTGCGCCCAGGATGGCGAGCTGGGGCGTCGCCTCGAGCGGCTCGATGAAGACCTCCATGCGGCCACCGCACACGAGTCCCTCATCGCCCGCCTGCTCCGGAGTGAGGTCGTAGCTCGTGAGCGCAGGGCGACCGTTTTCGATGGCGAGACGCGCGCGTCGCGTCATTTCCGCCTCGACGCAACCCCCGCCGATCGTGCCGTCCACGGTTCCGTCGGCGAAGACCAGCATCCGCGCCCCGGGCCGCTGAGGAGTCGACCCCTGCGAGCCCACGACGGTGACCAGTGCGGCCGGAATGTCGGTCTCGATGCAGCGGGCGGCCCTCTCGAAGAGCGCCGCCCCACGAGACCTTGGTTCTACAGGAGGAGCCGCCGGTTTCGAGGGCATGCGAGGGGCCGCTCAGGCGCGCGCGTTTCCCGCCGCACCGCGGGTCGCGGTCAAGGACTGAATCTCCGCGGGGGTCATCACCACATCTCCGAACCTGCTGAAGTAGCGCAGCTGCCTGCGATAGCACCGGGGCGCCTCGAGGTCGAAAGCGACGCAGGAGTCTATCGGCCGGGAATAGATATGCACCGAAACCACGGGCTCCTCTCCCACCACCGCGACCTGGTGGATGGTGCGCACCCGGTCGATCGAGTTGACGTGGCCTCCCCGGCCGCAGGTCTCGACACTCTCGCGCGAGAGCTCGAGTTCGGTGGCCCCGGCGAGACAGTCGAGCCCTTCCCGGTTCTGCCCCTCGGCCGCGTTACAGCCCTGCCACTTGAAGTTCGTCACTTCCGCGATACCGCGGTTCACCATCATCCAGCCGAGCTGCCCGTTGTGCGTGTGAAGGACCGTCTTCTGCCCCTTCTTCCAGCAGACTGCCATTACTTCGAACAGCTCGCTCCGATAGATCAGGTTCCTCGTGTACATCGCGTCATGCCAGTGCACGTACTTCGCGAGCGATGCGTCGTCGAGATCGGTATCAGAACAGATCTCGAGCACGGCGGCGCTCGTGAGGGTCTCCGGAGTGAAGCCCCGGAGGATCTGAACGAAATCGTCGATGCGTCGCGTCGTGGGCATGGTTCAGGGTTCGCGCCGATCAGCCGATGAACATGTGCTCGTCCGAGTCCTCGGCGCGCCGGGCGAGGGGCGGCCCCTGCCTTCGCCGAGGCTCGGATCCGCGGTAGGCCTCGAAGCCCCGCCGCAGGCCACCCCAGACCGCGGTGAGGTCGCTTAACGTGGCGATGGGCTTTGCCACCAGGCCGCGGACGTTTTCGAGGGTGGTCTCGATATTCTCGAGAGTCGTGGCGAGGAGCGCCTCGACACGCTGGGCCTGTTCGCGGCCGGCATCGGAGATCGCCCGGAGGTTGGCGGCCCCTTGCCGGAGATCCATTAGAGTCGGGCGAATCTCGGTGTCGAACTTCTGCGCGACATCCTCGACCTTTCCCCCGGTGCGCTTGAGGATTAACGCCGCGTAAACAACGAACGCGCACTGCACCATGGAGGCGAGCGCCATGATGCCCAGGAAGACTACAGCCCACTCATTCATCGATTGCCTGAACCCCTTCCCATCCGAGCCTCTCCCTCATCGACCATGCCAAGCAAACGCTAAGTGCGGTCGCGCGCGTCCCGGTAGGCCTGCTGTCCGGCATCAATCGCCGACCCGAGGCGCTCCTTGCGCTCTTCGATGAAGTCAACCGTGTCCTCGCGCAACCTCTGTGACCGGTTCACAACTTCATCCTTCAAATGACGGCCCTTATCGACCCCTTCCTTGACCCGGTCGGCGATCATCTCCCGGGTTTCACGGCCCGCACGGGGCGCGAACAGGACCGCGAGAGCCGCCCCCGCCAGACCTCCCACGACGAATGACAGCAAGACGCCGGCGGTGGATGAGTTTTCTTGATTCGACATGGGGCCTCCAGGCAGTTATTTCGAGCCAGTGGAAGTTTAGCCCCGGCACGCGGAACCGAAAAGGCGCAAGGCGAATAAGATCCAGAAGGCCATGGCACCTCCAACCCGTTCCCTCCGGCTCCTCGGGTTGATCGTGCTGGTGGGCGTTGCCTTCTCGGCTCCCTCGGCGGGCTTTTCGCGCACTACCATCGTGGATCTACCAATGTGGCGGGTGGAGCCTGCCAACGATGGGTCGGAGATGCGGGTCATTCAGATGCCCTATGAGCAGGCATCCTACGACCTTACGACCCACGCTCTGATTCGACGCGTGGTCGATCGCAACCAGGACGGAGTCTCCGATCGCCTGATCACTTACGAAGGGTTCGGCGGAGCCCGAGTCGAAGAGGTCGACACGGACTTTAACGGCACGGTGGATCGATGGGATACCTTTGGCGCCCTGGGACAGCGGCTGCGATCGGCGACCGCTCAAGTCGGCGATCGACCGGACCGCATCGCGACCTACGACTCCTCGGGAAGGCTCAAGACCGTCGAGACCGATTCCGACCTTGACGGCAACTTCGAACATATCCAGGTGTACGAGGCCGGCAACCTCGCGGAAGCGCGCATCGACAGCGACAAGAACGGCCGACTGGATCGTATCCAGGACTATCGCTTGGGCTACCTCGCCGCGGAAGACTTCGACACCGACGAGGACGGCTCCGCAGACCTCCGGATGACCTACGCCAGGGGCGGCGGTCTCTTGAAGGTCACGGTCCTGAAGAACGCCAGGCCCGCGACCGGACCCGAATCGCGGTGAGGTGGAACGGGGGAAGGATCGTCGAGGCCTGCGCCTGGCTCGCAATATCGAGCGCGCTGGTCGCCCCGTTCGCGTTCGGCGCTTCGACCCTCGGGGTCTGGGTCCCCTTGGCCGTTCTTTGGGTCAGCCTGGGCCTCCTCACTATGGCGGCCAGCCTCTGGTTCCCGGGCCCCGGGTCTGAGCACGCGTTCAACCCCGCGCCCAACGTGATGGTGGCGCTTCACGCGCTTCTTGCACTCCAATCAGTGGCCCTCCCGGCCTCGGTGCTCCGGGTGGTGTCTCCTGGTTCCTTCGCCGCCCACTTCCTTCCCACGGGCGAAGCGTTCCTGGCGCCCTTGACGGCCAGCCCGACCGGCACCGCTCAGGCCTGGCTCTTCGTCGGCGGCCTTCATGGTCTGTGCGTTGCCATCTTCAGCGCACCTCAAGCCACCCAGATGCGTCGGTTGAACGCTCTTTTCTTCGGAATGGCCGCGGTGTCAGGCATCCTTGCCCTCGAGGGACTCGTTCAGGCTGCGTCGGCCCATCCCTACCGGCTGTACGGGATATACGAGGTTCCTGGCGCGGCGGACCACGAGCGTGGAATCTTCGGGCCCTACTACAACCGAGACCACTATTCGAATCTGATGGCGATGGGAGGCGCGGTTACGGCGGCTTTGCTCGGCCGCGCGGTTCGGGGCGGAGATTTCCGCAACGTCGCCGCATTTGCGGCTTCTCCCCGATTCGCGAAGAACCTGGCCCTCCTCGCCGCCCTGGCCCTGATCATGGTTGCCGGCGCTGCGGCTGGTTCTCGCGGGGGGCTAATCGCGCTTGCCATGGGGCTGCTCGTCGGCCTCGGAACCGAGTTGCTGGCGCGCCCTCGCCTCGCCCTCGCCTCTCTCGCCATCGCGGCGGTCGTCCTGTTCGGAGCTTCCGTTCCCAGCGCCTTCGTCCGCATGGCCGACGTGGACTTTGAGGCGAGCCGCCTTCTGGTCTGGCGGGACATGATCCGCGTGGTCTCGTTCTTTCCCATCTTCGGCTGTGGCATCGGCGCCTTCGCGGTGGCCTACTGGCCGTACCAGCGCGTGGTCCGATTCGAATACTGGCCTCATGCCCACAACGAATACCTCCAGTGGCTGCTGGAGGCGGGCGCGGTTGGACTCGTTTTGGCGCTCTATGTTCTTCGGCGCGTCTGGATCGCGGCGCCCCGCCTGGCGCGGTCGCTCGAGGCCCGTCCAGCGCTCGCCGGCCTCACCGCTGTTCTCACCCACGCTTTGGTCGACCTGGTCCTGCGAGTGCCGGCAAACGCAGCCTGGGCGGCCCTCCTGCTCGCTGGCGCAACGGTCGCAATCACCGAGCCCTCGTCGCAACCTCCGCGCCCAAAGACCTGACCGCGGATACCGACTACCTTCTAATGGTGAAGGGAGACGGGGTGGGCGTAGGCGTAGGCGTTGGAGACGGGGTGGGTTTTGGCGACGGTGACGGGAACGGCGTGGGCGACGGCGAGGGTGACGGGAACGGAGTGGGTGATGGGAACGGAGTGGGTGATGGGAACGGAGTGGGTGATGGGAACGGAGTGGGCGATGGGAACGGAGTGGGTGATGGGAACGGAGTGGGTGATGGGAACGGAGTGGGTGAGGCGGATGGCGTAGGAGTCGGCCCCGGTCCACAGGGGCCGCCGGCCGGACATCCGCATTGAAGGGTCACGGAAGTCGCTGACGCCAACTGTGGCGTGAGGATGCAAGGAGCCCCCACCGCGTTGCCGCCGCATGCGCCGCTCCAGCCGGCCAGGACCTCATTGCCGGTGAAGGACGCGGGCGGGCCCAGGATCGCGGTGATCTGTACGGTGTCGTTGCACGAAACCGTGAACACACTGGTTGAGGTCACAATCCCCGCAGCGCCGCCGCTGACCGAAGCCTTGCATGGGTTGAAGATTCCGCCCGGCGGGTTCACGGACACCTGCACCTGGCAGAACTCGGGAGGTCGAGGAGTAGGGAGCGGAGTTGGAGTGGGCGGCAACGGCGTCGGCGCAATCGGAGTTGGCGTCGGGAAGGGGGTTGGGACTGGAGTCGGTATGGGCGTTGGCGGAGGAGGCGGCGCAGGGGACGGCGTCGCCGTCGGGGTAGGCGTGGGGTCGTTGCCCTGCTCGACGATCTCCGTGACAATAACGGGCGCGAGGCCAGCGCCGACGCTCACCAGAGGACCGAGGAGGTTGAGGCCGAGATTAGCAAAGCCCGCCGGCGCGCCGGCCAGACCGCCGCTTCCGAGGACAGCCAGACCCTGGGTCGGAGCGCCTGCAGGTGCGGAGAATGCGCCACCCTTGCACGCCTCTCCCGTGCCGAGCACTCTGGTCACGATCTCGCGAGTCCGAGACTCGGTGAAGTCAGCGAGAGTGATCTGAATGTAGTAGGTGACTTCGACGATACCCGACCCGTCCTTGATCTTCGGCAGGAAGGCGCGATGAGTGGGCGGAACCCCGGGATCGATCGGCTGCGCTTCGTTGAAGTCCACCCAGCGCCTGCGGATGTCGTCACCCTCGGTGGTGGCGCCCGGATTGCTCGGATCCGGGGCCATCGTCCACTTGTACTTCGGGAAATCACCGGTGAGGGTCTGGAATTCCGTGTAGAACCACTCGTCGCTGAGGTTGGACTTGAAATAGAGCCGCGCGCTCACCACCGAACCCGCGGGCTGGAACGTGGTGTCAAACACCGGGAACTGGTTCGCGGCCACACAGCCAATCGGATTGTGGAAGATGGAGGTCCCGCCTTCCTGCACCAGCGCTCGCGCCATCTCGATGTTGGCGGACGCGAAGCGCCCGGCGCTGACCTGGATGAGCACCGGCGCCCTTCCGATCGCAAGACCGCGCACGCCCGAACTCGAAACGACATACGAACCCGTGGGCAGAGAGAGGGAATAGGAACCGTCTCGCGCGGTTTGAACGGTATAGGACTGACCCGTAGCCACGTTGACCAGAGTGAGGGGAATCCCCTCGACCGCCTGAAGATTGATCAGAACCCGACCCTTCACCCCGCCCTGGGTGGCCCCAAGAAGGACCTGGGCCGACAGCAGGCCAACAGCGAGGAATGCCGCGACCGTAACCTTGTGTCTCATCTACCTAGACCTCCCTCTCAGACGACGCTAAGCGCCATCGTGAGATTCTAGCCTCACTTTCCGGAGACGGGTCAATCGTCAAGAAGCGGAGGCCGACCGTTGGTGAGGCCGCTCACCATCCTGGATGGGCTGGACAGATCAAGTTACAGCTCCTTGAGCGCCTCGAGGGCCTTCTTGAAACGACCGGCGTGTGAACGCTCCGCCTTCGACAGGGTTTCGAACCACTCGGCGATTTCGGCGAAGCCCTCCTCTCGAGCGGTTTGCCCCATCGCCGGATACATAAGGGTGTACTCGTGCGTCTCGCTCTCGACCGCGGCCTTCAGGTTCTCCCTCGTTCCGCCGATCGGAAGATGGGTGGCGGGGTCTCCGACCTTCTTGAGGAAATCCAGATGGCCGAACGCATGGCCCGTCTCGGCCTCTGATGTGTCGCGAAACAGCCCGCCCACTTCAGGATATCCCTCTATGTCGGCGACGCGAGCGAAGTAGAGATACCGCCGATTCGCCTGGCTTTCGCTCGCGAACGCGTCTTTGAGGTTCTGATGGGTCTTCGAGTCCTTGAGGTCCATGTCTGTTTCCTTAGCTGTGGGTATCTCGCACGCGGCCTTGCGCCTCCACTTCCGCGGTCGGATGATGGGGCGCGGGGCTCATCATTATCGATGATCGCCGGGTTTCAACCCGTGGGGAACAGAGATAATCGGCACATGACAACCGCTCTCGCGTGTTTGGACGACCTCATGTTCCTGTCAAAGATCATGGAAGCGACGAAGGCCCTCGCCATTCCCCTCCGCTCGCTGAAGACGGCCGAAAAGCTCGTGGAGGCCTGTCGGGAGAGCCCCGGGCCGGTGGTCTTCCTCGACCTCGACGACCGGAGGCTCGACGCGATTGCTCTGGCGCGGGCCGTCCGCTCGGCCGAGCCGAAGGTGGCGGCCACGATCTATGCCTTCGTGTCTCACGTCCACGAGGACCGGATCCAGGCCGCGGGAACCGGCCTTTTCGATCAGGTGTTCTCCCGCGGCCAGTTCGTGCGCGTGCTCCCCGGTCTCCTCGGCGCGCCGGGGGAGTCTGGCCCGCGCTCCACGAGCTAACCTCGGCGCGGTTCGCCCATCAGGACGAAAAACTCCACCTGGACCTTTTCATCGTCCTCGGCCGCGAGTTCGCGCTCCACCGCCGCCGAGTCGAATGTCGTGATGGCCTCGATGAAGCTCTGCAGGTCGTTCTGCACGAGGACATCCGCCCGGGTCCAGACCACCGCCGCGGGCATCGGTACCTTGTCGAGAAAATCCGCGAAGGCGTCGATAAAGGCGTCCCAGTTGTTCCCGAACTTCGGGGGAAAGTCGAAGGCGGTTGCGGCCGCAGCGAGGAACGTGATCTTGTCTCTCGCCCGGTCTCCTTCCAGCATGTGGAGGGAGAAGCCCGCGCTCTTCAGCTTCTGCACGACCTCCGCGGCCTTCGCCGTCTCCACGACGTGAATCGACCGTCCCTTCAGGCCCGGCAGGAGCTTCCCCAGATCAATCACTCTCTCTCACCTCAATCGCACGGACGTTTCGCGGGTTGTGGGGCGAGCCTCCTCAGGCGCGACCCGACAGGCTTCGTCGGGGTAAGTCTAAACTCACTGCCCGCCCGCCCAGTCGCGGCCGCGGCCCAAGGAGCATCGAAATGCCCGAACCCAATGTTCTTCTGAGCATCGAAGGACCGCTCGCCATCGTCACCGTCAACCGACCCGAGAAACGAAACGCCCTCGATCTCCGAACCGTCGAGGAGTTCCATGGGGCGCTCGCGGAGATCGCCAATGCCCGTTGCTCCGTGTTCATCGTGACCGGGGCCGGCGACAAGTCGTTCGTCGCGGGAGCCGACATCAACACGATCAAGGCCCGGCGCCGTCAGGACGCCCTCGCGGGCATCAATTCCCGCCTCATGTCCGCGGTCGAGAATCATGACGCGGTGGCGATCGCCGCCGTGAACGGCTTCGCCCTGGGGGGCGGATGCGAGTTGGCGCTGGCCTGCGATCTCCGCATCGCTTCTGAAAACGCGCTCTTCGGCCTTCCCGAGCCCACACTCGGTATCATCCCGGCCGCGGGGGGGACCCAGCGCCTTCCGCGCGTTGTCGGCATGGGTCGGGCGAAGGAGATGATCCTTACCGGGGCCAAATGGGACGCAAGGACGGCCCTCGACTTCGGCCTGGTCAGCGAAGTCGTTCCTGCTGCGGATCTGATGCCGGCCGCTCGAGCCATGGCCGCGCGGGTGGTGGCGCTTGGTCCGCTGGCCGTCCGGCTGGCCAAGCAGGCGCTCAATGCCTCGGCCAACATGCCGCTTCAGGCGGGCCTGGCCTTTGAGTCGATGATCCAGGCGGTGACGTACGAATCGAAGGACAAACTGGAAGGCGCCTCCGCTTTTCTCGAGAAGCGTCCGCCCGCTTTCACCGGGGAATGAAGCCTTCTCGGCGGCCAGGGCTAGCAGTCCGTGGTGAAAGTTGACCGCGAGCGAAAGTGAGAGATTTTTCGTCAGATCAAGGCGCCGAACCGCGGGAATACCGGGAGTATTTCAAGGTTTGGCAACGCGGAGCTCTGCGGAAAAGATCCGCTTTCGACGCGGAGGGATTTTCACCACGGGCTGCTAGCTAGATCTTCCTTAGCTCCACGGTCTCAATCCGGTGGTCGGGGGCCTTCCGCAGGATGAGCTGCGCCCGTTCGCGCGTGGGCAGCACATTCTCGTGAAGGTTGAGTCCGTTGATCTCTCGCCAGATTCTCCTGGCCTCGGCTACCGCCGCCTCGTCGGGCAAGGAGGCGTACTTGTGGAAGTACGATGCGGGGTCGCGGAAGACGCTCGTGCGCAGGGACAAGAAGCGCTCGACGTACCAGGTCTCGATGTCCGTCTCGTCCGCGTCGATGTAGACCGAGAAGTCGAAGAAGTCCGACACGAACGACCGCGCGGGCTTCCCCGCCACCTGGGCCGCGGTCTGGAGGACGTTCAGCCCCTCCACGATCAGGATGTTGGGAGCATTCACCGCCTGCACCCGACCGGGCAGAATGTCGTAGGCGACGTGCGAATAGAGCGGGGCTTCGACCCGGGGCTCGCCCGCCTTCACCGCGACCATGAACTCGATCAGGCGCTTGACGTCGTAGCTCTCGGGAAAGCCCTTCCGGGCCATCAGGTCGCGTTCGATCAGCACCTTGTTCGGGAAGATGAAGCCGTCGGTGGTAACAAGATCGACCTTTGGATGATCCGGCCAGCGCGCGAGAAGGGCCTGGAGCACGCGGGCGGTGGTGCTCTTGCCCACCGCCACGCTGCCGGCGAGCCCGATGATGAACGGAACGTGGCCCGCGGTATTGCCCAGAAAGGTATCCGTGACCACGCCCAGCTGCTGCGAGGCGGCCACGTAGAGGTTGAGCAGCCGGGAAAGCGGAAGGTAGATGTCCCGGACCTCGTCGAGATCGAGCCGCTCATTCAGCCCTCGCAACGCCTGCAGATCGTTTTCGTTCAGCGTCAGGGGCGTCTTGCCGCGCAGCGGCGCCCATTCGTCGCGGGTGAAGGAGAGATACCGCGAGAGATTCATCGCCGTCCCTTCTCGTACGCTTCACCCACCCACGAGGGCGGATCCGGAGAACCGGGCACGACCGCCAGGGCGGCGCAGAGGACGCGGGTTCGGGCGGCAATCGCCTTCATGCCGCTGACCCTCCTGGAGAGACGGTCGGCCCAAGCGTCGGAGGCTTTCGGTGCTTCGTGGCTTGTTCAAACGCGTACGCGTACTTGATCAAGGAACCCTCTGACCATGCCGGCCCCATGAGAGTCATTCCCACCGGAAGTCCGGAGATGAACCCGGCGGGAACGGTGATCGCGGGATATCCCGCCACCGCGGGAGGCTGCGAGCTCGACACGCCTCCGAAAGAATCTCCATTCACGAGATCGATCAGCCACGCGGGCGCCCCGGTGGGGGCCATGATCGCATCGAGCCGGTCCTTCGCGATGGCCTTGTCGATACCGTCCTCGCGCGACGCCTTGAGATTCTTCGCGAGGGCGTCCACGTACTCCTTCGAGTCGAGGCCCCCCTTCTTCTGAGCGGCAAGAAAGATCTCCTGGCCGAAGTAGGGCATGGACGTCGACTTGTGGTCGTCGTTGAATCGGATCAGATCGTCGAGGGTGCGGACGCCGAGACTCGGATCCAGGGTTGCGAGGAACACGTTGAGATCGGCTTTGAACTCGTAAAGAAGGACCTCGAACTCGCTATCGCTGTACTCCTGCCCCGGCGACAGCTCGCACCCGTCGATCATCACGGCGCCGGCCTCCTTCATGGCCGCGATGACATCCTCCATCACGTGGTCGACCCGCGCGTCGCGCCCGAAGAACTTCCTCCCGATCCCGATCCGTGCGCCCTTGAGCCCGCCTCGGTCGAGGAATGTCGAGAGGTCCGTGGAACCGCGCCCAGCGCTTCCCGCGGTGGCGGGGTCGCGCGGGTCGACCCCGGTGAGCGCGGTCAGAACCGCCGCGGCGTCGGCCACGCTCCGCGTCATGGGCCCCGCCGTGTCCTGTGAATGCGCGATGGGGATGATCCCCGAGCGGCTGACCAGGCCGAGGGTCGGCTTGATTCCGACCACGCCGTTCCCCGACGAAGGGCAAACAATCGATCCGTCGGTCTCCGTTCCAATCGCGGCCGCGCAGAGGTTTGCCGACACCGAAGCGCCCGACCCCGCGCTGGAGCCGCAGGGATTCCGGTCGAGCGCGTACGGGTTCCGACACTGCCCGCCCCGGCCGCTCCATCCGCTGCTGCTCTTCGTCGAGCGGAAGTTCGCCCACTCGGAGAGGTTGGCTTTGCCGAGGATCAGCGCACCCGCGCGCCGGAGCCGCTCGACCACGAACGCGTCCTTGAGCGCCCGGTGACGTAAGAGCGCGAGCGATCCCGCACTCGTGATCAGGTTGTCCGCGGTCTCGATGTTGTCCTTCAGGAGAATGGGGATGCCGTGGAGCAGGCCGCGGGTTCGCCCTCCTCGGCGTTCGGCATCGAGCGCCTCCGCGATCTTCATGGCGTCCGGGTTTATTTCGATCACGCTTCTGAGTCCTGAAGGCCCGCGATCCACCGAGGCGATTCGGTCCAGATACGCCTGGGTCAGGGTGGCCGAGGTTGCTTCACCTTTGGCCATGCGCGCGGCCAGATCGGAAACGCTCGTCTCCGCGAACTCAAAGGTTGGCCCGGCCGGCCGGGGCCCCGCAGCGGGACGCTCCGGTTGCGAAGGCGAGGCGTGCGCCTGCGACGGATGGAGGGCCGCGGCCGCGCCGAGCTTCAGGAATTCACGTCGTGCGGTCATGATGCCCCTTCCCCTTTCATCTGGTGGTCGAGTGACCGTAGCCCTACCTGCCGGACGCCATCGCCTTCGTGAGAGCGGCCACGGTTTCCTCTACCCGCCGCTCCACCATCTTCCGGGCATTCGCCTGTGTCGTGGACAAGGGCGAAAGGCTGATGCCGTTGATCGTATCCTTGCCCTTCGCAGCCCGCTGCGGCAGCCGGATCGAGAGCGGGTCGACGAGCGCCATCATGGCGCTGATTGCATAGTCATCATGGATGCCTTCGTCAACCTGCCTGATCCCCATCGCCTTCTCGATCCACTCGTGCAGGGCCGCGTACTGGTAATACTCGGCGATGTAGTGAACCCTATTCTGCAGGCCGGCCGCGGACCAGGTCGCGGAAAGGGCCGCCGCGACCTTCTTCATCCCCACCTGATTTCCGCCCGAGTCCCCGATGAACACGATGGTCTTGAAACCGGTGCTCTTGAGCGACGAGGCCACGTCGGTAAGCAAGCCCTCGAACGTGGCGGAACTTACGCTGATGGTCCCGGGGTACCGCATCATCCCCGTGGGCGGATCGATGTTGCCTTCCGGAACGAATTGAATGATCGACGAGACGAGCGCGGTCCCGAGTTTTCGGGCCAGTGCCTCGGTGGTCGCGCGGAGGACGATGTTGTGTTTCGCTGAGACGAGGTAGGGGCCGTTTTGCTCGAGACCGCCGGTGGCCACGATCGCCGTGGTCTTCCCCTCCTTCATCGCGTCACGGATCTCCATCCACGTCATCTCCTCCATGAAGACGGTGTCGACGCCGTCGATCACGCGCAGGGCGGACGGATCAGGCGAGCCGGCGGTAGCGCTGGCGCCTGGAGCGGGGGGAGGCGCGGGCGGTGCCTGGGCGAACCCCGATGGGCCTGGGGCCAGAAGACCCGCGGCGAGCAGGCAGTGGAGGCTCTTCATTTTCTGTTCTTGTCTCTCCAGGATTCCGCCCGACTCTTGCGTGTTTGACCGAGGGCAGGGATCTTAGCCCGGCGATAGCGGCGCGTGCGAGAAACTCGACACCGGAAGAGGACCGGCCCCGGACCGGTATATGGTCGTGGGCCATGACCCTCAAGCGACTCGCCAGGGCGGTGGCCCTTCTCCTTGCTGCAGGCAGCGCGGCTCAGGCGCAGGAACCGGCGGCGGCCCCGGTCCATTCACCGCAGTGGACGCGCAGGATCGAGAACGCATTCGCGTTCGTCTTGAACCCGCTGGGGATCCAGGATGCCTTCGACGTCTCCTGGACCCGCCCGATCACCAGCAGCAAGAGCCTGATCGTCAGGGACGCTCACGTCGCCGCCGGGGTCTCGAGCAAGCTCACGCCCGCCTTCGAACGGATCGGCGCCTGGTTCGAGTACGCGCCTCTCTCGATCCTCGACCTGCGCGTCGGGATCGAGCCCGTCTACTACTTTGGAACCTACAAGGCGTTTCTGCCTTTCGACCGCATGGACGCGCGGTTCGACGACGACGTCATCGAGTCTCGCGTCGACGAGGCGGCCAGAGGTCTTGCGGGACGCGTTTACGTCTCGCCCACCCTCAAGGCCCGCGCGGGCCCGGTGGTGGCACGGATCAAAGCGGAGGTGTCCTGGTGGAAGGCGCAGGAGAAGGCCGGGCCCTACTTCTACGAACCCGCCTGGGACACGCTCATCGGGGCTTCCGGCTCGCGCGTGGTGACGCTCGAGGCCCTGGCCCTGCGCGAGTTCAAGCTCAGCGGCGGCAAAACCCTGCATGTCGGACCGGTCTACGACCTCACCAGCGTCAGCGACGCCCGCGTCAATCGAAAGCAGGACGTGGGGGTCCTCGCCGTCTGGTCGAAGGCCGGGAGATTCCACGCGGCCAAGGACCCGACGATCGTGGCGAAGATCTTCTACTTCCTGGAGGACCCCTGGCGCCGGCACCAGCCCGCGGCGCAGTTCGCGTTCGTCTTCGGTCTGTAGGACCTGCGCCTAGAAGACGCTGACCTTCAAGTACTTCTTCGGATTGGCCTTGAGGTCGGCGAGAAGATTCTTCATCTCGAGCGAGGTGGCATTGACGCTCTCGAGCGTCTTGTTGAGGTTCGTGTACAGCACATCGTCGGTGGACATCTTGCCGAGCGTGCCCTCTCCTCGTTGAATCCGCCCGAGGACGACATCGAGGGCTTTCGTGGAGTTCTCGACGGTGTTCGCAGTCCGCTCCGCAGAGGCGCTCAGGGTGTCGAGGCGCTTCATCGCCTTGTCGATCTCTTCACGAGAGGTCGCCTTCTCGACGTTCTGGGACGCGACCCTCATCGAAGCGGTCAGGGCCTTGAGCTCCTTCTGCTGCTCGACGGCGATCGACGACAAGCGCTTCAGCAGCTGATCGAGCTCTCTAACACTCGAGTGCGTGTCCTTGATCAGCGGCTCCGAGAGGAGCTCCTGCACGCGGGTAAGGGTTTTCTTCCCCTGGGTCGCGATGTCGTCCGCCTGCTCCTGGATACTCGGGGGGACCGAGCCTTGAAGCACGCTGCCGCTCCTCGCCATCGCCGTGCCCGTCCCGGGAATCACGCGCGCCACCATCCCGCCGAGGAGGCCGGCACTCACCAGTTCGACCCGCGAGTTCGTCGGAATCGTGTTGTACTCGCCTTCAATCTCCAGCGAGACGGTCACGCCGCCTTCCCCGATTACGAACTTCTGGACCCGGCCGACGCCCACTCCGAGCATCTGTACGGGGTCGCCCTTGCGCACGCCGCTTGCGTCCTTGACCGTGCTGGTGACGATGTACCGGCCGCGGAACATGGCTGCGTCGGTGAGGGTGAAGAGCAGATACAAGGTGACGAGGGTGCCGAGGATGACGAAGAGCCCCACCCACATTTCCTGATGTTTCCCGCGAACGGGCGGCGCCACCACGGCGGCTTTTTCACTCATGCTCATACTCCAATCGATACCGCGTGCGCGGATCCAGGTTCATTGTCGTCGTCGCTCGTTTCGTGCTCGATCAGCTTCAGGGCGGCGCGGGCCGCGGCCTGCCGGTCGGCGAAGGCCATGACGAGGGGATCTTCACTCTGCCGGAACTCGCCCGGAGTTCCAATGAAGCGCAGCTTTCCGTTGTCGAGCAGGGCGACGCGGTGGGACATCTCCAGGGCGCCCTCGATATCGTGGGTCACTACGATCGACGTGACTTTGGTCCGCTCGGCGATCGACATGATCAGCCGGTTGACGGTGGCGGCATTCACGGGATCGAGGCCGGTCACCGGCTCGTCATAGAGAATGATCCGGGGTTCGCCCACGATCGCCCGGGCGAGGCCCACGCGTTTCCGCATGCCTCCGGAGAGCTCCGCGGGAAGCTTGGAGAGCACCTTGCCGGGATCGAGGTTGACATTCTCGAGGGAGTTCGCGATGCGTTCCAGCATCACCTTCTTGTCGAGGGTCTTGATGGTCTCCGGGTCGAGTCCCATGGCCACGTTGTCGTAGATGTTGAGCGAGTCGAAGAGCGCCGCGTACTGAAAGACATAGCGCACGGTCCTCCGGAGGGCGCGAATGCCTGTTCGTGATGAGTGGTAAACGCTCTCCCCGTCGATCTTCACGTCGCCGCGGTCGGGGGTGATCAAGCCGATGGTGGTCTTGAGGAGAACGCTCTTCCCGGTTCCCGAGGTTCCAAGGATCGAGATCGTCTCCCCGCGGACCACGTTCAGGCTGACCCCCGAGAGCACGGGGGTGTCGAAGCGCTTGTGGACGTCCTCGTACGCGATCATCGCTTCCTCAGCCATGGTCCAGGTCCTAGTTGAGGAAGAGCGGCGGGAAGGTCGCATCCACGACCAGCACCGTGATGATCATGAAGACGACCGAGGTGGTGGTGTTGCGCCCGACACCCTCGGCCCCTCCGTGAGTGATGAGACCCATGTGCACCGAGATGATCGGAATCGTAAAGCCGAACACGAAGGCCTTGGCGAGAGAGTACAAAAGGTCCCACGAGTGCCAGTACAGGCGGGCGCCGTAGAGGAAACCTTCGGGCCCGAGGCCCATGGTCGCACGCGCCGCCAGCAGGCCGGTGAGGACCCCCACCGCGTTCGCGACGCCCACCAGAACCGGAGTCACCACCATGCTCGCGAGGACCCGGGGGGCGGCCAGATACGGGACGGGGTCGCGGCCCAGCGAGACGAGGGCATCGACCTGCTCCGAGACCGCCATCGTCCCGATCTCGGCGGTGATCCGCGCGCCGACCCGGCCGATCAGAACGAAGGCGGTCATGACCGGCCCCAGTTCGAGGACCACGCTCGAGGCCACGACGCTGCCGAGGACGTAGAGGGGAACCGACGACGAGAACTGGTACCCGCCCTGCTGCGACGTAACGATCCCGGAGAGAACGGCGGTCACGAGGACGAGGGGCAGGCTCCCGATCCCCTGCTCATACGCCTGGGTGAAGATCATCTTGATGGAGACGCCGCCCTGGAGGACGGCCATCACGATGCGCACCGTCAACAGGCTGATCTGGCCCACGTGACGGGCAAATCCCATGCATCCGCGGCCGAAGCCGGCGAGGAGCCTTTCGGGGATAGAGAGTATCGAAGTCAAAGCAGCCTTACATTTTGCCTTCCCGCCATGCTTTGACGGAAATGCGCGCCAGTTACCGCGCCGACCCCTGCTTGATGACGAGCAGGCGGGTCGCGTGGGGATGGAGAAACTCGATGCCGCGCGGAGTCAGGATGGCGTCATCCTCGATCGGAACCCGCAGCTTGGCGCCGCCCCACTCCGGAATCGGCGTGTACGCGAAGAACTCCACGGAGATCATGTTGGTTGGTTTCAGTTCGTAGGTGAGGCGCTTCGGATTGAAGAACGCCATCGAGGGGCCGGCCCCGTGACCGGTGTTCCCCACCGAGTGCATCCCCACCATCACGTCGGTGGTCGCGCCTCCGTAGGGTTGGTTGAATGTGGTCATGACCGCGAAACCGGCGGCGCTTAGCGCTTTCTCCACCGTCTTCAGCATAGATGCCGCAGTACCCAGAGGCCTGGCGGTCCGCTTGATCACCTCGCGGACCTTCATCGCCTGGGCATAGGCGTTGAGGTGTCCCATGGGCGGCGCCACCTCTCCCGTCTTCAGCACGTATGCCTGACGCTTCACGTCGGTGCAGAAGTTCATGAGGCAGACGCCCCAGTCGATCGAGAGGAAGTCGCCGCCCTGGATGATGCGGTCGTTCGAGAGGCCCTCGTTCCCCTTCGGGCCCGTGACGTACACGGAGGGCATGTCGAAGGAGGATCCGAAGCCCCGCCGCAGCAGTTCCTCCTGCATCCACCAGGCCACTTCCGCGAGGGTGGTGCGGCCCGGGGTGATGATCTCGTTCGAGAGGGCCCGTTCGGCCAGCTCGACTGAATGCTGCGCCGCTTCCGAGAACGCCGCGATCTCGAGAGCGACGCGGCGCGACCTGAAGTCGGAGACGAGCCTTTCGGCCGAGACGAAACGCGACACGAACGGTTCGCCCAGAAGTCTCGATAGTTTAAGGAAGCTCGAGTGCGAGAGGCCGTCCGCGGCCCCGATCTCCTCGGCGTAGTTGAGGGCGATCCGCTTCGGATTGCGCTCTTTCACGAAGGTGAGAAGCTCGGTCCCGGCCACGATGTCATAGACGCCGCATTGTTCGAGCATGTATCCGGTGATGCCGAGCGCCGCCCTCTCGATGCGCTCACCGCCGCGGTCCGTGAAGACGTAGTACCCGAGGAGGGACGAGGGGTAGCCACGGCCGAGGTCCTCGTAGAGGGGATCGTAGGCCTGCTCCTGGAGGGTCACGATCCACATGTCCACGCCGTTCTCCCGCATCGCCTCGGGCAGCACGTAGTTGAACTTGTCCGAGCGGATCTGGCAGCCCATCTGGAATCGGCGAAGCGCTTCCTGGCGATGGGGTGGCGCCGCCGCCGCGACCGCCGGAATTGCGCTCAGGGTCGCACCAAGGGCCAGAAGGGTCACGCGTCTCATGAATGGAACCTCGTGGAAAAGACGAAGGCTAGACGACACGCACCTCGAGGTCATAGGCATGGGCCTTCGTGACCTCGCACATCACGAACTCGCCGCGGCCGGGCGGGTTTTCACCCGGATCCGAAATCAAGACGCCCCCGTCGATCTCCGGGGCCTGAGAAGCAAGGCGGCCGGCGAGCAGCAGATCCGTTTCGGGATGAGGGCCTTCGACGAGAACCTCGACCCGGCGGCCCACCCGCGCCCGGTTGCGGCGCAAGGAAATCCGCTTCTGGATCCTCATCAACTCGCTCTGGCGCGCCTTCTTCACCCTGGCGGGAACCCGGCCGTCGAGGTCGAACGCCGCGGTGCCGTCCTCATCGGAATAGGTGAAGACGCCGAGATGATCGAACTCGGCCTGCTCGACGAAAGTGGTGAGCTGCTTGAAATCCTCCTCCGTCTCTCCCGGGAAGCCCACGATGAAGGTCGTCCGGAACGCAACGCCTGGAACCCGGTCGCGCACGCGCTCGACCATCCCCAACAGGTTTCCCTTGCCGGTGGGACGCTTCATCCGCTTGAGGACGGACTCGCTCGCGTGCTGCAGGGGCATGTCGACATACTTCACGACACGCTCCTCGGTCGCGATCGCGTCGAGGATCTCGTCGGTGACCGTGGCCGGATACGCATACATCACCCGGATCCACCTTACGCCCCCTACCGCACCCAGGCGCCGCAGAAGTGGAGCCAGGGCGCCGCGCTCGCCGAGGTCGTGGCCGTAGCGCGTCGAGTCCTGCGCCACGAGCACGATTTCCTTGACGCCGCTGGCCGCGAGACGGCGTACTTCCCTTTCGATGTCTTCGGGACGCCGCGAGCGGTGGAGTCCGCGCAGGGTGGGAATGATGCAGAACGTGCAGGTGTAGTCGCAGCCCTCGGAGATTTTCACGAAGGCGGTGTGCGACGCCGTCGATTGAAGGCGGGGAGACTCCGCGTCGTAGATCCACTCCGGGCGCTTCGCTGTCCGGTCGACCACGGTTGAAGTCCCCTCGACCGCGGCGACGATTTCCGGGATCTGCCCCGTCCCCAGGGTGGCGTCGATTTCAGGAATCTCGCGGCGCAGGTCGGCGTCGTGCCGTTCGGCGAGGCACCCGGTCACGATGAGACGTCTCGAAACCCCATCGGCGCCTTGACCCTTGAGTCTGGCCATCTCGAGGACGGTGTCGATCGATTCCTTCTTCGCCCGGTCGATAAAAGCGCAGGTATTGACCACGATAACGTCGGCGGTGGCCACATCGGTGGCGATCTCATGCCCCCGCCGTTTGAGCGTTCCCAGCATGACCTCGGAATCCACGAGGTTCTTGGGGCAACCGAGACTCACGAAACCCACCCGCCTCGCCTGGGCGGGCGCGAGGGCCCTTTCGGGCCTGCCCAGGGAGATGGGTTGCCAGGGCACGCCCGGGGTCAGATTGTCATCGGCCACGCGGCATTCTAACGAAGCCGGTCGAAACCAGCCGAAATCAGCGCCGGCCGGTGGGATATCCTGCCCAGACCGCGACCGACCAGTCATCAAGGGGATAGGGAGCAAGATGGGCGAAAGATCGATCAAGTCCGGCCTGCTCAGAAACGCCGCCGTGAGCTTCAGTCTGGTCCTCGCCCTGGGCGGAGCGGTCTTCTTCTTCGTGTCGCTCTTTGCGGCCCGGCAAAACGACGCGGTGGCGGCGCTCAAGCGGCTGCGCGCCATCTCGGACACCATGTCCGCCCTTCAGACGCTGAACGTGCCGGGCAACGATGTGCTCGAGGACTGGGACGCCGACCGAGCCGAGGCGGCCCTAGACGCGGCCCAGGCTGCTTTCGATCAGGCGGACCGGGCGACCGTCCTGGTGTTCTCGGACGAACCCGGGCTTTTGAGCCGCTATGCCCAGGCGAAGCAGGCCCTTCCCACCATGGTCGAAAAGACCCGCGCTGTTTTCACCGCGGTCAGAAGGCGAAACGCCGCGCTTGCATCGAGGGACGGCCGCCGCGTTCAGAGCGCCTCGGACGAGGCCGCGGCGGCCATGGCTCAGATGGATCAGGCGTTCACGCAGGTGAATACCGGCCTCCGCGCGATGCAGCAGCAGGGTTCGATCGATGCCGAGGCGGACCTCACCGAAGGGGCCGGGGCCCTCGTTCGGGCCAGATACGTCGCGGCCGGCCTCGTCCTGCTGATCGCGATCGTCTCGTTCTACCGGGCCCGCCTCCTCGTCACCCAGATCGCGACACCCCTCGAGCGGGTGACGGACGTCCTACGTTCCGTGGCGCAGGGCGACTTCGGGCGGCCGCTTCCGGCCCACCATTCCGAGGACGAGGTCGGCCAGCTGCACCGGGTCTGCGAAGGGCTGCTCGTTTTCTTGAAAGGGGTCGCGGAGGGCGCCCAGCGAATGGCGGACGGAGACCTGAGAGAGCGGATCCCGCCCCGATCGGATCGCGATCAGCTGGCCCTGGCCTGGAACGAGATGGCAGACCGCCTCACCACCACGTTCAGCGAACTTCGCTCCGCCGCCTCGTCGCTCAGCCTCGCGGCCTCGCACCTCGCATCCTCGTCCAATTCGGTGTCGCATGGCACGGCCCAGCAGGCCGCCTCGGTGGAGGAAAGCACGGCGAGCCTCGAGGAGATGAGCGCGTCGATCACCCAGAACGCGGGCAGCAGCCGCCACCTGGAAGCGATGGCCCTCCATGGAGCGGCTCAGGCCGAGGAGTCCGCGAGCGCCGTCGACAAGACCGTGGAGGCGATGCGCACCATCGCGGAGCGCATCTCCATCATTCAGGACATCGCCTACCAGACCAACCTGCTGGCCCTGAACGCGGCCATCGAAGCGGCGCGGGCCGGGGACCAGGGGCGAGGCTTCGCGGTGGTCGCCGGAGAGATCCGGCGACTCGCCGAGCGAAGCCAGAACGCGGCCAGGCAGATTTCCGAACTCACCGGCAAGAGCCTGGGCATCGCGGCCCAGTCGAGCCTGAAGCTCGCCTCGCTCGCCCCGTCGATCCGCCGCACCGCGGACGTCGTGCAGGAGGTCGCCGCCGCCTCGGCCGAGCAATCGAGCGGCGTGACCCAGCTCAACAAGGCCATGGCAGAGGTCGACCAGGTCACTCAATCCAACGCCTCCGCGGCCCAGGAACTCGCTTCGACCGCCGAGGAACTCATGCGCCACGCGGAGGATCTCGAAAGGAAGATCGCCTTCTTCAGGCTTGGCGGCGTCGAAGCCCGGCCGGGAGCGTCCGCGGCCTGAGCCCGGGCTCACGGCCCGGGCAGAGCAGCACCTCATCTATCATCCGGCTCGACCCAACCCCGCTTCCCCCTTTCGTATCATCGGAAACACGCCCGCCATGTCAAAAAAGACTCTTCTGGTCGTCGACGATTCCCCCACCGCATTGATGATGAACACGATGCTGCTGGGCCGCCAGCCCTACAACATTGTCTCGGCCAAGGACGGCCAGGAGGCGGTCGACAAGGCCATAGCCTCTCCGCCCGATCTCGTGGTCATGGACGTCATGATGCCCCGGATGAACGGAATCGAGGCCTGCCGGGCTCTGCGCCAGCATGAATCTACGCGACTGATTCCGGTCATCCTGATCACCACTCGGGGTGAAGAGGAGTACGTGGCTCAGGGATTCGCCGCCGGCTGCAACGACTATGTCACCAAACCCGTGAACGCGACCGAACTCGTCGCCAAGGTTCGCGCCCTCCTCGGAGAGTAGGCAGCATGACGCCCCCCAACAAAAGCTCCTTCGTCCAGAAGCTCACCGCTTCCGCGCAGAAACACGCCGAGGAGCTTTTCGAGCAGAACGAACGCCTCAAGTCGCTCGTCGCCTCGCTCGAGGAGAAGCAGACCCAGATCTCCGAGGAGCTCTCGAGCCTCCGCGAGGAGCGCGACGCTTTGCGGGCGGAACGGGGAAAGCTCAAGCACGTGCTCGATGAGGCTCTGGCCCAGAACCGTCGCGACATCGAGCGGTCGGCCCTGGTGGAGCAGCAGTGCACGAGCCTCGCGAATCTCTACGTCGCCACCTTCAAGCTCCACGGGTCCCTTGAGAGAGAGGACGTTCTCGCGGCGATCAGCGAAATCGTGGTGAACCTCGTGGGCTGCGAGAGCTTCGGCGTGTTCGAGCGATCGGGCGGCGCTCTTCGGCTGATCGGCGAGTTCCCATCTCATCCGTGCGGAATCAAGGAGATCCCCGCGGACAGCGGCTTCGTGGCCGACATCTTCCAGAACAACGGGCCCTGGATCTCCGGCCGCGATCCGCTTCCCGCCTCCCCGGTTCCCCAGGAAGTCACCGCCGTCATTCCCCTGCGCCTTCGATCCGAGTTGACGGGTGCGGTGGTCCTGTTCTCCCTGCTCCCCCAGAAAGGCGGCAGCTTCGGCGACGTGGACATCGAACTGATGGACCTGCTGACCGCGCACGCGGCGACCGCCCTGTTCGCGTCGCGCACAAACGCCTGATCGACCCACGGCTTCCGAATGAAGCAGATTTTTCTGCTGCCGGGACAGTGGGCGGTGCCCCACGAACCGTCGGAACTTACGACGATCCTCGGGCCCTGCGTGGCAGTTTGTCTCTTCGACCGGGCGCGGGCGATGGGAGGGATGAATCACTTCCTCCTCGCGGTGGGCGGTGCGTCGCGCGATCGGAGCCGATACGGGGACACCTCCTGCGAAGACCTCGTCCAGTGCTTCTTTGCGTCGGGATCGCGGCCGGCGGATCTGGAGGCGAGGATCGTGGGAGGCGCAAACGTCGGCCGCCTCGCGGTGCCGGAGGGCGGGAGTCTCGGCGAGAGAAACGCGGAGATGGCGCGAACGGTCCTGCGCCGCCACTTCATCAACGTCGGGTTCGAGGACACCGGCGGCCCGAATGCGCGCCGCCTGAAGTTCAAGAGCGGCGTGGGAATCCTGGAAGTCAAGACCATCGAAGGCGCCTCGTCCTCGATCGCGACCATCGCCGCCGGTCCCGAGGCCAGGGCGGCGGTGCGGTGAGGACCGGCGCGATGCAGATCGGGAATCGAAAGCCATGAACGACGACGTCGATTGGGAACGGCTCCGCCAGGTCCATCTCGCCGAATCCGAGGAACGCCTCGTCACCATGGAGTCGGCGATCCTCGATCTCGAGCGGCATCCGGAAAGCGAGGCCCCGATCGAAGCGCTGCAGCGCGACGCCCACACTCTCAAGGGCAACGCTGGAATCTTCGGCTTCGATTCGATCGCCCACCTCGCCCATGCGTTCGAGGATGCGCTCGCCGCGGTCAAGGCGGGCATCCGCAACCGGCAGCCTGCCGACAAAGAGGCGATCGGAGTGCTCCTCAAGGGCGTCGACGCCTTCCGAGAAAGCCTGCCCCTCGCCCGGCCCGGCGATCAGATGTCGCCCGCCCAGGAATGGCTGGCCGTCGAGCTGAGAACGCTCGGCGCCTTCGGTGCTCCCACCGCACCCGAGCCCGCGGCCAGCGAGAAGCTCAAGCCACGCACCCGTGGCCGGCGCTCTTCCGACCAGGGCCGCGCCCCAAACCAGGATGCGGGCGACGCCGACACGCGTGAAGGATCGTCGGACGATTCCCGGGCCGCCCGTCCCACCCTCCGCATCGAGGTCGCGCGGGTCGACTCGCTCGTCGAACTGGCAAGCGAGATCTCCGTGTCCCGGGGGCGCATGGAAAATCTCCTCTCATCTCCCACCATGCCCGAAGCGGCCCGCGCCGTGCTCGAAGAGGCGGTGCCCCTGCTCGGCCAGCTCTCCGAACTCGCCATGCGGATGCGCCTCGTTCCCCTCGGCCCAATCCTCGCCTCACACCGCCGAACCGCGCGCGACGCTTCGCAGAGCCTCGGCAAGGAGATTTCGCTGCACATTTCCGGCGAAGAGGTGGAAATCGATCTGGCCCTGGTCGATCGGGTGAGCGAGGCTTTGTTGCACCTCGTCCGCAACGCCGTGGCCCACGGCATCGAGGATCCGGCGAGGCGGCGTGCGATCGGCAAACCTCCGGTGGGACGCGTGAACCTCAGTGCCGCGCCCGCCGCGGGGCAGGTGGTGATCGATGTCCAGGATGACGGCGGGGGTCTCGATCTGGACGCGATCAGGCGCCGCGCCGAGTCACTCGGAATCCCCGCGGGCGGCGACGATCGAGAAATCGCCCAGCTCGTGTTCGCGAAGGGGCTGACCACAGCCGCCGAGCTTTCCGAGGTCTCGGGAAGAGGGGTCGGCCTCGATTCCGTGAAGTCTTCCATCGAAGCCCTCGCGGGTTCGATCGAGGTTCACTCCGAGCGAGGGGTCGGCTCGCTCTTCCGGGTTCGCCTTCCCCTGACCCTCGCCGTGGTTCGCGGGCTACTGGTGAAGGTGGCGAACCACCGTTACGTGATCCCCATCGACATGGTCCAGGAGTGTCTTGCCACTCCGGAGGGACTTTCCTTCCAGGCCAACGGCACGGGGCTTTTGAACCTGCCCTCGGGCATGGTGCCGGTTCTGAAACTTGGTGAGCAGATACTCGGTTCCCGAAGCACCCTCAATCGCCACATCGTGGTCGTCGAACATGCCGGGCATCGGCTGGGCCTCATCGTCGACGCCCTGATCGGCGACGCCCCCGTGGTGGTCAAATCGATCAGCCGCGCCCTCCGCAGCGCGACCAGCATCTTTGGCGCGGCGATCCTCGGCGACGGCTATGTTGGACTCATCCTCGATATTCCTGACATCATGAAGCGCACCATGGCGCTGCGAGCCGCGCAGACGGCCTGACGAGAACGAGACAAACGCCCATGACCTTCACCCGCCCCTCCCTCTCCGCCCCGAGCCCCGCCGCTCCCAAGGCCGTGGTGTCGATGCTTCGGTGCACGATCGGCCAGGGCCAGTACCTCCTGCCCCTCACCAAGGTCCTCGAGATCATTCGCTACGTGACCCCCACCCCGGTGCCGCAGACGCCTCCGTGGGTGAGCGGCGTCATGAACCTGCGCGGGCGCGTGATTCCGGTGATGGATCTCGCGGTGAAGTTCGGCGAGGCGGCGAGCGTGCCCGACGAGTGGACCTGTATCGTCCTCGTCGATGCGGACCTGATGGGCGAGAACACGATCCTCGGCGTGGTGACGACTCTGGTGAGCGAAATCCACGAGATGCAACCGCACGATCTCGAGCCTCCGCCCTCGGTGGGCACGCAGATCCGGGTGGAATTCCTCCAAGGCCTCTTCAAGCTCGAACAGGGCTTCGCTCTCGCTCTCGACATCGACCGGGTTCTCTCATCGAACGAGCAGGTGGCGGTGCGCGACCTCGCGACAGAGAGCCGCGGCTAGCAGTCCGTGGTGAAAGTCGACCGCGAGCGAAAGTGAGAGATTTTTCGTCAGATCAAGGCGCCGAACCGCAGGAATACCGGGAGTATTTCAAGGTTTGGCAACGCGGAGCTGGCGGCAAAGATCCGCTTTCGACGCGGAGGGACTTTCACCACGGGCTGCTAGTGCCCCTTCGCCCTGAGGCGACCGGCCGGTCGCGGGGGCTCTAGGCAAGACCCGCCATGGAACGGGCGAGTTCGCCGGCGCACGCGGATCCGGGCCTCCTACCCGAACTTTTGCCCCGTGAGTTCGAACAGATCCGGAAACTCATGGAGAGCGAGACCGGCGTTCACCTCACCGAGGCCAAGGGCGGCCTGGTGATGGCCCGGCTCGGACGGCGGCTGCGCGAGCTGCGGATCAAGTCGTACCGCGAATACATGGCGCACCTCCACGCCAATCCCGGGAAGGAGATCGGCGAACTCGTCGACCGTCTTCTGACCAATGAGACGCGCCTGTTCCGGGAGGGTTGGCAGTTCGACTTCCTCGAGCAGACGATCATCCCCGAGTGGCGGAAGGAAGCAAGCGCGCGCCTCGATCGCGGCCTTCGGGTCTGGTCGGCGGCCTGCTCCACCGGGGAAGAGCCGGCGAGCCTGGCCGCGGTGCTCGACCAGCACTTCCCCGCTCACGAGGGCTATCGGATCACCATCCTCGCCACCGATCTCTCCTCGCGCGCCCTCGCGGCCGCCCGTACCCTGACGTTTCCGGTGGCCCGCGCCAAGGATGTGCCGGCCGCCTACGCGCGGCAGTTCGAGGAAGTCGGGACCGATCAGGTGCGGTTGCGGAAGTCGGCGGCGCAACTCGTCCAGTTCCAGGCCATGAACCTGATGTCGCCCACCGTGGGCGCGGCCCAGTTCGACCTCGTCCTCTGCCGGAACGTCCTCATCTACTTCACGCGCGAAACCAAGCGCCTTGTGATTGATCACATGTGGCGCTCGCTAAAGCCCGGCGGCTACCTCTTCGTCGGTCATGCCGAGAGCCTGGTCGGCGTGATCGAGGGCCAGCGTCCGGTAAAACCCGCGGTCTACCGAAAGCCCGCGGCGGTCCGTTCATGATCAACGTCCTGGTGGTCGACGACTCGGCCCTGGTCCGCCAGACCTTGAAGGAACTCCTCGAGCGTTCGGGTGAGTTCGACGTGTCTCTCGCCGCCGATCCCTTCATCGCGGAACGCCGGATCGCCCTCAAGCGTCCGCAGGTCATCGTCCTCGACATCGAGATGCCGGGCATGGATGGCCTCACCTTCCTCACACGTCTCATGGCCACCGATCCAATCCCGGTGGTCATCTGCTCCGCACGGGCGGGTGAAGACGCGGCGGTCGCGATCGAAGCTCTCGCCCGCGGGGCCATCGACGTTCTGCCCAAGCCCCGCCTTTCCGTGAAGGACTTCCTGAGCGACACCGCGACCCTGCTCGTGGACACCGTCCGCGCCGCCGCCTCGTCGAAGCGTGGATCGCCGGCCGCTCGCGCGCCGCGCACACCGGCGGCCGGGGTCGACAAGGGAGTAGCAAGCTCCTGGGTGGTGGCGATCGGCGCCTCCACCGGCGGCACCGAGGCCCTGGCCATCGTGCTGGGCGCCCTGCCGCGCGAGTCTCCGGCCGTCCTCGTGGTCCAGCACATGCCCGAAGGCTTCACGAAAGCGTTCGCGGGCCGGCTCAACGGACTCTCTCCGATGCAGGTCAAGGAAGCCGAGGATGGCGATCCGGTTCGGCAGGGGCTGGTTCTTCTCGCCCCCGGGAATCGGCACCTCTCGATCGCCCGAGACGGCGCCCGCTTCGTGGCGCGGGTCGACCCCGCTTCACCGCAGGTCAATCGCCATCGACCAAGCGTCGACGTCCTTTTCCGTTCAGTGGCCGAGACTTTCGGCCCGCGCAGCGTGGGGGTCCTGCTCACCGGCATGGGAAGGGACGGTGCCTCCGGGCTCCTTGAGATGAAAAACCGCGGCGCGCAGACCATCGCTCAAGACGAAGCCACCTCGATCGTCTTTGGCATGCCGAAAGAGGCCATCGCCCTCGGCGGGGCCACGCGGATACTCCCCCTTCAGAATGTGGGGGACGGGATCCTCGACCTGCTGCCCAGGTCGTAGGCGTCTCTAGACGCTGGCCGGACCCTTCAGCATGTCGATAAACCCGCGCAAGGTGGCGAGCTTTCTCTCGGACGTCATATGGAGCCGCGAAGCGTAGACCGCGGTTGCGGCCTGGGCCCCGAGGAGGCGGAAGAGTTCGAAATCGAGTTCGCTGAAGGCGACTTTCTGCTGGAAGAGCTTGTGGATGCTGAGCAGGCCCACCACCACGCCAGATAAATCGAACGGAATCACGGCAAGGGGCGCGTCGAAGGGCGCGGCCTCGGCGACCTTGGTGTCGCTCGCGAAATGCGGAAGGCCCGTCTCCAGACAGGCGCCGATCACTCCCTCGCCGCGGCCGATGCTGCGCGTGGTCGCCTCCTGGCCCTCGGAGAGAACCAGTTCGGCCCGGCCGGTCTTCTCGTCCACGATGAAGAGATGGAAGGCTTCGGCGCCCACCAGGTTGGTGGCGATTTCCTGAATCGAGCGCAGCACCTCGGCGTGATCAAGGGAGGCGTGGAGCTGTGAAGCAGCGACGTGGAGGTTCGTCAGGAGGTTCACCTGCTCGCTGAGGTCGGTGAATCTCTGGGATGAATCAGTGAGCTGGGTGCGCGCGTCGGCCAGCTCGTCCTTCACCTGCCCGAACTCGCGGTCGAGGGCCATCCGGTCTTCCTCGGATTTTCGAAGCCTCGCCTGCACGTCGACCTCCTGCGGATTGCCGCCAAGAGACTCGAAAGCGCGAAGACACGCCCGCAGCTGCGCGTTCTCGCGCACGATGTCTTCGACCAGATCCTGGGTCTTGACGAAGAAGTCGGACAATTCCCGGTATCGATTTGTCTGCTCAGCCATCGATTACCTCGGAATCGTACCCCGTTTGAGGGTTCCGGTACGAGAGAGCTCCTGGTCGCGCAGCTCCTCGAGCCGGCGCCCCGCCTCCTCGACGAACGCCTCGAGCGGGTCGAGGCGGGTCAGGGCTTCGCCGGAGATCGGGTTGTCGACGAACAGGAGGGCCACCGCGTCGCCGTGCGCGCGAAGGGGGATGAGCGCCGCTTCGAGGGATCGGCCGCGCAGGATGGAGAGGGCCGACATCTCGCGCCAGAAAACCGCATCGGTTACGAAGCTCTGAGCGGCGCGACCCTGAAGGGCCTCGGCAAACGGAGAGGTATAGGCGGAAACGGTAAGGTCGAAGCCCATCGGTCCGAGCGGGAAGCCCACCCCGGAGGCCGGGTAGAGAATGTCTTCGCTGCGGATCAGGAGGATCACGCGCTCGACCATGCCGCTGGCGACGCGGAGCAGCAGGTCGCGGATGCCGACGCTTTCGCCGATGCAACCGAGAAGGTCGAGGCCATCGATGAGGCCGATCGGCGAGGCCGAGGCCACCGAACCCTGGGGCTTCCCGTCCGTTACCTGCTGCAAGACGATGAGCAGCTTGCCCGAGAAGGCGTCGAGGTGTTTCTCGAAAAGACTCTTGTTGAGACGGCCGAGGGTGGGGCGGAAAACCACGCGTCGAGCGCCCGCCTGCCGTCCCTTGCGAACGATGTTCGGCTCGGGATCGGGGGTGACGAGAACGATGCGCGGCGCATTCGCGAAGCCGCGCAGGCGCATGGTCAGCTCGAGACCGCCCGAAAGATCGCCCCCGGTGGGATCGGGAATCGAGAGATCGATCACCGCGAGGAACATGGCCCCGGCCCGGCCCATCTGCTGGGCGAGCTGGAGTGCTGACTCGAGGGTCGCAGCGCCCACGACATCTTCGTAGCCGTTCTCAACCAGTCGCTTCATCAGGAAGGTTCGGACGTCGGGCTCGTCGTCGACCACCAGGACCGACGGCCGGAGGTCGGAAGTCCTCGGCGCCGGCGCCGCCTTCGACTCGATGGCCGGGGCGGCCTCGGGAGCCGCGAGGGCGGTCGCGGCATCGCGGCGGCTTTCGTCCAGTTCCCGTGCGAGATCGAGGAGGAGTTCCTGCGCGTCGACGCCGACCGACAACGTCTCCCGCTCCAGCGAATAGCCCTCGATCTGCTTGGGGACCTCGTTGGACAGCACGAAACCGAAGTTGCCGTCCCGCAGGCGGGACAAGGCGCTCAGGTCGGCGGCGATGCCCGCGGTCAGCCGCTTTTCCCACTCGGCCGGCGCCATCGCGCTGCGCGGGACGCGTTCGGATGAGCCGGGCGAGAAACACGCCACCACGCGGCCGTTCCTGAACACGATCGCGCCTACGCCGACCTCGGTTTCAACCCGAATGTAGCCCGTGCGCTGGGTAAAGGCCACGATCTGGACGATGTCCAGGAGGGGAAGGTCCTCGATCCGGCCGGAAAGGCTCAACGGATTACCTCAGTTTCGGCCGCTTCAATCACCGGACCTCGGTCGAAGTCAGTGCGCCTTGTCGGGTGTGTCGATCGCGTTGCCCCACTCCCGAAGCCGCTCGCGATCGGAGGCGGCGTAAAGCTCGTCCGACATGTCGGCAACCTGATCGGCGACCCCGCCAACCACCTCAAATTCCTCCGCTTGCTGAGACAGAAGGCCGAGGTGGTGCGCCACGGCGTCGAGTTTGGGAACAGTCCGATCGATCGCGGTCAGCAACCCCTCCACAAGCTGGACGAGCGCGGAACGAGAAAGACCGTCATGCCAGGTCGGTTCCATGGCGCGGAGTATATGGGCAGACGCCTGGAGCCCGTTCAGGGGTACGATTCGGCCCCACTCGTTCCCCGCCCCCCTGGAGCCCCCATGAAACCCTGGATGAAGATCGCGATCGGTTGTTTCGCCCTGTGCGTCCTGGCGGTTTTTCTGTTCGTCGCGGGAGTCGTCGGGCTCGGATATTGGGCGAAGAACAAGGTCGAGGAGGTCACCGGGGGCGGACCTGAGGTTGAAGAAGCCCGAAAGGCCGCGAATGCCGTTCCCTTCACCCGGCCGGGTGACGGCGTTATTGATGAAGCCCGGCTCGTGCGATTCATCGAGGTGCGGGCCGCGGTTCACCGAATCTACGAAAAGTACAAGGGCGAGATCGACTCCCGGATGACCAGGATGAAGGAGGGTCGGACCCTCGATTTCAGCGACCTGTCGACCGGCCTCACGCTCATGGGGGAACTCCAGAGGGCCGAGACCCTGGCCCTCGCCAGGCACCAGATGTCCGAGGACGAATACTCATTTATCGCGGGCGAGGTCTACAAGTCGATGTGGACCGATCTAGGCGGGGCCGAGGCCTCGAAGCAGGCCCTCAGGGAAGCCACCAGAGCCGCGAAAGCTGCAGCCGACGCCATGCGCCGGGCCGAGGGCCTGCCCCCCGAGGCGCGGGAAGCCATCGCCGAAGCCACGTCGGCGATCGCAAAGGACACCGATGCCGCCTCGATCGAAATCGAGAACATCGCGACCGCGCCCCAAAACGTGGCGCTGTTCAAGAAGTACGAGGCCGATCTCAAGAAGTACGCGATGCCGGGGCTGCGGGTGCTGTTCGATGACGCATCGAAGGCGAAGGATCCGAAGCCGAAAGATCCAGCCTAGAACGCCTCCAGCATCGCCGCCACGAGGCTTCGGGCGAAGGCTATCGCCAGGCGGTCGACGCCTTGATCTTCGCGGTCGAAGAATGAGGCGGCGTCCGAGCCGAGGTCGTATTCGTCTCGGAAGCTGAAGGCATCGTTCTGCCAGATGGGCTCGGGAACGCCGGGTTTGTAGTATCGGACGCGCGCGGTGAGCGTGATGGCGTAGCGACTGGCGGTGGTCGCTCCAGAACCCCCGGAGAAACCAACGGGGGTGACCTGGTACGAGACGATCTCGCCTTCCACGATCGCATCGACGCCTTCGATCGTCTGAACGACATCGATCTTTCCGCGCTTCAGAAGTTCCTCGATGACTTTCTGGGTGATCTTCTGATCGAGGTTCGAGCGCCCGGTCGGATCCTTGAAGAGCGGGACCCCGATCTTCTTGATCGATGGATCGAATCCGCCCCCGCGGCCGACCAGGCCGTAACCACACGCAGGCAACATTGCGGCGAGCGCGAGACACGAAGCGAAGCGTTTCATTTCACCACCAGATTGATCAGCCGGCCCGGAACGATGACGGCCTTCACGATCGCCTTCCCATCCACGTGGGCCTTTACCCCGGAATCGTCGAGGGCGATCTGGCGATGAACGTCCTCCGAGGCGCCGGCCGGCACCTTCACGCGGGCGCGGAGTTTCCCATTTACCTGGACCGCCACCTCGACGGAGGTTTCGCGCAGGGCAGACTCGTCGATGGCCGGCCAGGGTTCGTCGATCAGGCTCTTCGGGTGAGCGAGGTCGCTCCACATCTGCTCGCAAGCGTGGGGGGCAAAGGGGCTGAGGAGCAGAACAAGAGAATCGAGCGCCTCCACGAGGGCCGCCGCATCCCCGCCTTCGGAAAGCGACTCCTCGAGCCGATAAATCTCGTTGGTCAGCTCCATCAGGGCGGCCACGGCAGTGTTGAGATGGATCCGTTCGTCGATGTCGCCGGTGACGCGCTGGATGGTCTGATGGGTCTTCCGGCGCAGTGCCGCCCCGCTCTCCGACAAACCCCCGAAATCCCGCTTCGAAGCCGCTCCCGCCCTCGCGTGCTTCTGCACGATCCGCCAGACGCGGAGCAGAAAACGGTGAGGCCCCTCGATGCCCGTCTCGCTCCACTCCATCGACAGCTCGGGTGGAGCCGCGAACAGGATGTAGAGACGCAGGGTGTCGGCGCCATAGCGCTTGATGACGTCGTCGGGCGCGATGGTGTTTCCCTTCGACTTGGACATCACTTCCCCGTCCTTGTGGACCATCCCTTGCGGGAAGAGACGAGTCACCGGCTCCACCCAGTCGATGAGCCCGAGATCCTTCATCACCTTCGTCCAGAACCGCGAGTAGACGAGGTGCAGGATCGCGTGCTCGATGCCGCCGACGTAGAGGTCGATCGGGAACCAGTACTTCACCGCGGCCTTGTCAAAAGGCGCATCCGCGGTCTTCGCCGAACAATAGCGATAGAAGTACCAGGACGAGTCCACGAAGGTGTCCATGGTGTCGGTCTCGCGACGCGCGGGGCCGCCGCACTTCGGGCATGTCGCTTTGACGAAAGCCTCGACCTTCTCGAGCGGATTGCCGCCCTCGCCGGTGAAGGGCGCATCCGCGGGCAGGAGGATCGGGAGGTCGGATTCCTTCACCCCCACCACGCCATCCTTCTCGCAATAGACGACGGGAATCGGCGTGCCCCAGTAGCGCTGCCGCGAGATCAGCCAATCCTTCAGGCGGTACGCGGTCTTCGCGTTCCCGAAGTGCCTGGACTCTGCGTACGCGATCATCTTCACGATCGCCTCCGCGCCGGTCAGACCGTTGAAGGCATCACTGCCGGTGACGACGCCGGGCCCGCTGTAGGCCTCCTTCATCGTCGCGCCGTCAAGAATCTCACCCGGGGGCTGGACCACGGCGTGAATGCGCAGACCGTATTTGCGGGCGAATTCGAAGTCGCGCTCGTCGTGCGCGGGGACCGCCATGATGGCTCCCGTCCCGTAACCCATCAGGACGAAGTTCCCGATCCAGATCGGAATCCGCTCGCCCGAGAACGGGTTCGTCGCATACCGGCCGCTGAAGAGGCCCTCCTTTTCGACCTGACCGGCAAGCCGGGCCCGGCGATCCTGGCCGCGCAGGCGCGCCAGAGTCTCGAGCGTCGCCCTATCCGAGGCGGCCATCAGCGAATCGACGAGCGGATGCTCGGGCGCCAGCACGCAGAAGGTGGCTCCGTAGATCGTGTCGATTCGCGTAGTGAAGATGCGGAGCGAGCCCCCCCCTTCGATCGGAAACGACACTTCGGCGCCCTGGGATCGGCCCACCCAGTTCTTCTGCTGCTGCAACACGCGGTCGGGCCATGCGGGAAGCTCCGCCATGTCGTCGAGCAGGGCGTCCTGATAGTCCGTGATCCGCAGGAACCACTGCTCCATGTCGCGGATCACCACCGTGCTCCGGCAGCGCCAGCACAGGCCGCCCTCGGCCTGTTCGTTGGCCAGCACGGTTAGACACGATGGACACCAGTTCACCGGCGAGTTCGCGCGGTAGGCGATGCCCTTCTCCAGCATCTTCAGGAAGAACCACTGGTTCCAGCGGTAGTAGGAGGCATCGCAGGTCGTGACCTCCCGGGTCCAGTCGTAGCTGAAACCCAGGCGCTGCAGTTGAGCCTTCATACCCGCGATGTTCTGCCGCGTCCAGGTCTCAGGATGGGTTCCGCGCTTGATCGCCGCGTTCTCCGCCGGAAGGCCGAGGGCATCCCATCCGATCGGATGGAGCACATTGAAGCCGCGCATCCGTTTGAATCGGGTGATGACGTCGGTGATGCAGTAGTTTCGAACGTGCCCCACGTGAATGTCACCCGAGGGATAGGGCAGCATCTCCAGGCAGTAGAACTTCGGCCGGCTCAAGTCTTCGAAAACCTCGAAGGTTCCCTCCTGCCTCCAGCGCTCCTGGAAGCGTCTCTCGATCTCGTCGAACTCGTAGGGCTTTATCTCGTTAACCAAAGGGATCCTCAGGGTTTCTGCTGCGCGGGTGCCATCAAGCTCGACCACGAAGGCGGAGTTTATAGGCCTTACCCTGTACAATCCCCTGCCCCGACGCCCGGATTTCGACAGGATCGTGAGTTTGCTCCTTCCCTGGGAGGTGCGACGAGCGAGACCGGGAGTCTCACAAAAGGAAACGGATCCGCTCATGAAGCCCGATATCCACCCCAAGTACGTCGAAACGCCGGTCCACTGCGCCTGCGGCGCCAATTGGAAGACACGATCGACCAAGCCGGAGATCCGCGTCGAAATCTGCTCGACCTGCCATCCCTTCTTCACCGGCAAGCAGCGCCTCGTCGATTCGGCGGGCCGCATCGAGCGCTTCACCAAGAAGTTCGCGAAGCGCGCCGGCGCGCCCGCCGCCTAGCCCACTCAGGTCTTCGGGAGTCAAGGCGTCCGCCAAAGGGTCTTTCCGTTCGCACCGACGGCCTGTGGCGGGCGTCCATTTCGCCGCCACGTCTGAACCACGAAAGCCCAATTGACCATGGACGCCATCACATTCGAGAAGCTCAAGGAGATCGAGGGACGACACCGCGCCCTTGAAGCGGCGATGCTTCACCTGGCGTCGACCAGCGGCGCCGTCTCCAGCATCACGAAGACCGCGAAGGAGGCCTCCGACATCGGCCCCGTGGTCAAGATGTTCGAGGAGTACAAGCGCCTCCTCGCCGAAGTCGCGGGTGTCGAAGAGATGGTGAAGGCCGAGACGGATCCGGAGCTTCGCGCCATGGCCATAGAGGAGCTCAAGGAGCTTTTGAAGAAGCGTGACGAGACGGACGCCGCGATCGGCCCGCTGCTCATTCCGAAAGACCCGAATGACGACAAGAACGTCATCCTGGAAATCCGCGCGGGCACCGGCGGCGACGAGGCCGCGCTCTTCGCCCAGGAAGTCTTCCGCATGTACCAGCGTTTTGCGGAGCGCCACAAATGGAAGGTCGACATCGTATCGATCTCCCGCGGCACCTCGGGCGGCATCAAGGAAGTCATCGCCATGATCGAGGGCGACAAGGTCTACTCCAAGCTCCGGTTCGAAAGCGGGGTGCACCGCGTGCAGCGCGTCCCCGCAACCGAGGCGCAGGGCCGGATCCACACCTCGACGATCACGGTGGCCGTGCTGCCCGAAGCCGAAGAGGTCGACATCAAGATCGAGGCCAAGGACATCCGCATCGACACGTTCTGTTCGTCGGGCCCCGGCGGCCAGAGCGTCAACACCACGTACTCCGCGGTGCGGATCACCCACCTTCCCACGAGCACCGTGGTCTCCTGTCAGGACGAGAAGAGCCAGATCAAGAACCGCGAGAAGGCCATGAAGGTTCTGCGGTCGCGTCTTTACGAAGTGGCGCAGGCCGAGCAGAACAAGGAGATCGCGGAGAACCGCAAGTCCCAGGTCGGCACCGGCGACCGCTCGGAGAAGATCCGCACCTACAACTTCCCCCAGTCGCGGCTGACCGACCACCGCATCGGCCTGACCCTGCACACGCTCCAGACCGCGATGGAAGGCGACATTGACGCCCTCATCTCGCAGCTCATCGCCACCCACCAGGCCGAACGCGTCCAGTCCGCGCACTAGCATCGGGGCCCCCATGGCTCCTAAGACCGCCGCCGGTTTGATCGCAGGGGCGGCGGCACGCTTGGCACTCGAAGGCGAGCGGCGGCGCGAGGGCAGGCCGCACCGCACTCCTGCGGATCCCCTTCCGAATCCGTTGCTCGATGCCGAGTTGCTGTTCCGCGGCCTCTCCGGGCGCTCTCGCGCGGCTCTGCTCTCAAGCGGCGACGCGTCCGTGTCGGAGGATCTGGCCGCGCGATTTGAGGCCGCGGTGGGGCGTCGCCTGAACCTTGAGCCTGTTCAGTACATTCTCGGTACGGCCTCCTTCTGGCGGGATGAGTTCAGGGTGACCCCCGCGGTCCTGATACCCCGCCCGGACACCGAACTCCTGGTCGAGTGCGTCGCGGCCCGGCTGAGAGACCTCGACGAACCGAGGATCCTCGACATCGGAACAGGCTCTGGCTGCATCGCCTTGTCCCTTCTTCTTGAACTGCCCCGAGCCCAGGCCGAAGCCGTCGATGTCTCCGAGGCCGCCCTCGCGATAGCGCGTCACAACGCCCGGGAACTCGTCCGCGAATCAAGGGTCGCCTTTACCCTTTCGCGGTGGCTCGACTCCGTCGCCCTGGATTCGGCCTTCGACGCCATCGTCAGCAACCCGCCTTACGTCGCACGCGCCGACCCGTCATCCCTCCCCGCCGAAGTGCGCGACTTCGAGCCGGGCGTGGCGCTCTTCGCGGAGGAGGGGGACGATCTCTCCTCGTATCGCGCGATCTTGAGCGGCCTGGGCGGGCGTTTGAAACCTGGGGGGCTCGTGGCTTTCGAAGTCGGCCTGGGTCAAGCCGATCGAGTCGCGGAGCTCCTTCGCGCCCATGCCTTCGGCTCCATCGAGATCACGAACGACCTCGCGGGAATCGCCCGGGTCGTTCTGGGCCGGCGAGCCTGATGGACATTCCGAAGCTGCGCCGCTCGCTGCTTCGTTGGTTCTCCCGCGCGAAACGGCCGATGCCGTGGCGGAAGACGCGAGACCCCTACCCGATCTGGGTATCCGAAATGATGCTTCAGCAGACCACGGTCGCGACCGTGATTCCGTACTACCAGCGGTTCATCGAACGCTTCCCGAACGTTCAGGCTCTCGCGGCCGCCGATGAGGACAGCGTGCTGGCGCTCTGGTCAGGCCTTGGGTACTACTCACGCGCGCGCAACCTTCGCGCCGCCGCCCAAGCGATCGTCCAAAGGCACGACGGACGCTTTCCGCGCAGCATCGACGTGGCGCTGAGCCTTCCCGGGGTCGGGCCCTACACCGCGAGTGCCGTGACCTCGATGGCCTACGGCGTTCGTTCCGCGGTGGTCGATGGGAACGTCCGCCGCGTCCTCTCGCGCCTTCACGCGCGGCGTCAGCCCGCCGATGCCACGACGCGGGCCCTCGCACACGCTCTCCTGGCCCCTCGATCGGCGGGTGCCTGGAACGAAGCCTTGATGGAATTGGGCGCCACCATCTGCACTCCCCGGAAACCCGACTGTCCGGGCTGCCCGGTCTCCGACCATTGCCTGGGCCAAAAGCGTCCTGAATACTGGAGCCAGGGAAAGCCGCGCCCCAGGGCGGTGCCCGTTTCGGTGCTGATGGCGCTGGTCGTGCGGGGCGACCGGGTCCTCCTGGCCCGAAATCCCCCGGGCGAACTCATGGAAGGGCTGTACGAACTTCCGCATTCGGGGATACCCGGCGAGCCCGAACCGAAGACAGGGATCGCTCTACGCTACAAAGGCGCCCTGGTTCTTGAGCGGCAACCGCTCACGTTCGTGCGACACGCCGTGACTCATCACCGAATCGAGGCCACGGTTTTCAAGGCCACCCTCAAGGGGAGCCGCCTGCGGCGGGGCCTGACCTTCCACACGATCAGGGAGACCTGGTCTTTGCCCCTCTCTGGCCTCACCAGAAAGGCGCTGCGAGCCGCAGGATTGACCGCCTCCTAGAACCTGTCGGGACGGGCGGCGAGAAGGAAGCCCGCCATGGCGTCAAAGTAATCCGTCACCTTCCGGACATCGGCATTGCTGAAGTCCGGGCCTGCCTCCATGAGATTGTCGCCCTTCTTGCTGACCTGGGCGACGCCTATCACCTGACCACTTGCGATGATCGGGACCGTCACCATCTTCATGATGGGAAGAACCTTTTCCGTCACCTTCACACTCTCGAAGAAGGCCACGTGCCGGACGAGAGGAACGTTGTTGTTGGCCTCCCCGCTCTTCCGGGTGAACACGGCGACCGCGATCGAGTCCCGCTTCGTGGTCGGGATCGTCCCGAGGTCGCATAACTTCCGGGGGGCAATAAACCTCAGGTACTTGCCGTCGGTTCCCGCGATCAGGATGCCAATTTCGTCCACCTGCCGCCCCAGGGCTTCGGCCGCGCCGCGCGCCACGAGGTCGGCGAGGTCGAGAAAGAAATCCTTTGGATCCCGGGCGTTGTCGCGGGTGGCAAGCATGTTCGCCAGGCGGGCATCGATATCGTTCATGAGAGCTTTTGCCCCGCCGTCTCGACGCGACGAGGGACGAAAAGCATAACATCCGGCTCATGCCCGCTGACCCCTCAACGGAGCACCTCAAAACCCCGGTGGCCGGCCCGGATCGGGCTGATGTTCCTGATCGCCACGGTCGAGCGCTCGGTCTTCGTCCTGTCCTTCCCAACCATCCATGGAGGCGACGCCGCGGCCAGGATCGCCGGCGCTTCGGAACTTAATCTCGGCTACCAGCTCCCACTGCCGCAGCTCTTCGTCGCGGTCGTGAGGAGTCTCTTCGACGATCCGATCGGGGTGCGGTTGCTCTTTGCCGCGTGGGGCGGCGTCCTCACGAGCGGTCTCGCGGCGCTCGTTGGCTTGGGCGCCGGCCAAAGGGCAGGGATGTTCGCGGAAGTGCTCGTGGCCTTCGACCTGCTCCTCGTGCGCTACTCGATCGTGCCTTACCAGGAGCCCCTAGCAGCTAGCAGCCCGTGGTGAACCGCGAGACATCCAGGCGATAGAGCGCCGTCGAGCCAAGGCCGCGGCCCTGATCGGACGCGAACACGATCCCACAGCCATCGGGCGTGAAGACGGGGTCCACTTCATTCGCGTCGGAGAACGTCAGTTGGATCGGATCACCGTGCGAGGCCCGCGCGAGATGCAGATTCCATGATCCATCGGTGAAGCGCGAGATGACCGCGGCATTTCCGTACAGAGAGTCGTGGTCGATCGAGCCACAGTCGTGTCCCGAGCCGCGGCTCTCTCGTCCCCGGCCGTCGCGGGAGGGGACGAACCATCTGAGGTCCGCGCCGCAAAAATGCGGATTCATCATCGAGTACCCCTTCGCCTCGGCGACCCTGGGCCAGGTCTCCTCAAGGCGAACGTCACTGGCCGCGAGGGTTCCCGCAAGGGCGCCAACGCCCACCATGGCCACAGCCTGGAATCGTTGCAGGTAGGGTCTCGCGATCAGAAGCGCCAGAGCCACGAGAATCAGGAAGCGCGCATATGCGAGCGGCATGAGAATCCCGGTCTCGTCCCGGAACACATTCATCAAGGGCGAGCCAAGGGCCGCCCACCCGACGAGCCACGCGGCCAGGGACGGACCCTCAAGCCGGGCCGCTACGGCGGCGACTGGAACCACGAGCAGGACAAGGTGATACGAGGCCGCGAAAGGCGACGCCGCGAGTGAGAAGGCCAGCGAGAGGCCAACGGCATCCACCAATCGCCCTTCCCTCATGGCCTTCCTGCCGGACAGGGCGGCAAGGGTCACAAGGGCGGCGGGCGCCGCAGCGCCGATGAAGCGGGCGGCGAGCGGCGCGACGATCCAGGGATCCGGGTTGAGATCGGGTTCAAGCCTGAACAGACGGTTCGCGAACGCCCCGACACTCCCCCAGACCGGTGAAAACGGATCCTGAATGTCGCCGCGGACCATCCACGGCAGCACCTGCGACACGAAGGTGTTGAAGCTTCCCGGCCCATTGAGCGCAAGCACGGCAAGGGAGGGCAGGACCGCGCCAAGGACGAAACCCGCGAGCGACCACCGCCGCTCTCGATGTAGGAACAGCACTCCAAGGCAAAGTGCATAGGGCTTGAACGAAACGCCCAGCCCCAGGAGAAGGCCCGCCGCAAACGGGAAGCCGGCCTTCAAAGCGACGGCGCCGCCGACCAGAAACGCGCTCAGCACGAGGTAGGGCTGGCCGAACGCGAAGTTGTTGCGGACCGCGAGAAACGGGGCGAGCACCAGCACCGCGGCCAGCCAGCCGTTGCACTGGGGCAGGAGAGCGCAGGTCAGCCAGATGGTCAGGGCGAGACACAGGACGAGGACACCGGTCCACCAGCCTTTGGCGCGGGCGGGAGGCAGTCGCGCCACGGGAAGCAGCCAGAGCGCATTCGCGGGGGGGTGCGGAACGAACGATCCCAGCACGGACAGCCCGGCCGCGGCCTTTGCCGTCGCAAACGTTTCCCGATCGTACAAAGCGCCGATCTCGCCGCCCCGCGCGAGGACGAACGCGGGGGTGAAATAGTTCCCGAAGTCGCTCTGCGAGGGATCGGTCGCGGTCTCGCTCAGGACCGGGATCTGAACCACGGCCAGGGCGACGGCGACGAGCCGGAGCCACCACCGCCCGTTCATGTTGAACAAGACCCGACTAGAACGCCGTCTCCAGCTGGATGGCGGCAAACCGGGCGACGTTGTGGTTCGAAAGGCTCATCTGGCCCGACAATTTGAGCTTCCAGATCACGAGCTGCAGTCCGGGGAGATACGAGGTCAGGGTGTCCTGGTTCGTCGCACCGGGCAGGTCTACGGTCCGCGTCTGAACGCGCGACGTCACGGCGATGCTGTCCCTGAAGTAATAGTCGACGGCGAGGAATCCCCCGGCGAAACCGAGGGATTGTCCCGTACCGGTCGGGCTCGAGAGCGACAGGACGGAGTTGCTGTTGCTCCCGTACATCGCCAGCCCATAGACATTGAACCTGCTGATCCAGCCGTTCCCGTCGACGCCAATGCGGAAGATCCGGTCTTTTGCGACCCCTACGCGGGTGGCATTGAGGAGCGCGACGAGGTCGTTCCTCCCGATGTAGGAGAACGCGCCGAAACGGCTGGTGGCCCGACGCTTCGAAACCCGGAGGAAGACGTTCCCGTCGAACTTGCCGGGGTCACCGGTGCCCGATGATTCGGCCAGATCCACCGTTCCCTGGTTGTTGCGTCCCTGGACCAGCGCGGCGGAAACGTGCGTGGTGCCGAATTCACCGCCGAGCTCGATCCCCTGCTGGTACAAACCGATGGAGTCCGACTCCAGTCCGGTGTTGACCCCGTATATCGAGTACGGAAGGAGATGCGGAGTCCGGGTCTGAGTGAACGGAAGGTCCAGCTCGAAACGCCCCGCCTTCGCGTAGAGCTTTCCGGCGGCCTTGAAATCCACGCGGACCCAGGCATTGTCCGGTTCGATGTGTGTGGTCCCGCCACCCGCCCGGAGCCAGGCGTCATCCACCCAGTAGGAGAGCTTCGACCCGAGGTTCCCGGCGGAGAGGATCTTCAGGTAACCAATGTTCTGCGCATCGCGCCCCTCCGGCATGCTCCGGGTTCCAAAGAGACGTCCCGAGACCGGGGCGCTGGCGATCCAGGCGCTGCCCTCGAACGCGTCCTCGTTCTCGAGCCGGTAACCGCGCTCCTTGAACCGCTCGCCCGTGCGGTTGAGCTTGGGGAAGATCTGGTGACAAAAGGTGCAGTCCACGTCGTATCGGCGCGCGAATGCTGGAATGGCGAACACGTCTCCCGCCAGGAGGCTCAGAAAGACTCCCAGCAACGTGCCTCGAACTAATGATGATTTCAAGACGGTTCCCTCCAGGAAGGATGAATGAAAGGCGATGCTGCGGAATAAGTAAGGAATGATTCTACGAGGTGGCCCGGGCCTCCGGGCTAAAGTCCTTCGTTCCCCGATGAAGTCCCTGGTCAAAGCCGCCCGCCGCGCCGCCTTCCTGGTCTGGCGCCTTCGGGTCCGGGCGAGCCTCCATCGGACCGACAAATGCCGTCTCGCAGGCCTTGACCTCGTGATCGCGCCGGGCGTCTTGCACCCGGCACACTTCGCGTCGAGCCGGATCCTGGCCGAGCGATTGAGCCATCTGGACCTCCACGGCCGTTCGGTCGTCGATCTCGGAACCGGCTCCGGCCTCCTCGCCCTTGTCGCCGCGCGCGGAGGCGCCCGTGTCCTGGCCACGGACATCAGCGGAGTCGCGGTCGAATGCGCCCGGGCCAACGCGCAACGGAACGCCCTTTCGGATCGAGTGAGCGTTCTCGAATCGGATGTGTGGGACAACTTCCCGGCCGGTACGCTCTTCGACCTGGTGGTCACGAATCCGCCTTTTTACCCGCGCGCGGCCACGAGCATCGCCGACCACGCCTTCGCGTCGGGCGACCGGCATGCCTTCTTCTCGAGGCTCGCCCACGGGCTGCGCCCGCGACTCCACCCCGAAGGCGCGCTTCTCCTGATTCACTCCTCGGATGAAGACTTCGCACCCATCGCTCGGATCCTCGAAGACCGGGGCCTCCGAGAGACCGCGGCCGAGGAGTCCCGCGGTCTTTTCGAAACCCTTACGATCCGCGAGTTCCGCGCGGAGCACTCCCCTGGGGATTCCGCCGCCTCGACGTCACAAAGCCCATCGACGCCTAAAACCCCGCCGTCTCCGGCCGCTGATAGCGGAAGATCTTCTGGAGAGCGCGCAGCTCAAGCGGCGCCGCGTAGATCCCGGTCCGATAGCGCCATCCGGAAAGAGAGCGCAGGATCGAGCGGCGCCAGCCGGTGAGACTCGGGTCAGTTGCGGTCGGGTAGTAGGCATTGAGCACGCGCTCGAAGTTCTTTATGCGCCGGCGCTGTCGCGGTGCGATCCAGGGCAGTTGGTCCGAGCGACGACGCGACACCTCGCTCCACGCGGACGAGGTCCACTCATCAAGGGTCGTCGGAAAGGCGAAGCCCTTCTTCGAAGCTTCATCCAGCAGATCTCCCGCGACCGGCACCGGCGTGTACTGATAGAGGATGATCTCGGCCTCCGGGTGCTTCTCCTTCACCCGCTTCACGAAAGCGAGGGTGCTCTCGATGTCCGCCTCCGGATCGGGCGGATTGCCGAGCACGAACGAGAACTCCGGCGTCACTCCGAAATCGCGCATCCGCGCAGCCAGCTCGAGCGTCATCTCGGGGGTGAGCGTTCCGCCCTTGTCCATCCGCGCGAGGGTTTCTCGCGACCCGGACTCGGCGCCGAGAAAGATCATCTTCAGGCCGCTTCGGGTCATGGCCTGCCAGGTGGCATCGGTGAACTTCAAGAGCGTGTCGATCCGCCCCTCACCCCACCAGGTGAAGCCCAGGGAAGCGATGAGCGCGGAGATCTCGCGGCATCGGGCCTCTTGCGTGAAGAAGTTGTTGTCGTAGAACTCCACCGCGTCAACCGCCCACTCGTCGCGGTAGCGGCGCAGATTCCTCGCCACCCGCTCGGGTGACTGCGCAGTGTAGCGACCCTGCGCGAGGCTCACCACGCCACAGAAATTGCACAGGAAGGGACAGCCGTAGCTCGAGTGATAGCCGAGGGTGCGCTTGCCGAGGAAGGTGGCGCGCGGATACGCCGCCATATCAATCCGATGAAAGGGAAACTCGGGGAGCGCCTCCACATTCGGGACCCGGGGCACCGGCCCTTTGGCGATCGATCCGTCGGATCGCCTGAAAGCGATCCCTTCGAAAGGCGGGGCCGCGCGCGGGTCGCGGCGAAGAGCCAGGGCGCCGATCAGCTCCATGAACGCCGACTCCCCGTGTCCACGGATCGCGTAGTCGACCAGGCCCTGGGCGAGACACGCCTCGGTGTGTTCGGTCGGAAAGTACCCGCCCCAGATCACGCACACCCCGGGGGTCACCGCCCTGAGGGCCTTCGTGCGCCGAACCGCGTCTTCGAGCTGCGGCCCCGGCATGACGGTCATGCCGACGACCGACGCACCCGAGGCGACGCGGCGCGCGAGTGCCGCGTCAGGGTCTGCCTCCGCGTTGCCATCCACGATCTCGTAGTCGAAGCGGCCCTCCAGAACCGCACCGATCGCGAGCAGTGAGAAAGGCATGATCCTCTTCCCCGCCGCGTTTGATTTCGGGTTGTAGAGGACGATCCGCATCGCGCTGATTCCTTGATTCACCCAGCATCGGCCTAATTGATGATCGCGGGCTCTCGCGTTCCGAACAGGCCCTTGAGCTGCTTCCAGCCTTTGAGCGCCCATACTTCGATCGGGAAGCCGACCGCCAGGCGGCGCAGGCGGAAGCGGGCCATCGCCTGAAGCAGGAGACGGACGAAGTCCTTGAAACCCTGCGGGCGGTGAACCACCATCTTCCTCGCCGAATAGCCGATCCGGATGTAGTCGCGAATCCGCTGCACCCTGGCGTGAGCCTTTCCGTCGAGCCAGGGCAGGCGCTGGATCTTCGGATAGAACACCGCCCACTCCTCGAGCGACCTCGGCTCCACCACTCCAAGCCGGACCGCCTCCGGGAAAATCGGCGAGCCGGGGTAGGGCGAGAAGATGTTCGTGAAGAACGCGGCCTCGGGGTTTCGCCGGCCGATCGTGTCGACCATCGCGATGGTGTCCCGAAGGTCCGAGGGGTCCTCCCCGGGCAGTCCGAAGATGAGATTGAAGGAAGCTTCGATGCCGGCCGCATGACACCGCGAGGCCGTACGGTACGCGGTTTCGAGATCGAGACGCTTGTTCACGGTTTTGAGGACCTTCGCGGAGCCCGACTCGATGCCGAAAAAGATTCGGGTCAGGCCGCTGCGGCGCAGGAGCCGAAGCTCCCCGTCCGAGAGCCGATCCACCTGATCGGTTCGAGTCTGGATGAAGTATCCAAACTTCGTCCCGCGCGCGAGAAGCTGCTCCGCGATGGCGATGGCCCGGTCGCGCCGGACGAGATAGTTGTCGTCGATGATATCGATGACCTCGAGCGAATAACGGGCCGCGAGTTCGCTCATCTCATCGACCGTGCGGTCGGCGTGGAGAGGCTTCCAGTTCCGGCCGTAGACCGACGCGTTCGAGCAGTACGAGCAGTCCCACGGACACCCATGGGAAGAGCAGTAGAGAAGCCAGCGGAATCCGTGGCACTTCGTAGCGTAGCGCTCGAAGTCCACGATCTCGAAAGGACGGCGCGGCAGGTCGTTGATGTCCGTATAGCCACGCGGCGGGTTCGCGACCAGGTCTTCGCCCCGCTTGAAGTACGAACCCGCCACGCCATCGAGGTCGCGCTCTCCCGCGTTCCACCGCTCCACGATCTCGGAGAGGGTCACTTCGCCCTGGCCCTTCACCACCGCATCGAAGAGGGGCGACCTCAGGGTCTGCTCCGGAAGAATCGAAGGATGCCAGCCTCCCGCCACGATCGGCATCCGCGGTAAAGCCGCGCGGACCGCCGCGGCCACCGAGACGCCCTGGGTGATCATCGGCCCCGTGACCATGCTGATGCCCAGAGCGCACGCGCCGTCGAGGGCCCGGAGCACCGCCCGCTCAGGCTCGTCCTCCACGGCGGAGTCGATGATGCGCACCTCATGGCCAAGTGCTACCAGCGGGGCCGCGAGATGGATGAGGGCGAGCGGCGGCGCCGCCTCATCGGAGTAGTAGGAAGGAAAGAAGAGAACGACCGGCTTTCTCGTCACCATGTCAGTTCTCCGCGATCATCGGTTGCTGGCGGGCGGGCATTCCGGTCCGAACCCTCTTGGACAGATCCACCAGACGGCGCTCGAAGTCGAAACGATAGAAGTCGAACCGGACTCTGAGCCGCGCGAACCATCGGGCCACGCGTTTGCCGAAGCCGCCCTGCACCGGTTCGAACGCGTGTCGCAGGTAGAAGTTGTACCGCGGCACGAACTTCCGCACGGGCTCGGAGATCCAGGGGCCGATGGCGTGATCGAGATCCAAGTGCTCCCAGTCCTCGAGTTTCAGCGGCGGCTCGAAGCCAAGTGCGGGCATGCGCGCGGACAACTCGGTGCCCGGGTAGGGAGCGTAGAAGTAAATGGGGGTTTCAAACCCTCCGTTGATCTTCCGCAGGGCCTTCACGGTTCGATAAGTGTCGGCGAGCGAAGCCGCGGGCTCGTTCGGAAAGCCGGCGATGAAGGAGAATCGGGCGCCGATTCCCGCCTGATTGAGCTTGGTCGCCGACTCGACCACCTCCTCCACCAGCGTCCCCTTCTTGATGGTCGTGAGCACCTCGGGCGAGCCGCTCTCGGCGCCCACATTCACCTTGTAACAGCCGCTCTCCCGCATCAGTGAGAACTGGGCCGGGGTCATCCGCCGGAGCAGGTCGGCCCGGCCGGTTCCGAACCACTGGACGTTCACTTTCTCCCGGATCAGACCTTGAGCGATCGCCTCGGCGCGCTTCAGGTCGGTGAAGAAGTTGTCGTCGTTGAAAAAGACCTGGGTGAGCCGATGTCGCTCCTTGAGCTCCGCAACTTCGGACACCACACGCTCGGCGGAAAGGCCGCTCCACCGCTGTTTGAAGACCATGGGGTCGGCGCAGAAGGAACACTCGAACGGGCATCCCTGCGAAGAGCAATAGTCGAGCCGGCGCACGCCCCGGTGGGCGAAGTACTTCTCCATCGGGACGAGGCTGAAGTCGGCGCGCGGAAAGCTGTTGACGTTCTGGAACGGTCGAGGCGGGTTCTTGACCACCACGCCGTCGCGCTTGAACGCGATGCCCGCGATTCCCTCGATCCCCTCGCCTTTCGAGAGCTTCTGAACGATCTCGCGAAAGGTTTCCTCACCCTGAGCGCTGACGCAGATATCCACCGCGGAGGAGGCGAGGCACTGCTCGGGCAGGAGCGAGGGGTGCCAGCCACCCCAGATGACCGGGAGGTCCGGGTTCCGGCGCTTCACCGCGCGGCTCGCGCGCAGCGCGTCCAGGATCGGCTTGCCCGTAAGGACGGTCACTCCGACACAGACCGCGTTGTCCGACAGCTCCGCGAGCGTCGATTCCGGGGTCAGCTCGATCCTTCCGTCGATGATCTGCACGTCGCACTCCGGCAGCATCGAGCCGATATGGATGAGGGCGAGAGGAAGGATGTGGCTCTCGCCGCGCGGGTTGTAGAGCAGGACTCTTGGGCGACTCATGAAACCACCTCCACCCGCCGCGCGCCTCGGGACGGCGCCCGACCGAGCAGGGATCTCACGCGCAACGCAATCGTGGATGCGCGGTTTCCGAGGTGTTTCGGGCACACACAGGAGGCACACGTCGCGTTTCCCCGGCCAAGCCCTTGAAGACTCCGTCGATACTCGACGCCCTCTCGCGCCTCGCGAAGAGAGGCGCCCCGGGCTCGAGGGACCGGGGGCTGAAAGAAACAGGGTCGGACCGAGCCGTCCGCCAGGACGACCGACGACCATTCGGGCGCATTGCACGGCGGCGCGCCATGAAGGCCGGGCGCTTCGCCGAGGAAGCGGGCCATCTCCAGCAGCTTTCGTTCGTCCTCGACGACATAGCCGCCGAGTTCCCCGGTTTGCGCGAGCCGGCCAATGGCGAGACGCAGGGCAAAGACGTCGTCCGTCGAGAGCGCGTGCCGGCCGCGGTCTTGCGGTTCACCTCCGAAAGCGTCGCTCGTGGTATCGATGGGCAGGAAAGAAATCGCATCGAAGCGAGCGTTCCGCGCCGCGGCCACCGTCGCCTCGATGGCTGGAGCATTGTGCCTCGAGATCACCGATCGGGCCACCAGCCGTGGGCGACGGGGCATCGAGGCGACGGTTAGAGCTGCGCTCTTCAACCGCGCGAACATCCCCGCCCCTCGCAACCCGTCATGAATCGCCGCGGGCCCATCGAGGCTCAGGTAGACCTCATGAACAACCCGCGAGAGCCAGGGCGCGGCGCGCGCCAGGCCAAGCCCGTTCGACGCGATCTGGACGGTCAGGCCCAAGTCGCAGGCAAGCCGGGCCAGAGCCTCGAGGTGGTCGCAAAGCAGAGGTTCCCCGCCGGTGAAGAGGATCGAGCGAGCGCCCAGGGAGTGAGCTTCGCGGATGATCGCCTCCCGCGCGGTGAGGTCAAGGTCCCCTTGAATTTGCCCGTTCCCTTTCCAGATCGAACAATGCGCGCAGGTCTGATCGCACCGCGTGGACACGTGCATCACGAGAAGCCTGAGGTTGCGCGGCTTCATCGCGGGGTGAACTCGAAAAGCGTGTGATCGCCCCGGTCGCGAAAAAAAGCAGCCCGACGAACGATGCTCTCCCCCATGGCGAGCAGGCAGGTGCCCAACGGATGCCGGCCGGGAAAACGGCTGTAGGTCGGGCCTGGAACCAGGCAGCCCATCGCCTCAACCCGTTCGAGCCGCACGCGGGCCGAGAGGGACGCAACCACCGCCGAGACGGGCTCGTAGTAAGTCGTAACCAGACCCGTGCCGACACCGACGCTCGCGGTGACGGTTCGGGGGGTAACCGGCGGGCTGGGTCGAAGCGTCTCCGGGAGGGGCCGATCGCCCATAAGCACCACAAACCCCCGACCGCCAGGCGCGAGGAGGCGCGGAACAAGTTCAGTCCACGTCGAGAGCGGCACGCAGTTCATGGCTCCGAAGTTCGAGACCACGACATCGAACCGAGTTTCGGAGGCCTGGAGGCTTTGAAGACTCCGGCACTCGAAGGTCGCGGTCGAACCTATCCTTGCTGCCTTCGCGGTGGCCTGCTCGATCATCAGCGCGGACGCATCGATCCCGAGAACAGCGTGCCCCTGCCCGGCAAGCCAGATCGCATCCTCGCCCGTACCGCAGCCGATGTCGAGAATACGGCTCAGGGGCTTTGCGGTTCCCGTGATTCTCTCGGCCAGCCGAAACCGGAAGAGCCGGCCGACCGGCGAACGGCCGAAGGTCGCATCGTAGATCGCCGCGACCGAGTCGAAGGCCAACGACGGCGCTCCGAGACGGGTCAGGCGGCCCGCCTCGTAGCCACCACCATCGGGAAACGCGCGGTGCGCCTGCCGTGGCGGAAGGTTTCGATGAGGTCGCGGCCCATCTCGCGAAGCCGGCTCGGCCAGGCGACGAGGCGGACATCGAAGCCGCTTCGTTCCAGAAGCCGGGTCAGTTCCGAAACCGTGAAGTAGCCAGCGGCGGCATCGCGGCACGGTGCGTAGCCGTATTTGCCGAGGAAATCCTTCCGCTTCTTCTTCACCATGGCTTCGCCATCGTTCGAGCGGCGATAGAGGGGCGAATCGAGGATTACCAGGCTGCCGGAGGGCTTCAGAATACGCCGGGCCTCGGCCACGACGTTCTGCGGACAGCGAGCGTAGTGGAGGGAGCCGTTCAGCAGGACCACATCGGCGCAGGATGCGGAGAGCGGCAGGAACTCCATGTCCGCTTCGATCCTCTCAATTCCAGGGTCCTGATCCTCTCCCACCGCGGTAAGGCCATCCTGCGGATCGAGGTTGATATCGAGGGCCGCGACCTGGTGGCCGCGCTCCGAAAGACGCTGGGCCGCCCAGCAGCAGCCGGCTCCCACGTCCACGATCGCCTGACCTTTCGGCCGCTCGCGCTGAAGCCAGTCCAGGAACCTCCCGAAATGCCGGGCGCGCTGCTTCCATGTACGCGCCTGCGCGTGGCCCCTCGGCACCCGCGGCAATCCGGCGGAGTGCGCGAAGCCCTCGTCGGCTCGCACGCGGCAATAGAAGGCGGTGGCCGCCGCGAGTTCCGCCTGACGTTCATGGCCGAGCAGACGGTGCACTCCGGAAACCGTGGCGAAGAAGGCTTCCTCGCGGCTGCATACGAGGCCCCCGCCGGCCTCGTTCAGGGGACCGCCGCATTCGGGACAACACAGATACGGCGTCCACGCTCTCTCGACGAGGCGGGTCTGCGGTTGGGTCTCTAGATCCATGGCGGGGCTTCCATTCCGATTTTCAGCAAAGCGTCTTGAAAAAGTTCCCGAAGCCGGGTCCGGTGGTCTGTGGTGTGAAGGCGCACGACGTGATCCGAAAGTTCCACGCCCGTGCTTTCGGGCAGACGATAGCGGAGATAGGGCCTTTGGATCATGCGCGCGGCGACTTCGAGGAGCGGACTCCCCGGAGAGGTCATTTTCTGGTTAGGTGGATTCTGCCCGTGGATCCTTGTCGGAAGGAAATTCGGAAAAATCGCATCGACCCACGGGTTCGCCTCGAGGAGGTCGATGAAGCCCGCCTCGGCGGTCAGCGGCTTCAACCCGATTAGTTCGAAGGCCCCGTAGAAATCGCGCCAGGGCAGGGCCTGCGCGGTCTCGTCCACGAGATAGTTCATGCACAGGAGCTTCCGCCAGCCGCGGGCCTTCGCCACCAGCGTCGAAACGAGCAACGTCCTCCACAGCGCTCCGCGCTCCGTGACCACGAAGACATCGATGTCGCCGTCGTCCGCGGCGTCATGCGCGCAGCCTCCCGACAATGCGGCAAAGCGGACCCCACGAAGTCCGCGCACGAACGCGAGGATGTCGCGATGCCGATCGAGCAATTGCGCCGTCCGCAAAGCCCGCTCCCCCGACGAAGCGATCACATCGGCGCCCTCGCTCGAGCGGAGGCAGACGAATCCGCCCGCCTCCCTCAAGAGGCCGCGCAGAACCCTCCCCTGAAGCGCCCGAAACACGTCGGCCGCGGTGGCGCGGGCGCCCACGATCCGCGACGCCAGATCCTGGGTACGGACCGGGGCGTGGAAGATCGACGCGTAAACCACGAGCCACAAAATCCCCCGTTCCACGGGATCGAGGTCCTGGGTACGCAGAGGGGAAAGACCGGAGGCGGCGATCATGCGAGGCCGGCGGCCTCTGTCCCGCGCCGAAGAATCAGACCCGATGTCCCTGCGAACAGGGCCGCGCCGATGACGACGCTCGCGACCAGAGAGAAGGGCCACAGCATCAGAACAAGCGCCATGGGGCCGCACGCGAGAAGAGCGAAGCCAACCGGACGAACCACGGCGATCGGGGCATGGGTGCGGGCCCGCCTCACGAGGGCGGCAAACAAGACGGCCTCCGCGGCGGTGAACGACCACGAGGCGCCGGCGAGGCCAAGGCCGGGGACCAGCACCGCGGCGAGGACGGCGGCCACCCCGACCCTCAAGAAGGTGAGCCTGGGAATGGCCGCGGTGTCACCCGCGGCGATGAGAACGTGAAAGAGCGAAGCGTTCGCGAAGCACAGGAAAAGAGCGACGGAAAGGACCTGGAGCGCCGGCGCGCCCTCGGCGAAGCCCGGACCCAGGACGCCGAGAACCTCACGCGCGCAAAGAAAGAGGCCGACCGAAGCGGGCATGCCGATCCACACCACCAACCCGAACATCCTCTGCGCCGCTCCCCGCGAACCCAGCAGGATGTCGCGGGCCACCGAGGGCAGGGCCCCCGCCGCGATCGCGCTGGGCAAAGTCAGCAGGGATTCCACGATCCGGGTGGCGCCCCCGAAGAGGCCGACGAAATGGGCGCCGTGGAAAGCCTGGAGGAGAAAGAGTTCGACGCGAGTGGACAGGATCGCAAGGTAGCTGTTGACGCCCATGGGAGCGGCCTGGCGAAGGATGGCTTGAATCGATGACGACGGCTCGGCGCCCGCGGGGTCCCGCGAGCGCTCCGCGAGCAGGAGGCCGCTCAGGGCAAGGGCCGGGGCCACCGCGAGTGCATAGGACATCGCAGCCCCTTGAAGAGTGAGACCGAAGGGCGCCGTGATCACGAAGACGACGAGGAAGAACCTGAAGACGAAAAGAAGGATGACTTCATCCACCCGCCGGCCGAGGGCTCGAAGTGCGGTGCCCGTCATTTCGATCCAGCTCGCGCAGAGGAAGTGGAGGGTGCAGAGCGAAAGTACCAGAGGCGTCGTCACGGTGAGCCAGGAGGCGATGGGGATAAGAGCGGCGCAGAGCGCGACCACGCCCGCGGACATGGCGGCTTTCATCAAGAAGAGCGTCCGCAGATTCCTTCGGCTGCGCACGATCAGGGGGACCACGACGGAGTTGACGCCCAGGTCCGCCAGCTCGGCGATCATCAGGCCGACCGAAAGGGCGAGGACGAAGGACCCGAAGGTCGCGACCCCCATCGACCGGGTGAGCCACAAAGTCGCGATGATCGAGAAGATGCGTATGACGATCTCCGCGGAGAGTCGGATCGCGCTGCCAATCGACGCCTCGCGCGCCGACGCTCCGGCGACCCCGCTCATGCCACGCGTTCTCTCGCCCGAAGGCGCATCTTGAGGCGCGCCCATCCTGCGCGCAGCGCGGGGGAAAGTGCGGCCACGGTCCGGCCGGCGCGGCGGAGCCGGTGCGACTCGGCGTCGTTCTCGATCCACGAACGCGCCGCGGCGTAGTAGTTCACAGACCGCCGGCCCCGGATCAAAGTCTCGCGATCGGATGATTCGGCCCATGGCCGGGGATTCATAGAACGGTCCGCCACCGCTGAGGCGTACTCGGTCCCGCGAATCGGATAGGACGTTGTCGTAAGGACGACGTCCGGAGCGCTTCTCCTTATGTGCTCCACGGTCGCCACCAGATCGGCGTCCTCTTCCCCTTCGTAGCCGACCATGATGAAAAAGCCAACCTCGATTCCCGCGGTGCGAAGAAGATGCGTCGCCTGCTGGACGCGTTCCACCCGAACACCCCGGTCCATCGCGTCCAGAACACGCTGCGACCCGCTTTCGGACCCGATCCACACCCTGAAGCAACCGAGGTCGACGAGGGCCTTCGCCACTTCCTCATCCACGCGCTCCGCACGGGTGATGCACTCGAAGGGGATCCTGAGACCGCGCTCCTTCATCTTCGCCGCGAACTCGATCGTCCAGCCGCGGTGGATAGTGAAGACATCATCGACGAACCAGATTCTCTCGGGCGCATAGCGCTTCTGGATGAAGGCGATCTCGTCCACGACATCGTCGGTAGGCCTCCGCCGATGCGATTCTCCGTAGACCGCGCGCGAACACCAGCGGCAGGTGTACGGACACCCGCGCGCGGTGATGAGAGAGACCGACCCGTAGCCGTGACGGCCCCGCCAGGCCTGGAGGTAGGGCTCGAGGGCGATGGCCTCGCGGTCCGGCCAGGGGTGAGCCGCGAGGGATGGAATCAGCGCTCGATCGGGCGCATTCACCAAGGCCCCGCCCACCAGGACGCTCACCCCCGGGATGTCTTCAGGCGGAGCCTCCCCGGTCCAGCGCATCAGCAACTCGGCGAGGGTCACCTCTCCCTCGCCCCGCACCACCGCCGAGGCTCCGTGCTCGAGATACCGCTCCGGATTGCCCGAGGCGTCCGGCCCGCCCACGATGACCGGAAACCCGAGGCCGCGCGCGGCCGCGATCAATTGGATCACCCGCGAACGGGTCATCATGTTGGCGTAGAGGCCGAGCCGACGCGGAGCCGAGGCCTGGAGCGCCGCAATCAGTTTCTCCGGGGTCGAGAAGGTGGCGTCAAAGACCTCCACGGTGATGCTTTTCGATTTCAGATAGGCGGAGAGGTAGAGGAGCCCGAGCGGCGGGTACGGCCGCATCACCTTGACCTCGACCGGATCGAGTTCGAGGAAGTAGCCGTGGGACAACAGGATCTCGGCCGGCATCAGGGCTCACTCTCACCCGTGCGGCCGAAGGAGGGGGTGGCCGCCGCTCCTCTTGAGAGTTCGGGAGACCACGGCCGCACCTGAAGGCGGTCTCCCCTGGCGAGAAGGAGGGCCACTTTCGCAACCGCCCGGAGCATTCCGTATCGGACGATCCGCAGCAGGCGGCGCATCGGCGAAGCCTCGCGTACGCGCAGGCTCCGGGCCAGCCGGAAGCGCGCGTGGGTGTAGGTGTGAAGCCAGCGGTAATAGCGAGTGCCGTGAAGGCCCTCGAACAGCATGGCGAGGTCGTTCGAGTCGCGCCAGTGGCGACGGTCGCCCATCTCGCCCTTGACGCGGTCGTGGAACCGCGTTCCCGGCAGGGGATAGGAGACGGATATCCCGATGTCGTCGGGAAGAACGTCTTCGATGAGCCGGATCGTGGCCTCGATGTCGGCTTCGGTCTCTCCCGGGTAGCCGAACTGGATGAAGAATCCGACCTTCACCCCGAACCCGCGAAGGTTCGCGGCGGCCTGCCGGATCGCCTCGACGGTGGCGCCTTTCTCCATGGCGTCGAGAACCGCCTGCGAACCCGATTCGGCGCCGATCCACACCATCTCGCCGCCCGCCTTGACCAGGGCCTTAATCGTGGCCTCGCCGAGAAGGTCCGCCCTTGACAGGCACTTGAACGGCAGAATGGCGTCGAGCCGCTCGAGTTCCGCGGCGAACTCGTCGGTCCAGGCGGGTGAGAGACCGAAGATGTCGTCGAGGATGTTGACGTGCGTGGCGCCCAGTTCCTTCAAAGACCGAACCTCCCGGGCCGCTCGAGCGGGAGACATCACGTTGTAGCGCTGGCCCCAGATGGGCTTCGCGCACCAGTTGCAGTGAAACGGGCAGCCGCGGCTGGTGGCGAGGGGCAGGGAGAACAGCCCGTGTCGGGTTCTCCAGATCTCACGATAGGCAGCAAGGTCGATCAGATCCCAGGCCGGAGACGGGAACGTATCGAGGTCGCGAACGGGTGGGTGCCCAGGGACGACCCTCAAGGCGCCATCGTCGGTGCGACTCACGATCCCGGCAACGGAGAGCTTTGCCTCTCCAACCGCCGCGAGCCAGTCGGCGACCGCCGCCTCCGCCTCTCCCTTGGCCACCGCCGATGCTCCGGCCTCCAGAAAGAAAGAAGGGTCGTCGCTCGCGTCCGAACCCGCAACCACCACCGCGATTCCCCGCTGTCGGGCCATCGCGATCATGGCCACGGCAGCCTCGCGCATTCTGGCGAGGCACATCTTCGAGAGGTAGTTGAAGTTGTCCTCGAAGATCACCAGCGCGGAAGGCTGAAACCGGTCCATGGCCTCGCCGCACCGGGCCTCGGAAGCCGCGAGCATGGCGTCGAAGAATGAAACCTCGAAACCACGATCACGGAGGACCGCCGCGCAGATCAGCGAGCCCAGCGGGGGGACAGGCCGGCCCGCCTCCTCGAGCTTTCGGTCGAAGGTCAGGTAATACGATTGGGCCACGAGGACGCGCCTCGTGGCCGCTTGTCGCCCCTCTGGCATAGGTTCCTCGCTGGATTGAGGACGGACCTTCCCTGGGCCCGGCTCAAAATCCGGCATGCTGCTTTCTACTTCTTACCGCAGGTCGAATCACCCATACCCGAAGCGCAACGCCTGGTGCCGTCCGAGAATGTCGAACACAAGAAGCCCGCGCGACAATCGGTGTCGCCCGAGCAGGTTCCGCACTCCTCGGTGGAAGCGCAGGAGGACAAGGCCCCGATGATCAGGGCGGCGATGAGGGCAAACATTCGTTTCGAAGTCATGGATGAATAAACGATCGCGGCTCTTGAAGAATGTCGAAGAACGTCGTTTGAATGATGGCCGGATTCTGGCAGGCCTTCTGGATCTGAGAGAATCACTGGATTGTAATGAGCGAAGCCAGCGACTGGAAACACACCCTGAATCTGCCGCAGACCGCTTTCCCGATGAAAGCGAACCTGCCGGACTCAGAGCCTAAGCGTCTTTCGGCCTGGAAGTCGAGGAATCTCTACGCCCGGATCCGCGAGGCCCGGAAGGGCCGTCCCCAATGGATTCTCCACGACGGCCCTCCCTACGCCAATGGCCACATCCATCTGGGCCACATCGTCAACAAGACCCTCAAGGATCTTTCCCTCAAACGCAGCTCGATGCTGGGTTTCGACGCGCCCTTCACCCCGGTCTGGGACTGTCATGGCCTGCCCATCGAACTCCAGGTCGACAAGAGCCTCGGCTCGAAGAAGAACGAGCTGTCCCCGGTCGCCTTCCGACAGGCCTGTCAGGCTCATGCCCAGAAGTTCGTGGGGATCCAGGGCGAGGAATTCGAACGGCTGGGCGTCTCCGCCGAATGGACCCACCCCTACTTCACCATGGCGAAGTCGTACCAGGCCACGATCGTGCGCACGCTTGCCAGGTTCGTCGAGCGGGATCTCGTCTACAAGGCCAGGAAGTCCGTCCACTGGTGTCTCTCGTGCAAGACGGCACTCGCCGAAGCGGAGATCGAGTACGAAGAGAACCATATCTCTCCTTCCGTCGACGTCCGCTTTCTCCTCAGTGATGCCGGAACCGCGGCGCTCGCTTTGAAGGCTCCCGCGGTGGCGGGCCGGAAGGTCCATGCCATCACCTGGACGACCACGCCCTGGACCCTTCCGGCAAACCGGGGCCTCGCCTTCAACCCTGAGCTCGAATACGGCCTGTACGAGGAGGGGCCGGGCGGGCCGATCGCGATCCTCGCCACGGGTCTTAAAGACGCCACCCTCAGCCGCGCGCGTACGGTTCAGGCGCTTTCACTCGGCGATCCGCTGGCCACGGTCAAAGGCGACGTGTTCGAAGGTCTTGATTTCCGGCACCCCTGGATCGATCGCTCCTCTCCCGGTGTGCTCGCCGACTACGTGACTCTCGACGCGGGAACCGGGATCGTCCACACCGCGCCCGGCCACGGCGCCGACGACTACGACACGGGCATCAAGTACGGGCTTGAGGTCGACTGCCCGGTCACCGACCGGGGCTTCTTTACCCCCGACATCGAGCACTTCGCCGGCCTCAAGATCTGGGACGCCAACCCGAAGATCACCGAGTTCCTGCGCGAGCGCGGGCGGCTCGTCTCCGCCGTGCCCTACTCCCACTCTTATCCGATCTGCTGGCGCTGCAAGAATCCGGTCATCTTCCGGGCCACCGCACAGTGGTTCATCGCCATGGATCGCCGCGGTTTCCGCGAGAAGGCTCTCGAAGAGATCAAGGCCACCCGATGGATCCCCGCCTGGGGTGAAGACCGGATCCGGAACATGATCGCGGCCCGCCCCGACTGGTGCATTTCAAGGCAGCGTCTGTGGGGCGTACCCATCCCGGCGGCCTACTGCGTGGCCTGCGAAGAGCCGCACCTCGAGGGGTCGATCCTGTCCCGCGTCGCGGACCTGTTCGACCAGGAAGGCGCCGATTCGTGGTTCGCCCGCGAGATCAGCGACTTCCTCCCCGAGGGTTTCAAGTGCCGCAAGTGCGCGGGGACCGAGTTCCGCCGCGAAAACGACATCCTCGATGTCTGGTTCGACTCCGGCTCTTTGCACGCGGCCCTCGAAGCGCATCCGGATCGGAAGGTCTCGGCCATCGCCGATCTGTATCTCGAAGGATCCGACCAGCACCGCGGCTGGTTCCATTCCTCCCTGCTCGTGAGCGTCGGCACCCGGGATCACGCGCCGTTTAGGGCCGTCCTCACTCACGGCTTCACGGTCGATGGCGAAGGCCGGAAAATGTCCAAGAGCCTCGGCAACACGGTCGAAGCCGACAAGGCCATGAAGCAATACGGCGCCGACGTCCTGCGCCTTTGGGTGTCGATGGTCGACTTCCGCGAAGACATGCGGATCTCCGACGACCTTTTGAAGCGCGTGGCGGAGGCGTACCGGAAGGTCCGTAATACCTGCCGGTTCCTCCTCTCGAACCTCTTCGACTTCGATCCAAACGCCGGACACCGGGTGACGGAGCCCCTCGACCAATACGCCCTCGCCGTCCACCACGCGTTCGAGGCGAAGATCCGGCAGGCCTACGAAGAGCACGACTACCACGCCCTCCACACCCTGCTCGTTCACTACTGCACGGTGGATCTCTCCGCGTTCTACATGGACGTGCTCAAAGACCGGCTCTACTGCGACGCGGCCAACGGCCCGAGGCGACGCTCCGCTCAGGCCGCCATCTTCCGGATCGCGGACGGACTCGCCCGATACATGGCTCCCCTTCTCGTGTACACCGGCGACGAAGTCTACGAGTCGCTCCACCAGGCCGAGCCTGGAACCGTCCATGAAATGGTGTTCCCCGACCCGGTCACTCCCGACCCCGCGGCTCTTGCCGCCTGGAAGCCGCTGCTCTCCGCCCGCGAGGCAGCCCTCAAGACGATGGAGACGGCACGTGCGGCAAAGACGATCGCCTCCTCGCTCGAAGCGGCGCTCGTCGTCCGCGGCACGGCGGAAGCGCTCGCACCTCTGCGCGCCCACGACGCCCTTCCCGCACCGTCCCCCGGTAACCTCGCAAACCTCTTCATCGTCAGCCGGGTCGTGCTTGAAGAGACGCCGGGAGCCGAGTTGCAGGTCGAAGTGCGCAGGGCCGAGGGTGCCAAGTGCACGCGCTGCTGGACGTACTCGACGTCGTCCGCCGCCGCGGGTGGCGGGGACGCACGGGCGCTGTGCCCGCGGTGCGCCTCGGTGGTCGCGGAGGGCGCCGCCCGATGAGGCCGTTCCTTCTTCCCCTCTTCATCGTGCTCCTCGACCAGGCCACGAAGTGGCTGGTGATCGAGCGTCTGCCCCTCTACGAGGATGTTCCCCTCATCTCGGGCCTGCTCAGCCTGCAGCACGTCCGTAACTCGGGCGCGGTTTTCGGCTTCCTCTCGGGGGCAGATATTCCCTTGAAGCCGTATGTCTTTGCCACGATGAGCGCCCTGGCCCTGGCTGCGCTGACGTACTACGCCCGCACGATCCCCGCCGAGGAGCGGCTTCCCCGCTTCGCCTTGAGCCTGGTGATCGGCGGAGCCATCGGCAACCTGATAGACCGGGTCCGCTTCGGCTACGTGGTCGACTTCGTGAAGATGTACTGGGAGACCCACGTGTGGCCGAACTACAACGTCGCCGATTCGGCGATCAGTGTCGGTCTTGTCCTACTGATCATCGACTCCTTCAGGCCGCGTGACCGCGAGCCCCAGGAGGCATCCAAAGCACCGTCGTCTTCCGCCGCTTCCTGAGAGCCCGAGGGCTCCAACCACAAAAACGCATAGGCGAAACTCCAGAATGTTCCCGAAACTCTTCACCATCCCCTCCTTCGACCTGTTCGGCCGCACTCTCGGGCCCTTCTCCCTCCACATGTACGGAGTGCTGCTGGTGGCGGCCCTGCTCGCCGCCCTGTGGCTCGCCGGCCGCCTCGCCCGCCGCGAAGGACTCGACGGGCAGAAGGTACAGGACCTAGGCATCGCGTCGATCATCGCCGGACTCGTGGGCGCCAAGCTGCTCCTGGTGATCATCGACTTCGATCAGTACCGCGCAAGCCCGCGGGCCCTGCTCGACGTTTTGCAGAGCGGCGGGGTCTTCTACGGCGGTCTGCTGGGCGCGCTCCCCGTCGCCTGGTGGTACATCAGGAAGCACGGGCTGCCCCTGCTGCCGACCCTCGACGTCATGGCTCCCGCGGTGGCGCTCGGGCAGGCCATCGGCCGGCTCGGGTGCTTCGCGGCCGGCTGCTGCTTCGGCGCGCCTTCGACTTTGCCCTGGTCGGTGATCTTCCACAACGAGGACGCCCATGCCCTGGTGGGCGTGCCCCTCGGCGTGCCGCTTCATCCCTCCCAGTTGTACGAGTCGCTCGGAACCACGATCCTGCTTCTCATCCTGCTCGCCGTGCTCAAGAGGCGCGCCTTCCACGGTCAGGTGGCCGCCTTGTATCTGATCCTGTACGCCATCCTCCGCTTCGGGCTCGAGTTCCTCCGCGGCGATGTGGCGCGCGGAACCGTCTTCGGCGGGGTCTTGAGCACGTCCCAGTTCATCGCCCTCCTGGTGGCGTTCCTGACTCTCGCCGCCCTCCCCCTCATTGCCAAGCGCAACCCGAAGACCGTCTGACCTTCGCGCGGAGACACGTTCTCTCGAGGCGGGGGATCCGCTCGCCGGCCTGCGCCTCGACAAGGCCCTCGCCGAGTCCTATCCAGACCTCTCGAGGTCGCGCCTGGCTGCTCTGATCGAGCACGGCTCGGTTCTGCTCAACGGGACCCGCACGAAGGCCTCAACCAGGCTCCACCTCGGGGATCTCCTGGAAGTCTCGATACCCGCCGCCGTGGCCTCAACCCTGGCCCCCGAACCGCGCGACCTGAAAATTCTCTTCGAGGACGACTCCCTGCTGGTCGTGGCGAAGCCCGCCGGCGTCGTGGTCCATCCGGGAGCGGGGACAACCACGGGGACGCTTGCCGCGGCACTGCTCTCGCATTGCGGAGGGTTGTCGCAGATCGGCGGGGTCTTGAGGCCGGGAATCGTCCATCGGCTGGACAAGGGCACGTCGGGACTCATGGTCGTGGCGAAGAACGATCGGGCTCATCACTCGCTCTCGGCTCAATTCAAGGCGCGAACGGTGACGAAGGTCTACGCGGCCATCTGTCTTGGCGCCCCGAAGCCATCGCGCGGCTCGGTCCTTCGGCCCCTCGGCCGTGATCCGCGCCATCGGCAGAGAATGGCCATCGTCGACGGCGGGCGCGCCGCCCATACGGACTACGAAGTCAGCGAGCCCCTCACCGGGGCGAGCGTTGTCCGTCTGACCCTTCATACCGGTCGAACCCACCAGATACGGGTCCACATGGCGGCTCTCGGCTGTCCGCTCGTAGGAGACCGAACCTACGGCGCATCGCCTCTCGCCGCGCGCAGTCCGGTTTCGGTAAGGCAGGCGCTCGCGGCGTTTGAAAGACCCGCCCTGCACGCCGGGGTTCTCGGTTTCGAGCATCCCGAGACCGGCAATACCATGCGCTTCGAGGAGCCCTGGCCGGAGGATCTCGTCTCTCTGCGCCAGGCGCTTCGCGACGCCGGCTCGAAGGGCCGTGGAGGAGACGAACGATGAAGACGGTTTTCAAGGGGCCGGTCTTTTCGATCGAGAGCGGCATTCTGGAGGAGCCCGGGGGCGTTCGGGTCCGGCGGGACGTCATTCGGCACTCGGGCTCCGTCGCCGTGCTCCCCGTCGACCAGGACGGCCGCCTCACCCTCGTCCGCCAGTACCGATGCGCGTTCGGCGGCGACATGATCGAGTTGCCGGCCGGCCGCATTGACCGGGGCGAAACCCCCCTTCAGGCCGCGAAACGGGAGCTTCGGGAAGAGGTGGGGTTCGGCGCGCGAAGCTGGGAGCGCATCGTGAAGCTCGTCCCCAGCCCCGGCTTCTGCGACGAGACCGTGACCATCTATCGGGCGAGCGGCCTGTTCATCAGTACGGCCGAACCCGACCCCGACGAGCGCATCGAGATACTCACTCTGCCCCTTGCAAAGGCGCTGGTCGCGGTGCACAGGGGACTCATCGACGACGCCAAGACCGTGACCGCTCTCCTTCTTGAAGAGCGACGGCGGAAGGTCAAAGGGTCTGCTCCATCACGATGATGTGCCTGACGCTCGTCCACGGCACGAACACCTGGGAGACGGCGGTCTCGATCGAACCGCTCTCGGCAATGGTCCGCTCGACCTCGAAGGCGATGCCGACACTGTCCGAGTGCAAAACCCGGCACTTGTCCCAGGTTGCCGAAACCGCCACGATCTGCTTCAAGACGACGCCGACGCCCAGTGCTGACATGTTGGATCTCCTGAAATTCGCTTGGTCGGCGGAACCGCGGCCCCTTTTGCGGGGGGCCGCGCGTCAGTCGTAGTACTCGAGACCGAGGTGCGTGATGAGGTCCTCGCCACGGAGGTGGCGCAGGGTGTTCTTGAGCTTCATCAGCTGGATGAAAAGGTCGTGTTCGGGATACAGCCCCGGCGCGGTCTGCGGGCTCTTGAAGTAGAAAGAGAGCCACTCCTGAATGCCGCTCATCTCGGCCCGCTTGGCCAGATCGAAGAAGAGGGCGAGGTCGAGGACGAGGGGCGCCGCGAGAATGGAGTCACGGCAGAGGAAATCGACCTTGATCTGCATGGGGTAGCCCATCCAGCCGAAGATGTCGATGTTGTCCCAGCCCTCTTTGTTGTCGCCGCGCGGCGGGTAATAGTTGATCCTCACCACGTGGTGGATCTTCCCGTAGAGGTCGGGATAGAGATGCGGCTGGAGGATTTCCTCGAGCACGCTCAGCTTGCTCACTTCCTTGGTCTTGAACGACTCGGGGTCCTCGAGCACTTCGCCATCGCGGTTTCCGAGGATGTTGGTGGAGAACCAGCCGTCCATGCCCAGCAGGCGGGCCTTGAAGCCCGGAGCCAGGATGGTCTTCATCAGGGTCTGCCCCGTCTTGAAGTCCTTGCCGCCGATGGGGGTGCCCGTCTTCTTCGCGAGGTCGATCAGGGCCGGGAAATCAGCGGAAAGATTCGGAGCGCCGTTCGCGTAGGGGATGCCCATCCTGATCGCCGCGTACGCGTAGATCATCGAGGGGGCGATGTCTTGATGGGAGTCACGCAGACCCTGCTCGAACGCTTCGATGGTCTGGTGGACGTCACCCTCCTTCTTGTAGACCTCGGTGGAACCGCACCAGACCATAACCAGGCGGGCGAGGTTCTTCGCCTTCTTGAAGCCCTCGATGTCGGCCATGACCTGTTCGGCGAGGTCCATTTTGGTTTTGCCGGTCTTGACGTGGGTAGCCTGCAGCTTCTTCACGTAGCTTTGGTCGAACACCGCGGGCCAGGGCGCCACGGTCTCGAGGAACGGCTTGAGAGCGGTGAGATGCTCGTAGTGGAGCACCCCCGCCTTCTTGGCCGCGACGTACGCGTTGTCGGGGAAACAATCCCAGCCTGCGAATTCGACATCCTTGAGGTCAGCCAGGGGCACGAAGTCGCGAACGAGAGGCGTCCGCTTGTCGGTTCGTTTGCCCAGGCGGATGGTGCCGGTCTGGGTCACGCTTCCAACCGGCTTCACGAGACCGATCCGGATGGCCTCAACGCCGGCAATGAACGTCGTCGCCACGGCTCCCATTCCCGGGAGAAGGATTCCCAACTTGCCCGTGGCCGGGGCAATCGTCCTGCCTTTGCCTGAAGACATCTAAACCAACACCTCGTAGTGGAAAATCGGAGCAGCGCCCTTGCTTGTCAAGGCTTCTGCCCGCCAGAGCGGACGCGGAGTTTACCACGCACGCCGATATCGATTTCCGCAGCGCGGAGGCGGTTCAGGCGGTCTTTTCGCGTACCACCGACTCCCCTGATTCGAGGGTGCGGATGTAGTCGAGGGCGGCGTCCATGAGCTGCGGATTGCGCTGGGGACCCACGAAGCGGCCCTCGGCCCGGTCGTAGTTCAGCATCCCCGACCGCACGATCCGGGCCGGAGTCGTGAAGCGGAAGAGCACGACCAGGCGCCCCTGCTGGGGAAGGCCGCCCTCGAGAAGACTGAATGTGAGATCGAACATTTAATAGGTATGGCTCAAAGCCGCCCCTTCGCCCTTGAAACCGCGCACCGAGGGACCGGCAACGTCGTCGGCTCCACGTGATCAGCGGTTGATGAGGCTCTGAGGGACGCGAAGCCTAGTGAGCGCTCGGAAAGGCTGTCAACCCTGCTCTCAGTGGGCTTTTAGGCCTCCACAGCGCTCCACCTGCACGGCGCCCGCGCTGAAGGCGGAGAAGAAATTCCGAGATATTTTTTGCGAGGGCAAACCGCTTATATAGTTTCTTGAGCGCCAGACTTTCGAGGCCTGTTTGTTGGCTCGCGGCCATTCAAAGCGCGCGCACCCCCCCGCTCGCCTCGAAACCCAAGTCGCGCGGAAATCTCGGGACGGTCACACCAAGGTCACGCGAGTGCGGATCCGAGGAGCCGGGCGAGATCCTTCACCAGAACGCCCTTCCGCCGCGCGTAGTCGTCGGCCTGATCGTCCCCAATCGGCCCCACCGTGAAGTACCGCGAGGCGCCGTGCGTGAGGATCAGCCCGGAGACCGCACTTGCCGGGGACATGGCGTAACTCGAGGTCAGGGTGATGCCGGTTCCCTCGGTTCCGCCCAGGAGATCGAGCAGGATCGCCTTCTCGGAGTGATCGGGCTGGGCGGGATACCCGGGGGCGGGCCGTATGCCGCGGTACTTCTCGCGCACGAGGTGCTCGATGGAGAGATCCGCGTCGATCCCCCACGCCCGCCGCGCCTCACGGTGTACCCACTCGGCCGCCGCCTCGGCGAGGCGGTCGGCCAGGGCCTTCGCGAGGATCGACCGGTAGTCGTCGTGGTCCTTCTCGAATCGAGCGACCATCTCGTCGAGACCTCCGGTGACCGCCACCGCAAAGGCTCCAAGCGAGTCCTCCACCCCGGTCTCGAGGGGGGCCACAAAGTCGGCCAGGGACACGTAGGGCTCCTCGACCTGCTTCTTGACCTGCTGGCGCAGGGTATGCAATTCCACCGGTCCCCGCTCCGTCTGGACCTCGATATCGTCGTGATGATTGGACGCGGCCTTGAACATCCCGAGGCTCGCCTGAACGCGCAGCGCGCCCGGAACCGCCATCTCCTCGAGCATGGCCTGTCCGTCCGCGAAGACCTCGCGCGCCCGCTCTCCCCACTTAGGGTGTTCGAAGATCTTCGGATAGGTCCCCACGAGTTCCCAGGCCGCGAAGAACGGCGACCAGTCGATGAGCGGAACGAGATCCGCAACCTTTACATCGAAGTGCCTGACCCCAAAGAATGACGGCGTGGGGGGCCGGTAGGTCTTCCAATCCGTCTGGAGCTTCCTGGCCCGCGCCTCCGAGAGCGCCACAAACGTCCGCTCCTTGAGCTTCTTCGCGTAATCGTTCCGCAGGCGCTCCTGTTCGCGCAGGTTTTCTTCGACGAAGGCCTGCCGGGACGCGGACTTGAGGTTTGTGAGGACTCCGACCGCGCGCGAAGCATCGAGCACATGCACCACCGGCTGATCGAACGCGGGCGCCACCTTGACCGCGGTGTGGGCTCTCGACGTGGTGGCCCCGCCGATGAGGAGAGGCACGGTGAAATTCAGACGCTTCATCTCCGAGGCGACGTGAACCATCTCGTCGAGAGACGGAGTGATGAGGCCGGACAGGCCGATCACATCGACGTTCCTCTCCCGGGCCACGCGGAGAATCTCTTCACATTGAACCATGACCCCGAGGTCGATGATCTCGTAGCCGTTGCAGGCGAGCACCACGCCCACGATGTTCTTCCCGATGTCGTGGACATCGCCCTTGACCGTCGCGAGCAGCACCTTCCCCGCCGCCGAGCTCGTCGCCTTATCGGCCTCGAGATAGGGCTGGAGCCAGGCCACCGCCTTCTTCATCACGCGGGCGCTCTTCACCACCTGGGGCAGGAACATGCGGCCCGACCCGAAGAGATCCCCGACCACGCTCATGGCGTCCATGAGGGGGCCTTCGATGACCCGAAGGGGCTTGCCGTACTTCTGCAGGGCTTCGGCGACATCCGCCTCGATGTGGTCGGCGTTCCCGGCGACGAGGGCGTGCTGAAGCCGGCCCTCAAGAGGCAGGCTGCGCCACGTCTCGGCGGCGATCTTCTTGGCTTCCCCGCCCGCACTCATCGACGAGGCAAAGTTCAAGAGACGTTCGGTGGAATCGGGCCGGCGATTCAGAAGAACATCCTCGACCAGATCGCGAAGTTCGCGGTCGATCTCCTCGTACACCCCGAGCTGGCCGGCGTTCACGATGCCCATATCGAGGCCGGCCTTCACTGCGTGATAGAGGAAGGCGGTGTGCATGGCCTCACGCACCGCGTTCTGGCCGCGGAACGCGAACGACACATTGCTGATGCCGCCGCTCACCTTGGCGTAGGGGCAGCGTTCCTTGATGAGACGGGTGGACTCGATGAAGGACACCACATAGTCCGCGTGCTCTTCGATGCCGGTCCCCACGGTGAGGACGTTGGGATCGAAGATGATGTCCTCGGGCGGGAAGCCGATCTCCTCGGTGAGAATCCGGTAGGCGCGTTCGGCGATGGCCACCCGGCGCTCCGTGTTGTCGGCCTGGCCCTTCTCGTCGAAGGCCATGACGATGACGGCGGCTCCGTAGCGACGCACCAGTCTCGCCTGCTTACGAAAGCTCTCCTCCCCCTCCTTGAGAGAGATCGAGTTCACGACGCCCTTGCCCTGGAGGCACTGAAGGCCCGCCTCGATGACCGACCATTTCGACGAGTCGATCATGATGGGGACGCGCGCCACGTCCGGCTCTGCAGCCAGCAGGTTCAGAAAGTCGCGCATGGTCTTTTCGGAGTCGAGCATTCCCTCGTCGAAGTTGATGTCGATGATCTGGGCGCCGCTCTCCGCCTGCTGCCGGGCGATGCGCACCCCCTCGTCGAGCCGGCCCTCAAGGACGAGCCGGGCGAATTTGGGAGAACCGGTGACGTTGGTTCTCTCCCCCACGTTTACGAAGTTCGATTCCGGCCGGACCGTGACCGCCTCCAGGCCGGAGAGGCGCAACAACGGCGTCTTCGCGGGAGGCACGCGCGGGCTCACGCCATCGGCGAGAGCCCGGAGCGCCTGGATATGCTCGGGAGTGGTGCCGCAGCATCCACCCACCAGATTGAGCCAGCCACCCTTGACGAAGTCGGTCATGGCCGCGACCATGCTCTCGGGCGTCTCGTCGAAGCCCCCGAAGGCGTTGGGCAGACCCGCATTTGGATAACAGCTCGTGCGAACCCACGCGATCCGCGCTAGCTCCTCCATGAAGGGCCTCATCTGGGTTGCCCCCAGGGCGCAGTTGATCCCGACCGAGAAGAGCGGGAAATGCGAGACGGAGTTCCAGAAGGCCTCGATGGTCTGGCCCGAGAGGGTTCGGCCGCTCTGGTCGGTGATGGTCACCGAGAGCAGCACGGGCACCCGCGATCCGCGCTCCTCGAAGACCTCCTCGATCGCGAACAGAGCGCCCTTGGCATTGAGGGTGTCGAAGACGGTTTCCACGAGCAGCAGATCGGAACCGCCGTCGAGCAGGCCCCGCACCTGCTCACGGTAGGCCACCTTTACGTCGTTGAAGGTGACGTCCCGGGCTCCGGGATTGTCCACGTCGCGCGACATCGAGGTGGTGCGGTTCATGGGCCCGATCGAGCCCGCCACGAACTTCGGCCCCACGCCGCCGTCCGCGAGGTAGCCGTCGATGGCCGCTCTCACCCGTTTGGCGCCCTCGACGTTCAACTCGTAGCTCAGCGCCTCGAGACCATAGTCGGCCTGGGAGATCGCCTGGGCGCTGAAGGTATTGGTCTCGATGAGATCGGCGCCGGCATCGAGATAGGCGCGATGGATCTTCTCGACAATATCGGGCCGGGTCAGGACGAGGAGGTCGCTATTCCCCTTGAAGAGCCTGGTGGCATCCTTGAAGCGCTCACCCCGGAAGTCCTCCTCGGTGAGGTTCTCGCGCTGAAGCATGGTTCCCATCGCCCCATCGATGATGGCGATGCGCTCGGAACACAGTTCTTCGAGAGTCGAGGGCTGTTTCATGACGCCGCGGAGTTTACGACTCCACTCGTCCATCCGGTTAATCGGATGGAGTGCGGGGTTCGGGCCAGAATGGCGGAAGCGCGTGGGAATCGAACCCACCTGCCCGGGGAGGCCCCGGACGTCAGCGGCTTTGAAGGCCGTGCAGGTCACCAGACCCGGCTCGCTTCCTTGTTTAGCTGGGGGGCCGCAAAGTCTCAACGGACTTCCTGCTTAGCCCCCCAGACCCCCGTTCGCTCCGGCCGGAGTGAATCCGGCCTGCGCTTGGGGAGAGGGCAGCATACCCGCGGCACCCCTCCGACACCCCCGTTCGCTGCGGCCGGAGTGAATCCGGCCTGCGCTTGGGGAGAGGGCAGCATACCCGCGGCAGCACCTCCGACACCCCCGTTCGCTTCGGCCGGAGTGAATCCGGCCTGCGCTTGGGGAGAGGGCAGCGTACCCGCGGCAGCACCTCCGACACCCCCGTTCGCTTCGGCCGGAGTGAATCCGGCCTGCGCTTGGGGAGAGGGCAGCGTACCCGCGGCAGCACCTCCGACACCCCCGTTCGCTGCGGCCGGAGTGAATCCGGCCTGCGCTTGGGGAGAGGGCAGCGTACCCGCGGCAGCACCTCCGACACCCCCGTTCGCTGCGGCCGGAGTGAATCCGGCCTGCGCTTGGGGAGAGGGCATGGGATTGCCCCGAAAAAGTGGACGGTGTCTTAGTTATGCCGCGATAGCCGCGGCGGCTTGCTTTTCGAATTGTACGGGACTGAGATACCCAAGCGACGAATGTCGCCGCGAGGGGTTGTAGAAGGCTTCGATGTACTCGAAGATCCGCCGACGCGCGTCGGCGCGCGTCTCGGGTACGGACTGTTCCAACTCGG
>Ga0163147_10000172_pt1 | contig 94891 bp, 75 predicted proteins | sample OliLakLV19MP6G1_FD_148597 | JGI IMG/M metagenome (GOLD analysis project Ga0163147, IMG submission 148597) | Freshwater microbial mat bacterial communities from Lake Vanda, McMurdo Dry Valleys, Antarctica- Oligotrophic Lake LV.19.MP6.G1 | ecosystem: Environmental > Aquatic > Freshwater > Lake >... | reverse complement strand
GAACATGCTTGGCAGTATCACAAATCCTACATCTATTCATCTATCACCCACCACCAGCAGGCGGTGGGTGATAGATGAATAGATGTAGGATTTGTGATACTGCCAAGCATGTTCTTGGGACGTGTCCACATAGGGCGGAACCTGAAAGCTCCGATAGTTTGTAATATTCTGGTATTAGAATAAGTCAGAATCTTTGGAGCAATTATGTCAATCGGTAAAACATCACAAAAACGTCCTTGGAGCGATAGCCTTCGTGAGACGTTTGATAAAGGACAGCGCGCCATAACTCAGCATGACCCAGCCTTTGCATCCTATATGGAAAATCTAAGGAAGGTCGATAATGAGAATCGCAAAAGCGCGCTTCAATTAAAACCACTTCTAAAAGAAGCCAGCTCATTATATGATGCTATGGATTATGTAGGCTGTTCTGAAAAGATTTACAGTTTCTATTTTCTTCTAGAAGAGATTCATCAGAAGTTCGTTACGCTCGCCCAGGTGATAACCGGCGACGGTAATAAGCTTATGACGGAACATTTGACTCCAGAAACGATTCAAAATCTACTGAAGTTCCGCGAGCACTCCAGAGCAAAAAATAAGAATAAGTATGCCGGTGTTGATGACTGGCGCACTAAGGTAGCATTGCTTGGATGGTTCAACGAAAAAGTTAAAATGCGTCAGAGAGCTATTAAGACTCTTGAGAAGCAGATGCCTCAGTTGAAACAACTTAAGGTTCGCACCAAGACCGAACTGGCAAGCGCCATCTCATTACTACCTGTTATACTAAAGCAATTTGATTTACTTTCAAAGTATAGAGCTAAGGGAGACGTCGATCAGTACAACAAAACTGTAATGGTTTTGAACGGTATCGTACAAGCTCCAAATGCTCAGTTCACTAAGTTTTTTGATCAGTTCATCGAACCATACGTTGCGTACCTTGAGTCTCTAGAAAAAGAAACCAAGCCAATCGACGAGCCTAAAGATAAAGATAAAGATAAAGATAAAGATAAAGATAAAGACGAAGAAGTTGGTTTACCAGGACTTCCAGGTTTACCTAGTCCTGGCGAGGCTCGTATTTCGGATCTGTCTCAATCAGTACCAAGTGAAGGCATCTCTCATCCAACTGTAATGGGACCTCCAGGAGCGAGCCCGGTTGTATTTCCAACATCTCAAATCTCAGCTCCTCCAGGACCACCATCAAGTGGAACATTCATGAATCCCCATGTGTTTGAGAACAAGCCAAAGCCAGGTAACACTCCGCCTTCCGCAGCGCCTATTGCGGCAACGAAACCGCTTCCAGGGCCAACAAGCCCCACAGGTATTCGTAAAGAAGATCGTAAGCCACAGCCAGGCGGACCAAAAAGCAGCATTGATGGCAAGCCTCTTCCTATCAAGCCACCAGGACGAGCATGGGATCAGTTTGCAGGAACGCACGAAGAGTTCATAACGAAGCTTGCTGATGAGCCAGACCTTGCAGCATTAGCGAATGACATACTTGCTTACTCTGAATCGTTGGAAGATTCTGACCCAGTAGCAAGTTTGAAGTTGCTTGCTATCGCCGAAGGTCTCATCGAAAACTGAAACTGAAATTGAGATGATATATGAACATGACCCAATTCAGAAAGCTTTCTTACGCTATCTATGTCGCTGACGAGAATGATCTCGTCAAGTTGGCTGGACCAATTTCTGGTCTGAAGCGATTATTAAGGCGCATGCTGAATCGGATGTTCTCTAAAGATTCTAAGGAATTCAAAGAGAACAACTCGGAACTAAAAGACGCGCTCCAAAACTTGTACAGTTCATTCAAGGACTTGGAGAACTCGATTGATGATCACGATTTACAGACGTACAAACACAAACTTAACGAAGTTAAGGAACGTATGTCTCGATTCAATGATGTATTATCGAAAGCCCGGAGCGACGTTGCAAGAGTAGAAAACGAAGCCAAGGATGAAATCAAAACCAAGCTCACCGACACGACCACGCCCAACGAGAACCCCTCGGGCACCATTCAAGAGAACGCAGAGTCCGCTTCAGAAGCGACGTCCGCGGATAATTCTGAAGAAGTATCACCGCATGTTGGAAAATTAATTTCCGATTTGCTTCCACAGCCGGAGCCACAAGCTGATTCTGAGCCAATGACACCTGCTCCTGAAGCAGAAGTCACACCTGTGCCTGCTGCGGAGCCAGTTGCTCCTGCTACCGCAGCTGAGTGGGCATCTACACAACAAGCGCCATTCCCAGCAATGGCGCTGATGAATACTTACGTTTTAGAAGTAAAGCCTTCTAATGAAGATAAGATCAAGAGAATTGTAATGGGCCCTGGAGACCCGCCTAACAAAAATCAAGCGGAAATGATGTTCTGGCCAGATTTCGAATCAGCTTTAAAACAAGGAACTGTTGAGCAGTGGGAAGCTTCTATTAACAAGAAGAAGCTTACAGGGTATCGTGGATTTATTAAGTTCGCTATGAGAACTGCTTATATGAAGCGTTCTTTCGTTGGTAAAGCGCGTATCAAGTTCGATACCGTTGCACACAAGATCATCGTCGACAATGTTGAAGAAGGTACCGTGCCGATTAACGCTTCTTATTTCGAGAGTCGCGAAATACGCAAATTTGCTCGCAACTTGGGACCAAACTTCTGGCCCAAGTTCAACTCGATGGCAACTCGTCTTGGAGTGCAGCCAGAAGTATTGTTGCCAGTAATGTACATCGAGTCTGCCGGATTTAACCCACAAGCAAAGAACCCACACGGCGGAGCCGTAGGCCTTGTTCAGTTCATGCCACAGACGTTGAAGGGCATGGGACTTGAAGGTCACGAGAAAGTTATTGAGAATCAATCAGGAGAGGAACAACTAGGATTGATTGAGAAGTTCATCAAAGGAACGATGGGATTCAATGGTGGCGTTCCATACAAAGACGCTGCTACGTATTACATTTCTAATTTTTGGCCAGACTCTTTGCGCTATCGTAAATACTACGAACAGAACAAAGGTAAACCAGGTTGGTGGCCAGAGGGAAGTTTCCATGATGCACAAGCTGGAGACCCTGAAGCAGTAATCGTAGAAGCAAATCCGCAATATCGTAAGAGCCCTAATTTTTCACCCGCGACCGAGGCAGGCGCATACAAGTCTAATCCGGCGTTGGACAAAAATAAAGATGGCCGTATAACGCTTGGAGACTTGCAAGTGTTGATCGAGCAAACTAAAAAGTCTGCCGGTTACAGAGCCCTAGAGGCCGAAATGCGTAATGGTGGTGGTTACCAATCAGGCTCTGCGGGTATCAACCCTGTTCCAGATGAAAAAGATAACGGAGTCATTCGCTATCTGCTTCAGAATCTTGATATGGAAGGCGTTCCTGCTAATAACAATTTTTTTAGTTCCATTATGCAGGCAATTCCATCAGCAGCCGCATTGAAAACTGACATGATTGAGGTGTTTGGCAAGGACAAGCACGTCAATGGTGAATTTATACGCGTTGCATCGTTAGTTTTGGCTCGTGATTACGGAGTTCTACCAGATATATTTGCTTCCGGCTCTCGTTTTCAAATTACGTACGCAAGCAATCGAATCAATCAAGAAGAAATGCGCTTGCTGTGCTCAGAAATTGCTGAAGAACTGCGCGCAGTCGTACCACAAGATACAAAATTTAGATTTTACGTTCACAAAAATGCAAATTCTAGCCTACCACCACTCTCTCTAGAGCGTGCGCAGAACCTTGCGCGTGTTTTTAGAATTACTTTTGCCGGTTAAGAGAGAAACACATGCCTTCTTATATCGAAACGGTAGTCAGTGAGCTGAAAGACAAAATTGTTCAGGTTTATTTCGGAGATACTCACGAACAAATTCACTATACAGACAGCACCAGTACCATTCCATCAGTTATGATTGGGAAAATAATCGGTGGAAGTGATGGCTGTTTGATTTTGAGTTGTACGTACCTTGATGAAGAACAAAATGTACGTTTCGGTAACGTACAATACATAAATAGCTTCAATATCAAATCAATAACTGAGGTTGATGGCCGTGGAACCATTAAAGACGCCCTTATAAGTGCGCATGCAGTCAAATTTTTGGAATATACTAAATGAGTACACCTTCTTTTGTAAGAACTGCAAAGCGAATAGATCTATCTCAGATAGAATCTATGTCGTACTCTTCTGTGCTGCGTGATCTGCGGCAAACTGACAACGAAGAAGCAGTATATGATTTTCTTAGTGTGTACAAAGCAGTCTTTGACAAATTAATAACATCAGGAAAGAAAGACAGCGCTGACAAGGCGCTAGATTTCACGTTGAAATTTCTCGTCGAGAAGCATGGTGCCAAAATTCCTGGCAAAATGAACAAGACACAAGGACCAATCACGATAAATCGTTTTGCGAAGGTCGAGGACGACCTTTATCGCGGCGGAGCCCCATCACCGAACGATATTAAGAAGCTACAAGATCTTGGTATCAAAAGAATTGTTAGTCTTGACCTGCCAACAGCTACTCAGATAGGTAACGCTTGTAAGCAAGCTAAAATAGAGCACATAGTTCTTCCAATTCAGGCTAGCAACTACAAAACGATAGAAAAGTTGCCTAAAATAGACTGGGCCACGCTATTATTTGATGGTGGACCATGTTTTGTTCATTGTCTTCATGGAAAAGATCGAACCGGATTGGCTATAGCGCTTTTGCGATGTCAGCAGGGCGTTCCTTGTAAAAAAGCCATTGCTGAAGCCGATACATTCGGATTCTGCGCCGGGTTACCAACAGCTGTTCGAGATTTTTACTGTAAACTACTTGCAGATACATGCCAACACCCTGGCGATCACGCTAAGGCGGACGATAACGCCGCATTCGATCTTCCGTTACCTGATTTCGTTGCAGATTATAAATTCAATCCAGATTATTACAATCCTATGGAAACAGATTTGAGTATTCATACTCAAGAGACTGAATTACCTATGGGTAAACGTACAATCGAGACAGAAGATCTTGAAGACAAGATTATGGACAAAGAAAGTCCAGAATATAAAATTAAGCACAAAGAAAACGCGCCTCAAGTTGGACTGATGGATAATTCAACGACCAACAATTTGCCACTCGGCCCTATCAATGTAGGCACGCAATACGGTACCGGATATATTGCCATGGCTAGTAAGAACATGTTTAAACGCTCTTACCATATACAAATGACATACGACATCTCTGATACAGAGATTATGTATGCTGAAGAGGCTATTCAGGCCTTTACTTATTTGTTAAAAGGAATTGAGAGATTCAATTCTCATTTAGATAAATTGGCCGTGCCGTTTAAGACGAATCAAGAAGTTCCGGCCGAACAAGTTTGGGATGCTCGTAGCACTTTTCGTGATTATCGCGACAATGCGCAAAACTATTTGGACATTATTAAAAAGTTAGCGTTCGCTTGTGTAAAGATAATGAACAATTTCATGTCTGATACTCAGGTAGAAAAAATAATGAAATCATTTAACATGAGCATAGATGATGTTACGAAGCAGTTCGGCCGGTTTAAAAGGCTTTTCAAGAACCTACAGGCCGAAGATTTTATAGCTAATTGTGTAAAAGCAATAGACGCCATCAAGAAAGAAGTGGCGCAACTTAATCAGATTATTGAAGAGAGAATCCAAAAGTATATCGAAACCGATATATTAGCTAAGAGCTGGATGGATAATGCTGGTGATCTGGACCTTGAGCTTGAAGATAAGGTCCCATTTGACCAAGAGCTGCTTGAAGCACAAAAAGACAAAGTATAAGTGAAAATATAGAATAATCAAACTATTTTCGTTATTATAGTGGAATAATAGGTTATCTAAATTGTAGTACTAGCGGAGCCATATATGTTTATCAAACGCGGAGATGTACAAATATTGAGAGTAGTAGAGATTGATGAAAGCGATCTCGAAGGCCTCTCACCGATTGAAGCCGCGAAGCTTGGCCGCAACGGACAAGATCTGAATGCCATCGCTAAGCAAAAATTAGATAGCGCTAAGCGCGCCATTGCTGAGCAGCCTGTAGTTAAAGTTGTTCCTGATACGGAGAAGTAATGCTTTACAAATACGGCGAAGCAATTGAATTATCGGAATCGGCGACACACACGTCTCTATCCGTATTATCTGACCCGGAAGTCAAAGACCGCTTTCAAAAGCTGGCTACTGGGCTGAAGCGCATCGCTCCTAAGGCAGACGATTTTCTTTATTTTTCAGCTGTAATGATGCATGCCGCAGAGGCATCGACCGTGAATTCAGATGGTTCACCTAAGCTTCTTGCTAATGGCGAGCGTGTCTCGGCCCATTGGGTAAAGAAGGGCGAGTCTGTTCGTTGGCAATGCAACGATGCATCGATTCCACCATACCGTAATTCGAATGGCGATATTTTTCCAGAGGAAGAGCTGGTTAAGGCCTACAAGAAATGGATTGGTAAACCGTTGTGCATAGATCACAAGTCTGCCTCGGTAGACTTTGTTCGTGGCGTAATTATCGATACATATTACGATCGCGTTGGCAAGCGTGTTATTGCGCTTTGTGCATTGGACAGAATCACTTTCCCAGATTTGGCCCGTAAGGTTGCTACTGGTGTTTCTACATGTGTATCGATGGGTACGGCAGTAGGTCGAGCAATATGCTCTGACTGCGGAACGGTAGCCCGCACCGAACATGACTTCTGCAATCATATGCGTACGAAGTCTTGCTACGGAGAAATTAATATGGATCTTCAACCAATCGAACTTTCGATTGTTGTTAATGGAGCCGATCCACAAGCCAAGATCCGCCATATTCTTGCTTCTGCAAATTATCTAAATCAGCGCGCAGAAGAAGCGGAAATTGAACTCAAATCTTTGAAGGACACTGATGTAACGGCCAAAAACCAGATCGTCAGCCAGATCAAGGAAGGGTTAGATGCTCTCATTCGAGAGTTCGAAGGTTCGGGTAAATCTACGGAAGTGACCGATACGAGTGGCGAAGAAGACCTTAATAAGGCAGCTTCGGCGGAATCAACTGTTGAAAATACAGAAAATCTTTCAGAAGAAGTAAAAATTACGGATAATTTGGAATCTGTTACAGCTTCATCTGATGATAATGATGTGTTGAGGCAGCAATTTAACTCTTTGAAAGAGACTATTCAACAGAAACTTTCAAAGATTGAAGAAAACTTTGACAAGCTTATCAAGCTAAATATGGAATCAAGGGACATGAATATGGAAAAAAAGTCGTATCACCAGGGAACAGAGGAACCAAAGCCAGGTACAACTCAGTACCCAGCAGAGTCCGGCAACGAAAAAGCCCGCATGGAGCACAGCTACATGAAGGACGTTGAGAACATGGGTTCTGTCGATGGTATGAAACCAGGCGATTTGGAAAAGAAGAAGCTGCTTCTGCGCGCCGAGCGCCGTGAAGCTGCACTTATCAAAGCGAAGGCGACCCTTTCTAAGGGTGCATGGTTTCAAGGAACCGAAGAGCCAACGGCCAATGGTAAGCCACAATATTCAGTCGATCCGCTGAATGAGAAGGTTCGCTCCGAGCATAAGCACATGCTTGGTCAGCCACCATTTCCAGGCGTCGGTAAAGTCGATGGACTTCACCCATCTCCTTCTTCTGTTTCGCAGAAGGATGAATTGAAGCGTAAGGAAATGCTTAGCCGCGCAAGCTTCTCTGCCAAGTTCGTAAAGGCAGCAACACCAGATGGTGAGCTTGATCGTGCAGCTTCTGCATGGCAAATTTTTGTTAATGACAAGCTTGTCATTAATGCTTCTGTAAAGGCTCTTACTGGAAACCGTGTCGATGCGCTTTACGATGTAATCGCAACCAAGACATACGGCACCAAGATGCTTGAGAAGGTAAAGGAAATCGGTATCGAGAAGGCAGCTTCTCTTTACACGAAGGCCGATGGCGAAATGGCAGCTCCTCCAGCAGCAGCTCCTCCAGCAGCAGCTCCAGAAATGCCAGCACCAGGCGGAATGCCAGGCGCAGAGTCTATGGACGAAGCAAATCAGGGCGGCGACGGTAGCCCAGCAGACCAGATTCTTGGTCTCGCAACCGACGCAAAGAATCTTGCAAGCGACCTTCAAGAGGTTGGCGAGTTGCTTAAGGACGAAGTCCCAGGCGACGCAGGAGCAGCACCAGAACTTGCACCAGCAACGGCATCTCTTCAGAAGATGCGTTTTGAACTAAGTTCCGCAATTCTATACGGCGTTACGAAAGTAGCAAGCGAGCTTGCAGAGCACACAGATGAACTCGACCTAGTCGGTGGGCTTTATCAGGATAACAGCGTCAACGATGCAAATCGTGCCTATGTAGAATCTTTGGCAACAGACGCTATCGCTGATACCAAAGCATCCATTGCCGAGGGTCGCGAGCTTCTTGGTTCATTCGTAAATTATGCACGCGGAACGGAAGCAGTTCTCAAGAGTGCATCACAGGAGACCGAGATGACCAACGTTGCAAATGAAGGTCTTGATGAAAAGATCGACAGCCTTCTTAGCCAGATGGATGAACAAGAGGCGATGGACCCAGAGATGGGCGACGCTCTCGATGCAGACACTTTACCTCCAGCAGGCGCACCAGTGAAGCCAGCTCCAGGTCCAGGTCTCGCAGGCCAAGTTGCTCCAGGAGCAACAAAGGCAGATCCAGCAGCAGGACTTGCCGGACTTGAAACACCTACGCCAGGTCCAGTGATGAACGGCGAAGACGATGCGCTACTTAGCCTAGATGCATCTGACGCAAACAGCGCAGCCACTCTTACTCTTAAGCCAGAAGATGTAGCGAAGCTTCCACCAGGGACTGAGGTAAAAATGGCTGAATTTGATCTGTCGACTCGTGAGGGTCGTACTGCATATCGTATGAAGCTTGCCGCAGATTCCGGCAAGTTTAACCCAATCCTTAATGACGCACACAAGCATCTTGTTCACAAGTCTGATGCTGGTGATCTCGGCGAAGTTGAAACTATTCAAGAGAAGCACAAGGCGATGCTTGATGTAGCAACTGCACCACCTAAGGTCCGCAAGGAAGCTCAGGAATTGGTTGACCTCGTCAAGGCAGGCAAGCTTGCTAACGAAGATGTCGACGCCCTTGTTGCACACGGACTCGACCCAGCTGTTGCGAAGTTCTACCATGAACTTTGGAATGACGCAGAGGGCGGATCAGAATACGCAAATGAACTCGTCAAGGAGCACGCGAAGGCGAAGCTTGAAGAGGAAATGGGCGCATACAAGGTAAAGGTTGCTCGCGCATTCGGTCTTGCATATGAAATGGTTGATCGTGGACTTTGCAGCCGCGACGCCTCCGTACTTTCTTCACAGGTCGATGAGATCATGAAGTACAACGACGACGCATTTGATAGCCTCAAGCGCGTAGTAGCTCGCCACGCACCGCTCTCCATTAAGAAGGAAGCATCTCGCGTACCACAAGTTGGTCTTCTCGGAAACGACGAGCCAACGGCATCTGCGGAACCAGATGACTTGTTCTCAAGTCTAAACCGCGCATTTGCAAACCGCCGCTACTAATAGGAGACAATATGAAAAAGTCTAATTTCGAAGAGGCGCTAGCATCTGATATGGACGCCATCATGAACGACAAGAACTTCGAGGCCATTTTTAAGAAGGCTTCTGTTCTTACCAAGGAAGCATCTGAAGAGATGTGTGCCGATGATTGCAAGATGGATCACGACCATAAAAAAGAAGATAAACCAGAGTCCGATACTGCGAAAGCAGACGACGGAACATTAACCCTAGAAGCGGCAGTGAGCCAAGCTCTAAACAACCTCCGAAAAGTGTCTGAAGTGTTGGATGAGGTTGGGCTAGAAAAAACCGCAGCACTTAGCTTAAACCTAGTTAACTACATTATTGTCGAAGCCAAGAAAAAGGACGAAGCAAAAAAGTCCGATAAGAAAAAGGCTGACGACAAAAAGAAGGACGACAAGTCCGATAAGAACGACGCGAAGCCTAAGAAAGGTGTTAATCCTTTCGCCAAAAAAGACGACAAAAAAGACGACAAGAAAGACAAAAAGGACGATAAGAAGTCCGATAAGTCTGACTCGAAAAAGAAGTAACTCACGCGTTTGAAAATTTGAAAAGGGAGATGCTCTCAACGGCGTCTCCTTTTTCTATTACTAGCCTTCGCATAGGTTGGTATAGAGTAATGAGGAGTTTACATGATTTATGATAAGAAGTTTTCTGGTAACGATATCGCTGAAGAGATGGAGAAAGGGTTGATAAAATCCGCCTCTCATGAAGAAGCTCAGCTTGAAAACCAAGCTTATGTTCTTCGGTCCTTAGATGCCATAGCAGCTCTTGCAGAGGCCTTTGAAGATAAGGGTCAAGTTCGCGAAGCAACCCTTTTAACTGAATTGCTCGAAGCCTACGCTGAGGGCGACTCTGAAAAGCTAAAACAAAATCTATTGCAGACATCAGCTTTGTTGTCTCCAACAGATGAACCGTCGGAGACGGAGGATGATCTAGTTATTCATCCAGAAGACGCCTCTAAGGTTCAAGAAATGATGACGTTTGACGACGAAGCGTAATCTTCGATATATGAGATTAAGATGCTTAGAATTATACAGACGGGCAATTCAATCCCATTTAGCTTCATTGTCGACCCTTCGTCTGAGTTCGAACCGGGACAATGTGCACAGCTAACTACCTCTGGTAACCAGATTGTATGTGGAGTTAGTGACGGATTAATTCCAATCGGTATCATAGATGATTTCAAAACCAGAGCTTTTACAGCTTCGGCTTGGAATGAAACACGTATTGTACCGGCTGATGGTATACTTAACTCAGCGAACAAATATGTATCGACCGCTGATATTAGGGCGGATTTGGATAATCCAAACGTAATACCAGGATCATTTACTTCGACAGTAACAGTTACGTTGAACACACGTAATGGTGTAATAACGTTCCCAGCCGGTACGGAACTTAATTATGACAGTACAAGCTCCGGAACGCCAGACTCTATAAGAACTTTCGTATCTTATAGATATCAAATACCAAATGTTATCGGCGACGACTCGACAGCCGGTTCTGGTCGTGTAACAATATGGTTTCAGCGGTTCATTGCCGAGACCGATATCTATGAAACGAATCAAACTTACCCGCTTAATTGTAACCTTTTCGTAAGCGAAGTTGGCCTTTTAACATCTCGTCAGCCCACCGATAAGCATCCGGCAGTGGCTATTTGTATTGCGCCTCCTAGCCCTACTTTCGGCACGTTGCAATTTTTGTGGCTTTAGAGATATTAATGCGGCAATAAATGTTAGAAGGCTCGGGACGAGCCTTGCGATATCCGGCGAAATAAATTCGCCGGATACTTTCAGAAGCCTCGCCCTTTAGGGCGAGGTAGTTCACAGAAGAATGGAACCCTGGAATATAAAACACGAGCCAAGTAGTGTATTATACTATATTTAGGGTATACCTTTAGGTTTTGCCCATTGGAGCTAGCGCATGACGTCTAAAAATAAATTTGAACACAGTGAGACGATGAGCAATCTCGTCAAGGATGCTTTCCAAAAAGGAATTTTCAAGGAAGCTTCACACATAACTAAGGTTATGAAAAGCGCAGCTGAAGCCAAGCCAGAAGTCAACCTTGAGCCATCTGACAACGTTCAAGAAAACCTTTTCAAGCTTTGCGCCGGGCTACGTTCCAAAGGCTTTGCTGCTTATGCGGAGAAGGTTGAAGATCGCATCGTTCAACTTAAGCAGGCCGAAGTACATCTGTACAACGTACACGATGAAACCGGAGAAGATCTTCTAGAGTTCGCTCACCCTGAAGGAAGCCCTGAGGTCGCAGAATCTCAAGGGGGCCACGGTGTAGTTGAAGATCTTATTGCAGAGCACAAGAAGTCTGTAGAGGTAGCAACTAAGAGTGCGGCTATTAAGAACGATGTTATCAACCAAGTAAAGCTTGCTTTGATTGGGTCTGGTACAAGTTTTTTAGTAAGTGAAGCGGCGCCATCCGCAGAAGCGGGTACCGCATACGCAAGCATCATCGACAGTATTAAAGATCGTTTCAGCCAGCTGATTCAAGTATTCAGTAAAAAAGGTATCGCTGAAGAGGCTGGTGTTCAGAGTTTGACAAGACAGATAACCGATACATTTATGCCTTCTCTGGATATCATCAAAAGAGAAGCGCTTCAAAGCAAAACGGAAACGATTCCAAAGTTCCTTAATGCATTGCGTAAATTCCAAGAGTACTTCAAGACCTCAAAGCAGAGCGGTACATTTGATAGTCAGGTTTTCAAAGATGATGATACTTCACTCGTAGCAATCGGAATGCTTCAAGGAATTTATAAGGACCTAGAGAGCATTTCTTGGAGCATCGAGAAAGGTCAGAACTGGATTCCACCAGTTGATGACAAGGACAAGGTATCGTTCAAGAACCCTGGTAAGTGGCAAGAGAATCAGAAGATTGTTGATCCAAAAAAGGAAGAGAAGCCTGTATCTGGAAATACAGTTTTGGATGGAACGGTTCAAGAATTTAAGAACGTTGTTGCGACCAGCATGAATAAGTTCAAGACTCTTCTTGATCAAGAAGACAAAATCTATGAGCCTATTCCAGATAACGATACGGCAAAAATAAACATTTTTGATATGGCATTTGATCGTGCTGAATCGGCTTTCAAAGGTTTTTCAGAACTGTATAAATCTCTAGAGAGTATTAAAGAAGTATCTATCTCTAAAGATCAGTTATCTGAAAAGTGTAAAAACCTGAACATTTTCCGTGGCAAATCATCTTTCAATAGCACGACGGAATTAATTACATATGCAGACGCTGTGTACAATTCTGTGCTCAAGGCGCTTGGAAAATCTCAATGAAAAAATTAGATGAACGTGCTAAAGATACGGCAGCAGATCCTACAGCGGAGATTGCGCCAGGAGGCAAAGCTCAGACTGGGATATCGAATACGAATAAAGGTAAACCGACTGTGGGACCAGCTGTACCAAATAATGAAACCAACGGTACAGGTACGCGAGTTAAAGAGCATGTTGCTCCCGCCGATTTCGCAGCTGTTGCAGAAATGCAAAAGTCTATTCTTAATTTCGGACAAGTAGCAGCCGGTACCGATGCATTCAAAAGCAAGCCCACCGGCACCGGCACGCAACAATCTAATACTGCTGGTTATCTTGGCGGGCACGATGCAGTTAACAGTTTTATATTCGATCATTATACGAATGATGCCGGTTCGAAAGCTTATGTGAAGACTGATGGGTTGAGCACAAAGGAGCGACAGTCCTCTTTGAATCAAAACGAAATCAAGAGCATGCGTAATCTTGTAGAGACGCTTCAGATTATTGGTTCGCATAGAAATGGCGAATATAAAGCAGACGGTATATGGGGCCCGCGTACGAATAATGCTATTAAAGCAATTTCTGAATTTATGTCAATGATCGGATCGTTTGCATTAGATATGGGCGCAGGAGAAGAATCTCCTGGATTTATAAAAAAATTCATAGCTGATTTTCGTGCAAAAATTCCGCAAGATGACGATAAACTTTCAACGTTGCCAAACAAAGCAAAGTTGGCCCAGCAATTATCTGCTAATATTAAAGCTATGACAGAAATGGTTGCAAAGTTCAATCAACGCGTTATGGAAAATCCATCATGGGCTAGCTACATCAGTCAAGACAAACCATTGCTAGGATCTGTTCGTAAGCCTTTGAACGACGTAGAGAAGACTGTTATTACTAATAACGGCAAGATGCCGTTGTCACTTAATCTGGATGATGATGAAGCGCGCGGGCCTCTCGCTGGATACGCAAAGCTTACGCTTAACGACCTTCAAACAATTGATAGTTTTAATTCATTTTTAAAGGCTAACAACATCGCTAATAACACTCCGGAAGAGTTAGGTAGTGCGATAAAGTTTATTCGAGAAAGACTCACAGCTAGTCAAGGAGCCGCGTCATGAGTTTCGTGTATGACATAAAGAAACAATTGATGGATATTGGGCTGGAATTTGAAAACAAATTCCAGAAGAAGGCCCAGACAGCTCCGGCTACGACTGGCGTTCCAGCTACAAACGCTCCTGATTCTGCTGTTGCGAATCCGGCATCGGACGCGACTCCAGCCACACCCGTTGACGCCAAAACCAGAGATAACATGGCCTCGCGCGCAGCGGCTGTTGCGCTCAAGTTGCTAGACAATCTAGAAGCAGCATCGAAAGACGTCCTACCTAAGGATATCAAAGATCTAGATTCGCTTATTTTCTTTATTCGTAAGAATAAGAAGGGCGACAAGATCGCTTTCCGCGATAGCCCACAAGCATCTGAATGGATTGGCGCCGTACCGGAAGCAGAGAAAGCCTCTTACGCCGAGTACGTCACAAAGGACGGTCTCAAGTTTCAGGTTAGTAAACCGCGTTTAACACAGTTTCTTCAAACGTTACAGCAGCAAGCTGAGAGCGAGAAAAATCAAATAGCTAAGGTCATGCTAGGCAAACTAGTAGATGAAGCGAATAACGCACTCAAGCTCGGTATTGTAAAACCAAGTTTGCCAAGCCAGCCAGGTCAACCTGGACAGCAACCAGGTCAACCTGGACAGCAACCAGGACACGCTCCTGGTAACCCTGAAACAGACAAGCTTACATTCGATATTCTTCCAGATGTTCTACTGATTGATCAACCCGCCGCAGGAGAAGGTCGTCATCAGGTAACTGGAGAAGTTCTAAAGAGCATTGAATCTGTAGCTAAGTTCCTTAAGGAAAAGGGAATACAGTTCCGTAACGTCAAAGAAAACGATCAGCCGCAGGCATTCGACGTCGAATCTAACGAAGGCGTATGTAAGTTTGTTAGCTATCTTATGGATAGGGCTAAAACGCGAGTTATGGCTGACAACGTTCGAAAGATGTATATTCAATATTTAAGTCAGCTTCCTTGTAATATTGGCGGTACTGGTACTGGCAATAGTAACGAGCAGGGCAAACCAGGCCAGATGCTTGCGACAATCAAGAGCGCACTTGGTGGAATGAATCCGCTAGGCGACCCTCTAGATGTAATTATCATTAAACGATTCTTTATTGTTGTTCAAGAGACGATTAAGCAGAATCAAGAAAAATTTAAACAGATGCTATCAGCACAGATCGGCGCTCCTGTTGGAGACCCAATTCTGGAAGATAAAATGCAAATCATTCATGCGCTCACTGTAGATGGATTGAAGAACGTAGAAAGTGTATTACGTTTACTTGTTAAAACAAGTATTCATATTCATGATCTTCAAAGCAGCACCGGAACTAATTCGGTTGATGCATTCAAGGCAGCGGTACTGAAGCCTGGAAGTAATACGGCTCAGCACGTAGCTAACACGGCCAATGTACTCAATTACATCATCAACAGAGTTTACGCTCTCGAATTTGAATTGATTCAAAATAAATCTTTCATTTCTGATCAGCAGCAAATTTTCATGGGTTGGAAGGATCTTCTAACGAAGTTAGAGAAAAACGCAACCATAGTAGCCGCTACCGACAGGACTCGCTGAAAGGACATCATGGCACTAATCGACGCAAACTATCTAACCGATGCATCACTTATTGAAAAATATATGGGTACAACTGCGTCTGAAGAATCGCCACTCAACAAGGTAGCGGGCGTCACTGAGGTATTTCAGTCTGTTGCTTCTGGTCTATGGGCCGAGGCCGCTAAGATGTGGGATCCAGAGAACCCGATCAAAAGCATCATCAATTTCACTGCGACTGGGTTGGTTACGATTTTTACACCGTGGTGGCTTGGACTTATCTATTTCGTTGCAAGCGAGCTTCTTGGATTTAGTTTTGGCGATGTGTTTGAAAAAATAAAGAACTACATTGTTCAAACGCTACAAACAAAGAAAACAGTCTCGGGCAGCGATGTTGATAAGGGAGTCGATTCTATTCTTGGTGGCGTTGCCCAGGCATCCGACCACGTTACGGCCGAGCAAACTGAAAGATTGCTAAAGAAGATGAGCACTCTTCAAGAGATGTTTAGAGATCAGATGATTATACAATCTTCTATCAACAAAACATCCGGAGCAATTGATTTGCTTCTAAAGCCACTCAAACTTCTCATTTCTCCTTCAGTAGCTAAAACATTTCTTGGCAAAGTACTTAAGTTCATTTTCAAGACATTCTTGATTGGTGTAGCAAAGGCTAAGGCTGGAGCCCTCGGTCGAGGAGTTGTTGGTGGAACCGGTCCACACGGAGAAACATCTCCAGGTCTGTTTGGTGGACCTTCAGCTCCTAAGAGCAGCAAGATTACTCATAATCTAAAGCCAAACGGTGCATTCGGAACAGAACAAGAAAATGGTAACTGGGAAGAAGGGTTTGCTGTCTCCGATACAGCTAATCAAATTGCTAACTGGGCAGTGTCCCGCTATTCACAACTTGCAACTAAGAAAAACGATATGATGCAGACTCAATCGTTTAAAAATGTTGTGAAGGCCATTACAGATAACAACTCTAGAAATCATTATCCAAGTACCACTTATATTCCGCATAAGATTATGGGCGATACAGTTAACTCCAAAGCTGAATTGGTTGATTTGTTTGTCGGTGAAATTGCTCAAAAATTAGAGAAACCAGGACAGTAACGGGCAAAGCCGCACATTACTTTGCATTACATCAAGGATTAGAATATGACTCGAAGCAGAATTTTTGAAGAATATGCCAGAATCGCCGATGAACGCGGGCTAGTAACACCTCGCGTTAAGAACGCTAAAGACGATAACCCACGTGGGCCAGATCCAGATGTTGATATGTCTTATGGAAAGAAACGTACTACGCGCCAGACTTACAAGCCAGAAGTAATGTCTACTACGGAAATATTCTATGGGGTCCAGCCAAATGGTGAAGAGAAACACATCATGGAACAGGCTCACTCTGAGCCGGTTATCATTGCCCCATCTTATGACAAGATTAACGGTTTGGTTGAAAACAATATCGAACGTCAAAAGATTATTATCAATCAGGTTTTGCGTCCTAATGATGGTAATGTTAATCATCGTAAGCTGGCTGCTAAGGCGCATCAAGAATTGGTTTTCGAACTTGTTCGTATTGCTAACGACCTAGACATTCGTGGCGAAGATGAGTTGCGAGCATTGGCTGATAACTGTATTGAGAAGATGTCTAACGTGGATGTTCAGTTAAAGTCAGAGGCTGACTTCTGGGATAATGTAAAAAGTTTTTTTTCTGAAGATGCAGGCGACGTTGCCGTTGCTGGCGGTACAGGGGCCGCCGCCGGGGGCGTCGCCGGAGCCATCATCGGAGGAATCCTCGGAGCTGTAGCTACCGCACCTGTTGGAGAAGCTGCAGGACTCGGTCCCTTAGCTGGAGCTTTAGTTGGAGCTAAGGCCGGAGCATGGATCGGAGGCATTAGCGCTGGATTACTTTCAGCGGTAGCCGGAACATCGCCAAAAGCTAAAAGTGTATCAATCAATAGCGCCAGCACAATTCAAAGAATTGATAAGTTGTCGGAAGCTAAAACACACCCGGTGCTGATAAAACTTCGCGCAGAAGTTGAAAAATTGCATACGTTAGCAGATTCTTACGCAGGAGTTTCATCAGGCCAGACAACTTCAGTAAATGAAGAGCGAATAAAAAAAATTACATCTGATTATATTCATCAGATGGCGACAGTTAAGACCGAAATAGGAAACTACAAACGTCAAGCCGAAACAGGCGCCTTCGAAGATAAAAGCGAAGGTGATATGTGGTCAAAGATAAAGACACCTATTTATAATCTGATTAATAACAAAGTGACAGACGTCACTAAGGAATTAAACTCTCTTATTAGAACAATCGATGTGTCCAATGAAAGTATGAAAGAGGTTCATAAACACGCTGAGGATAGTAAAATCGAACAAGCGCAGGCAGACAAGTTAACCTCTGAAATAAATACTCCAGCCGCAGCTGCCAAGCCAACTGCCAAGCCAACTGCGCCATCTTCACCTGTTCAGCAATCAGCTCCACCTTCTGGCGTTGCTGCGCCACAAGCAGAAGAAAGTTTATTCGGACTTGATTAATTTTTTTGAAAACAGGTAATAACAATATATTATGGCAAGACTCTTTAGTAAGACAATGATGTAAGACCGGCCCAAGCGGCCAACAAACAGGATAATCACATGGCTCTTAAATTACTTCAACCAGGCACGCAGGCTCCTCTAGGACAGTTCGACGCGCTCGACGCAGACCTCAACAATTTCAAAGGTGGAGAAGTCGCTACGTTCGTAGCAACGACTTACGCAGGTACTGATAAGGCAGCGGCAGACGTCAGCGACGGATACACAGGCACGACTTCTAAGACGCGCCCAGCTGTAACGCTTACACTCGGAGCCGGTGCAGCAGGCCCATACTTCCTTACGGATGACGGTATTGCTAACTACGGTACGCTCTTCGGAAGCCTCGTAGGCGGATCCGTTGGACAGACTGTAACGGGCGGAACGGTCTTCGGACCTCACACCGCAGCCGGTTCCGGCAAGATTACTCTTTGGGGCGCACAGGGCCTCTACGGTGTAACTCTTGACGCATGCGACACCGCAACTCTTACTCCATCAGTTCCTATCGCAGTTGGCGCGGCACTTACCGCATCTACCGCAGGACTTCTTGGAACTGGCGGAACGGCAAACTCAGGCGCAACAATGGCCCGCTTCGTCGAATTCACAACCGACGGTTCTCTCGTAAAGACTCCAACCAACTTGGCGTCCGCAGTGAACTCCCCAGGTTCTGACGTTCCAGGCGCGCTCCCACGTGCATTCACGATGGCAGTGTTCTACTGGCTCGGCAAGTGAACTGACTAGCTAGCACTTAGTGCTAATTGAAAATGTAACCTCCAGTCGAAAGACTGGAGGTTTTTTCATGTCTTTCGTCCGGTACCCACAAATAATAATGTACATATATTAAAAATAATTACAAAATATAGTAATAGTATTTCATACCTGTTGAACATCATTGCTCTAATTAGTTGGAGACATGATGGGAGAGTAATCTCCAAGCTAGTCAAACTGGCAAGAATTCAACCAAAGGTATACCATGTCTATGTTCAACTCAAAAGGCGAAGTAAACGCCTCCTCGCTCAAGGAAGCCCTTGAGACGATTGCAAAGTACGCATCTGTTCTCGAAGAGAATGCTCCTTCGAACGCTGCGCTTGCAGGAAATGTTTCTGAGGACCGCCGTGATGACCTCATCTCGCGCGCAATCATGACCCAGGACGGAAAGATTGCTTTAGCTCAAGCGATGGCAAATCCAATTCGTCGAAACCTTGACTACCATGGAATTGCTCGTCGTGCGCTCGTCGTCGACCCACTTCCACAGGGAGCAATGCCAACGTATGACCGCGACATCGACGTCTCGGCCGTTGTTATTTCGTCTAACGGTTCCGGACCAGAGTCCCGTGTATTCGGTGACCGCGTAACGGTTCCAGAGTTCGAAATCTTTGCGAACCCAACGGTTCGTATCGCAGAAGTAAAGCGCCGCCGCTTTAACGTAATTGATCGTGCAGTACAGAAGGCACGCCAGGAAATCATGGCACAGGAAGACGCGAACGTGTTCGCGGCTCTTGATGCATCCTCTTCCGTTGAAAACACGGTTCAGGATATCAGCGACTCCGGTCTGCTTAAGCGCGACTTGCTCGAACTTAAGGCACAGGTCGATCGTTGGGACCTCGTCACCACGAAGTACTTCATGAACATCTGCGAGTTCACCGATATCCTCAAGTGGGGATCTGGTGGTGGACAGGGCGTAGGCGGTGGAGAAGTAGATCCAGTTACGCAGCGCGAAATCCTCCAGACGGGCCTCTATGCTCACATCTGGGGCGCAGACATCCTCGTCTCCAAGATCGTTCCACCAGGAACGGTTTACGCAGCAGCTGACCCAGAGTTCGTAGGCGTAATGCCAATCCGTCAGGATATCGAAGTTCTGCCAGCAGACGAGCCAAAGCAGCTGAAGCTTGGTTGGGTTGTCTCCGAGATCATCGGAATTGGTATCGTGAACGCACGCGGAGTTTCCGCAGGCAAGAAGAGCACCCTTACCGGCTGATAATTAATTAACATGGAACCTAGAGTTCCTGTTTAGAATGATGGGACTTGTTTAATTACAGGTCCCGTTTTCTTTTTTACGCACTGATATAGTAAGTATAAGCATGCACAGATGGCTGACGTTCCTGGCCTTTGCCGGGCTATTGATAATGGCCCTGGTTTCGTGTACTCCAAAAGCAAGAATTCCCCTCAACTCAGAGGGGATTATTACTCAGACAGTATATGTTGATGAAGCATTTACGTTTGATGAGTATATCGTCATTAAGTCTGCTGCTGATGAATGGAAGTATGTATCGAGAGGCGTGGTTCAATTCAATCTTATCTACCCGTATCATCCATCATCACATACTTTTGTAGGACTGATTGATCGAAACATTATGTTTAAAACGACTGCATCGAGCCCTTTTGTTATCAAGACGGATAAAGAAATAGAGACGGATAATAAAAAGAAAGGAATCTATGAGACACGTCTGACTTTTGGGTTTTGGCAGCTTACAGATGTAAAGACAAATAGATGGTTTATAGGTCTTGTTACAGATAGAATAGTAACTAGCTATAAACTAAGAATTGTCGCGATACACGAATTTGGGCACGCAATAAAATTACAACATACCGATAATGCTGTTGGTATAATGAATTCATCAGCATCGTTTGAATCGGGCTGTTTGAATAGATACGATGCTATGAATTTTGCTGAACTATATGGTTACAAAATAGATATGCTTAATTTCTGCTTGGAAAAGTAGCCGCTGCATAATATTGTATGTTCTAAATATCAACATGTGGCGGCGGTGAGATCAGATGAATAAATACTTTTTGAGAGCCTACGATGCACTAATTAAGGTGGCGAATTCACCTTCGCGTCGGGAAGCTATTCAGCTGCGAAGGAAGTATTTCGATTTAGTTCGTCAAGACCCATTTGTTAAGAATGCCTTTGATACCAGACGAGTAAATTCTGAAACAGATTTCATTCCTCGTCGTAACCTACAGAACTATCATCGTAGTGAAGCCTACATTGATAAAGAATCTTCAGAAAAACTAAAAACGTTCTTCAAACTGAAGATTGCTGTTGATGGTATTAAAGAAGATTTCATGGGTGACCCTGATTGGCACGACAGTTACTGCCGAATTTTGTCGTCTGCACTTGATCGCACTCTTCGCGTTGAACAAAAAGATATGGATTTCTTTAAACCGCAGCTTGCATATCTTGAAGAGCTTATGTATTTGCGATATCGCCTTCGCCCAGAAGATGTTCAACGTCTTTCTGAAAAGGAATTGAGGACTTTAGTCATCGATCGAGATGAAAAGCTGCTTCATAAAACTATTTACAGCAATTATAATCTTGGTGGGATTGCTAAAAACAGCCTTCCAACCCATTCTATTGTTAAGGGCCCTGACAGCATGATTGATAAGCTGTTTGGCGATGTAAAAGCAAATCAAGAAAATAAAGAAGTAGAAAGATCCGTTACAATTACGATTAAGGATAAGATAGCAGATAATAAAAAAGAAGAGGTTTAAGTGACAAACCAATTTGCTCCGTTTAGAAAGTATAATCAGGGTTTTGTGGTTCGAAACATAGCTTCTCCAAATAAGATGGTGCGGATATTCCAGTTTCCCATAGGGCCAGGGCAGGACCGCGATCTTTTAGATATACCAGGTGTCGGAGAAGCCGATTTACGAGCCTCCTTACTAAAAGGAGAATTGCTTCGTAAATTACGAGCTAATGAGATAACTATTACATTTAGTGATATCGATTTGCTGCAATTCAACGATAATCAAAAACAATTTCTTATGGATTCCGGTGTTGTTAACGGTTTAGAGGCAGCAGGAAGTGGCGGAGGTATAAGTTCCGGACAACACCAATCTCTACGTCAACTTATTCATTTTATTGATAACGGCCCGGCAAATGGGTTTACAAGCGGAGCTTATCGCGAATTGTTACCAGCAAGCGATCCATTTCCAGCATCTGTAACGTGGTGGACTTCATCAGCTAAAACAAATAAAATTGTAGAAACCCTTTACACATATAATGGAAATAATATTGTAACGGCAGAGCATTGGAAAATATATGCTACTGATGGCACGACCGTTTCGGCACAAATAATAGATACAATTACGTCAAACGGTGCTTTAGAATTATCACGCACTAGAACAATTCTCTGAGGCTAAATGTCAATTCAACCTATTGCTATACTTTATGATAAGTTTGGCAATCCTCTTGGGGTTGTTGATGATGGCGGTGTATACCGACTTCAGGCTCAGGTTACCGGAAGCGGCACGGCCGGTACCCCTGCCACTGGCGTCATTACGGTTCAAGGTATTATTGGGGGCGAGCCGTTACCAATTACTGGTAACATCACCGCTTCTAGTTCTAGCACGTCTGCAACCGGAGCGATTGTTCCGAGTGACGCCACAATGGTTGGCGGGTCCGATGGAACAAATCTTATATCGTTACGTGTAACGTCTAACGGAACTTTACGAATAGATCCGATAGGCACCACGACTCAACCGATTAGCGTCGCATCGTTGCCGCTACCATCTGGAGCCGCAACTGAACTGACACTCGCGACGTTATTAACTTCGTCTGCATTTACTGATAGGATCAATACGCTTGGTCAAAAAGTCATGGCTGCCAGCACTCCGGTAGTTATTGCTTCTGATCAGAGTTCGCTGTCGGTTACAGGAACGTTCTGGCAAGCCACCCAGCCGGTCTCAGGAACGGTTACGGCCGATGCCGGGTCCGGAACCTTCGCCATCTCCGCCGCAGCGTTACCGCTTCCCTCAGGAGCAGCAACCGAAACTACGTTATCTACTCGGTTGGCAGACGCTACCTTCACAGGACGCATAAATACTTTAGGTCAAAAAACAATGGCGAACAGCACGCCAGTTGTTCTTGCCTCTAATCAAGGAGCTATTCCAGTCAATGTTCTTTCCGGAGGAGGAGCTGTCAATAAAGTTGCCTACGATATAGGCGATACCGTTATATATATTGGTACGGCAGAATTAGGTTCAGCTACCAGTGCAGCGGTTTGGGAAATAAAAAGAATAACACTAGTGGCTGGTGAGCCCACATTTACAGAATGGTCTTCTACTACTGCAATTTGGGATAATCGTGCAAGTGAAACATACAACTAGTAATAAATTAACATATATTTATGTCGTATATTTATTACATTTACTTGATAACAAATAAAATAAATAACAAAATGTATGTAGGACAAACTAAAAATCTAAAAAATCGGTGGTCGTCTTATTTATGTGAAATGAAAAGAAATAAGCTCCAATATCCAATATATAGGTCGTTCCGCAAATATGGTGTTGAAAATTTTATATATGAACCAATTCTTTGTACCAGATCACAAGAAGATGCTGACCAGTTAGAAAAGAATATGATTATACATTATAATAGTCGTAATTGTAAATTTGGATATAACGTGGCGGAGGGCGGAAATGTAAATAACTATTGGTTAGGAAAGGAAAGAAGTGAAGATACAAAATTAAAAATATCCCAAGCGAAGAAGGGAAATAAGTATCCCAATAGGCAGTCCCCTCCATCGTTTTCTGAAGAACATAGAGAAAACATTCGTGTGAAATCTACTGGTAGAACTCACAGTTTAGAAACAAAAAAATTTTTAGCAGAGAAAGCTCGTCAACAAACTGGTGCCAAAAATGGTAAGTATCGCGTTGATGTTTCTGATGAAAACATATTAGAACTTTTTAATAGTGGATTAAGTTGTAGGAAAATAGCAAAAAAAGTCGGAATGAAAAGTCACAAGGGCATAACATATCGACTACATAAAATGGGCATTAATACATTTAGAAAAATTACGTAAGAACATGGCTTATTTCGTAGAATCAGCACAAACAAATGGGTCGGGCGCCGTAACGACCTTGGCTTGCAATTTGCCTCCGCATCAAACCAACGATATTCTTATATTGGTCGTTACTGTCGACTCTGGTACCGCTACTTTTGGCGGTTCTGCTTTTTCGGCTATTCCATCTGCGCCAGCTAACCCGATCACTTCAGGCACCATTACATATTTGCTTTACCGTCTCGCCACAAGCGCCGCCGAAACTCTTACAGTCACTACGGCTGACGCATACACTGTTGGAATTTATTGTTTTAGAGAAATTGATACAACAACACCATTTGATGGTGTTACGCCAAGCTTTGCTGCTATTGGCGCATCTTCACTTCCTTCGAATGCTTCGATAACTTCGGCAACTGCCGATGATATTGTTTTTTACGCAATTGCTTCCGATGGTACTACTCCACAGGTTCTAAGTGATCCTGGTGTAATGTTTATTGATAGTTTCGACTCCACCGGTACAACTGCAACAACCTCAAGCCATCAATCTGCTGCTTGGTATTTTCAAAGAACAGCAGGTGCCGTTCCGGTTGTCAACTGGTCAGCAAACGCTTCGGCGGCTTATGTTCGAATAACCGTAGCGATGAAAAACGCAACAAGCGGACGCATTCCGGCTTATATTGATGATAGTACGTCACCGGGAACAAGACTTACATGCGGGCATCATATTACTACTTTGAATAGCATTTCGTTTACGGCTGCTGGTGCCGGATCGCTCACCGGTAACGTAAATAGCAAAACCACGACCGTCACGACCGCGGTCGCCGGTGCTGACTTTGGAATCAACGTGTATGCAAACGCTATCACAAGTGCATCGGCGGCGACTGCCGCGACAGCGTTGGCGGGACCAGAGTTAGTATTGACCGGTGGTAGAGACCTTTCTGCCGGATTAGTAATGGGAACAATCGTCGCCGGTACTCCGAAGATGGGGGCTTTCGGACTCGGAACCGTTACTCAAGGTGGCTGCGTAATTCGTATGGGTTCAGCTGCGACGTTCTGGAACGCGTATCAAGTGGCTGCTCGTGATTCGCAGCCTGCACCCGCTCAACGTTCTGTATGGGCGATTCAAGCCGGATACTCCGGAAGTCAATACGGTAGTGCTGGTTCCGGAGGAAGCGCTAACGCAACAGCAATAACACATATACAATTTCTTCGTAATGCTCCATCATTCTCATCTCAAACATATAATTCTGAAATTCATCAAGTAAATACTCAAGTTATTGCTGGTGGCGATGCCACCACGCCCGTTGATATCGCGGGATTAATTGACATTGGAAAATCGTTTAGACTTCCGGTTATTCAAAAAGCGGGAGCGAACGGAGCCGTATCTTTCGCCCCGATCCAAATTGGAGGCGGAGATGCGGTCAATTTTCAAATTGATGCAGGCGCTCTTCAGTTTCCTCGTCGCTCAAGTACGACAGCTAAGGAATTAGCATTTCATGCTGCTGATAATTCTGTTGGAATTAGCTTTTCTGCAAAATCTGGTGACGTTGCCAAGTTCACAAACTCCGTTATTACATCTCCGACGCCGTATTTCTTTACCATCAATGCAGCCGCAACGAGCGCTGCCACGTGGGATTTTAGCGGACTTGTACTCGTAAACGCGACAACTACGCTTCGAAACGTCACTACATTCAATGGCTTATCGTTTACATCATGCCCATCAATCGATGCAACTGCTTGCGCTCTGGTGGATTGCAGCATCGGAAAAGTCCCGGCTACAAACGCATCATTCACCGTTAGCGCAACTACAACTGTTTCTGGCAGCACAATAAATGTTACGACCGTAACGGCTGGCAATTATTGGACGACCGTAACGACTCCAGTAATATTTTCTTCCTGCGCATTTACCGGCAGCGCCTCAGCCGGACACGCCATTCGAATCACTACAGCCGGGACGTACTCATTTTCTGGTAACACATTCACAAGCTTTGGCACAACGACCAGTGCGGCAATTTTCAATGATTCTGGCGGTCTCGTAACACTGAATATTACGAATGGCGGTGGAACTCCAACGATTCGAAACGGCACTGGAGCGTCTACGACGGTAAATAATGCGGTAACTTTAACCGTTACAGTCAAAAATGCAACCGGTACCGCAATCGCTAGTGCGCGCGTAGCAATTTACAAATCCAGCGATAATTCACAAATTATCAACGCATTAACCGATGCTTCTGGGATCGCGACTACGACGTACGCCTATACCACCGATGAAGCCGTGTATATCAGAGTTAGAAAAACATCCACCGGTACTACCAGGTACGTAAACAACGACTCATCCGGAACAATTACAGCTACCGGTTTCTCAGCTACCGTTACGCTCGCTACCGATAGCATTGCATTGGCGTAAAAAAAATACACAACTAACTATTAGTTTAGCATTATGTTAGAATATAATTCTAATAGAGATTTAGGGATTAAATAAATGAGTGATACAATTCTTGGCGGCGATTTCACCGTATACTACCTTGCTGAAACGCGCCAAAAACGCGTCGTTTGGACCGGTTCCGCTACCGGAACCCGTACCGTAAACCAACTGTACTCTGCTCTTGCCGATCTTTTGGATGAGCTTAATCAGATGGATGATGGTTCGGCCATTAGTGCGCAGACTCCAACCGAATATACTATCGGCGTCATCGATCCTTCCGATAAAGATCCTTGGTTCATCGATCGCTCAACTGTAGAACATCTTTACGGTGGTGCGCTCAAGACGAACGGCTGGCTTCGTGCTACGGGAACAAATACCGGAATCGTACGAATCACCTATACAACCGGCACAGATTTTATTGCAGGCGATATCGGTAAAACAGTTACTAATGCAACCAGTACTTCAACCGGAACACTATTAGATTATGCAAACGTATCTGGTGTCAAATATGCTTGGATTAGACCGGCATCATTTGCGGCAGGCAATGATTGGGCAGGAACTTCTGGAACAATCACTGTAACGAGCGGTTCGGCAGCATCAGTAACACAGGCAACGGCAGCCGTTTCTGGAGAAATGCTTTGGGCTAATATTTATAACACCGGAATCGCGACGCTTGTATCTAATACATCACAATACGTTTATCAAAACGCAATTAAACTAACCGCTTATAAAGGAACCTTCTCGTGGTGGCCAGATGGGGCATTTGATATTTTAGTTCCAGTTACTGAATTAGGAACATCAATAGATGGTGGTTTCGTTACCGTATTCGCGCGTCAGGGCAATCAAGCATATGCGCACTTCACCTCAGGTCTAAGCGCCGGTGGACGTAACCCTATTCCTCTGCAAACAGGAACAGACTTAAACAATCAATTCCAAGGATATCGAACGTTTACAAGTACTGTTGGTACCGGAACATTTGTTGTCGGTGAAGTTATCTATACCCCAGCCGCAGGTGCTCTTTCTGCCGCCACTGCAAAGGGTGTTCTTACAGCCGTTTCTGGTTCGCCAGGAACGACACCAACGTTAACATACTATTTGATTGGCGACCTTACCGATTTCGATAACACAAATACTATTAAAGGCAATACATCACTTGGGACATGTACCTCGGCTACGCCATCAAATACAACTCTTGCTGGGTATACGATTACAGTCACTCATGCAAATGATTCGACTCAAGACGTTGACGAAAACGGAACTCCTGAAAATTATTCAATTGCAATAGATCTTTTAGGTACACGTTCTGTGCAAGAGGGATATCAATTTACTCAGTTCTTGACGCGTAGAGGCGGAACTACTACAACAAAAACTGATGATATTGAGGGCGAGCGTTATATTGGTAACGACTATCGTATATCATATACAACTCTAACCGGATCCATTGCAGAAGGAACTGTCGTTAGTGGCGTTACCAGTGGCGCCACTGGAACAGTTGTGGCGCATCATACTACCGCAAAAATTCTTGTTCTAAGAAACTCTCGTGGAACATTTGCGAACGGAGAGATAGTTCGACGCATTGCCTCTAATGAAGTCTCTGCGGCCGTACCAACCGCAAGCTCACCAATTGGAGCCGCACCATTCGGAATCTTCGCGGGAGGATCATGGTTCACCGCACCCGGTGTAGTTTTGAAAAATTATTTAACGGCTGACGTTAACAAGTTTCAACTTACTGATGACACAGGAGCAACTAGAGTTGCTCCAACAAAAGTTACTGTGCAAGTATCTAATACTCGTGCAGCCGATAGAGTTGGCGTTTTCCGTCTTACAGCGGCTGGTGGTATCATTAATAAAGCCGAATATCTTGGAACGGCACAATCTGCCGGAGCAACTACACTTATTGCCGGAAGCTCTATTACAAACGACACTCCTGGAAAAAGCACTGGTGGAGTTGTTCGTCTCGTAGATACCAGCGCTCAAACAGAGTTTAGACTCCGCTACAACAGCTATGCAACTGCAACGTTCACGTTGGCTTCACGTACAGCCTTGACTGCTGACGCAGGCTCTTCTGCAATTCTTCTTGTTGACGCCGCTGCGACGTTCGTAACGTGGGGAATTAAGGTTGGAGATCTTCTTCGTAATACTACCGAAGGTGTTATAGCTTATGTAGCTTCGGTCGATTCAGAAACCCAACTAACTACTACTCCAGTTACAAGCTGGATTTCGGATGCGTACGAAATTAATACGTTACCGGTAGCTACGACAGTATCAGACACTATTTATGTGCCAATTATCGATAGTTATGAAACAGTTGGAACTGGTGGTTCTCCAGGTGATGAGAGCGTAAGCGTAACTTATCTTTCAAACGTACCAGTTCTTGTTCGTGCGCGTAAAGCAGGAACAATTCTTCCATTCGAAACGGAGTCAACCGTCACCTCGGCAGGAATGAACGTATCAGTAATTAGAACTGCTGACTCGATCTTCACCTGATATCTGGAGTAACATATGAGTGAAAATAAACCAGTTAAACCAGTTAAATATAATGATGCGGATACTAAAAAAGAAGGTAGCCCAATTGAAACTCCATTTAAGCTTTCAGATACACGAACTAAATTGCTTTATATAGTTAGTTCTGAAGCCGATCCAGTTGTTAAGTTAATAGAACTGGATAAAGAGAAAAAACAATAATGAGCAAACAATTAGAAAGAGAAGCTCTAAAATATGATCTTATATCGCTTATCAAATTGCAAGATAAGCGCAAGGAAAATATTTTATTATTTGAAGCATCTATAAAAGGTGAGCGAGAGGCTACCCAACAAGAAGAAACGGTGCAGGCGGTTCTTGAAACTAAATTACGTCAACATGATTTAGGTTTATCTAAATTAGACGAAACTGACAAGGTATTAATTTTAGAAGATATTCCAAAATTAAAATCAACTCGCGAGAAACGATCACAAACCGTTATGCTTTTAAAAGCTGCTATTATCGCAGAGCAAGAGTCAATGGATTATGAAGAAAATATGATTATGTTTTTGGAGAAGAAAAATGGTAGCCAGGTCTGATGTTATAGTTGACTGGTTTTCGTCACCACGAATTATAACAGTTTTATCTCCATCTGCGGAGATAACTATTCAGGATCTTCTTGATACGTGCCGCGAGGCAGAAGATGACCCTCAAAATATGGTTTATAAATTTCTTGCGAGCGCGGCTGGCAAAGAGAACCTTGGTGGAGGCGTTCAGGTAGGAATCACCTTAACACTTCAGAACGCCGTTCTGGCTTTTGAAGCACGTCCTGGCCCTACTTACGTTCAGTGCACAGTAAGCGGCGGTAATATAGTAGCGGTAGATGCTGTCGCAACAAATATCTCCCCCATCTACTCAACTGCATTTACTCAGGTAGTAACATCAGCCTCCTCTAGCGCGACGCTTGTTGGTGTTGACGTGGGAAGTATTGCTGCGGCCATTTGGGATGAGCCATTAGCAACACACCTTACATCTGGAAGTGTTGGAGAAGCTTTATCAAACGCCGGACTAACTCCAGAACAAGCTAAACAATTACTGTTAGTGTTTGTCAATTCATTATGATTGCATAATGTTGTATCGTTTTAGGAGTTTTGATGAGCGTAATTAAACGTGTAATTGGAAAAGACTTTAATTTCTTTTCAAAAGTAGCCATTAGCAACAGCGTATTTCCGGTAGGGTCTGACGTACAGTGGGCCTTTCAGGCGCGGTTTTTAACCCTTCAAAATGAAGGAACCACAACATCTCAAATCATAGAGTATTCCTTCAATGGAAATACCGTTCACGGTGAGTTGCAGCCAACAAAAGCAAGTGCGGCACTTAGTTTTGAGGACCGCCCCGGCTCTGCCATTTGGTTTAGAGTTAAAACCGGTTCTGCTGGACCAGTTACTATTCGTGTAGAGGCTTACGGCTGTAAATAAGCGATATATGCTACTGCATGAAGCTCGTTAAAGATAAATGTGAAATCGAATCTTGCTGCGAGACTGACTCGGCTGCACTGCATTTGCATCACATAATAGAAAGAACGATAGTTACAAGTACCAACCATCCGTTCAATCTAGCCATTCTTTGTAGTAATTGTCACGCCAAGGTTCATAGTGGAAAGATTAAAATAATTGGAGTTTATCCATCAACTAATCCGCCCAACGGACGAACGCTTATCTATTCAGTAGATGGTAATGCTAACGTTCCTGGAATTGACAAACCATACGTAGAATTTTCAGGTAAGTCGTTTAAAATTGCGTAACTGCTTGTGATATATAGAAATTGATGAAGAAGATAGGTAAGTCCCTAAACAAACCTGGGCCAAAAGTTTATACCGAAGAAGAGACTCGCAACAGACTAATTAACGTAGCTAAGTATTGGGGTTTCGAAAATGAACTACGGCAAATTTTTGCTAGAACAGATATGTTATTGCTTCGTTGTACAAACGAGCAAGAACGCAAACAAATAGCAGTTTTCGGTGCGTTGGAGATTCATAAGTTACTCGGAGCTGAAGGTACGCTTGAAATTGATGGAAAGAAAGTAGTTTAGGTATGTCACAAGAGAAACGTTTACAGGGTGTAGTGGTGTGGTTTGACAGCAAAAAAGGCTACGGATTCATCAAGCGTGATGACGAGTTGCCAGACCTGTTTGTTCATTTTTCCGATATAACGGTTCAGGGATTCAAGACCCTGAAGAAAGACCATAAGGTCTCGTTCACGCTCGGAACAAATAACAAAGGGCAACCTAAAGCTACCGACGTACAAGTACTTCAGTAAAGGCTTCGCTCAATGCGTCCATACGGAATGACCAGACGAGACATCAAATGGCAGCGTTGCGGCTGTCCGTGTTGCTGGACTACGTGGGAAACACACGAGAAGCGCCGCCGCAAAGCGGCACGTCGTGAAGGTAAGTTATTTGTGAGTAAGGAACGCCTGGATAATCGTAATGATCGTACCGATGCCAGCGCTGCCGAGGATAAGTACTAGACGAAACATATTTTTATCTATGTCTTCTAGCTTTTTCTTAATCTCTTTAGCAGTATCTCCAACTTCATCAACCGACTTTTTGAATGTTGCGATGTCACGGCGCACGTCTTTAACTTCGTCTTCGATAACTTCAAGTCGATCAAGCTTATCGGCTTCTTCTTGAAGAACTTCAAGGACGTGTTCATTTTGACGTTCTACTTCGAGGTAGATAGTGAGTGCCTTCTGATTTACTTCAAGAATGTTGTTCAAATCCTGAACGGTAAGTAGACCAATGTCCTGATTGGATAAATCAGCTTCATTAGTCTGAGACACTCGTTTAGTTGGCGTCAATGTAGTCCCGCGCTTTGGTGGTAGTTCTGCTGGCATGGCTTTCCTCGATTATTTCTCGTTGCGACTCTGGATACGCTTAATACAAAGGTCATATAATTTGTTAAGCTCTTCGTATTCCTTCAATATCTTCCGCATTCTATCGAATTTTTCTTCCGTAACGTCCCCGTCTTCTTCGTCATAAGAAATGACAGTATTTGTCATTGGGTAGAAGGCTACTTGAGGGGTATTGATGATTGTTGATTTTTTCTGTCCCATGTGGCCTCATTGATTTCTTGAATGACGTGGTTTTCTGTCCTGCTCAGCCGTTTCAGCTAATTCTTCTGCGTACTGTTCGTCTGAGACATTGTATTCTTCATACAATGGAACAAGTTTTGGTATACCGGAACGTGCCCTGGAAGGCAGAGACGTTTCTTGTTGTAAAATAGTTATAGCTGGAGCCGGAGGTGGCGCAGCAACCCTTACTCTGATTTTGTCGCGTTTCTTATAGATAGATCCAGATTTGATCGATGCATTTGCTTGTGTTTCGGTAATGCTATAATGTCTTGAGTCTAATAGATTGACAGATGCAAAAGAACGTATCGTAACGTTTAGATCAGCCAGGCTGACGTCTACTTTAGATAGATTGGTTATCCACAATTCTTTATTCTTGCTAGTCATACAACTTTAATGCCGTACTATGTGCTTATTTGAATATATTCACAGGTTGAGCATGCACACAATATTACATTATAGCCCAGGTCAAATAGCAACGATAACCATCTCGGTTTTTGAGCCCTCTACGGGAATTCTTACCGATGGTTATGACGTTCCTTCTATCACCAAGGTCGTAATGCCAAGCCTAGCGTCAGCAGCCGGGTTTCCACAGGACATGACTGTTGTTTCCACAGGCGTCTATCAGTATAAATTTCAATTGCCATCCGGAGCCTCCGCCGTAGGCAGTTACGTGGTAATAGTAGAGTATACAGAACCGGATGCTACTGTTAAAAATGAAGTCGTCGAACTAAATGTTAACGCGCCGTTTGCGAATTTTAGTGTATCGCCCGGCTAATGGGGAAACCCCAAGGGGCCTTCTATGTCACAAATCCGTCAACGCTCTGAGCTAGTACAAGTTACCGACACTGTACAGTTACGCGCACTATTTAAAGATGGAACCGGCACTCCAATAGATTTGGATGCCTATCCCACTATCAGTATAATCTTGCCTAGCGGGCTCGTGTCGTTCGGCCCTACGTCTGCCGGTATTTATCGAGTCGAAGAGGGCCGATATGGTTTCGATTACGCAGTAGGTATCGGCGGACCAGTAGGTGTTTATATCGACAAGTGGACCGGAACACTTCAGGGTACCAGCATTGAAGCCAATTTTCAATTCATTGTTGATAATACTCAAATGCCAGCCATCAATACGGATGGTTATTACCACTTGGGCGACGATGTCGGGTTCAACTACAGCCAGAATGCTATATTCAACATCGATAAGGTTATCAAAGGCCTTCGCGCTCGTTTGAAGAGCAGCGGTAAGGCAAAGAAGATTGACGCTAACGGAAACGTTACTTACATCGATTGTGATATTTTTACTACAGATCTATTGGTTACGTTTTGCGCTATGTCGTTGAGTAATTTTAATGAAATTCCATATTTCACTAATTTTACTTACGAAGACACTGCCATTATAGACCAGTTCATCAATATGTTGGTTCAAGGAGCTACTCTTTACGCTCTATCCAGTCAGGCTCTGATTGAACGAGGTCGAGAGTTCAATATTACTGACAATGGCATCTCGTTCGTTCCACCAACGGTATCGGAAATGCTGATGACACAGTATTCGTCAGCTCTTTCGTCGTATAACGAGAATTTAAAGTACATTAAGAACTCTATGCGCCCAGCTCCTAAGGGTTTGGGCACGATGACGATCACTACGACCAACCCTAACGTGCAACGCCTTCGCCACCTGAGAGCCCGCCGCTTCTTCTAACCTTATTTGAGCTTTCCCTCACTAAAGCGCTATATAATAGAATGAAGGAGACTGTTAGGTGAAGAAATATACTTTAGAAGAAGTTAGAGGGTTTTCTCCTAAGCTTTTGCTGACGCTTATTACAAATTTGAGGGTTTACCTTAAAAAGAACAAGCAAATGCAAAGCATTTTTAATGAATATGGAGTGGATATCGAGGAGATAGACTACATTCCTATTAGTTTTTCTGATTTAGATGTTTCGGCTAAGACAGACCATGGGATTATCTATTTTAATTACAAACTTCTATGTGACGGGGACTTCTTTAAAGACTTCGGTTACGGTATTCACGAGATTACGCATTGGCTTCAGCAAACTACCGGCACCGAGCCTACGCAAGGCGCAGATGATGGCGATTACCTCGATAACCCATTTGAAGTTGAAGGGTTTCAGAACCAGGTAGAGTGGCTTGCAGATCAATATGGAAAAGGTGAAGCTAACGAATACGTAGACGGAATGCTTGATTATCACGGGCTCGAAGGAAAAGAAAAGCAGGAGAAAGCTAACGAACTAAAGAAAAAAGTTTGATCGAAGGTACCGATGTCATATTATCTTAATCCAAACATAGCAGGCATTACCGAAACGATCGCTTTAAACGATGGTGACGGTATAACTGTGCGTTGGGCTACAGCATTTCCGACAACCAGAACAAACAAAATAGCTTACCACATATATTTTTCCGAAACAGAGCGAACGATCTTTTCTGAAGGCCCTAAGTTTGTAGTCCTTACATATACCAACCAGGCAACCATCACTGGATTTACGCCAGGTACCGTTTATTATTTCGCAGTGCGTGCCGTTGAGTATATTGAAAATGTGCTAGACACATCTGCTTTAGTGCCGTACCAAGATGATCTTCTCCTTCTGCCAACCACCATACTATCATCAGATATTGACGAAGTACAAACTACAATCCCTATCATTGACGGGACAGACTTCCCAGCATTTGGAGTTGTGCTGGCTGGTACAGAGTTGATCCGATACGGTTCTGTAACTGGAAATTCATTAACTTTAGCTGAGCGCGGTTACAACGGTACCACCGCCACGATCCATAATACGGACGGATACAATGGCGAGCTGACATGGAGCCCGACATTGACGTTCTTCATCGGTGAAGAAGAGCGTAACCCGCGCGTATATCACGCCCAGTGTCGAATCGATATCGATCATTATCCGTACACCGTCACAGACGGATACAAACAAGTTGTTAAAGATATACTTACAGTAGATTTGACCTCAAGCGATCAGTACAACGTCGGATTTCAACCTTACGACTATGCAGGATGGCATCGAACCGACCCGGTTCAACTTCTAAATGGAGAATGCGTTGGTAGTTACATAGGTGGAGAACAATATTGTGCTGATGGATACAACGGAGTAGGTCAAACTCTTCGTGGAATGAGTGTCCAAGAGCAAAATAATCAACGTCAAGAGATGCTGCTCAACATAGATGGTGAGCCGGTTGTGCTTTTGACTAAGCAGCGTACAGGTTATCGTTGCAAGTGTTTCTTGCCTTCAAACGAAAGTCCGGATGATCGATGCACTAAGTGTTTTGGAACCGGGTTTGTTGTTGGATGGCAACAGTATTTCAATCCACGTCGTTCTGATAGTAGAATTTTCGTGAAGTTTTCTCCAGCAGAGGACGCAGTTAAATCGACAGAGACTGGATTTGAATCTGAGGCCATTTTTGATGTATGGACACTAACGGTACCGACAATAAAAAACAGAGACATCATCATCAGATTTGACCAAGATGGCAATGAAGAATTTCGCTATGAAGTATTGAGCGTAACTAGAAATAGATTGCTTCAAAGTCTAATGGGTGGTCAGAAGTTTAGGGTTCAGAGAATTCGCAAGACAGACCCGGCTTATCAGATCAGATCTTTCCGTAATACTGAGCTGCTTCCTTCAAAGATTTTTACAACATTGGCTCAGGCGCCAAGTATTCTTCCACATCGTCACGTAATTGTTATCAATGAGGATACGTTTGGAATAGAAGATGTTAACCAAATCACAGGGATGGCACAGGGCCACTCGCACAGCGTCGTGGATGGCATAGTTCAGGAAGCTTTGGGCCATACACATGAAGTGATCCTGCCTTGACAATATTTAAGCATAATTTACGGAGATTGTATGACTGGTCCTAACTTTAATAAAAACAGCGGAGTAGGCAAATTAGCTACAAATCGCTATGATTTCGAGGATCACGTAAATGGCGTCAACCGTCATCACAGTGATAATGATATACTTTTGTCAGAGCCCCTCGTCGGAATCACTGCCGGGTATGTTAGCGAAGCGCTAGCAGCTCTTAATGATAATATTTTGAATTTCGACTTCTTCGTAACTGTAGGGGCCGATACAGATGTTTGGTCAACAGGAGTATTTGATGATTCGGTAGCCAACCTGGATATCGAGTTGACAGATGTTCTGACAAACGTTTCCAACCCAAAATATGATCGTATCAAAAACGGTGGTATTATCGTTATCAAGTCCGGAACACATAAGATCGGCAAAACAGTAGAAATCCCAGCAGGCATCATACTTATGGGGGAAGGCTTCGGTACCAAGCTAGTCAACACGACTGTATTGGATCCTACTTCACCACGAGTCGCAGCTGAATTGCCAATGTTCCTGGTCAAAGGCGACATCGACAGATCAGAAGACAAAGCGGTTGTCAGCTCTGTCACGACGTATGACCCGTTTTTAACTAGCAAGGGCGTCAAGATGATCAACCTGATCATCTCAGACAACTATCTGAAGCCAGCATTCCTAGGCGATACCGCATATCGTACAGTACAGAATTTAGCGTCTCCACTTGTTTCTTTGGAACGCGGCGGTGGCCTTGAGTGCGAAGGAGTAGTGTTCTTCGGACGTTCAGGAAGCGGAACGCCAACACAAACTACTTACTCTGCAATTTCGATCGATTACTCTTCCGGTTCCAACTATTCAACCAATCTCGATGTCAAAGGATGTCAGTTTGATGGATTCAATCGCACAATCGATTACTCCGTTTTGAAAGGCACGCTCGATTACTTCTCGTTTAAGAACAATAGAGTACGTAATTTCGGGCCTGTTGGCGGAACGGTTGATGCTGAGAATAGCAACGTTATTTTTGCTAATGGATGTAACATCGATATTAGTTCAAACTATATCTTAACCGACACTGATCTATTAGCCCTTGTGTATATCGACGCTTTCACAAGCGATACCACCACCGTTCAAGGAAAAAGCAAGATTGTAATTTCAAATAACGTATTGGCAAGCGACAAACCGGATAACTCTGCCTATACGCCTGTTATTATTGATTTCAATGCCGGTATTGCTGGGGCTATCAGTTCAAAATGCGTACTGATGACAGTTGGTAATACATTCGACGACGCATATGGGTACAAAATAAGCGTGACACCTGGTGTGTCGTTGTTTGAAGTTTCGGAGTCGGTTACGGCCCTCGGCGTAGCGACAGCTGCCGCTACAGTATTGGCCAGCACTCTTACGATGACTGCAACCGGCGCAGTTGCTATCACGGCAGATACAGCAGCTGTCACGGCCGCAGCTGGATTAACAGCTACCGTTACTGGTAATACATCCGTTACGTCTACAGGAACTACGTCTATTACGTCTACAGGAGCTACGTCTATTACGTCTACAGGAGCTGCAACGTTGGCTGGCAGCGATTTAACGCTAACAGGATCTCAAACGGTATCGACTGTAGCAGTTTCTGGCGATTTAGTAATAACTACACAATTTATACTGTTTGTTGACACATCTGCGTTAGCTATTTCGATAACGCTACCAGCACACTCAGCAGGGCGAATGGTAATTATAAAAGACTCTGGTGGAAACTCATCAGTAAATAACATTACGTTGGTAAGAAACGGCGCCACTGGTAATATAGATGATTACGCAGGTGACAGAACTATTTCTGTTGATTGGGCATCTTGGACGCTTGTAAGTAACGGATCTAATTGGCTTCTAATTTAAGGAAATTTTATGACTTATGACGGAAAATATGTTGTAGACACAAATCAAGGTAGCATGATTGCTGCTCCAGGCCAAACTAGTTACGTCAATCTTACGACTGAATTATTAACAACGGCGTCAACTAGTAATACTAAGCATTTAAGTTACATAGCTGGTGACTATGTTTACGTATTAGAAGGTAATACTGGAACGAACGGTGGTTGGCTTGTTTATAAAGCACCTCTTTCAGATCCGACTAATCTTGTAAAAACCGGCAACAGAGCAAATTATCAAGCCGCAACAACACACGTTGCTGGGACGCTATTAATAGTTGGAAATTACGTTTATATTTACGGAAACACTTCGACTGAAATTTGGAGAGCTTCTTTAGATTTTCCAGAGTCGTGGAATTTGATGTCTGATACGCTGCCATTTGCGGTAGGCGGCTCAAATGCTTGCGTTGTTGGTAGCACAATTTACATTTTTGGATCAGGCGCGGAAGATGGTAATGGTGCCAAAATTCTTACGGCCAGCACCTCTACGCCTACAGTATTTACCGATTCTGGATCCGTGCTTCCATCAGAATGCATAAAAATGACATTGGCCGTAACGCCAACCAATTTATTTTTGTATGGCGGAAGAGCTGGTGCCATTGAAAATGGACTTATTTTTCAGGCAAGCATAGGCGCCCCGCTTACTTGGACGAATCCTGGTAGTTTGCCAAACAATACGCAATCAAGAACCGCGTTTGTAAGCGCTAACTATATTTATCTTATCGGCGGCAATGGCGGAGGCACACCAAACGATGACATTTACAAAAGCTCAATAAATGATGGTGTTACATTCACTTTGGCATACAACACTTCGAGAGCCAGATCAAATACAACTGTTCAAGAAATTAATGGTATATTGTACGTGTACGGCGGACAAACCTCCGTATTGGTATACGAAGTATCAGTAGCCGATTTGGATAATGCTGTTGGGTCTCCATTCACAACTGCTACCAGATCGCTTCCTAATGGCCGTTGGGGTTACGCTTCAATAGGTATAGGTGATACGTACTATATGTACGGAGGACATAACGTAGCTAGCGGATTACCAACTGCGGGCGTTATACAAAGTTGTTCTTTTCATGGAGCAACCGCCTCTAGTCGAGGCCCGGCAAAGTTTAACACTACTACCACCGCATTAGCAACACCGGTTGGTGGGTGGAATTGTGTACGCATAGACGATACTATTTGGTTTTTTGGGGGCATTACAGCTACGTCAACTTTTACGACTAAAGTTTTTAGTGCACCAGTGTCAAGCCCAACCACAATCACAGAGGCCGCCGCAAGCGGCGGTCCCTCAATAGCTCACAACAAATGTTTCATCCATAATGGATACATTTATGTTGTTGGTGGCGATGATTATGGAAATGTTATTGGCAATGGCGTTGCTCTTGCACCAATAACAGCTCCTACGCAGTGGAAAACCTCTAATAGCACTCTCCCGACCGCGCTGTCACGATATAGTTTGGCAGTGATTGGTAACTATGTTTATTTGTTTGGAGGATGTACGACTATTTCTGGCGGTACTCCTGGGGCATCAAGCTCAGTAGTATACCGAAGCCTTTTGACAGAGCTTAACGAAAGCGGAAGCACGAATTGGATTTCAGTTACAGCTCTTGCAACGGCGTCAGCCGATCATGTAATGGTGATGAGCAATAATTATTTATACCTTATAGGTGGAACATCTACCGGATATACAAATATCGGCACTATACAGGCATGTTTAATATCTGAATTGGCAGGAGGTGTATCTAATTTTAAATCATTAGGTAATTTTTCTCCAGGAGCAACCACTATTGCTGGTGCCAACGCTTTGTACAGCGAAAACGATTTTTATATTTTAGGTGGCCGCACGGCCGTGACCGCCGGGGCCGTTACATCAATTCACAGAACAGTAAATAGAGCTTATCTTAAAACTCTTGGTGATGTTAAAGAAAGTACCGAGGCTGTTCCAGCTATAAGTTTAGGTAGCGGAAACGCCAATGCATATAATTCATTTATGCAGTCTGGAAATTGGCCATGGCATGTAGCAAAGACGACATAATTTACGGCACTACTACTAGTAGGCCATCCTGGTAGGATACTAACATGGAACTAGAACAATCATTAACAGCGCTTTTCAGTTTACAATTTATTAGTCTTTGCCTAGCTATCGCAGGCATCAACGAAATTCTTCGTAGAATTACGGAATTTGTTCTTGATAACCCTAAGGTTCCGGCGTCAAAGACATCCAAAATTTGGACCGATTTATTTCTTCCAATCTCACCACTATTTACTGGCGTCCTAATAACAGCCTTTGCTAAAGGTTTACCTTATCCAGAAGGATGGGGAGAGCATCGTGATTCAAGAATAATGATTGGATTCATTGCAGGACTACTCAGTGGCCTTGTTTATCGAGTAGCCAGCAGTTTTTTGAAAGAAAAGCTTGATGGATATCGTAAGCGCACACCAGTAGAAGGCGAAGACCGTAGAACTACAACGGATCAAACGAAGGCTCCGTCTCCTCCAGATAATCTGCCTGAATAAATCCATTTTACTTTATGCAAAGTAATGTCTTCGTTATAGTGCATAGGGAGTATTCCGGCATTTGTTGGTAAACCCTTTCATGGTGAGATATGAGCAATTATCCAAACCAACTAGACGACGACGCATCTATTATAAGAGTAGATGATAACCTTACTGATATTGGTGCCTTGGCCATTAACCAGCTGCGTGATGCTGTTTTTGCCATCGAACAAGAATTAGGTCTAACACTATCTGGTTCAGCCGGAACACTGTTCGATCGTCTTGGCGTGTCGATAGAGGCCAGCGGCGCACTAAAATCCTCTGCCATTGTCGCAGCTGGAGCCATAGTCGGACCCGTAGCGAATGCTGACGTATCACCTACAGCAGGTATTGTTGAGTCGAAGCTGTCGCTTACATATTCGACGCAGTCGCTGTACAACGATATTCAGGCAGTTCAGACAGACGTTGATAACATTATCGATATCACGGCAAGTCTTAGCTTGGACTTCCTCAAGCACCTCAACGGTCAGAATCCTTTATCTTCTTCGGCCAATGCTCGTCACGTAGTGTCACATATCGATATCAATGATGAGCCAACCGACAGCCGAGACGGAGCATATTCTTGGCCTAGTGGCGTTGCCCCACGTAGCAAAACTGGATCTTTGCGTGGTTCTAATTTAGCTGCCTTCTTGTACAGCATGAATGACGAATTGGTTGACCACCAAAACGCCACCGGAACAGCAAGCGCTAACGGTGACACCTACGGTCACCCAGCCGCAGCAATTTCTGTCAACAGTGACGAATTCGTTGTTCTTTCAAGAACGATTGCGGATATGCAAGGGTTTGCTGATGCAGTAGACCAGGCCAGCTTCGCAGCTAATGCAAATCATCAGCAGAACAATCACACAAACGGAATTTCTCGTACATGTCGTGGAACGATCCTATCTAACGACGGGTACGGACAAGGCCTTGTACCATTTACAAGCGTAACGACTTTCCTTGCGACAGCAGGCGCATCGACGCTGATAGACAACAACGTTAATGGAGATGATATCATTCAGTTCACTCCAACACCAGACGTTACTTACTACTTCGATTCTTTGTTCTCACAAGTTCGTAGCGGCGATATCATTACTGTCAACTACGGTGCGGTAGAAGCGCAATACGTCATCGACTCTGTAAGCTATACATTCGACGGAAGTAATCCTCCTAATCGTTCATATCTTGTACGTATTAACGGACGAAATCTCGTCGACACCACAAACGCTGTTGCGAGAATTGATAGACCAAAATTCAGTGACAACAAGTTTGGTGTTTTGGCCATTTCACACGCCAACAACTCTTTTGGAGAAATTCCAAGCGTAACGGTATCTAATCCGCGTGGCGCAGCAGCGCTTGGCATCGGATTCAATGCAGATAAGCTAAATCGCAAGCACTACAATTTGTATCTTGAGTTTTACCCAACTGGAAATCCTTTCGATAAGTCACTAATTCTACCAGCTATTGACGTGACGGGAAATCTTGGAGTTACTCCAAGCAAATACACTCTTGACAGCGTGGTCGAGTCAATCAACTCAGCTTTCCGTAGAGAGGGATACAACTATCGTTTCGTAGCCTTCTCAAATAAAGGAGAGATCGGAATCATGCTTGCTGACTCTATCAGCAATGCAAGTTTCTCAATCATAAGCGGCTCACTCGATGTAAGCGGAAATGTCATTGAAGACATCTTTGTGAACAACGTAGTTGGCGACGCAACGACTGGTGCGGTTGACCCGTTTGGCTTCGGCGTAGCTGGTGCTAACGTAGCCAGCCCACAGTTCAAAACATCGTATGTAAATATTAATCAGTCTCAAGCGGCAACAAGAGTTTTCGTTCCACTAAAGAGCAAAAACTATTATGTTAATGGTAACGAGCGGAGTAATCTACGAGCAATTAGCGATGGGTACACCGACGTGTACGGAGATCGTTATTGGGAAGCGACCACGTTATCTAAGACAGTTATTCCAACGTTGACGGTTAAGGTTAAATATGAAGTGCCGATGGATTTGCGTACGGCAGATCTGCGCCCAGGAAAAACCATTGTTGTTCAACCAACTCTGGCCAAAACAGATATCAAATACAACGACGTAGATTATGGACGATTTATCATTAGCGATGTCGCATACACCATATGCGGCGGTGAATGTACCAAGACAACGATTGAGGTTTACAACGGAGTTCATGCGACTGGTAATGCCATCGCTACCACCACAATAGCCATCGCAGTTAAGTTGTACTTCTCTGACGACTCGGTCAGCTTCAACGCACTTAACATTGCTAACTCAACCTCCGCTGATAAATTCAAACGATTGTTTGAAGTTTATGTCGACTCAGACGGTCATACATTTAGTCACGAACGCGCTCGGTACAATTTGAGTACCGGCAACGCACAGATTGTAAAAACAAATTTAATCAAAGTCGCCACAAAATTGCGCGGCTACCTCAGCGGTGGGATCCGATCTATTAATCTAAGAATCACATCGTATAACACTACGACTGGTGTGTACGATGGTTATCTAGGAAAGAGTAGCGTTCTTAATGTAGGTCCCGTCGTAACTGGTAAAAAAGGACAGGTTACCAGATTCTACGACGAAACCGGCGTAGACTATATTGACATCGTTTTTGACTTAGCCGATACCGTAGCAACATTTGCCGCAGTTGACATTAGCATAGATCTATTTGAATCTCTACAGAATGACCAAGAAGTATTTTTTCTAGGCACCGTATTGTATAACGAATTATCTAATCGCCTTATTTACCTACGTGACGGAAGACAGTTTGGAAATCTAAGCGAGAATGAGTTCTCTAACTCGGCTATCGATTTCGTTACCGCTGGCGATCGATTCACTCACCAAAATGGTGTTGTTCGTGGTCTTACTTATGTAAGCGGCACCAACACGACCGACTCGATGCTGCTTACATTTCAGGGCGGACTCGTTCTGGTCAATGGTAAGTTTAGCGAAATAAACAATTTCGTTGCAAGCATTCCGATTGTTCAAGAATACTATGCTGGAGCCCCAGTTGCTAAAATAACATGGGCAGTTTGCATCAACTCCAAGTCCGATGTTCAAATTATACCTCTTACAGATTATGACATACTAGGTTCTAATATTGCTACTGGTACGACGCGCTTAATCTCAGTTTACAATCCAATTACAACCGCTACATATGGAATTGATTGTTCTACGTTTACAGATTTGGCCGTTAAACGAAAAGACCTAACGATCATTGCGTTGGTGCGCTCTAACGTTATAAGCAGCGTATCGTTTAGCAATACCGTTACTGACGCACGTAAAATCATCCAAGATGATTCATCGGCCCCAGTTATTACATGGACTTCTGAGAAGTACTCTGGAAACTTCGACTCATTCGAGTCACTTGATACATGGCTGAAGTTTAACTCCAGCTACAACAACACGGTACGCGTCCGTGGCGACTTTACGTTCGACGAAGAATATACTTTTGATTACGAGACTTTGGTAAAGTTTGTCGGAGACGGTGCGACGTTTACTTTGTCAGGAGATACTGTTTTTAACATAGGAAGCAATGTATCGTTTGATGGAATCAAATTCGTATACGTTGCATCGACAGATGGGTCATACACTACCAACAACTTAGTTAACTCAACAAGCGGCGCTTTGTTCTGCGAAGTTGATACCAATGAGAACATTGAAGTTAAAAATTGTGAGTTTACAGCATCAGTTGCGGCTCGTCATCCATTCTTAGTTTTCAATTACTCAAATAACACGTCAACGCTACAGAATGTAAACATATCAAACAATAAATTTGTTTACACAGGGGCGGCTGATGATAAACGTGCAGTAATAGCGTTTACTGCTCCGGCAGCAATACTTACTTCCACGACTGCGGCCAGACTTACCAATTGCGTGATCGATGGAAACATCTGTGATAAAAACCAGATGATATCAATCAGTTCTAATTACAATACAGGACTGACGTCTACTAGAAATGCTATAACTACTATAAACTGCAGAATTACTAATAACGTATGCGGCGCCATCAACTACCTTACGCGTCAGGCTACACCAAGTAACGTATATAATACAACAGCAATTACTGATAAAGATAACAATTTGATCATATCAGGAAATACGTGCCGCTTCATATTTACCGGAATGAACAATGGAATATTCTTAATAGGAACAGTCCCCGGTGTTCGTCCGGCCACTACGTTTAGCACGGCGATGTTTTCAGGATCTGCAATCATTACTGAAAACACAGTAAGCTGGATTCATATTTCTATGCGCGTACCGTCCTCGTTGCTTGTACAGAACCCAACACTTATCATTAAGCATAACAAAATTTCCGGATTTAATCCAACGTTTTTAACTGAGTATTACTATGGGTACACGACAGTAAATACGGCGGTCATAGTAGATCCAGTAGCCGGAGCGTGAGTTATGAATAGCAGCATAGTTATAGAAGGGAATACCTTCGATAATGGTAATTATTACAACGCTGGCGTTCAGACTTATGGATATACCACTTTGGCCTTAATAAAAGGCGATGCGGTAATCAACAACAATACATTTTTAGCCAGCACCGTTACTGGACTGGACATTCAGGCAGATAGTGTTGTAAGTGATAACGCATTCCACAATATCTACTCGTCAGTATCGTCCAATTTTATCAAACTGACAAGTTGCACATGTAGCATTTACAACAATAAATTTGTACGTGGTTCAAGCACAGTTCAATCGTATATTTATATTACAGGTACATCCGGTCATACTATAACCGACAATTATTTCGATAGCACCACGATAAATGGAACTATAGAGACACCAATTGTAGGTGCCCTATCAGCTGACGTTACGGATCGTAATAGAAATCAAATATACTATAAGCTCATGGAGCTTACCAATTTTTTCGCAACAACAACTACGGGATACCGGGCAACGACGACAGGCCTTGGCGCATACACTTCTGTTTTTTACAATTTAAGTGCGTCTCCAGTAACAGCAGATCTTAATGCTAATTGGAACCTCTCTGATTTGTTACCTATTGGTGCAAGAGTTATTGGTGTTGATTGGAGTTACAATGCGCCATCTACGACGGGATGGAGTACCATCAGCAATAGCGGTTTTACATTAGCGCTTTACAGGTCGCTGGACTTGGCTGCCAACATTACCGCCGGTACTGGGTCGATAGCGACGATTATTACAGATGTTGGATCTTATATGGCTCCCGCAGATGTTGTTTTTGATCAAATCTTCATAATTGGCGCGGGCCCTGTCGCGACATTGGCTAATGGAACTGTAAAACATTTGAAGCTTGACCTAGGTACAAGCTCTATTTTCCAAATTAGTCCAAATTATGAGGTTTGTTTACAACTTGCACTTAGCCCACAGGTACTTGCTTCAGCCACCGCCAGCCTTTCTCATGCACTACTTGTTAAGTATACATATGGGTGATTCATGACAAGTTCAAATGTTATAATTGAGGGAAACTCCATAGATAATGGAATTTATGATTCAGGAGTTTATGCGTACGACGCACTTATCGATTCTGCGGCCAAGTCCTCCATCGTAAATAATAACCTATCAGCCACATCGTCGTCGTATCTAGATTTAACAGATGACTGCGTTGTAAATGGTAATTTTTTCACTGCCCCAGCAGCTTCAGCCACGTTTATTAGTTTAGAGGGTAACAGTTGTATCATTACAAACAATATTTTTGCGCGCGCCGCCGTTTCAATTACTGCATACATAGCTATTTCTAGTTCTTCTGGCCATCAAATAAATAACAATAATTTTGATAGTACCACTGTTAATGGAACATCAGAAACGACCATCTCAGGCATAACTGCCGGTGACGTTATCGATAAAAATAAGAACCACATCAAATATGCTGTTGTGCCGATGGGAGTTGATCATCCTGCAAGCAACTTTGCGACAGTTAACAGTATAGCCTACTATAATGCTATTCATGAAATAACAAATAAAGCGGTTTATTCTTATTACGCCAATACTTCATTTATAATCGGAAGCACTGGCGGGCGTGATTTTTCTTTTTATGCAGCCATGGATAAGCATCTGCCAAGAGGCGCTCAAATAATGTCTATTAAAGCTGGAGTTTGGTTTGCCGGGACCGCTACCATTACCACTAATGCTGGCAGCAATCTAGTAGAGATTATTGCAAAATCACAGCCAATTGTGAGCGCTAATTATTCTGCCGGTACAGGATCTATATTGGATCCAAAACTTAGAGCTAATACGTTTACTGATTCTCAATCAGCATCATATTCGTTTGATCTTGACACTACACTCAGCGTCATAAGTGCCGGTACACAATACGTTACGTTGGACGTTTCGAGTAACGACAACTATGTTGTTGGCCAAGATAATACAGTCATTGTTAAATTTCATATCAATGCACTACTTGCTTCCGGCTCTGGTGAATTTGAAATATCCCCAATGGTTGTAAAGTATACTGTTTGATGGTAGTTTTTTGCTATATCTATAATGTCTACTAACAACTTCTTTAGGTCTGATCTGCCGATTCTGCATCATGTTGCGCAGAATAGCATGATCATTTTTCCTAAAGAAATTGTCATTGCAACATTACGAGATCATTTTAGTCAAGATACCTATTATCACTACGTAGCTGATGAGTGGGGATATCCAAAGACTACAGACCATACCGATTTGGTTCAAGAGGCCGGTTTGAAAGACAATCAAACTACCAGGTTATTTATTGGTGAAACATATCGCCAGGATGTTGTGTTTTATCCAGCAATCATAGTCAAGCATGGTGGAGCCAACTACGTTCCGATCTCATTTAATAGAGAACGCGGCACTGTTCAATGGGACTATCAGGTATACCAAGATGGGTACGGCAACATAACAAAGTTCCCGGTACCGGCTCATTTTATATTTGCAGGAGCATGGGAAGGAAGTATTTCAATAGAAATTTTCACAAGAAGCCTTCCAGCACGGGATAATCTAGCACAAGAAGTAGCGATACTTTTTGCTGACATTCAACACAACAATTTAGAAAAAGCAGGGTTTTTTATCAAAGGTGTTCAGGCAAGCGGAGTAAGCGAGACCGACGATCGTAACGATAAGCTTTACAAACAATCAATTACTCTACAATTTCGTTCTGAATGGCGAAGGCACGTACCAATTAATAACATAGTTGAAATCATTAGTTTAGTAATGGATTTTGGCGACGTTAGTGGCCCAGACGCGGCTAATTTGCAAATAAATAATGAGCAAACTCTAATAGAAGTTTTAGCAGAATTATGAAGGCTTGTATTAATTGCAAATTATGGAAAGAGCTAACTTCGGTGAATTTTGAAGCTAGATCAGATACGAAGCGTTTTAGAGCAACATGCCTAGATTGTGTTAAAAAACTAAAACATATTAGCTATCTTAAAAACAAAGAGGCCTCAAAAGTCAGGGTAGCTAGTTATCGCGCGCAACATAGAGAGAAATTACTTGCTAGTAAAAGAGAGAATTCTAAAGAATATAGTCGCCGCCAAGACGTAAAGTTGAAAAGAAATTATAATCAAAAATTGCGCCGCGCTAATGATGCAACATTTCGCCTCCGAAAAAATATATCTTGTTTGATTAGAAACACTCTTAAGAGATTCAATTCAAGCAAGAATGGTTCCTCTATTACGCAATATTTACCATACTCTATAGAGGAATTGAAATGTCACTTAGAAAGCGAGTTTGAGCCATGGATGAATTGGCAAAACTGGGGATTGGCATCTAATAACACTACGACTTGGCATATCGATCATATTATTCCGCAAAGTTGTTTACCTTTCAAGTCTATGACAGACGAAAATTTCATAAAATTATGGGCGCTAAGTAACCTTAGGCCATTGCAGGCTAAACAAAATTGTAGTGATGGAGCAACTCGAATTCGTCACAAATAGTAATAATAAGATATTCTTTTGACTAACTGAGGAAAATAATATGGCTAATATAAAAGGGGCTTCAGGGGCTGCGCCCGGTGCATACACAGACGTAGAGACCTTAACTACTGGAGTTTCGATCCCAGGCGGCACCCGTTTGGCTGTAATCATGGGCGAGGGAACTCGTAGCGAGGTACTTGTCTCAGGCGCCCTTGGTGGTGGCCTTGACGGACTCAATGCCGGGTATACCTCTGCCAGTGGCGCAGATGGTCGACATTTCCTTTTGGGAATAACTTCCCTCATAGCTAATCGTACCACGGTTTACCGTAACGGCATTCCATTGGTTGGATTGGAAGAGGCAATCGATTCCAATACATTCGATAACGCGTATGATTACCGTATCGATGTCAGTACTGGCGAAATAGAACTTCAAACGGCTTACCTTGTTGATCAAGGTGGTAAGTTCTATTCGGCTTCAACGACTAACTACGGTTCCGGTACAATTGAAAACCTTACCATCGACGATGTTAATGCTCCGTCAGAAACGTGGACGATCAAGTGTTCGTCAGTGCAGCGTGACGGTTATGGTGTCCCAATCGTAAATACAGCGAAGTTTCTTAGCTTCGGCTCTGTATCGGGTACACCACTCGATGGTTATGGTAATCCGGTAGTTTGGCTTTCTGACGACGAGATCGTGACCAACGGCGTCATCTCCTTTAGCATTCTGCAAAACCCTCTTATGGGAGCAACGACTCTTCGTGAAGGTGATTCCTTTACTGTAAAAGTACGAAGCGGAGTTCTTCTAAAGAATGATACGTTAACCGCAACGTACATTGGCACTCTGGATCTTAACGATCCTGGTTTCTTCGATAACATGGAAGACGTTGCGATTCGTTTCGGATCTCCAAGTACTGATAACAACCTTTCGTTGGGCGGACAGCTTGCTTTCTCCAACCAACCACCAGGAATCGTTTGCCTTCAAACGAAACCAGCACTTCCTCGTCGTACATCTTACGATTTGGATAATGAGGTAAAGGCAACGTCTGACGACGTTGAAGATTACATCTTCCCTCTTCCGGTCGGAGTATCTCCAGACGCAGATTCTTCTATTAATTTCTTCGTAACCAGCCCAACGACTGGAATCGAAACGCAAATTATTCCTAACAAGCACGCATTCAATACCATCACGGATACCAGCACTACACCAACATTGTCGACATTTATCTTCTCCGTCTCTACATACAGCTATTTCTATACTGTAATGCAGCGCGCGCAGGTAACGAAGTCTGGCTCTAATGGTGCGATGGATGCAGGTCTTGCAATCCCAGGTGTCGGTACCTTCAGCAGTTCTTCATTCACGTTTACCGCGAATGACATTGGTAAAGAGCTTAAGCTGTTTGACGCGACCAACGCTGTTAATATCGGAACTTTCGATATTACTGCCGCAGTCAACGGAGCACTTACCGTTAGCTTCCCTCTGTTTACGTCTGAAACTGGCGTAACGTTTGAAGTCCGCGACATCGGAACAGATAACCTTGTTTTTACAGCTGCTGACGGAATTATTGCTCCTGACGGTATTGATGGTACGAAGTGTACGCTGACCAGCGCATCTGCTAACTTCAGCACGTACGGTGTGCTCTCCAATCGTTATGTCTCGATCACGACTGCTGTTAATGCAGTTAACGATGGAACATTCCTTATCTCAGCCGGTGTAAGTAATACGCAGGCAGTTTTGAAAAAATACTTCGTAGACGAGACCGTACTTGATTTCCAGGTCGTCGACCCAGATGAGGTCGGTTCGTTCGTTGTAGTTAACCAGGCGGTCGTTCCTGACCTAAACTCTCTTCGTGTGTCCTTCGTAGACGCACGAGATGCAGACTTCTATGACGTTGGTTGGCTAGAGGCTCTTGCAGCTCTCGAAACTGTCGATGTCGACATCGTAGTTCCTCTTCCAAAGCAGACGATCAGCGCAATCTTCCAGAACACGCTGTCTCACTGCCGTACGATGAGCAATATCCGTAACAGACGCGAGCGTGTATTGTTTACTGGAGCAATCGCTGGACTTCTTCCTGAGTTCGTTCTCGGTAATAAGACAGCGGCAGTTGAAGACATCGGATTGTTCGAGGGCATTCAGGGTGACAGCGTAGCGGAAGTTCTATCTGGCAACACCGAAGACCTTGCTAACTACTCTGTTGTAGATGCGTTCGGAACTACGTTCCGCTGTGTATACTTCTATCCAGATGAGATTGTCGTATCGGCTGGCGGAGCAAACGTTGCTCTTGACGGATTCTATATGGCAGCAGCAGGTGCAGGGTACCTCAGCGGCATTCCTAACATCGCTGTCCCACTGACGAATAAGGTTCTTTCTGGATTCACTATCCTTAACACCAAGCGTTTCTCGCCTACTGTTATTGAGAGATTGATCGCAGCAGGTATCACGGTTGTACAACCAGTATCTGGTGGCGGTATCGTTATCCAAGGAAAGACCACAACTCAAAGCGGTTTCCCAGAGGAAGAAGAGATCTCGATCATCTTCATCCGCGACAGAATCGCTAAGTCACTTCGTCAAGGCTTCGCAGGATTCATCGGACTCCCAGAAGATGCAACATTGCTTTCCTCGCTAACGTCGAGAGCAGTAGGCCTCTTGGAATCGTTCATCAGCCAGGGACTTATCACCGCATACGATAGCCTCTCGGTCGCGCGTGACTCTGTCGATCCGCGTCAGTGGAACGTCAAGGTCAAGGTCCAACCAACATATCCAGTAAATTGGATCTACATCAAAGTAAACGTTGGTCTAATCTAATTTTTGAGGGAGTTATTCTATGGCTGGCAAATATCCACAAACAGGGTCTCAGTTATACGACGGAAATGGTAAAAATATTACCAAGACGTCGCTATCAACTAACATTATTATCAAAGTTGGTACCGAAACGATCGGTGCAATTCAGTCTATTCAGATCACTGAAGAGCGCGGCATCCACATGGTCGATGAAGTCGGAACTGACGGTCATATAGACTCCGTCCCGAAGAGCTCAACGAACATTACCGGAACCTGTACACGAGTCAGGTTCGATCGACTTCGCATGGCAGAAGCATTTAGCCGTGGGTTCACTCACGTTCATGCCCAACGCTATCCGTTCGACATCGAAATCATCGACGTACAGAATGCACCATCACTATCTGCCGATCCTTCAAATGACCCGGCGACTATCGTAACTGTTCTTCGAAATGTATGGATTGGAAATATTAACTATACATATCAAGCAAGCGAGTTCGTCGTTCAGGATCAGATGACGTTTCAAGCAGAAACGATTGCCAGCTTCTTTGCTGGTGGTAACAAGAACATTGCTCGTGGTGGCACTCGCGGTATCGCAGGGTTCCAGGATGCAATCGAACTTGAAGCAGATCGCGGTGGACGTCGTGGTTCCCTTGATGCACCAGGACTTATCAACGCCTTTACAGGCGGCGCAAAACCATTCTGATAGACTCTATCAGCTAAGCTGATATATACTCCTTAGTTATAGTCGTTTCTATACATTAAGGAATATATGCCACCAGGAATTAAGAGTCCTATCGGTTCAAGAACATTTACTGCTACTTCAGGCGAGACCGGAGGTTCCGGCCAGGGAATGCGAACTTTCGAAGTTCCCGACGAGTCTGAGGGTTATGATGAAGAGCCGCAACCTCAACGGCCATCAGGACCCCCACAACTTACCCAAGCCCAGCAAGAAGCACGTATGCGAGCTGCCCGACAGGCGAAAGCCTCCGGGCATGTTCCTATTCAGCCTGAGGCAAAAGAACGAGTTGAGTTCCTTGCCGGTTTAGGGCGTATGACTAAGGACGTTCTGGTTGCAGGAACGACGTTCTCCATTCGTACGCTAAAGGCTCGTGAAAACCGTGAATCTATCTTTGCAGCGGCACAGGTATCGCGTGTCGAAACACTTTTCGAAGGGCGTCGTCAACAACTAGCCAGATCAATTTATAAGATTGATAATGTTGAAATAGATTACGTTCTCGGTACAAGCGACATTGAAGCCAAGCTTAATTATGTAGAAGAGCTTGATGAAAACGTAGCTAATTTCCTTTACGATGAATTTGGTGCGCTTAATGATGAGGCTGTAAAAAAATACGGTCTCAAGAGCGAGGCAGACGTAAAAGAAGTAGTTGACGAAGTAAAAAAATCGTAAAAGAATCGGATATCCGGTTCACCTGGCATTTGTGTCAGCTTTACAACTGCGGTTGGGACGATCCAAAGATAGAGAATTTGGACCCGATCCAAAAACTTTTAATGTTTGAGAATTGGATTGAAGACAAGCGCGAACGCGCGGAAGAAGCCAAGAATTTAGGCTATCTCATCGGTTCATTCACGAATCCGGAAATGGTTCGAAAGTTGGTTGCGGCCGAGGCTAATACTTTCGTATCTAATGATGAAGAGTTCGAAGAACTTTCCAAGCAAATCATCGAGGAAAACCGTCGTAAAGATAAAGAAAAGGCGGAGCTTGCTCCTCGTCGTAGACGACGTAAACGCGTGACTGTATAGCGCCCCGGCGCGTGTGAGGACAGATGGCTGAAGGCGATCCACTAGATATTGAACCAATCAAACTGCTATTAGCTAGTGGTAAAGATGTGACTGAGAGTATCAGGAACTGGGTTGTTGGTGTTCGAGAATTTGCTGAAGGTGCCGGTAACGTAGAAGAAAAACTTACTACGCTACAAAAAAATCTTGAAGGCACCAATGCGTCGATCGGTCGAGTGACCGATACAACCAATCTGTTTGCTAGAGCAAACATCAACATGATAGCTACCGGCGAGGCATTGACTGTCAAAATGGGCGGAGCCTCGGCTTCATTCTTGGCATTCAAAAATGATGTTAGTCAGGGCAGCGCATCGATTCAAGATAGCCTTGGAGAACTTGGAAAATTTACAGGCAAGCTAGAAGCGGCTTTCAAATCGCTAGCCACTAGCGGCGGGCCTCTTGGTAAAGCTGCCAGTATGGTTGCTAACAACTTTAAAGAAGTATTCGCCGCGACCGAGCGCGTTCAGGATATGGAGCGTGGATTTATATCTCTAGGAGCTGTGACCGGAAATTTGGGGCAGGTCTTTGAAGAGACTGGTGAGCTGTCTGATGAATTCGATGGCAATATGGCCCAGTTCACAAAGAACATTATGGACGCGACGCAAGCTACCGGTATTGGCGTTGGTAAACTGAGCCAGGCTGTCAAAGAGCTTGGTCAGATTCCAGGTGCGCTAGATGCGGTTGTCGGTACAGGCTCAGGCAATGCCACCGAGTTAGTGGCCGTTACGCAGGTAGCGGCAGCAACAGGAAAAGATCTAAAAGTTGTAATAGGAGAGATGACTAAGGCTTATTCGGATCTTGGCCTGAAGGGTCAAGAGGCTATTAACTATCTATCGACGATAGCAACTGCATCTGATGGACTTCACATTCCGTTGGACGTAACGACCAACAGCATCAATAAATTGTCTACTGCGTATGCTTTTTTGACAAACAACACCGATGGCGCTGTTAAAGCATTTAGTAAGTTCGTGCCTGCTTTGCAGGACGTCGGACTCAGTCCACAACAGGCCACACAAATGTTCGATAAGATGGCAGAGTCGATCAAAGGCCTCGACGTTGGAACCAAAGCATTTCTGGCTCAACGTAGCGGCGTAGGCAGCGGTCTACAGGGAGCTTTCAAGATCGATAAGATGGTGAAGGACGGTAAGATAGACGAAGTCATGAATATGATGCAGAAGAATCTTCAGCGTCAAATTGGAAGTAACGTCGTAACGCTTGATCAGGCCAGTGAAAGTTCGCAAGCCGCATCCCAATACCAGAGACAGCTTTCGTATCTAAAAAGCAGCGCGTTCGGTAGTATGCTTGGTAACGACAAAGACACAGATGATAAGGCTTCCAAGTTTTTTGAGGCAATGAAGAAGGGCTCTCTTACCAAAGATGCTAAAGAGGCAATTACAGGCAAAGCCGCTACCTATAAAGTTACTACAAAAGGCGCTTCTGTGCAACGCCGGATGACGACCGTGGTTAGCATGATGGCTAATGACGTGCAGCGTATGGCTGCAAACGAAGATCGTAAACTCGCAGATATAATTAGATTACTTGGTGGCTCAGCTCCAGGTTCACCAGTAGAAGACGCACTGGCACGTAATGCTGTAGAAGGCCGTGCCGAAACAGCCAATTCTAGTGATATCAAATATCAAGACCCGGCAAATGCATCGATCGATGTCCTGCTCCACTTGGCTGGTATGTTCGGTAAAATCAAGACCGGATATATGGGCGAAAAAGACATGTTCGGCAAGGACGTGGTAACAAAGCCCGAAGTCCCTGCGCCTCATGGCGGAAGAGTGATGCCATCTACGCCTCAACAGACATCGGGAGCTAATCCTAAAGAACAAGCTCGCCTGGCCATGGCATTCAAGCTTTCTGGACAAGAGGCACCATCAGCAGGACCTATGCGCGACGCTGTTAAACAGAATATTGCGCAAACAAAAACTCGTAGCTCTGTTCCGACAACTGCACTTAGCAATGCAGCGAAAGAGGCTTCTTCAGGTAAACAAACAGCAGGGCAAAGCGCAACTTCTACCGATCTAACTATTAAGCTAGAGAATCATTGCCCGCATTGCAAGACCACCTCTGAAATCGGCACATTCCATAAAACAGTTGCAGCGGCAACAGACGCATCCGCGTCACATCAGCAAAATAGCGTTGGTTCCCCGGCTCGACAATAAGCACCATAAAAAGGCATATAATTTATGAGCGGATTTAGCGACTTCATAGATGATATTGGAGATGCGGCATCTAGTATTTCTGGATTGTCTGATCAGCGTTTTAAGCGTCAATTTGAAGACGATGGATTCATTGTATCTGAATCGTCCTCGGCAGATGGTACAGGATTACCTTCTCAAAAAACTCAATCTAATATTCGTGGAGCAAAACAAAAACGTCAACTGATGCATTGGTTTTTGCCTGAATTTGGCGTGGTAAAGATGTACGTTAATCCCCAAAGCGTACAATACAGCGAGAGTAAGCTTATTCATGAACAACTAACCAAGGGTGGATACGTTATACAGTACTGGGGCGAGGCCTTGATGCAAATGACCATCAGCGGAACCACAGGAAGCTCTGGCGTTGAAGGTATTAACGTTTTACGAGAAGTATATAGGTCTGAACAGCTGGCTTTCGACGCTCTTGGACTTTCGCTTGCTGCAAATAATCAAGTAAGCGGGCTTTCTGACTTGCTAGACTCGGTAGCTACCTCGATTGCCGGTATCGGCGATGCTGGGGACCTCCTGGGCGGAGCGTTGGGCACTTTAGTTGGTGCAGCATCTCCTACAGCAAACATGCTTCCAACAAATATAGTTTCACTAGGCTCGATGGCGTTGGGAGTTGAACTGTACCATGATGGATGGGTATTTAGAGGATTCTTTAAGACCTTTTCGTTTAATGAAACGGCAAATAATATAGGCAGTTTCGATTATAACATGGTGTTTATGGTAACTCAACGTCGCGGAACCCGTACAAACTTTATGCCATGGCATCGCAGCGCAATTAATGGCCCAAGCAACAATAGCATTGATGGAGGAATACCTCTTACATTCCGACGCGGCGAGGTTCAAAAGCTACAACATAAAAACGTTACGCTTGCTAAGCCTGCGGTAGTAAGAAGCCCTACACAAAGTATTTCTCGAAGATGAGTCGTTATATCGTAAGGTACGATGTCTGAATTTTTGTACAGTCTAGGTCAGGTCGTCGATCAACAGTTTAATTTGTCAGGAAACAAAGGCAAAACATTAGACGGTGACGATGGCGATGGTAATAACGTTCGTTACGGAGCGTTAGGTACTTTTGCTAATAGATTTGATAAGAGTGCAGAGAGAAGGTATTTCGAAGAAGGTTTTACCAAGCATTCTATGAGTCCTAAGGTGTTTCAGGTCATGAGCCAAACACCCGATGTAACGATTGTGATTAAAAAGAAGGAATTCTCATCTTTAAAGATTCACAATCAACCACAGTTCCAGGACAAGGAAGATAAACTGTTCTTACGAGCAGCATCTGTTTTGTTCAAAAACAAATGTAATCAAATAGCAATGTATGAACGTCTTACTAAGCTTGAGACAATTGCTAAGCTTCAGCAAAACATTGATTACGGATTGCTTCCAATTATGCTCAATACGTTTGAAGCAGCGTCGGAAATTCCTATCCTAAAGGAACTTGTAGCTAATACAAAGTTTTCTAAGGCTATGGAACAGATACGTAAGCTTATTCAATATAGTAGCCCGGGCTTCTTTACTACATGGACGGAAGATCCAAATAGACTTTTCAAGTCGACTTTTGGTACCGGTACCGGAGTAGTTGAGCTGACAACAGTATCGACGATCAACGTTACCAGCTCGATCAAGTGGGGCCGCGGCGGCTGTACGTTCTCTTTAGAAGATCCATATGGACTTATGAGAATCACGGAGAAAGACATTGAGCAGGCCATCTCTGACGCAGTAAATCCGTTCAATAGAAGTAGTTTCGTAAAGCTTGCCAGAGAAAGCTCTCAAGGATTGATTGAAAAGAACAAACGTGTTCTTAATCTCAAGCGAGCGCGCCGTGGAGCTAATGCGATCAATTTCATCGTTAATCCCGATACCTTCCTTGGAAAACAAACAAGGGTTGTCGTAGACGGTCTAGGTTACGAAATCAATTTCGACGCCTCGTCCAATCTTGATTTTGAATCGTTGAGCGACGTAGGCGATTTGCTTAGTGGGCATCTGAAAACAGAATTCGACCCATCATCTAATTTTGGAAGTGAAGAACTTGGAATTCATGGCATTACCGATGATGAGAAAAGCCTTATCTCAACTATTCTAGATTCCATCACTAGTCTTATTTCTCTAGATACAAATACTCGCACGGCAGCAAAGAAGAGCGCTAAAGCAACAAACCGTTGTCGTCGTAAGATGATGTTACACTACTGTAACAGGCCAATCATTCAAGCGATGGACGTCGTGCATGTGTACATGGATTCTAAATCTAAAAACGACACCAAGATCATGGGCGGACTTCAAAGCTCATTTACCGGTTTCGGAGCGCTACAAAATATCAGCAAACAAGTTAACGATCTCGGAACGCAATTCAAGACTTTATTCAGTCCGGCCAATGCATCGGCAGACATTGAGAAATCAATTTTTGTAGGAAAAGATTTTCCTAATTACCTGTGGTCTATAATGCGAAATCAGTTTGTTACTGAGAAGGCAGGTACTCACGTTTTCGCCGGACTAATCAGTCAGGCAGAATGCTCGTGGGCAGCCGGAAGAGGTTACAGCATATCTGTATCTGCTGATGACAATACAAAGTATTTTAGTATGGGCCAGGTAAATTTCGTTCCATCTATTGATAACTCACATGGGCCGTTACTAGATCCAGTTACCCCATTTGATATCAACATCGACAGCGTGACTGGTGCTCAGAAGGACGCGCCGCAATTACTTGATGAGAACAAGCAGTTTTTCTCTCAAGCGCTACCACGCTATGTAGCCGGGCCACTTTCCGGAGTATCGGCTTCTGATAAAAATTTTGGCAACCAAGATTCCGATGTTGGTTTTCAGCTACCTGCTGGTAGCCAGCCAAATGTAGTTCAAAACATTTTCTACCCACCAGACGGAACGGTCTATCGGTGGAAAGAAGGCATCGGCACTCTTACGTTGTCGCGTAACACGTACGGTAATTCATTCAACACTTCAATACCGGCACAGAACATTGTACGAGCAACGACTGAGGAAGCTTTTGCCGGACAAGATTTGATGAACGTTATTTCGTTGCTTATTACTGGCGATCCTTATAACTTTGCTACGTTCTATAAGACAATCTTACAGGATTTCAAACAAGACTATTTCAACGATCCTTCTTATTTTCGAAACCTACAAAAAGACCTTCAAAAGAATGCTAAGTTGTGGGGAGATTTCCAGCCATTCAAGAAGCTGATTTTGTCAGAGGAATCATTCGCACAAATGATGCAAGGAACACTTAGCGTTGTAGCTAACAACTCTAAACTAGACGATTTGTTGCAACAACGAGCCGAGACATTTGATAAGGTAGCCAGGTCTAGCGCCGGGTTCGATGTCGACAGCGCGCTTCGTCGGAACAGCTCTCAGATTCAAGTTCAAAGATTGACAGAGCTTAATGGAAAGATAGCTGAAGCCCAGTTGGCAATAGGTAATGCCATCGGTAGTGGCGCCAAATTCTATCAGATTTTTGGCGATGACATATCGTTCGATGTAGATGAGTTCAATAAATCAGTTGATGGGAAAAAAGCTTTACACAACCCATCCATTCGTAAAGAAATGCGCAGGAAGATAAACTTCCTAACTCGCCGCATGTTCTACAGAGTTAAAGCGAATGAAGATCGAAATCTTTTTATAGTGGATGATACTTACGATAAGGATCTTGATCTTCAAGCGTTTAGCAAAGCTATTGGCGGTCGTTTTAATACTTTTTTGAACGAATACGATAACGTTGCAAGTCAAATCACTTCGCTGGCTGAGAAACTAGACCTAGAAGTCTTCGCTGACTCTCAGGGACATATTCAAGCTCGCCCGCCTCAATTTAACAGAGTTCCAAACAGCGTATTCTTACAGCTAATGAAGAACAAAGAAGAGCGTGGAATTCAAATTTTTCCTCAATTCTTACAAGACCTTTATAGCAACCAGCTGCAAGGTATGTTTAAGAACATAGCGATCATTGAAAATCAGATTCGTCTTCAGGCCGCCGCGCTATCGATCGATAGCGACGATAAAATTTTGACTGACCTCATCATCGATGATGATACGGCGAGAAAATTCCAATTTCTATCTGATCCAATTACCGGTGATATCGCAGATCTAAATATCGCTGCAGCTATTGCCGCACCTGATGCCTCTAATATCGCCATAGTAGAAACATTTACTGTTGATGTAAACCAGCAAGCTAGAGAAGTGCGTTTTGCATTTTCTTCCGCAGCTCGTTCTACAATATTGGTTAATCGTTTTTCGGCAGACTCGGTTAAGAATCCAATACCTATATTTGACTCTTCAAACTCAGCGCTTACGTCACGTGTTGAAACGATTTCTAACAACCTTAGAAGGCAAACAAGCATAAGGCCAGCCTCGTTATCCAAGTTGTTTGGTAAACCATTGCCTACCAGTGCTGGTGGCGGAGCCAGTGCTTTAGACGTATTCAGGATTACAAAGCAGATAGCAACATTGATCTCAGACCGTCAACGTATGGTAAAGACTGCATCGAGCGCGCTTACGGCCGTACGAGATGCTCTGCGCACTACGGTCGACGCAGATAAAATCAACTCTTCTACAATAAGCAAGCTGGCCTTTCCAAATCTGTATGGACAAGAGGGTGTCCCAGAAATACTGGAGCACATGATTGAGGACGAGTCGTACGACGATTATGGCCCCGGTTCTGGTGGGCGGTATGTTGTACGAGATGGTCAGCTACTATCTTTCAATTACAGCGAAACGCCACCAGAGTTCAATTCAATACAAGTTAACGGCCTATTCAACGGCACAGACGGTTTCTTCAAGATGGGAGAAGGGCCAGAGGGCCAAGAGTTGGGTAACGGTGGCAACGCACAAACGACTGCATATGCGGTCGACTATGATATGTGGCGCATGTACGGCTATCGAGGTGGTAACACCATCAAGATACCGTCCCTGTCTGATCCTGAGACTCAGCTGGCGCCGTATGCAGTTACGTTGCTTAATCGGGCTAGGGGTCAAATCATTACCGGTAGCGCATCGATAGTAGGCAATGAATATATGCAAGCCGGTGAAGTTATTTACCTAGAACCAACCAACATGCTTTGGTACGTTGAAAGCGTAAGCCACTCTCTTACGTTCGGAACAGCATTCACCACTACGCTTAAACTGACCCACGGACACAATCCTGGCGAATATATTCCGACAGCTTTTGACATTGTTGGTAAGATTCTGTATAAGAATCGAGATGTTTCAAACAATGTAGTTATTCGTGAAGAGAATGCTTACAATGAGAAGCCAATCGGCGCCCTTGCTTTCAGCCAAACGTCCTTTGTTAAGGACGAGCCGATCGATGCAATTAAGAAGGATGCATACGGCAACGTTAACATTAACACATTGGTAAACTTGCAATACGCACTTGTTGGAATATTGAATTCCTCGAATGAATCGGCCGAGCAACCTCTCATCGAGATAAGATTTTATCATTATTCCAAAGGGGCCAGTAGTGTTAAGGGTGTCAATACGAACATTAAGCAATACGCAAGCTTTATAAGCAGTTTGATAACTGGAGGAGCAAGTAAGACCGCTATAGTTCAATTGTTTGGAGATAATACTCCCCCTGTGTTTCCTAAGACGTCTGTTAAGTTGGTGACTGTGGATTTATCGGATGATGACGTATCTCAAAGCCCATCTGGAAAGGCATGGAGTTTTGCGCGCAGTTTGGCTGCTGAAAAAGGCTCGGCCGCTGAAGGTAAGGCGCTTCAGGAAAGACTTGTAGATGGCGTCATTGATATATGGCTAACGTTCGAGAGCAATAAATGAATGGCCCACACGTAGTTCCTAGAATCATTAACAAACCCGCTGGGTTTGCTACGCGTGGAACTATACAAGATATCGTATCTGCTAACGTAGTACGTGTATCGTTAGATACAACAGGAACACAAGTAGAGGCGCTTTATTACCCAGGCTATTTCGGAGCTGGCGGTCATTTCATTGGCGGAAAACCACAACGAGGAACGCCTGTAGTTATTACACAGGGCGAATCTGGGCAATATTTCGTAATGGCACTCATTACCATTACGAGTAACATGCCAGCTATTGATGGCAATTCACTGATCATTCAAAGCGATGAAGATAACATCATCGAACTGAATCCAGATAAATGGATCAGTATCGGCGACAGACTAAATCAATTACGAATAGACTCAAGCAGAAACCTTATCTCCAACAATTTCGGCTCACAGCTTACCGTTTCTGATGGAGCCGTAACGGTAGAAGGCATTGTTCTTAGGGATTTGTTTCCTGGTCCTGCTGATAATTTTACACGTCGTGAGCTTCATAACTTCAACGACAGTCTTAAAGAGATATGTTTAGACCCATCTTCGCTGGCTAGCAGAACGACCAATGGAAAGACAACCAGAAACCCTCAGTTCGTGGAGAAGAGAGAAATTGTCTACGAGTTTGCTCACGGTTCGCGATATACGAATGATGCCAAGGAAGCGCAGCTTGTTAGCAAAGGCGGAGTCCCCAATGAAGCCCGTACATATGAGCGTCGTGAGGCTAGAACAGATACACTTAGCCTTAGTCAGGTAGCACCTAACTATTTGATGGAGACGGTTAAGGGAACCGTTATCGATATCTACGGAAACATATTAGATCTTAATAGAAACGTATTGCCTGCTGGTAAAGAGAAACAGCTTTCGTTTATCAAAAATGAAAGCAAAGAGGATGCATTCATTCGTCTTCGTGAGATTGAGCGTAAGAGCATCGCCTTTCATTTTGAGGTAAACTCTCGTAAAGGTCATGCGCCAGATCTAAGTGGCTTGCAACCTAAGAAACCAACGGTATCGCCACTACCTGATCCCGATTCAAATGAATCTTGGGCACGTATGCGTAGCCGATTCTTTTTCGATATCGATAAAGAAGGACAATTCAAGCTTAACGTTCCGGCCTCTTCTGAGAAGGGCAATATTGCTTTGCTTACTCGTACAGAAAATGCATCGACATTGGATGCCGCTGCTGATGACGGAGATCCTGCTAATTTTTCGCTAGATAAGCAAAGCACCGAGAACAGAGATCAGCGTCGTGACATTTATCTTGATAGCGTAGCATTTAATGGCGGATCAATAACGATATCAGATCCAGATAACGATGCCGGATTTGCTGCACCAATGGATCGCCTATCTAAAAAACCAATCAAGCATGGCACCATGTATCATGACATTACAGAGGTACTGTCAGCTCATCGCAGCAAGGTCTTATACGAATACGATCCTCCTGCCACGTTAATATCAACGATAAAATCGCCTGATAACTATGTAACGAAAGAGATAAAAGTGTCAGGCAGAGACGCCAATGCAGGTGGTCGAAGTGGCAGTTTTAATTTTGACGGAATGTTAGAATGGAACATCGGAGCCAATACGGTAGATAAGCAATCGCTATGGCTCGATACCCAGGGCAGCATTCTAGGAATGATCGGGCGCGATAACAACAATGTAAGCGTAGGATTAAGCTGTACTGGAGATATTCTTATCGAGGTCGGTGGAATCGATACTGGTATGAGTCCTCTAGGACCTCTTACGAGCGACATTAGCGATAACAGGTTTACCAAAAACGGTAAAAACTTCGCTCACCGTGCCGGAGCAATCGATATACGCGTTTATAACGCGGCAGGAGAATTTCACGTTGTACGAGTTGATGAATTCGGCGTAACTGTTCTTACGCCTGGAAACATGTCACTCGTAGCTGGCAAGAACCTTCTTCTAAAAGGCAACCAAGTTTGCATCGATTCTGAGGAAATCATCCTATATTCTAACGATGAAGGCGCCGCTCGTGTCGTTGCTCGTAGTAGCGGCTCAATCCTGTGATATATTGCTAACGAATGCCTTGTAAGCCTACCGATTATAGTATCCCGCCTGGGAATTTTGATGAGCCATCCATTCCTGGATTTGGTTCGCCAATAGATAGTGGATTAGAAATACCCGGAATGCCCGTTGTTCTGGATGGTATTCCAGCGGATATTGCAGAACTTATTGAAAGCTTAAAGCTGTTGCTTCCAGGCGGCCCGGTAAAGCCTAATCTAAATCCAAATATAGATGAGAAGATACTTGACGCTATTCTTAAGCTTCTAGATTATCTCACGCCGTTCTTGGCTATCTATAAGATGATTTTGCCCATCCTTAATATGATCATTTGTATCATAGAGGTACTCTGCGCATTAAAGAATCCATTTAAACTTATCAAAGCTCTTCGTAAATTGTTTAGAACGTGCATACCTGATTTCCTTGCACTGTTCCCTTATTTTGCGTTCATATTAATGATCATATCATTGATATTGTTAATACTTGCTCTTATCCAATACATCATAGCAGAGATTATAAGAATCATTAACCAGATTCTAAAGAACATCAAATTGCTGGCCCGTATAGCTAAACGTAAAGATGCTAATGGCATTCTTACAGCAGCTCGAAAGGTTGGCGCACTTCTATGTTATTTGAAAAATCTATTTGCTGTGCTTCAAATCGTTGCGCTTATAATTCAAATCATTAAAGACATCCTAAGCTTGTCTTTCCGCATACCTCCTTGTGATGACGCTGACGGTGATGACGACGGTTGCTGTACTGAAGAAGTATGTCCTGCATTCATCAAACAAGCCGATTTCACAAGATCGACTGGAACGCTACAGTATCTTCGTGAGATCGGGCAAGACGCCTCAGGCATTACTGGTCTTCCAGCTGCGTTCGGCCCTATCTTCGCATCTCTCGGGGCCATAAGACAGGAGAGCTGGCAGTTCTATGATGTCGAGCTAGCTAACACATTTGCGTTCTACAACATCACATCAGCTGTCGATGTTGATCCTGAATTGGGATTCACCTTCTTCCCTGTTGGAAAGACATACGAAGGTACATCTAACGTGCGTAAGGTTCCGTATACGGTAGACCTTCGTGTATTCTACTATCCAGCTGCATTCGGTTTGACCGATCCACTTGGTTCTAGATACATAAGAATCAAAGATTGTATTGTAAAGAAGACGCCTATCATAAGCCCTCTTGATTGGCAAAATCAACCTCTTACAACACCTGTATCGCAAGCAGACCTTCTTGTTACTAAAGTAGTAGATAACGGTTCATTAGATTTGCTAGGAGGCCTTGTATACGAAGATGATGGTTCGACCGCTGTAATGGTAGGAGCCGCTCAAGGAACGCTAACGACGTTCGTACATCTAGCCGGACAAATTTCAAACACCCTGATTGAAAATCCAATTTTCTTTAGCAATGTAGAGTACACATTCAAAATCAATCATAGTGTTCTTGTTGGGGAGGACATCATTACGCTTGGTTGTGTTCCTGAGGTAGCGTTCGATCGTACGTTTGTTAACACTAATGCAGGCGCAGGATTACGCGAAGGTGCCGCTGCTTTGGCCGCGCTGCCAATCCCAGATCCGGCAGCAACACAAGAGTGTCTTGCCGTGTCTCTTGCTAAGTTTGGAGCGAGCGTAACGGCTGAATCCGCAGCTACTTTTCAGGCTGAAACGACCACCTGTTTGAATGCTTTTGGAGATCAGCTTTCAGCTATCATTGACGACCTTGTTGATTTGGGATTCGTAGCAGATAAAAGTACATTCTCGCTTACGCCAACTGTTCAGTTTACAACGCTACCAATAGTAGTAACGGCAACGTTGAATGATAAGAATGGCCACAACCTTTGTCCTACGTTACCAGCGGCTTCCGCACAAGAGATTGCAGATAAGCTTGTTGCAGAGCTTACCTTTGGAGCTATTTCGAAATTCACATATGATGGCGCGGCCAATTTCACGGCCGAGATTAATAGTGAAGAAGAAGGTTCTGGCGAAATCAGTTTGATGTACAACAATACATTTTTCAGCACGCTAAGTATTCCGGCAGACTTGACCGTTACGCCAACCACCGGAATTCAAACTCTTACATTTGAATTCGTCAAGACCCCAGTTGGATCTTCTGCTGCTGCTGGTGGTGGAATCGATTCGGATGGTAAGCCACGCCGCAATGACGGTGACGTCAGCGGAGACGGTGAGTAATCAATGGCTGGCGATAACGACGACAATGAGTTCGATTTATTTTCCGACAACGTCGTTGTGGATATTGAACAGGTATACAACAATTTCATCAGCTCTATAGATGAAGTTAGAAGTCGTTACATAACTCCAGATCAAGTTAATCTAACGATACTGAACAGCGAAACTATAAACGGAATCGTTCAGGGAGACAATAAGGTAAACTCAAATAACATCCCGCAAGAGAGTCGTTGTAATGCCTTTTACAGACGACTGGGCCTACCAATATTTTCTTCAAAAGGAATGTACAACCCAGGTTATCGTCCCGACCAGTCAAGCGATGTCGTGACTGAACGTCGTTACAGCGTTGCAAACGCTTTGCTTAGCATTAATCCGCTTCAATTGAAGTTCACCGAGCGCGAAAGATTTCCAAAGTCTCAGTTGGAAATCTTTGCAAAGCAGGATGAAGCCGCATCTAAACTGGCTTATTCTGTAAAATACATCAGACCAATTTCTACTCTTATCGAAGAAAATGACCCGTTGGCTGTAGAAGCGCAATCGTTTCCGTTCAAAAAACGAGTCAATGATCAGCATCAAACAGAAAATTTCATATACTCTGGCGCCAATATGGCACACATTTTGAAGCCATTCATGCCTGACCCTCGGACAGATTTTTTGATTTTTCCTGCTCGCAATAGGATTGCTGTTCCGTTCTTACCTATCAAGAATAGAAAATTAGTTACCAGAGGTAACGGCGTAGCTACGACATATAAGGTGCCGTTGCTTGAGGTGGTGGCCAGAGTCAGGCTGGCTGCACGTAACAAAGATTCTGATGCCCCTGATCTAGTAAAGATTGTTGATCAGATCAAAAAAGATAACGGAAATACAAAAGATAAACGATTGATCGAACTCGCTGGCGATATTACAAAGTATTATCGATCTGACGCTTTCATCTTTACCAACATTCAGAAATTCTTCAAAGTAATGGTGGATGCGCTGTTTGATGCTATTCAGGTGATTGATAGCGTTGAATCCAAGATATATTGGGCTCCGGTACCTAATCGATTAGGAATGGAAGTAGGAGTTACCTCTAGTGAATTTGTTCCACAAAATGAAGCTGGAATGGATATGGATAGAGAGATTGACCGGCTTACTGATCTACAAGCAATAGCCGAAAATGAAATAAACGTTTTGAAGGATGACCTAGGCGCTACTGATGGGTCTTCTGGTTTCAATTTCATCAATGATTTAACGTTCGGTTCAGTTATGAACAATGTACCGACAGGCATCACTGAAAGAATCAATACATTAAAAACAACTCGTGAACAGCTTTCGAATAAGGCAAATAAAGCTTTGCGTACGATAGCCGTGCTGTTGGGTGACACCAGTGGCCTTGGTCTTATAGATATGTACGCCATTTATGCTGCGCTATGGACTTTGGATAAAACATCGTTAGTAAATATGTTTGATGACGACGCCATGTTACGAATTAAAGAGATTCCTGCCCTCCAGTCTGGAGAGGTTGTATTGAGATTAGAGGGCCTTTCCCAGGACCCGCTCGTCACGGCCACCAAATTTCAGACTAAAGTCAGGGAAATGTTTAATAAAATCGATGGGCTCATAAAGGCTAAGACCAGTAACGGCTAAACTGGCATGTAGAGTAGTTCTACAAACAAAAGGGCATCGATGTCTTTCGATTTAAGACTCAAGAATGGCGATTTATCTATTAAGAATGGCGACTTAGAGACTATTACGGGTAGCGAAAAGCTAGTTCAGGATATTCTTAAAATCGCCATTACTAACGCGGGGTCAAATCCATATGCCCCGTGGTATGGCTCGATCATTTCTAAAACCCTCATTGGAGCATACCTAGAGGATCGAATTATTATAAATGCCGCCGAAAGCCAACTACAGTTAGCGCTTACTACGCTTCAGCAGTTGCAAATTAAGCAAGTGGAGTTGCGTCAGCCGATGGTGGCGACGGAGCAATTAGCAGCCATTCTCGATATATCCGTTCAAAGAAATGGTTTAGATCCAAGGCTTTTTGAAGTAAAGATTAAAGTGCTTACTAAGGCTTTCAAAAAAGTGGACACGTCTTTTACGGTAACAACGCTTTAATGCGGAGCCCTTATGGTAACAATACGCTCAGCAAATGAAATAATTCTCAGCTTGATCGATTTCCTTCGAGTCAAGCAACCGGGCCTAGACACCAAGCATGGCACTGTCTCTAGAGATTTATTTGTCGAGGCCCCAGCCAGTCAGCTATCTCTTATTTACGATGAGATTTCGAAGGTATCGGATCTACAATCCCTTCGTTTTAGCGTCGGATCAGATTTGGATAACTATGCTCAAAACTATGGTATCATACGCAAGTCAGCCGGTAAATCTACCGGTGTAGCATTACTTACGTTCGCATCCATTCCAACTAATATCGCGGTTAACAAGAACTCTTCTATTATCGGTTCGAACGGGCTCACGTTCACGGTTATGAATGGAGTTTCTGTCAACACCGCATCGATAAACTCTTATCGTTCAGTAGCTACTCGCTATCGTAGCGACCTAGACTTCTTAGGAATCACAGATCAATACGCAGTAGAGGTTGCCGTAATAGCATCGACTGCTGGCGTTATTGGCAACATCTCTAAATTCGGACTTACTCGAACCAGTATTGCTGGCGTGTCGAACGTCACGAACGTATTCCCATTCTCAGGCGGTTCTAATCAGGAAGACGACGACGCCTTCCGTAACCGTGTGCTTGCAGTCTTCAGCGGTTCAAATGTGGGCACAGCCCTTGGCTACAAAAACGGCGTCCTGGCTGACTCTTCAGTTATCGACGCGTTAGTTATCGAGCCGGGCGACCCACTCATGACTCGCGACGGTACTCAGGTCATACAGAACCCTGATCGTTCGTTCTCGGTCATTTCAGAGGGCAATGGGGGCAAAGTTGACGTCATCATCCTTGGCTCACGCGTATCTGAATTTATCGATACCTTTATTTATCGAGATGCTTCCAATCACAACGACCCAACCGATGTAAAGAACAACTTTACATTAGGTCAGATCGCTGGTGATGAAAATAAAACGGTTAGCCGTAAACGTTTAGACAATTTGAAAGCGAAGGTACTGCCAGCTCAACCGGTACAGGAAATCATAGAGGTTACCGGCTCGCTTAGTGGAAGCAATTTCATACCAAAGAGCGTTGACGCTCTAGGCCGCGTAACCGGAAACTACGAACTGTTAAAAGACACCGGGGTATACGCAGGCTCTCCTTGGGGATTCGATACCTTCCGATGGGTCAATGATCGTATCTCTCAATTCCCAGAGGATAAGATCAAGGGACGCTACAACGGCCAAGATAACTCGGCTTTCACAGACGTAATAGATATTTCTGTAAACGAGCAAAATCTTTCTATTCAAAATGAGAACAGCAATATCGCAAGCAAGCTTACTTCGGCTGGCGTTGTTGATGAAGACGCTGCTGGTAATCCAATTCTGGATCCGTCTACGATTCAATTGAATCATGTTCCGGCAACTAACGTTACTCGTATTTTCAATCTATCCACAGGAGAACGTTACACTGTTACGAATCAGAATCCAGATGGTACCGGAACTGTAAACCTGACAGGGCGTATATCAATTACTGGAAACACGCTACCTTCGCCTAGTGATGTACTTCAAGTAGACTACACATGGATAATCGATTACGATCCGTTCGTAGATTATGACGGACGTTTTCTGGATAACAACCCACGTACTGTACAAGACAGTATCGATTGGGGATATTCCAATGCTATTCGTAATGAAACGATTACGTTTACAAAAAACGTAGCGTCTACATATTATGACGGAACCGTCATACATCCAATCTCGTCTGTTATCAAGTGCAAAGTATTCGAAGAAGCAGAGAGCGCTGTAACGAATGCAACCGGCGTCTACGTTGGTCGTCTCGCCGTAGTGGTTGAAGACCTACTGGCTCCGCCAACCACAATCGACAGCATCAAGATTAAGAATACCAGCAAAGAAATATACGATACAGCCGAGGCTGATGGAGTATTTGTAAGCGTCAAAGTAATTGCTGGAATACTACTTCGTTATACTTGCACAATCATATTACCAACCGATACAACTGCCGTTGAAGGAGAATCGGTATCTGTCATATTCGACCAAGACGACGTTTACACAATTTCTGGCACTTCTGGTAACTTTACGTCTAATCAAATAACGATTCAGGTTGGAAATGTAAGCGGAGCGCCAACAAGCTTCACAAGCCGAGTAGATTACATCGCCAACGTTCAAAATTTCTTCTCTGTAAATCTTACCGATATCCCTATGGTTCGTAGCGGTAACGGATATGCAAGAAGTTCATTGGTAAATACCAAGCTAAACAATCCGGCGTTTACTCTGCGTAAGGAATTCGCAACGGTAGCAACCACGTCTGTTAAGCTTCCTATTTCGAGCCAAGAGTTTGTTGTCACAGCCAGCTCTGTCGTAAACGTCATTAGACTATCTGATGGGGTGCCACTTTGGGACGGATACGGAACCGTAACGATCGATGTCGACAATCAATACCTATTGAATCTGAGTACCGGCACACCAGTTACTGGCGATAATGTAATCATCTTTTATTTTTCAGACGATATTGTTCGTACTCAACCGATGACGTTCAAGCCTACCGTAGTAGACAGTGAAATAAGTACAACTGTATTGGATGTCCATGGTGATTTTTCTCTGACTGGATTGACCATTCCTGAAAACATCAGCGTGAATAACATAGCGGTTTTCAAAATTGCTGACGGTCTAGAGCTGTCAGACGACAGCATGGTTGTCAGCGCCACTGATGGAACGATAGAGTTCTCAAGCGATCTTGAAGATCTACTTTCTGGAGGCGAAAAAGTATTTGTAATCTACTATAAGACAGAGAGCCTTCGTCAGTCGTTTACCAGAATTGCAGCAACGCTTACAGATCAATCTGCGAATGAAGGCATCATCACAGTAGCGGGGACATCCGTCTCTAAGGCGTCATCGATTGTGTTTACGGCTATTAATACTGGATTTGTTCAGAACGTTTCTGAAGCAATTCGAAAGTCAAGCGGACTTCTATCAACGGATACCCTGCCTACCGGCCTACAGCTTATACGAGTTGTAAAGCTGGAAAAAGTATCGGTTACAGATGGAGAAGTAGTATCAGTTGACGCAACATACGATGTATCGCGCACGCGCCTTAAGAATGCAGAATTCTTTTCAAGCGAAATGATTGAAGACTTGAGTCTTACCGATTTGGATTTTACAATGCCTTCGACGGTAGATAATATCGCAGAAGAACCAAACATTGGTGATCAACTACGCATTACGTTTTATTATGCAACGCCATCTGACACAGAGGATATGATATTCTCACGTAACGGTACCGTTTACGGCAATAAGTTTTTCTCAGTAATCGATAAGATTTATGTTTCCAGTGGGTTTAATACGGTGTCTTCTGGAAGAATAGCTTTTGCGGCAACAAATCAACCTATAACTGGTTCACGTTATAAAACTTTTTACGATTACCTAGCTCCAAAACCTAACGAACGCATAATCATCAGATATAATTACAATAAACTGATATCTGACGCAACGTTAACGCTTGAGCCAACCAGACCAATAAGCGCTGACGTTCTTCTTAAAGAGGCAACCCAACTTAAGGTTAACTTCTCTCTTGCAATAGTTGTTAAATCTGAATTTACAGCATCAACAAATGTCGTTCTACAGAACGTTAAGGACAGAGTTACAGCGGCGATAAATACGAATATACTTGGAGATACGATCGACTCATCTGACCTTGCAGCTGTAGCCCAGGGTGTTACCGGAGTAGACCGCGTTCGTGTTCTGGCATTCAACCTAGATCAAGAACTAGGACAGGTACTAAGTATCATTGCACAAAAGAATGAGTATTTTGTTGCAAACACGATCGAGATTACACCTGAAGGTAGATAATGGCGAATTTGAGAATTGTTTCCGTCAAGGCGAGATCTAGCACTGAAATAGTTGCTACATTTACGGATGACCTCGTCCTTGACCTAGCAATTGATAACGTTACTATTACATCTGAAGGTCAGAATGTTCCGGCGCCAGTTGTTCTTTCCGTAAAGGTTGTAGACAATGTGTTCACGTTGTTTACTCAGCCGCTTACGCCATTAGCAGCGTACACGATCGAATTCGTTTCTTCGGATTTAGTTAGATTCAAAAATCTAAACTCAACAAGCTTCCTCATCGAGGACGGAAGAATCAATAGCTATCTTCTTCTGGGGCCAGAAGACTCTTCCAATAAGGTGCTGACAAATCTAAAGCAGTTCCTTCACGACAACGTTTATGATTTGGAAGACGGAACGCTCGTCAACGATACTGTAAAACTTTTCTCTGCGTATATTGCAAAGTCTCTTTACGATGTTCGCCAACTAAAGAACGAAAACTATCTTTCAAAATCAATCGTTGATGAAGCAAAGGTACGCGGGCCAGGAGCATTTGATCGGCTTCGCGAAGAGGGCGTTTACGAGGTTCTTCGCGTTGCAAAAAATACAACAGGTTATTCTGCATCGACTTCGATCGAAGTTAGCAGCTTTCCGTCTTATCTTGTAAGCTTGCGTCAAATAACAGAAGCTGACGAAAGATTACTCATATCATCTTCCGATACGGTTGGGTATTTCAACATAAACTCCCTTACGTTAAACGTAGCAAATAATAACGCAATCGAACTGGACAAAGTTGTATTCTTCTATACATCACTGTTGTCAAACGGCTTATCGTACTTTGAGTACGACATCACTCAGTATGGATACCAAATCAAGGACGAGCGTTACGACCTGGATTATGGATTCAAATATCTCACGCTTGAAGACAATCAGATGCGCCTTAGCGAGAAGGTACTGGCCGATCCTGTATTCTCACTCAACAATCTCTCAAGCGTGCTAATCACTTACAAGTACAAAAATCTTGGACGAATAGTGAGTCCTAACAGCGTTACCGTAACCAAGAGTGTGGATGTTCCCAGAGAGGTCATCGCTCCTCTTAACAACATTTTCAACCTAAAACATTTTCCTATCATCGACAGCACTGGTGAACTTGCAACGAGCGGCGGCGTAGAGTTCCAAGATCCAAATTCAAGTCCGGCTCTATCCGGAACGCACGAGGCTTTCGCCACAGAATTACCATTCTCTTTCGAGGCATTGCCAACACGAATCGGAGAGTACTCGATCGATTACGAGTCCGGCACAGTATACGTTTTCGGAGACTCATCAGCGAACGATGGTACCGGAGCCTATCCGGCTCTGGCAACGTACACGTACGAACACTCTTTCCAACCCCTAATCGATTACGTTTACGATTCGGATGAAGGAGATATCGTCGCGCTTCCTAATCGTGAGTTGATCGATAATTCTGCAACGATCAGTTTCGACTACCAAGATGTAATGGTACCGGGAATCGATTACAAGGCCGATATCCACAAAGAAGTTCTTACCGAACGTATCGGTAACGGAATCATTCCAAGCCTTAACGCGCTAAGGGTTCAAAATTCTCCCGTCACAAACGTTTTCCGAATCTACAACGAAACACAGGGTCAGGTATACACTCCAACCAGGTGGTCAGACGATAAGGTTTATTTTACGTTCACTACAGAGCCTAATATCGAAACGCTTAATGGAGAGCGCGTTACATTTGAATCAGTTTTGAATGAGCTTCTTTTCGTTGGCCAAGAGCTTACTAGCACCAGTTCAGTGCGCGTTTTCCAGATAGAACTTGAGAGCAGTAACATCATAAGCGGTACAGAGGACTGTATCGGTACATCGTTTAACACCAGCGCCATATTGTCCAATGCCAACATTTTTGGCACTGAACTGTATTTTGAAGATACCGTATCGGTACAAGCCAACATTGACCGAATGGTTGTTGGAGATTATCAAATAGATTATGTTGATGGCGTTATTTACGTCGCTGTATCTTCTACACAAGACTACGATATCGGAACAGTGTCGTATAAACGTTCGTATATCTCTCTAGAGAATCCGCACATCGTTACGCCAATCGACATCTATTTTAGACGTAATCTTCTTCAGCCGAAAGATAAGACATTTGCTTTCATTTCGTATGCCGATGGATATGTTATCCCTGCTGCATTTGAATTGGCCAATGAACGCTATTTGGGTGGCGACCCGACTTCGCCATATTTTATAATTTCCGGAGCTGTCGGAGCATACATCGACGCTGTCTTTACGCCAGGTGTAACCAACAACATCAAAGCGGTTCGCTCGTTGTTTGAGTACACAGATCTTATTAACAACCCAGCACCAGTTAACTTCTTTGACGCGACAACGATCGACGACAAGTCTCTCGATGTAGCTGATAAAGTTGTTACCAGTCTACAGATTGTAGAGCAAGACGGTCCTGATTTCTTTGTCAATGCCGGAGTCGATCTAACTTATCTATCGCCGAACATATCAATTTCTTTCGAAGTCGTTCGTGTCACAGACTCTGCTTCACTTTGGAGCGGGTCAGGAATTTACACATTAGGCGAGCCATTACGGCTACAACTACCAGGAGTAAACTCTCCAGTTAATGGAGATAATGTTACCGTTACCGTTACATTCAGCATAGCTTCTAGTTCTAGAGTCGTGGTCGATTATGATCGCGGCGAGTACTACATTGATTATACTTACCTGGCTGACGAGATAATCGTCAGTTATGAATATGGCGACAATCAAATTGATTTTCGCGAGTCTTCCGCATTATCTGAAGGAGATGAATATTTTGTTACGTATCGTGTAGGCGCGTTACGTGATGCGCTTTTGAAAAACTTCGCTTCTCTTATCGATATCCCTCTACTTACAGTATTTGACGAAAACTTTGAACGCGAACGTTACCGTGAAGCAATTCTGGCAGCGCTCTCCTCATTCGTCGAAGGCCCTACGATCGCATCGATGACGAGAATCGTAAGTACGATAACGCATATTGATCCAGAAATTTCAGAGAGCATCTTTGAGAACTGGTCATTGGGAAACAGCTATCTTTATCCACAGGGCATCAAGGCGTTGGGTATGCCAACGACTTCGAAGGGTAAGTTTGGCAACGGACTACTTATCAAGGACTCGGGCCAAGCGGTTACGATGCCGCTTTCATCAAACCTGCGACTTGAGGAAGGAACATTCTCATCTTGGTTGTCACCACGCTGGAACGGTTTAGATAATGATTCGACTCTAACTTTCATAATTAGAGAGAGCGGTAGTTTCATTTCAAATCAAAAGATTTTCCTCGGAGCTGGAGAATACCACCCTATTTATGAAGTAGACTCCTCTGGCAACTCTTATTTTACAGTTTCCAAAAAGGATACCCACTCCCCACTGGGAAGGCCAAATAAACATAAAGATGGTGTATACGTGTACCTTGAAAGAGATGGGTACGGAACAGACGGATACGCTACCGGCACAGGATCTTTTTATCGTTGGTATCTTGATATTGTAGATACTACAGGAACGTCTTCTTACAGAGTCAATGTCACATCAGACGGAGAGTTTTTCGATGCTCGATTGCTCTACGCAACTGATGGATATGACTCAATCTCTAGCGGTCTAAGTAGAATTGCATTTTCCACAACCCAAACACAGCAAGGAATAACATTCCTTTCTGATTACAACCACTACGTTCTAGACTTCGGAGAATCAAACAAGAACCGCGTATCTATATTTAAGGATGCGGCCGGGTATTTCAATCTACGAGTCATAGATAAAAACAAGCAACAATATCGAATAAGCGCAGATGTTAGCGATTGGAAAGCAAACCAAACGCATCATGTAGCCGCTTCTTGGATATTAAATAGTAAAGGAGAACAAGATGAATTACATCTCTTTATTGACGGGTTTGAAGTTCCAAATATTGTTCGATACGGACAAGGTTTCCCACTCTTCTACGGACAAAAATTCCGAACAATCAATCCAGAAGAAATCGTTTCCCTCATCACCAGACCGATCGTCGCGGGTATCGACCTCGTAACAACAGCAGGTGACACAACCGTCACGGCTGTCATGAACTTCGGCGCAGCCGGAGTCCTAGCAGGTGACACCATCTTCATTGATGAATCTGGATTTGATGAAAATGGCTATACTGTTTCGAGTGTATCGGGCAATGATTTAGTGTTAGCAACTGCAATGCCACTCAGCATTACTGAAGGCAATTTCAGCGTAAATAAAACTGAACTACCAGTATCGACACGCGTCGACATTTTTCCAAACACAGCCGTGTATCTGATACATCCGATCTACACAGCAGCTGACGGAAACGTCGTAGCAACTTCAAACGTATTGACCTCTGCATCGACAGATTTTGATGTACTTGGTGTTGCTGTAGGAAACCTTGTTAGAATCGAGACGTCACCAGAGCTTCATTTCGTCGTAACTGCTGTATCTGGCTCGTCCGTAACTCTAAACCAGGCACCAACTGCAACGGGACCAGGTCTGACATTCTACGTTTACAATGACGAAGAAACAGAAATCCCAGGTACACGCGCACTACTTCCTTACTATGAAATAGATAAGGATAATAACAACAACAACAATATTATCATTTTACGTAACGGCGCAGAAGTTGGAGATCTGGTTCGTATCAAAACGTTCGGCTCAAATTTCAAATCTACCAACCAGACTTACTACGCTTGGGGCTCTGCTTCGAACGTCATGCACACTCGGCTTCCCGCACCGGTAAGCCTAGATGAAATAAGAATAAGAAAAGTCATTCTACCAACCGTTGCGCTTGGCCAAAACCCAGCCACCGATGGTTATTCTGCATTCGACGGAACGCTTCTTACATACACTAAAACTACAGATATTTCTCAACCAGTTCTAAGCGATTGGGGGCGTACGCTGGAAGTAAATATCAGCGGTGTAAATATAGATTTTTCAACATCACCAACAATATCGTTCATCGGAACGGACGGATACGGCGCCGTTAGCGAAACACTGACTTTCACGGCTGTAGGCAAACAATACACTACACAAAGATATCAAACAATTACGTCGATTATTGCGGTAGTTCAGCCGATAGATTCGGCCAAGACCGGAATGACCATTGGAATCAAAGAGAAAGAGATCATTACTGAGTCGGAAGATTCTGATCAGGTAGCAACGATTCAATTCAGCTATCAGGTCAAGTGGGGGTCAACCCTGACCGGCAACGGATTTACCATTACCGATGTAAACGGACATTTCTCGTCTATCGACGTAGGAAACTACGTTCACGTATTTTCTGGGCCAGGCGCTGGTTATTATAAGATTGACTCTGTAAGCTCTGATCACTTATCAGTTACGATAGCGACAGCAGTTCCGACGTTCACCGACACAATCTACGAAGTGCTTAACACAACGACAAGCCGAAGCGGTTTGCAAAACGGAGTGTTCTATTTTGAGAACCTAAATGTACCTGGCGAAGTGTACAATCTTACCAGCGGTCTTTACGAGATCGTTTACGCAACATATCTTTCAGCTAAATTTGATCCAATCAAGGGTAGCGTTTATCTCGGCTCCGACATCGATCTAATCAATCAGGCAAATAGCGTTATCGATGAAGTTCATATCGAATCACAAATGCTTACTGATACGCGTACTGGAGAAGTTGCCGATACGGTCACCGGATCGATCACTAGCGAGTATAACGCTCTTAGACGCATCAGCCCAAAGACGACGTCGCTAGTTCTGTTGCACCTTGAAGATGGCGACGTAGAAAATTCGGCTGATTTCTACGTCTCGGCACAGCACGCCTATCTGCAATCAGGCAAGAGCGTTAATACCAATTTCGACAAGAGTGTCATCATAAAAGATCGTGGCATCAAACTTGATAACCTTGGTCTATTGAATACCCGCAAAGAGGGTAGCATCGAGTTCTGGGCATCTCCATTGCTAGACACAGCAAACGATCCTAAGTATCGATTCTACTTCGACGCGTCAGGTAATGTATCAGAAACGGTAACTAGCACTAATCGTTCAATGCTATCAGTATCTGGAAACGTATCGCAGGTCGTATCGGTGCGATTGGCAAATGGTGACCTTGGCAAGAACTATTTCGGAGTCGGAACGATCGATACTGATCGCAAAACGCTAAATTTACAATACGCACTTCCTTACCAGAACACGCCCGTCATCGTAAGCTATATTCCTACTGGCCTTAACGGAGACCGCGTATCAATTTACAAGGATCCTTACGGATACTTGACATTTAACATGCGTGCCAATGGAACTGATTACCAGATTCGATGCCCAATCTTCTGGACTAAAGATTCTTGGCACCGTGTTAAAGTTACTTATAAGATAAACGGCGGTCGTCGACTTGACGAAATTCGTTTGTTCGTCGACGGATTTGAACGAGGGAACGTTTTATTTGGTTCTGGACTTCTTTTCGGACAAAACCTTGTATTCGGCTCCTCTTTCGTTGGAGAGGGAAATATTATAACGACCATCAGGTTTGTTGATATGATTAACGAATTGCACATCGGTTCTGATTATAATGGTAACTATTTGGCTAATTGTTTAATAGATAACCTTCGCATCAGCGACGTGTCTAGACCGGCATATACGGCATTTGGAGAGCCAATCGACGTAGCTTACAATGCCAACACAGAAACCGCTTACCCGGTCACTGAGGACCTTTATACCACATATTTACTAGACTTTGATTCATTGCGAACACTCAATACTGATTTCGCCCTCCTTAAAAACAAAAACTCGGGCATATTTGATTTTTCCATCAATGTAATAGATTCATTTGGTATATTACAATCTGTTAAGGTAAAAGAGGTTCTAGAAACTTTGATAAGAACACTTAAACCGGCCAACAGCAGGGTAACAATAGAGTATGAATAAAATGTGCAGTGTATGTAAAAGGACTGATCGCATTTTTAGTGATGATCGTGCTTCATGCGAAATTTGCCTTGAAAAAAGCCGCACGCATTACGCTCTAAATAAAGAAAAATATAATGCACGTAATGCGAAGTATCGTGAATCTAATAAAGATATAATTAAAATCAATAACAAAAGGTACCGCCAAAGTAATGATTATAATTCAAAATACCAAAGAGACAATAAAAAAATTTTGAATGAAAAAAAGAAAGTGTATGTGCGTAATCGTTATGCAAAAGATCCCGCGTTTAGATTGAAGACCAATCTTTACCAAAGAATAAATAAGGAATTACGTGGAGGCATCAGCACCACATTAGCGAATCTTTTGCCATATACAATGAGCGAGCTTAAGTGTCATTTGGAAACATTATTTGAACCTTGGATGACATGGCAAAATCATGGGAAATATATAAAAAGCAAATGGAATGATAATGACAAATCTACTTGGACATGGCAGGTTGACCACATTATTCCTCATTCTAAATTGAAATATAAATCAATTAATGATGAGAATTTTTCTAAATGCTGGAGCCTCTCAAATTTGAGACCGTATCCTTCTAAATCTAACATATTAGATGGTAATAAAAGAAGTGAAAGAGCCGATACATGACCCAAAGAAAACCAGTTTCTGCACTAAAAAACGTATGGTTCGATTCTCAGCAAGTCGGTGAAGAGGATCTAACCACAGAGCAGGAGCATAACGACCAAATATCTTCCTCTTTGATTAACAATCATATAGGTACAGGCGTACTCTCTGAGTCGTTAACACAACGCATATTACTTGATACAGATGTAGCTCAGCTTACAGCCGGAACGTTAGATGGTAAGCCGATAGCTCCAACGCTACAGCCAACAGATGAAGATAGCGGAGTTCAACTAGAACTTGAGTTAACAGGTTCGCTTGCCGCAGGCCGTAAACAAGTCAAGGCAGCCGTAATTGGTTTGGATTTTAATGGCGATTTGCAATATGACACCTTCTATTTCAGCAAGAATGAAAAACAAGTAACGTTTAAACACTACACTCAAATTTTGTCTGTACTGTTCAACGATATGTTAGGCGATGAGGGCCGCTCATTCAATCTTGGTGGTCGTATTGTTGTGCGTGAAGTGTCACCATTTTATCTATCACGTGACACGATCATGTTGGCACAAGATGTAGAGCCAAACCTATTTTTCAGAGATTTCTTTCTAGATAGCGGTTATGCCACGCTCGCATCCATGCTTCAGGCTGCCGCATCTGGCTACAACATCGACACGCTTGGCGTATCGACAAGCTATAAGCAACTTCGCAAGCTATTAGTTAACGACGTAACGACCCAGCTTGGGCAAAAGTTCAAGGCAGAGACGACCAACATTCAAAAGGTATCTCTTCTCCTTGGCGTAGAAAACACCGTTACCCCTTCAGATTTGACATGGAGCGGAGACCTTGTCGTAAGTATCTATGCTCTTCAATCTTCTGTGTCGTCTCCGTCAGAGATCACGCCAGAATTGGCTATCGACTTTTCACCATCCAACCTACCGCTTGCACAGGTTAGCTTCAACTATTCAACGCTTGAAAGCAATGGAGTCATTCTTGACGGGTACTTGCAACCAGTTGATTTCGTTTTTAGTAATACTCCGGTTGCGAGCGGAAGCCTTACGGTAGGTAATTTCTATGCCGTAACGGTTAAACGTTCTGGTTCGGCAAACAAGTGCAATCTTTTAATGCCAGTAGGTAACGACCGCGTTGATGATTCACGCGTAACTATATTCAACGGAACAACGTGGGTTGACATTCAAGAAGAAGATTTATGGTTTCAGGTTTGGACCGATTCGGCAAAGGTATCTGATGGCCAAGCTTATGATGCTGGCCAAGGCGTTTTCTTACCAAGAACCGCTCCAGATGAGACGACCGGCGCCACTGTCGACAACTACTTGCGCAATCTTTCGTTCTCTACCAGCCTGCCATTCTATGGCGTGCTTGAAGCTTCCACTGAATTCAGTGCAGAGGTTCAAGATCAGCGAACAGGTAACCCTGTCGATTCAAGACAACAGTTAGTTCCAAATGTAAGCATTGTAAATGCTACCGGATTGACTCAGCTGCAATCGGCCGGAGATCCGCTCGTTCTAGGCTCGATACAAGATAGAAATATCAAGTCCATCGACGCCGGGACAAGCTTGGTAACGTCAAGTTTCTATCATTTCGGCATGTTCAAGAACAAAGCTATAATAAAGCTTAACGAATCGAACGACGATCCGGATAACAATATTCATTTGCTAACAGCTCTGTTGAACGGCGATCTCGTCGAAGCAAAGTTTATCCCTAATTCGGCGCTGCCCAATACATTTTATCGTATCGCCAGCGCTGAAGTACGAACCATGATTTATGGTGACGTTAATGGGGATGGGCTTGTAGACGACACGGATGCATCGCTAGCTGCTGATCTATTAGATCAAGATCTAGTGTTATCACCAACACTTGCAGACTATCAGAGTAGTACAAATTATTTCACTACAGCAACGCCCGTCACTTACGATATCGTTCAGGGCGTAACGGTCGTGGCATCTGGTACTGGTAAAGTAACGGTCGACCCTGTCGATGGCCGTGTGGCAACGTTCCTGGACCTTACAACCAATTTCTCTTTGATTCCTAATTATTTGACTTGTCAAATTGTTTTAAGTGGATCATCCGATGAGAATAACGGTACATTTGATATAATCGCTCTCGTAAACACCGATACATTACAGATTCGTAAGTTTTTCAGAGATACAGATAAGATTTTTGAAATTCTTAGATCAGATATTAACGGAGACGGTTATGTTGGTAGTAATGACATAACCTACATCGGAAACTATGTACTGGGTGTTCAGCCGATCCCAGCAGTGACGAGTCCCGCCAATCGTGTCGGAACTACATTCCGCACGCTTCTTCTGACCCTTGAAGACTTCATTGATCGTAACGATAATTATCCAAACAATCTATCTAATCGTGCAGATGTAATTCATCCTGATCCAGACATTTCTGATTTGGACAATACATTTTTGGCTCACGACTTCTCAGTGGATATACCGTTTTCAATTACTAAGCGTTTGACATGGCGTTCAGATTTGGTAGCTACATCACCAAATGTAAAGCTGGTCACGGCCGTATTCTCTGAAGACGAAGACGTCGAGACATTCGCTGCTGCTCGCGAAGGTACGACATCTGTTACGTATCCAGCCACCACAGAGGTTGATCCGGGCCGTAATGATTTCTTCGTTCCTGGTAATCTTGTTGTCGCTCGTGAACTGGTATCGCCAAACGGTTCGCTTTACAAGGTAGACTATGAAGTCGGAACCATTATCCTAAACGTACCAACAGTTGATTTTGATGACGAAAAAGTAGTGAATATGTTCACCGATTTCGTAGCAGATTACAATGGTAACGGAACAACTCGTTTGGGTTACACGGCAATGCGTTTCGCAGATAATTCATTCATTACAAATCCTGAAGGTCTTCTTCTGAATCAGGCGCGCTTCGCCGTATCGATTCAATCGTTCTACCCAGAACTAGAAGGTTTATCTACGGATGGCTATGAAGGCGTTCTAGTAGACGACAAGATGGGTGTACATATCGATCCGTCTACCGGAGTTTTACGACTCAACTTCAGCCATCTAAAAGAAACAGATACCAAATTGACCCTTTCGACAAAGGTACAGATAACTGTTCACCTTAAAAAAGCTGGGTTCAATAACAATTTCATTACCGTAGACTCTTCCAAGATGAGAAATATTCTTGGTTTGTGATTTGACGAGTGAGTAAGTTTAGCTAGTCATATTTACATATGATGAATTTTTGGAAGAACATCAGAGAGTGGTACAGGGTAACCATCAAGGTTCCAAGTCCTAAGGATCTTGGTCATTCCAGTTACAATGCGCTTCAAAGCAGAAGGTTTCAGTCTTTTCTCTCACCCGACGCTTACACGTGGGAAGATTGGGAGAAGGAAGTGAAAATTCGCTATCCTTTCCGATACTTCATATCAGAAACGATTCCAGACTGCTGGCACTGGTTCAAAATAAAATTCATTAGCCCGATTGATCGCGTAATATATTTTATTAAAGCCCATACGCTTAAATCGCACATTTTTCATATCGTCGATTTAAGAAAAAATAAAAGCCCCTCTTACAAATACAAATGGGGTTATCTTGATGCATGTGAGCAAATTCTTTTAGCTAACTTTGTGATTCTACAAAGGTTTGTAGAAGAGGGCTCACCCCATAATCTTTTGGACACCTACACGCTCGCTCAGATTGACGCTGGAGGAATGCGGCCTCAGCACGATGCCTATGTAGAGACAATGGAGCTTTACAACTGGTGGATAACTGGACGTAAAGAGGAACACGATATCGTCGACGCTCTTTTCGATGCGAGCCGGGATAAAACGGATGAAAAGGTTTATCGTGCTGCATCTGCAATATGGCTCCAGGCGGACCAGGCATCTTCCGCTAAGGATGATGAAATGCTCATTAGACTAATGAAAATAAGACGCGGCCTTTGGGACTAAATGAAAATAAAATGGCAAGGATATCTGGGCACTAATCATTCATGGGCTATAGTGGCTCAAAACATTTCTCGCAATCTGATTGCTGCGGGACATGACGTTGATTTAATATCGACGAATGGTACGCAATACTTTCCCGACGACCTAAAACCTTTTCTAAAAGACAAACCTGAAGCCGAATACGATCTACAGCTAAGCTATACGACGCTAAAGAATTTCGTTGAACACCTCAGATACGGAAAGAAGAATCGTTTTGGAATTTGGAACTATGAAACAACAGTTCTTCCAAATGGTTTTGCAAAGGGTCACGTTTACTGTGACCGTATGTTGCCATCGTCTGAGTTTTCTAAGCGCATATTTGCTAACAATGGAATTCCAGAATCTAAAATGACGGTTGTGCCTCATGGTATCGATCCGTCTGATGCTGCGGCCCCTCCTCTTAGTCTTAAGACAAAGAAGACTGTAAAGATTTGCGCGAATATTGCGCAACCACACATTAGAAAAAATTTTATCGGATTGCTGCGGGCATTCGGCCTTGCTTTCACTAAGAAAGATGATGTCTGTCTTGTACTAAAAATCGTTGAGTCGGTAGGAGCCCAGAAGTGGGAGCACTCTTTTAGAGACATCTACTCTCAGTTCGAGAGTGAGTTTCGTGACCACGCTGAAGTAGAAATTGTTCGTGGATTCATTCCAAACATATATTCACTTTATAATGCATGTGACATCACGTGGACCATGTCGTTTGCGGAGTGTTTTTGGATGCCAGGCCTAGAAGCAATGGCTTGTAAAAACATAATCGTTTCGCCTCGTTATGGCGGCCAACTAGATTTTTTAAACGATACCAACTCTGTTTTGATCGAAGGTAAAGAAGAGATGGCTCCTCCTCGTATGCAATACTGGACTCAATCTCCATACGCAAAGATATTCAGAGCTGATGTTGATGATGCTGTCGATAAGATTCGGCATGCCGTTACAAATGTTGTTGAGTTAAAATCTCAATTCAATGCTATAAACAGTCAAATAATTCCACAATACACTTGGAATGCAGTTGTCGATAAGATTCTTGCACTAGCCATATGATTATATGTCTGAACCTTCAGCTAAAGTTTTATCCATAGTCGTACCGGTATTTAATAAGTACAATTTTACTAGCGCATGCTTAAACGATCTGTTCAGGCTTCCTGACAGCCACGAGATTGTAGTTGTGGATAACGGAAGTTCTGACGGTACGAATGCGTTGGCACAAATTAAACGCAGTAATTTCAAGTACATACGCAATGATGTAAACGAAGGCTTTGCTAAAGCGTGCAATCGTGGATTTGCCGAGTCTATCGGCGACGCAGTTATGTTTTTGAACAACGACATCCGTGTTCAAAAGGATCATGAAACCTGGACCAAGCCTATTCTAGATTTTTTAAATGTCTTTGCCTGTGACAAAGATTATATGGTCGGTCCCACAGTCGGAATCTTGAATGAACAATTGAATTTCGTTCAGGAGACAGATCGATTTGAAGGCAATCATTGGTACATGGGTGGTTGGAATTTGACCGCTACCCGAGACTCTTATGAGAAGCTTATTCTGCCTGGCGATATGGGGCCGTTCTCAACCGAGTTCGGTCTAGCTTACTTTGAAGATACCGATATGACGTTTCGGGCACGTGCTCAGGGTTTCAATTTCGAAATCATGAAGGTACCGGTTACTCATTTCGGTAAGGTTACGAGTACATCAATCGGGCTATCTGGGCTGTACAGTCCTGCCCAACAGATATTCAAAAAGAAGTGGCTGGGCAAATGAAATATAATGTAACGCTTACGTATAATATAGATCGCCGCGAACAGGCTGTTACGATTCAAGTTGAAGCTAAAGACGACAGAGATCTTATGCTCAAGATGACTGATGGATTTGACCGCTTATTCAACCCCACTAAGAAACGGCTACAATAATGACTCTAAGTACCAAAATTCTAATATGGCTCGGCGCCATCCTGGTGGCTGCTGCTCTCATTTTCATCATCGTGAAGCAAGTAGAGAATGGCAAGCGACAAACAGCTATCGAATCTGAAATCACGCTTCAGAAGCAGTTGGCTGACAATATCCTTAGGGCTCAGAAAGAGTGGGCTACCAAGAAGGACATTGAAGACTTTGCCAAAAGCAATGGTGTTGATTTGAAGGTTGTGCAGAACGATTTGGATAAACTCAATGCCAAGGTTGACGGAATCAATGTCGTTGTGGCTAAGAGTGCAGAGCAAAAATTCACTAATATATCTTCAACCGGCACAATCCCAGGCAACCCAGGAACTGGCCCGACAGTCGATTGCAATGGAGCCCAGTTGCCTTGTCCCGATCCATATGGCTACCAACACAATACCCAGCAGTTGAAGCTTGATGAGAAGTTCTCTAATGTGAATGTACCGGTGGGCCAGGTAGGATTCAGCTCATGGAAAGATAAACCATGGGATGTGACCGTTTACCCTCGTACGTATACGACGACCACTGTTCTTGGTAAAGACGAGAACGGAAAAGAATATGCTTACAACAAAATGCAAATTGAATCGAATGGTGAAAAGTTCGAAGTTAAACTAGACAATAGTCGTTTTCTTCAAGAATATCCGACTCCATCATTTTCATTTTGGAACCCTAGACTTTACCTTGGTATATCAGGTGGCATGAATGCTCAGCAACTCAATGCCGATGCGGTACCCTCTTTAAGCCTTGCTTTTATGTCATATGGACAATTCAAAGCTCAACCGGCTTGGACATTCTTGGGGCTCGGCGCCGGATACGCTATGAACAATCAAAAGATTAATTTCTTGGTAACGCCAGTTAGTTATAATGTCGGGCAGCACATTCCGTTAACACGTAATATTTACGTTGGGCCATCAATTGCATTCGACACTCTTGGTGGCGTTTATTTTCTTGGAACACTTAACGTAGGGTTATAGAATGCTTCACATACTCACTTTGACATGGAACGGTATCCATCTTCTTCGACCGCTCAAGGCCTCGCTGATGCCAGCTTTGGAGAGTTTGGATTGGCGCTGGCACGTCAAGGACAACGGTTCCGAAGATAGAACAATAGATGAGATGTCTGCCTGGAATGAGCCAGGCATCATTCCGTATGCCTACCCAAACAACAGGCAATCATTCGCTGAGGGGATGAACTATCTTTTTGATAAGTCACAGGCCGCACCAGACGATCACATTCTGCTACTAAACAACGACGTTGAAATACAGGACACCGACTCGATAAAGAATATGATTGCAGCCATGACCGATGACGTTGGAATGGTCGGAGCACGATTGGTCTTTACCGGTACCAATAAGATTCAACATGCTGGAGTTATTTTTCATCAGAACAACCAGCTGCCGATTCATTTCCGAGCCGGACAGGAAAGCGACGCCGTTGCTGAACAGAATCGTTACTTCCAGGCCGTAACCGGCGCTGTAGTAATGACTAAAGCTAAGTATTACAAAAACATTTGTACGACCAATAAGTCTGGCATCGGCGGACTCGATGAAAAGTACATTTGGATGTACGAAGATATTGATGCTTGTTTGGCAATCGGCGCCATGGGAAAGAAGATAGTTTATTGTGGAAAGACAAACATATCTCACCGCGAAAGTGCAACTCTAAAAGAGAATCCGGTTAACAAGCTTTTCTTTCAACCTAACATTCAACGGTTCAGAACTAAGTGGCACGGCAAGTATGCCGTTGACGATCAGACCTACAATACTCAGCGTGATTATGGACTCATTAAATGAAACAAAAAGTATTAGTCACAGGAAGTATCGGATTCATCTTTTCGAACTTCATTCGGAAGTCCCTGTATGAAAAGCATCCGTATACATTTGCCAGCGTAGATAAGATCGTTCGCAAACAGTACATGAACTCTGTGTACGCAAACAAGAATCATCAATTCTACATCGGAGATATTACAGATAAGCATTTCATGGATTGCGTGTTTCAGTTGGAACAACCAGACATTGTCGTTCACGGTGCAGCCGAGACGTTCGTTGATGATTCTATTACAGATCCATACAAGTTCATTACTTCTAATGTTGTTGGAACACAAGTTATCGTAGACGCTTGTCGTAAACATGAAGTTAAGCGTTTGCTTTACGTATCCACTGATGAAGTTTATGGGCAGCTGAAATCGGAAACGGATGCTTCATGGACAGAGGAGTCTCCGATGAACCCTCGTAATCCGTACTCAGCCTCTAAAGCTTCTGGGGAATTAATTGTAAAAGCGGCTTCCGAAACATTCGGAATGAATTACAATATTACTAGGTCATCAAACAACTATGGCCCTAGACAAACGCCTGAAAAGCTGATTCCTAAGGTTATCAAAAGCATTTTGGAAGATCAACCAATTCCTGTTTATGGGGCTGGGCAACAGGTGCGTGACTGGACTCATGTGTTTGACAACTGTGCAGGTATATTGAAGGTGTTGGAGTGTGGCGGAAACAACGAGACGTACAACATCTCAGCCAATCAAGAATTCACCAATTTGGAAGTTATTTACGAGATCTGCAAAGTAATGGGTAAGGGTACTGACTTGATCAAGTTTGTACCAGATCGATTGGGTCACGATTTCAGATATTCTATCGATTCATCAAAACTTAAAAACCTCGGTTGGGCACCTGGAATTAAGTTCAAAAACGGTATTGTACAAGCTGTCGAATGGTACTTAGATAACAAGTATTTTCTCAGTCTTTGATATATAATTATCATTCTCCAAAAAGAATACCCCTCCCTAAAGGGAGGGGATGAATTTTTGTTCAGAAAAATATAATGCGTTATATAGAGTAGCAATGAGAAGATCCTATACTTGGGGCAACTTTGTTGCCCTCTTAACCTACAAGGCTGAAAGTGCTGGTAGGATCTTGATCAAGGTGAATCCAAAGAACACGTCGAAGACGTGTTCTTGTTGCGGGAATATTAATAAACTCTTAACCTTACGGGATAGAGTTTACGATTGCGATGCCTGCGGCAACGCCATCGATAGAGATATTAATGCGGCAATAAATGTTAGAAGGCTCGGTACGAGCCTTGCGATATCCGGAGAAATAAATTCGCCGGATACTTTCAGAAGCCTCGCCCTTTAGGGCGAGGTAGTTCACTACTCCAAAGGAAGATATTATGGGAGCAAAATCAGTCACAACAGAGAATCAGAGTGAGGAAATAGTGGACGACGTATCTAATCAAAATATAGATCAAGCAAAGCTCGCAGAATTAAAAGCCAAGTTGGCAAAACCGAAGGATGAGATGGCAGCAAAGATCGTAGAAAAGAAAATTCGCAGTATCAATTTAGGTGTCATTGGAACAGGCCAGGCAGGCTCTCGTTTAGCAGAGGCCTTTTACAAGGTTGGCTACGACGCTGTAGTCATCAATACAGCAACGCAAGACCTTAAGTTTATTGATGTCCCAGAAAACAACAAGCTTCATTTGGAGTTTGGTCTTGGCGGAGCGGCAAAGGAACTGGAGATCGGTAAGGCGGCAGCTGAACAGCATCGAGATGCCATTGTTCAGTTAGTTGAAACGAAACTTCCTGACTCTCAGATTAATTTGCTTTGTTTGTCGCTCGGAGGCGGCTCTGGAGCAGGCTCATGTGAAACGTTGGTAGACATCCTTAGCAGCACGGGAAAGCCTTTGTGTGTCATTACGGTGCTTCCAATGGCTACCGAGGACTCTCAGACAAAGAATAACGCTTTGACCACGCTTTCCAAGTTGGCTAAACTGGTTCAGTCTAAGAAAATCAATAATCTTATTGTTGTTGATAACGCTAAGATCGAAGCAATCTATAGTGACGTCGGTCAGCTTGATTTCTTCAAAACAGCTAACCAGGCTATTGTTGGGCCGATTGATATTTTCAATACGCTATCATCTATGGACTCTGATGTTAAGCCGTTGGATCCGATGGAATGGGGCAAGCTATTCACTGACGGTGAAGGGCTTTCGGTATACGGCGAAATGACCGTCACCGATTACGAGGACGCTACGGCCATGGCAAGTGCCGTTGTAAATAACCTCAATGGTAACCTTTTGGCTGCCGGGTTCGATTTGAAACAATCACGTTATGTAGGGCTAATGTTTGTGGCGCCTAAACGCGTCTGGGACAAGATTCCAAACGTAAGCGTCAACTATGCCCTTGAACTGGTAAACGAGCAGTGCGGGGCTCCTAAGGGCGTTTTCAAGGGCATCTATGTAGTTGAAGGCCCAGACGATGCTGTAAAGATATACTCAATGTTTTCTGGGCTTGGATTGCCCGAGTCTAGAGTGCAGCAACTAAAGGTTGAGGCCAAAGCAAATCTAGAAGCTGTAAAGGCCAAGGACGTACAGCGCAATCTTAACCTGAATCTGGATACTGGTGTAAACGAGACCGTATCGGAAGCGCAAAAGATCAAAGAGAAGATTGCTGCGAAGCATTCGGCTTTTGGTAAGTTGATGGGCGGAGTTGTCGATAAGCGTAAGGGGTAATATGTTGAGTATTATCGTTGACGGAGTGTAAGAGGGTAGCCTCAAGATTAAGAGCCGCAGCGTAATAGAAGTGAACGAATTTGCCGCGTTAGGCCTCAAAACTTAACGCGGCATTTTTCGTTCGTTATATATAAAATAAGAGGTAAAATGCTTGGAAGACTAGGTATTTGGATTGACAGGTTAGATAAATGCGGAACGTGGGAAAGTGTTGTTAAGCAAGCTTGTAAAAGCGGTATTAGTTGGATTGCGATTAAGGCCGGTGACGCCTACCGAAACAATCAATTGCAAAGCGATACCTTTGTCAAACAACTTGATTACGCTCACAAGTCGGGACTTGAGGTACTTACGTGGCATAAGTCTCGTCCGCAGACATGGACTGCTGAAGTTCATTTGATTCAAAGTCTATTTAAGGATGGAACTAATGGGCACATCGTTGTTCCAAGCGTTGCTTGGCAAGGGCAAAGTATGGAAGCCGCCCGGTTCGTTGAGGCGATAAAGAAAAAGGTTGTGGATGGTTTTGTTGGTTTTTCTGTCGATGCCGCGCATGCCAATTCATATCCGTTAGATCAGTTTCTAACAGATCTGGATGGATTCTACCCAGTGCTTCGTGGAGATCTAAAAACATCCATAGATATGATGACGAAAGTAACGTCAGCAATTGGTAAGAGAACTCCGGGAGCAGTCAAGCCGATGTATCCAGTTTTATCAACCCGTGGCCCAGCCGAGCTGTCACAGGCCATGAATGCGTTTGATGGAATGCCGATATCTTTGAACTCTTGGGAAGAAGTTCAAGGAGCTGATAAAAACATATTTCCATTTCTAACCAAGCTAAATGAGCAAGGCCTCATAACACTTGATGTAGCAGAAGAACCAGACACGACCGTACCAGCAGATCAACAAGATGAAATGTCAAAAGCAGAAGATACGTCAAGTGACGAGTGAGCTAAGTAATATGCTCGAAGGACAGGAATGGCTAAAATTATCAATAGAGGAAACTTTTCTCAAATAGTTGACGAAACAGATTTCCAATTCTTAACTACATTAGATAGTCACTTGTCGTTTACGGTACCGGGTGCTCAATATACTAGAGCATTCAAAGGTTTTGCAAATAAGAAGACTGGCGGATTTGATCGATGGGATGGTACGAGACGTATCATGACCGATCGTTTGGAGTTTCCATCAGGGCTTGTTCCGCGAGTAGAAGAGTTTTTCAAATCGTATAGCAAACAGATCGAGGTAGTAGATCAGCGGCCGCCAAAGACACCAAATAACAAGATGGATATCGAAGCCATTTTGAAGAGAATGGATAAGGTTCCGCATGACTATCAGGTTCAGGCTCTTGAAGAAGCTAAGAAGCATGATCGTGGAATTATCAAACTAGCAACAGGAGGCGGTAAGAGTCTTATCGCTGCGATGATTGCGGCAGAGTACGGCAAACCAACTATCGTGTATGTGATAGGAAAGGATTTGCTATATCAGTTTTACGATTTGTTCAAAGATATTTTCGGTGACAAAGCCGGTATCATTGGCGACGGTCTATGTAGAATATCGCAAATCAATGTTGTATCAATTTGGACAGTCGGACAAGCGATGGGCCTGAAGAAGAGCGATATTCTTTTAGATGGCGACGACGATTCCGAGAAGTTCAACCTAGAGAAGGGTTCTGAGATAATCAATCTTCTTGCTGATGCTAAGGTGCACATTATCGATGAGTGTCATATGGCTGCATGTGCAACAATACAGCGTCTCTACAAAAGTTTAGATAACGCAGAGTACATATACGGTCTTAGCGGTTCTCCTTGGCGCGACGACAATGCCGATCTTTTGATTGAGGCGCTGCTCGGTAAATACATAGTAAACATTCAGGCCAGTTACCTTATTCAACGAGGATTTCTAGCCAAACCAATAATTAGGTTTATGGATGTTCCAAAACTTAGAGAACAGCCTCCAAATAATTACAAATCAATTTACAAAGCGTACATAGTAGAAAACGAAGATAGAAACGAGATGGTTTTGAAGGCAGCAAAGATGCTGACCGGCCAAGGCTATCAAACATTAATTCTATTTAATAGCTTAGCTCATGGAAAGATACTTTACGATTTGATAAAGGACGAGATTCCATGCGCCATTCTTGACGGATCCGACGACAAGGAGACGAGAGAGCAGGTGAAGAAGGACCTGATGGCAGGTCGTCTAAATTGCGTTCTGGCCTCAAAGATTTTTGACATCGGTGTCGATATCCCCTCCCTGTCTGGGCTCATCGTAGCGTGCGGTGGAAAGTCTACGGTTAAGGCTATCCAAAGAATTGGCCGAGTAATTAGGCGATATCCTGGAAAGAAAATTGCTGGCATAGTGGACTTCAACGATAATTGTAAATTTTTAGACAAGCACTCCAAGATAAGGTTCAAGGTTTACAAGTCAGAAGATGGTTTTGAAGTTCACTGGCCAAGTAAAAAGAAAAAACGATGAGGACCGATCTTAAAAAACTAGCTCTTCAGGCGTTCACTAACAACAGGATTGAATCGATAGTCTTCTATGTTAGAAGGAAGCCGCCGCCAGAAGCTCATATTCTTTTACAATTGCAATATAAGAATGACAATAAGTATCGGGTCTATCTTAGATATAAGAACGGTTATGCTTACTCTCATCATTTCAACAACTCTATAGGTCTAATGCAATCCATCGGGTTCGTCACGATGCTTGACGATATGCGGGCGGAAAATGGTGCCAAAAAAAGCCTTCCGGAGATGCCGGTTCCCGAAGAGTGGAACGAAATGGAACAGATTGAATTCAATCGTCGTCAAATGCAAAAACTTTTACATCTAAGATAACATGCCACCGAAAAAGAAAGCAGAATCAAAAGTGCAAGAAAACTTCGAGCTGAGTGACGCCCCTAACAAGCGTTATGAAACGTTTTTTGCCAAGTTCAAAGAGACCGAGAAGGTTGAACCTTCAAAGTGGAAGACGGTGCATTTGGTTGCTCATTTCGTGAAGCTGTACGAAGAGAAGTTCAAGATAAAGTATTCATTCAAGTTCAATGCTCCGCCTTCACGTTGTTACGAAGTCTATCAGTTGAACCGATTGGTTGGGGCGCTTGGCAGCAAAGAACCATCTCTAATCAAAGACTACATCGATTGGATATTTACTACCAAGTTGAATTCTAATCAGTATTCGTTTAGAGTTATTGGTTTTTTGGTGAATGAGAAGTTCATACATGAATTTAAAGTAACGCAAAAACGTTCTAAGCAGATTACGCGCACGACAATTCTTCCGCCTAGCATTTTACAGATTCTGGAAGATCTAGATATCAAGAGCGTTCATACTTATGGAGATTTGGCTTTCTTGAAGCAGGCAGCCGATGGTGATGAAAATTATACAAACGCATTCGTACAACTCAATGCTGCCGGGTTTGATAGCGCTTGTCTTGAGTCTGTGAAATGAATCCGGAAGCTGGCCAATACATAAAGGTATTATTCGTCAATGGAACGAGTGCCGAAGGCACAGTTCAATCGTGGTCGGATGAAAAATCAGTATTGGTTTCAGATAACGAATCGATATGTATTATTCACAATACGTTAGTCAATGTTCTTACAGTTATTATTCATGCTAAATACCGACCCAAGCGTGTGGCTACTCAAGAGTTTGAGAAGCTAGCCGAGGAACCTAAAAAAGATAAACAGACGATTCAAGATCTTGCCGAGTTGAAGAAAGAACTCAATCGGTACGAACGAGAAGAATTCTTCGGAAAACTCCGCACTCACGAAATGACCCAGACAGGGTCAGTAGGAACTTATGCATTCCCCAACCTTTCAAAGAAGCCAAGGCCTATCAAACGTCCCTCCGAGGAAAATAACGGAAAGGGTGTTCGAACTTATCCAGGCTTGCACGAAATGTTCTCTCGTAAAGACGAAGATAACGAATAACTTATCAGATGGTATCTGCTCAGATTGTACTGTCAGAACCGTTGCGATTAGACGGTTTGCAGACGCCAACGTTCCGGTCGAGTATTGGGATCTTAGCATGGCCGATTTCGTTGGTGAACCGAAGCTGAAGGCTAAGTTTGACGAAATAATCGCTGACCTGCCCGGCACCTACCGCAAGGGTATGTCGTTGTGCTTTGCTGGCGGTCACGGTATTGGTAAAACAATGTCGGTTACGAACATTATAAAAACAGCGTCGCTCAAGGGCTACACGTGCCTCTACTCGACTCTGAGCGATATCGTGGCTGTTCTTCTAAGTCGAGATGCAGAAGATGCTTACGCGGCGCGTCGAGAGCTGATGAGTGTAGACTTCTTAGTAATTGATGAATTTGATACCCGCTTCATGCAGAGCGAGCTGGCGTCCGACCTATTTGGTCGAACATTAGAAAATGTATTTCGTACACGGTCTCAGAATAGACTTCCAACGTTTCTGTGTACCAATTCTCCTAACATCATTGAGGCGTTTACTGGACCAATCAAAATGAGCCTTGAATCGCTTATGAAAGGTTATGTGAAGAACGTGATTGTTGTTGGAGATGATTTTCGTAAAACGATTAAAAAATGACTTTGAGGCTGAATGAACTTACCTGAATTAGACTTATCCGTACTTAAAGTAGTACTAGAGAACAAGAAGTACGCCTCTGAATTCGCTTCGGGGTGTGAGGACAAAATCTTTTCACCAGACCTTTGGCGATTCGGACGCATCGTAATCGATTACCTAAAAATCTACAAAGAGATACCGACACAGCGCGTATTGACTGAGACATTTGCTAATAACAACCCAACACTTAGCAAGTACATCGATACAGTTTATGAATCGTTGTTGCCGCAAGTTTTGAATGAAAAAGAGTTCAAGCACAACCTGAAGAAGCTGAAGGATCGATACGCGGCTCAGCTACTTGTTTCTGTCAAGGACTCTATATCCGCAGAGGGTGACGTAGACATTCAGAAAACGGTCCAATCGTTACAGGCTGTATCGGAGCGCGTTCGCGGCCTTTACAAGAGCAAGATTTACGATCAAAAGACTTTGAAAGAATCGATTGGCGACTTTCGTCAGCGGTACATTGCCAAGGCTAAGGACCCTAATTTCGGCCGTGGCATTCTGACCGGTTACAACTTCATTGATTTTCAAACGAACGGCTTGCGCCCAGCCGAGCTGTTTCTCGTAGCAGGCGAGTCAGGCTCGGGTAAGTCGATGCTACTGATGAATCTTGCGATTCAGATGTGGCTTCAAAACAATAAGACGGACCAGTTTACTGATTTCAAGAAGGGATACAATGTACTATATTTCTCCCTTGAAATGCCACACGAGCAGTGTCTGAATCGCGTACTCTCTAGAGTAAGTGACGTCCCGTATCGCGGCATTCGTGACGGTAACTTGCTTGCTGAAGATACTGATAAGCTACAGAACGGTATTAAGTTTGTAAAGAACTATCCATACGAATTTGAGATTGTTGACATCCCTCGTGGAGCAACGGCAGAACAGCTAGAGCTTATATACAACGATGCTAAGCTGAAGTTCGAGCCAGATGTTATCATCGTCGATTATCTCGGCCTCATGGAATATGAGGGAGAGATGGATGACTGGCTCAAGCTTGGAAAGATTTCTGAGAAGCTTCACGAGTTTGCTCGTATGTTCAATGTGGCGGTCTTGAGCGCGGTTCAGCTGAACCGAACAGCTGGCAAATCCAAGGAACAAACCAGTGCAGATAAGATCGGACAACATCGCATTGGACGCTCGGCTCTTATCATTCAGAACGCTAATATTGCAATGCAAATTGAAAAACGCGACGATGAGGGAATGCATCCTGATATGATCTTGCACTTCATCAAGAACCGTGATGGCGAGTTGGTCAAAGGAAGGCTGTTGAAGAACTTTGCTAACTGCTCGCTAATTAACGATTACGGCGATGGAAACCCAGAGTTGGCTAACTCTGATGACATAGAAGAACGACTTCGTAAGTTACAAGAGGATGGAACACAGTGATAGAGTTATTGGTATGGGTGCTTCGGAAACTATTCCTCGTTCGTGAGATTGTAAGTCGCAAAGATGTAGTTCATTTTCAACGGTACCGCGTTATTTCGACGCCTTGGTTTAAGATTTTTATCATTCTCCAAAAAGAATACCCCTCCCTTTAGGGAGGGGATGAATTTTTGTTCCAGAAAAATATAATGCGTTATATAGAGTAGCAATGAGAAGATCCTATAAATATAG